>Ga0065165_1001039_pt1 | contig 33510 bp, 23 predicted proteins | sample AraplaMF_Cvi_mMF_FD_63813 | JGI IMG/M metagenome (GOLD analysis project Ga0065165, IMG submission 63813) | Arabidopsis root microbial communities from the University of North Carolina, USA - plate scrape MF_Cvi_mMF (version 2) (version 3) | ecosystem: Host-associated > Plants > Roots >... | reverse complement strand
TCTTCATTAAATTTTGTTTTAGCGCTCAAAAATACGTTGGTGTCCAGGATTTCAGAATAAAAACCGTGTACATACGCCGTTAAGGCAAAGTTTTTTACGACGAATATACAATTCAACGAGGTGTACATTGTCAAATCACCAAAATGGATTACCTTTGCCCGGCAAATAATGTATCCTAAATTATTTGCACATGCCGCTCGATAATTCCAAGTTCTTGTTTGAAGCCCTCACCTACGATGATGTGCTTCTTGTTCCCGCTTACTCTGAGGTTCTTCCGCGTGACACCAAAACGACCAGCCAGCTTACCGCTAACATAACGCTCAATATACCGATCGTTTCCGCTGCGATGGACACGGTAACGGAGGCCGAGCTTGCGATTGCCATAGCGCTCGAAGGAGGACTTGGCTTCATTCATAAAAACATGAAGATCGCGCAACAAGCTGAGCAGGTGCGTAAGGTGAAGCGTTCGCAAAGTGGTCTCATACTCGATCCAATCACGCTGGATGTTCATTCTACGGTGCAAGACGCAGAGAACATTATGCGGGAGTTCAAGATCGGCGGTATACCGGTTGTTGACGAGAATGGAAAGCTCGTCGGTATCATCACCAACCGCGACCTACGCTTCCAGAAAGATATGCGGGTACCCGTTGAAAAGATTATGACCCGCGAGAACCTGATTACTGCCAACGAAGGCATTACACTCGACCAGGCGGAAGGAACGTTGAAGAAATATAAAATCGAGAAGCTTCCGATCGTTAACAAGAAGGGTAAACTCACCGGACTAATTACATTCAAAGACATTCAGAAGAAGAAGAACAAGCCGAACGCCTGCCAGGACAGTTTTGGACGTCTTCGTGTAGGGGCCGCGGTAGGTGTAACACCGGACATACTGGAGCGTATCGAAGCGCTGAAGATTGCCGGAGTAGACATTATCAGTATAGACACGGCACACGGTCATTCCAAGGGTGTGATCGATGCGGCGAAGCGTGTTAAGAAGAAGTATCCCGAGCTTGACCTGGTGGTGGGTAACATTGCTACCGGTGAGGCTGCCAAGGCTTTGGCAAAGGCGGGTGCCGATGCCGTTAAGGTTGGCGTTGGTCCGGGTAGTATCTGTACTACACGTGTTGTTGCCGGTGTAGGCTTGCCCCAGTTGTCGGCAGTGTACGAAGCATCCAAGGCATTGAAAACATCTCCGGTAAAGGTGATTGCCGACGGCGGTATCCGTTTCTCGGGTGATGTGGTAAAGGCTATCGCAGCCGGTGCCGACAGCGTGATGATTGGTTCTCTCTTTGCCGGTACAGACGAAGCACCGGGCGAAATGATTATATACGAAGGACGTAAGTTCAAGAGCTACCGTGGAATGGGATCGTTGGAAGCGATGGAAGACGGATCGAAGGACCGTTACTTCCAGGATGTGGAAGACGATGTGAAGAAACTTGTACCCGAGGGTATTTCGGGCCGTGTACCTTTTAAAGGTCAGGTTTCGGAGGTGCTGTATCAATTGGTTGGTGGTCTGCGTGCTGGTATGGGTTACTGCGGTGCGAAGGATATCAAGCAGATGAAGGCTGCCAAGTTTGTTAAAATTACAACGGCCGGTGTAACAGAAAGCCATCCCCACGACGTGAGCATTACGCGTGAGGCTCCGAATTATAGCCGCAAGTAGTGTAAAACTTACATTTAAAAGTTTAAGGTTTCTTTATATAAGAAAGAGCAATTTCCAACGGATACACTTTTCAAACGGTACGAAATTGGGAATTGCTCTCAAAAAATTACACCCGCTCAAAACATAGACACATTACAGGTTTACTAAGGTCAATAATGTCAATTTTGTGACCATTTCAATCTAGTGTCTATTGTCTATGAGAGGCTTTTTATATCGGCTGTTAGGGCTAACTGCGGTTATTGCCCTGCTGCCCTGGTCCGGTCGTGGAGCGACGGCTGGTACCGATAACGAGGCTTTGCCTCCGCGAATCTGGTACAGTTATCAATCCGGAAACTGGAACGACCCTACGGTCTGGACGCTCGATCCAGCCGTTATCCCTATCCTTGTCAATCCCTCCAATGAAGTGCCTGCTGTTACAGACCAGGTGGTTATCAGCAACGGCCGTACGGTTATTGCCACGACCAATGGTATACGTGTAGCCGGTGCGTTGGTATACGGAACACTCGATCTTGCCACGTCGGGCAATCACGACTTTACCTCCATCGGCGGTGAGGGCCGTATAAAAATGGCCGGCTTCAATCCCGGTACGGGTTTGGTGGACAATTTTCCGGCGGGTAACGCCACGGGCTTTGCAGACGCCATTACCGGCGGAACGGTGGAAGTATATGGTACAGGCCTTAAGCTTACGACGATTCGCGCGTTCAACAACGTTGTGGTTAACATGACGAATGCCACGAACGCGGCAATTTTGAAAGCCAACTGGACGATCAACGGATCACTGCTGATTGACAACGGTATTTTTCAGATAGACGATGCTACGGCGGGTACTGCTCTGACGGTAACGCTGTCGGGCAACTTTAACGTTGAGCCTACAGGCCGAGTGACTGTGGGTACTGCGAACCGCCGCCACCAGTTTGATTTCTACGGCGATTTTATCAATAATGGTGGTGTTGTAAGTTTTACAAACCTTGCGGCAGCCAATTATACAGCCGATGCGACTAACGGTATTGTAGACGCGAATTTTCTTAACGATACGCGCAATCAACAGGTTATTTGTAATGGCGCTACGAAGTTTTACCGCATCGAGATCGACAAGGGTGACGATGATACGTATAAACTGAGTCTTTCGGCATCGTCTACGGCTAACTTCCTGTTGTATGGTCGCGCCAACTATACGGGCCTTCCGCTTACGGAACAGTCTACGGTAAACAACAATGCGGTTGGACTTATTTTCGGAACGCTTGAAGTCGGGAATAATATTGTGATTCCGGCCCTGAGCTATAATGCCGACAATTATGTGATCTATAAGGGAGCACGTTTGCTTATTAACGGTACAAACGCCGCGGTTACCAAACCGGCGGGTGCCACGACCACGCTTTCAATTGCCGTATACAATACGGTTACGGTATCCAACGGTACGCTTACTGCGACAGCGGGAACCGGTATCGAGTTGCAGGGGTCTGGTACATTACAGGTGGATGGTACAGGCGAGGTAATGTGTAAGCAGCTTCGCTCGGTTGCTTCGGCCACGGCAAGTGGTGGTTTTATACAGAATGGCGGCACGGTAACGATTGACGGTAGTATGGCTGGCACAGTACCCGACCGTAATTTTGCTATTCTGAGTCTTACGAACACAGCCAACGTGTTCCGGATGGATGCCGGTACGCTTACTGTGCGCGGGACTACAGCAAATTCTCCGGGGCTTATTTTTATAAACTCAGACCCTTCCAGTGTGAGTGTTACGGGGGGAACGATCAATGCCGAGATCAATACCAATGCGGCAAACAATTACCGGATAACATCGAAGGCACCGTTCTGGAATCTCAACCTGCGTAGAACACTGGCGAGTTCTACCCGGGTGTTCTTACTGGACGCCACAACGTCGGGCGCTACATTGCTGGCGGCGCAGCCCCTTACGGTACTGGGTAACCTGACTATTGAAGGCGCTACGACGCTTAATGCCAACAGTATTAACGTAGAAGTACAGAGTGATTTTACACTTGCAGCCAGCGCGACATATACTACAGGAACCAATACAACTTTATTATCGGGCTCAGCCAACGGTACGCTCGATCTGGGCGCCAACCGGGCGTTTTATAAACTTACGGTTGCCAAAACGATCGCTACCGCGGGAGTAACGTTGGCCAATGCCGCGGGCTTCGACGTGAGCGATGAACTTCGCGTGGAAACCGGATACCTGAATTATAACACGACGGTAATCAACGCCCGGCGCGATGTTTACAATGCCGGGACTATAGGCTCTGCGACCGGTACAGGAAAGCTTGTACTGAACCGCACACCCGCCGTTGGGCAAACGCTTAGCGCCAACGGTTCACTTTTTTACAATCTCGAATTGAACAATACTGCCGGTGTTACGCTGGCGTTGGGTAATGCGCGTGTGGCGAAGACGCTCACTATGTCGGGTGGCGTTTTCAATATCGGAATCTATAAGCTTACGCTTGAGGGGACGGATGCAACGATCGCGACCACCGGCGCCGGGTTCAGCACGACGAAGATGATTATAACTTCGGGCGAGTATTCGGATGGTGGTCTTGAGTTTTTCTTTGATGGCACCACTCAATCTACTTATCCACTGGGAACAAACGCCAATGCCAATACGCGGTATACGCCGGCGGTTGCTTACGTACGCGCAGCCGCTACGGCAGGGCGTGCGGGATATATTACAATCAATCCCGTAGACGATGTTTTATCTACGGCGAATTCGGTAAATGATCAGCTGACGTATTACTGGCGCGTACGCCACCGCGATTTCGTGACGCTGCCGAATGTGAACTACCAGTTTACTTATGTGAACTTCGATATTTCGGGAACGGAGACGAACTATGTTGCCGGAAAGGTTCTGGATATCGCTCCGTTCACCCGGTCGTATATCAACAATACGAACACGGTTGTGGAGGCATCCAAGACGATCGTTTTCAACGGCGTGGCGGCTGGGAATGCTACTTTCCCAAGTACGGGCTTTACACTCGAGCAGGCTAACTATACGGCCGGTAGAACATCACGATTCACGGGGAATGTACGCGTGTTCTATACGATTACACGGGAGGATTCTAACGAGCCGTGGTGGAACGATCGATATACCTGGACGCGAAGCGATCTGAATGGTTTTAATCCGGCCAATCCACACAGCAGTACAAACCCAGTGGTACCGAACGGCGGCAGCGGCGGAAACGAGTATCCGCAGGCCGGCGATATCGCGGTTATCGGCTGGACGCCCTGGAACGATCCGATCAATGCCCAACGTGGCTTCCCGCATAACGTATGGGTTGACGATATAACGCTTTCGTGCGCGCAAATTATCTTCAATCAGATGAAGGATGAGTTGGGCAATCCTACCGCGCGCAAAACGATCTGGCATACGGTGTTTATTTTCCGTCCTACATTAACGCTGAGTACATCGCGTGCGCTGGGGGCCATTTCGAGTGTTAAGGGCGAAGGTATTGTGCGTGTGCGCGGCACCTATAACAATCAGAATTCGTATGATCCTAATTTTGCGGCGATCGACTTCGGTGAGTTTGCTGCAGAAGATTCGGCGTATTTCCAGTATGAGCAATTCCAGGATGTAACGATATCGCGTGTGCCTGACCGCTTGCCAAACCTGATGCTTACGTCTGACGGTTACGGCGGAAACGATCAGAGTATAACGCTGAGCAAAACGATATCGACACGGGGCAATCTTGAGATTCTGGGTAACGCCAACCTGCTTTTAAGTAACGGCGCTGTGGGCGATGTGACTGTTGGCGGTAATTTGATGATGCTGCGGTCGCCGCAGAACGATGCCGGCGGGGCGGAGTTACGGTTTGCCAACAGTGGTACTGCGCGCGCTGTTACGGTGATGAAAGATGTTTTCATCGGTACGTCTACGGCACCCATCAGCAACGCGCGGATTGGTGTAGGCAATGCGAACGGCACCCCGACGATTCACCAGCTGAATCTGTACGGGAACTATTTCCAGAATACATCAACGGGTGATTATGGTTTGCGTTTGGGTGCGAATCAAACCAACGACTATATTCAATTGAATGTGCTGGGCGACCGGAATACCACGTTCACATCAGCCGCTGGTAGTCCGCTGCAAATTGTGCGTATGCGGGTGGACAAAGGTTTGAGTATAGCCACCACGGTATTTTTCAATTGTGATTTCGATCTTACCGGTACAACAAATGCATCGCCCAAGGCGCTTGAACTGCTGGATGGTCTTATGGTGCTGAACAACGGTGCTATCGATATCAATCTGACTACCGGTAATGCTGCTTTCCCTATACCGGGAACGGCGGGACTTGAGGTACGCAACGGCATGGCCCGCGCCAACGGAAGCTCGGGTATTTTTCTCGATGGCCTGCTGCTTGTAAGCGGAGGAACTGTAGCGATGGGAGGGGCAAACAATTATATAGAATATTCGTCTTCAACCAAGGCGACACTTAACGTGACCGCCGGGTCACTTACTGTGGGAGCCCAGATTCGAAGAACTGTTTCATCTACCGACGGCGTGCTGAAATACAGACAAACCGGAGGTTCGGTTGTTGTTGGTAGTAGCAATGCTCCGGTTACAACCCGTGGTGTTTTTGAAATTGTGAACGCGCAAAGTGAGTTTACATTTACCGGTGCCGGTACGTTACTTAACATTGTTCGCGGTGTAAATAGTACTACGGTACCTTCTATCCTGATCGATCCTTCGGTGTATTCTCAATATGATCCCGCGACAGCCAGCGCCGCGCTTCCACGGATAACGATTGGCGACCCCACAACCAATGCCGGTGCAGATGCACGTAACATTGGCATCAAGGCGTCGATTCCCTTGCCTAACCTGAGCATTATCGGAATCGCGGCGAATCCTGCTACGGTAAAACTTTACGTGCTCCCGCTGACTATCCGCGGTACGCTTGCCACAACGGCAAACGCATCATTTGAGTGTGGTGGATTGAATCTTACGTTACAAGGTGATTTTACCAATGCCGGTGCCTACCGTTCGGGCGGTAACACAACGATATTCTCTACGGTCGCTTCCCGCACGGTATCCGGTGCAGGAACGTTTGACATTTACCGGTTGGAGAAGAATGGTACACAGACGCTGACGCAGAATGTAACTACACTAACGGTTACCGATCAGTTCAATGTGGCGCAGGGAACGTGGGCGACGAACGCCACATCTCTGGTTGTACAGGGCAATGTTATCATGGATGGTAACATGACGAGCACAAGCGGCGTTGGCCTGGTCTTCAGAGGCACCGCAGCACAAACGCTTTCACGTACAACTCCCGGCGGAAGTTCGATAAGTATTGTAACGATCAACAACGCCGAAGGTGTTGTTGTACCGGATGGCCACAACTTCAACTTTACGATCGACCGTCAATTACGGCTTGAACGTGGCGTGTTCGATATTGGTGGTAACCTGATTATATTGCCTGAGGCAGCCGGTGTTGTGGCGGTTAACGCTTTCTCGGATACCAATATGGTTCGTACCAACGCATCGATCAGCGAAGGCGGGATTCGTAAGAATTTTCCCGCCCGGTATACTACAAATTTCATTTTCCCTGTGGGACAATCGGAGTACACGCCGGTGACGTTTAATTTCGGAGCGACCGGCAACACTACCGGAACTACCGCAGGTTCTATTCGGGTAACGCTGGCCAGCGAAGTGCATCCTACGATTGTTGAGGACACCGAGACGGGCTGCCAGTTTGCCGATCGTAAGAATGCGCTTAATTATTACTTTACAATAGACGGAGCCACGCTTGCATCGAGCTTCCGGGCTACGGCCACGCTTAAGTTTCCAGCTTCGGCCGTCTTGCTCGACAACACGTGTGGTCTTACAACAGCCGATTATATCGCGGCACGTGTTCTTTACGACAATAACCCGACGGAGGCCATCAATAAGTTCAGCACGGCAGAGTTCGATGAAACGAATAATGTGATGAACTTTGCCTTTACGGGTGTTACAGACCTCGGCATTTCCGGCGATTACTTTGCAGGTCTTGACGCGGCAATCCCTAACCGGGTACCGATATTCCACACGCGTCGTAATGGTCAGGTCAATGAAGGTACGGCCACGGGGGTGTACGATTTGGTCGTGCCTGGCGGCGGGTCGCCTACAGGGGCCGTTGTTATTATCGAGCCCGGCCATACGTTGAACTTTAACATCGACGGCGTTACGCTCTATAAGACGGAGATCAAGGCGGGCGCGGTATTGAATGTTTCGCAAACCGAAACGCACCGCCTGGGTATCGTATCGGGTCAGGGCACGTTGCGTATCACCAGCAATACGAACAGCGCGGTTGTACCGGCGGGCTTCTATACGGATTTCTTCGGTTGTACCGGTGGTATTCTTGAATATGCCGGAACGGGAAGCTACGATGTATTGGGCGGTATGCCCAATATGCGCAACCTGGCCTTTACCGGCTCTGGTCAGCGTTACCTGGCGAACAACGACATCTTTGTTTGTGACAGTATGTACGTAAACGGTCCTGAGTTTTATAACCACAACGGCCGGGGTATTACAATTGAGAACAACCTGGCGATCGATGCCGGTAAGTTCAGCAAGGGCAACGGTACACGTTTGCTTACTGTGCATGGTAATGTTGAGATGCGTGGCGGCGAGTTCGCGAACGTATCGATCGGTGACCGGATTATCGACGGTGATGTGAACGTACGCCTGGGATGCATATTCTACGTGGGTGCGGGTGGTACAATTACCGTTGGCGGAGATTTCAATTCGGTGTATCCGCAGGCGACTTTTAACGGCGGTACGGGCAGTGTTATGCTTGCCCTGGAAGGTACGCGTACGCAGAATCTGAACGGTTTGTTTACCGGCCCGGCCAGCTTCCTGAATGTGCGCGTGAAGAACCCTGCCGGTGTGAACGTGAACGGCAATACGGATATCGGTGGCGAGTTGCAACTAACCGATGGTCTGGTTACTCCCGGTCTGCTGGTGCAACTGCGTATGCTGGCCTCTGCCTATGTAACGCCGACTACGGGAAGAAGCAATTCATTTATTGTTGGGCCATTGTATAAGACAATGCCGGTTGGAAGTTCGTTTACTTTTCCAGTAGGTAAAGTGGCAAACGGGCAACGCTGGCGGTATGCCAGTGTGAACAATGTAAGCAACGGTCCCTATGACTGGAAGGTTGAGTATCACATTGCCAATCCAGTTCGTCTTCCTTTCATTTTGAGTAGCCTGACGGACGATCCGCTGATTCAGCGTGTATCGATCGCCGAGTTCTGGACTATTTCCGACGGGCTTCTGGCATTACCCGGCACTACGGCCACGATTGGTCTGAGCTGGGGCGTGGAAAGTGATGTTTCGCCGCTGGCGGTAGAACAGGAGAAGTTGGCCGTGCTGGTATGGCTTTCGAACATCTGGGGTAATAAGGGAGGGATCTTCCCTACAGCCCATACCCAGGCATCGGGTTATGTGTTGTCGTCGAAGCTAACATCGTTCAGTGAGAAAATCGCCACGCTGGGTTCGACGGATCCGGTTAACCCGCTGCCGGTAGAGGTGATAAACTTCTCCGGTCAGGTAATCAATAACGAGAACTACCTGTCGTGGCAAACGGCTACCGAGGTGAACAACCGGTATTTTGTACTGGAGCGTTCTGCGGATGGCAATACGTTTACACCGCTAGCCCAGCTGGATGGTGGTGGCAATCTGCCTGCGGGAGCCAGCTACAGTTATGTGGACCGTGCGCCGGTTGTGGGTGTAAACTACTATCGTTTGAAGCAAATTGATTTTGACGGTAAGGCTACTTATGTAGAGAAGCTGGTTATGCTACGGTATGCGCCGGAGGCAGAAGTTGGTAAGCTGGACTTCTATATTGCACCTAACCCTACCCAGTACAATCGGATAAACTTTCTGCTCTCGCACGCCGGAACGGAGGCGGTTTCTGCCCGTCTGATCAGTATGACGGGTATTGTGGCGTACGAAACGGTGGTGACCGAGGTAGGCGAGGATTGGGTTCGCCTGGAGGCGCCGGCAACGCTGAGTCAGGGACTTTACATTCTCGAGATTCGGCAGGGAGGCCGGAAGGTGGCTAAGCGGATTGTGATCGAATAATAGAATAAAAGCTCCCGGTTTATCGGCCGGGGGCTTACCTTTTCTTCTTAATTTATTCCTATAATTGTAGGCCAATCTCAGGATTGGCTTATTTTTTGTCAAAACCCAGCTATTTTGAGGAATAAGGCCATAACCAGACTACTGTTTACGGTGGGTGTTATAACCTGGCTGGCCTTGCTGTTTACGGACATTTCGATCGTTTTCAGTTCCGTTCACTCGATGATCAAGTCGGACATTCCCGTTTGGTTGCCCGGCGTTCTGCTGAACCTGTTCATCGTTTCGCTTTTTTATTATTATAAGTTCAAGATCGAGCGCGACGAGATTCTCAATTTCGTTGATCTGCTCTGGCGGGTGTTTGCGACAGGCCTTGTGGCTACGGTTATCTCGCTGTCGTTGCGTCTGGGTGCCCATTTGCTTGGGCAGACGAAGCTTACGACGCACGTGGTTTTCCTGGATCTGATCTATATGATCAACCTGGGGCTTATGATTGGTTTCCTGGTTATGGCTTTTACAGCCTGGAAGCGTCTTATTCTGTATCAGAAGTCGAAGTGGTTACTACGGGTGTGGGCGTTTTTCGAGATCGGCCTGCTTCTTTCACTGCTCTATAGTAGTTTCAATCTGCCTCAGGTTCAGTGGCTATATGTTACGATGCTGAGCATTTTTGTGTTGACGGGCCTTGTGCTTTCGGGCAACATGAAGTGGGTAGCGTATCTGAATTTCCGTCAAAAGTGGACGAGCTTGCTATTGCTGCTTCTGACGATTTTCTACCTGTTATATATTCTGTATACGAACAGCAAACTTACCGACGAGCTCGGCAAGGTTTCGCCTTACTTTACGAACTACAACAATCACATCTTCATTCTTTCGTTGATTGTTTTTGTTACCATCTACAGTATTTTCTCTTTCCTGGTTATTCTGTTCAACCTGCCGACCACGTCGGTATTCGAGCAGAAGCTTGAAGAGGTTGTGAACTTCCAACGGATCAGCCAGTCTATTCAGACTGAGCAGAATGAAGAGAGTGTATACAACATTTTGCTGGAAACATCGGTCAGTACGGTGTTTGCCGATGCGGCCTGGCTGGAGATAAACGAGCGGGGCTACCGTCTGTTTACGTATAAGATAAACGACAAAGAGGCGCACGACATTATTAACCACCTGAAGGATCATAACATCAAGGGTGTACTCGACCAGAGCAGTGATAAGACTAAAAATCTGTCTCGTCACCTGGCGCAGCTTCGTGGATCCCGGTTCCGGTCTATCCTGGCGTTTCCGATTCACGTGGGTGGTGAAAACATCGGTACGCTGGCGCTGCTGAAAGAATTGCCTGACGGATTCAATAAAGAGATGACCAAAATCGTCTCTACTTATGCCAACCAGGCGGGCATTTCTATTGAGAACTTCCGGTTGATGGAAGAAGCGCTTCAGAACGAACGTTATAAGGAAGAGCTTAAGATTGCCAAGACGGTTCAGAAGAGTTTGTTGCCGCAGCTTCTGGAGAAGGATGAAGACTTTGATATTGCTGCATTTTCAGAATCGGCAGACGAAGTCGGCGGCGATTACTATGATACGTTACGGATGGACGACCACCAGGTGTCGTTGATTATTGCCGACGTGTCGGGTAAGGGTACAACGGCGGCATTCCACATGTCGCAGATGAAGGGTATTTTCCATAGTCTGGCCCAGCATTGCATCGAGCCTGACGAGTTTATGATACGCGCCAACCAGGCATTGGTGTATTGTTTGGAACGTGGTTCATTTATATCGGCCACCTTTTTTGTGATCAACAAGGAAACGAAGCGGATCCGTTACGCCCGTGCTGGTCACTGCCCGCTGTTGTATTACCGGGCGGCCACCGGTACGGCTGAGTATTTCAAGGATAAGGGTATTGCGCTGGGCATGGTTCGGAACAAGAGCTATCGCAACTTTATTCAGGCAAATGAGTTTACGTATGCTCCAGGCGACATTATGGTGTTGTATACGGATGGTATTACGGAGGCTAAGGATGCGAAGGGTGAGGAGTTTGGCTACGAGCGGCTTACGGCGGCTTTGCTGGAAATAAAGGACGGGACGCCGAAGGAAGTTCAGGATCATTTGATCAACAGGCTGTACGAGTTTTCGGGTACTAAAAATATAAACGACGACTACACCACCATGATCGTAGGCTTTAAATAAGGGCTTTGCGGGGTGTTTTACGGGGTTTCCAAAAGGATGCAACTGGTGAAACACAAGGGGTTAAACATAAACTTGATAATTAACGTTATAAACTTATGATCCACATCAAAAGACTCCAGGAAGATAATGCCGATGTCATCGTGCTGATCGGTGAGATCGACGCGAGCTCGTCGATCGAGCTTGACCTGGCCATAGCCAAGAGTGTGGGAGAAGGCTTTTCCAAGATACTGATTGACTGCAGTTCACTGGACTATATTTCGTCGGCGGGCCTGGGGGTTTTCATGTCATATATTGAGGAATTCAAGGATCGCGATATTAAAATGGTTCTTTTCGGCATGAGCGAGAAGGTAGCCAATACGTTTTCTATTCTGGGATTGAACGAGCTGTTGCAAATCGGAAAAGATAAGGTTCAAGCAAAGCAAATGGTCAATGAACTATAAGTATAACGTAGCCTGTAGCATTGAGAATCTGAAGGGGGTTCGCGACTTTATTCGCGGCACCTTGAAGGACCATGGCATTTCCGATCTGGAAATCAGCGAAATTGTGCTTGCGCTGGACGAAATGTGTTCGAACCTGATGATTCATGCGCACCATTGCAATCCCGATGAATTGTTTGAGCTGCATATTCAGATTGAGAAAGACAATCCGGTTGTGTTTGAGATAATAGATGATGGTACCGTTTTCGATATTAACCAGTTTCACGAGCCCGCGTTGAATAACATAATCCATGAAAAGCGGAAGGGCGGACTCGGAATCAGGCTTGTAAAATCCATTATGGACAAGATTGAATACCAGCGACAGAGCGGCAAAACCATTTGTCGGCTTATCAAATCAGTTCATTTTAAATAAGCTTATTTTCAAGTTATGGTAATACGTACAGCGCTGGTGCTCGTATTCAGCGCAATCGTGGCTGTGAGCACCGCCCAATCCCCCAAGCCCAAAGCGGCTAAGGCAAAGGTTCTTTTCTCGGTTAAGGGTCAATCTGTAACCACCGATGAATTTACTTATCTCTACAAGAAAAATCACCAGGCACCTGGCGACTATACGCCGGCCAAAATCGAGGAGTACCTCGACCTGTTTATCAACTTCAAACTGAAAGTTGAAGAGGCCAAAAAACGTGGTATGGACACTACTGCGGCCTTTAAAAAGGAGTTTGCCCAGTACAAAGACGAAATACGGAAGCCCTACCTGCCCGATGGCAAGCTTACCGACAGTCTGGTGCGCCTGACGTATAACCGCCTGAAGGAAGAGGTTAAGGCGTCGCATATCCTGATTTCACTAAAACCGGATGCGTCGCCGGACGATACGCTGAAGGCTTATAATAAGATTGTATCACTGCGCGAGCGTATTCTGAAGGGTGAGGACTTTGGCGCTGTGGCCAGTGCCAATTCTGAAGATCCTTCGGCGCGTACCAACCAGGGTAGCCTGGGTTATTTTACTGCGATGCAAATGGTGTATCCGTTTGAATCGGCCGCGTATTCTCATACGGTGGGCGACGTTACCCTGCCTATTCGCACCCGTTTCGGGTATCATATACTTAAGGTAGAAGACCGCCGGCCAGCACGTGGCGAAGTGGAAGTGGCACACATTATGATCCGCACCGGCGATGGTAAGGACAATGAAAAAGCCAAGAATACGGTTTTTGAGGTCTACGATCAGCTTCAGGCCGGTGTGAAGTGGGATGAACTTTGCAAACAATATTCTGAAGACCCCGGCTCTAAAGATAGCGGGGGTAAACTTCGTCCGTTTGGTGTGGGGGTTATGGGCAATGTTCCCGAGTTTGAACAAGCGGCCTTCGGCCTACAGAAGCCCGGCGATATTTCAGATCCTATTCAAACCCAATACGGCTGGCACATTTTACGTCTTGAACGCAAAATCCCAATGGCATCGTTTGACGAGATGCAGGCTTCTCTGAAAGGCCGTGTAAACCGCGACGAGCGAACCCAGATTTCTAAAACGGCTTTCCAGACAAAACTGCGCCGGGATTATCAATTTACGGAAGTGACTGCTACGAAGGCCCGTGTTTTTGCACTGGCCGATACTACGCTACGTAAAGGCGTGTGGAAAGCTCCGGCTTTTGCGAATGCTGCCAAAGAGACACTCTTTGTATTAAAGGGCACTAAAAAATACACGGTAGATGGTTTTCTGCGTTATGCTGTGAAGAATCAGACGCCCAATACGCTGGAGCCGGCAAAATATATTGAGCAATTGTACAACAATTATGTTGATGCAAGCATCCTTGAACTGGTGGAGGAGAATCTTGTAAATACTAACCCTGAGTACACTTTTCTACTTCGGGAGTACTACGAGGGTATTTTGCTGTTCGAGATCATGGAGAAGGAAGTCTGGAACACTGCCTCGGCAGATTCGGCCGGTCAGCGCCGGTACTATGACGCTCACCGCGGTAATTACACGGCGGGCGAGCGTGTACGGGCTACGTTCTACACGGCGGCAAGCCCTGAATTGCTTGCTCCGCTGAAAGAAGTAGTAAAAGAAGGCGATGAGTTCAAGATTCAGGAACTTGTGGCCAAGAATAAAGTAAAGGTCGAGTCCGGCTACTATAAGAAAGAGGACAAGGCAGTTTTGCAGAAGGTAACGTGGGCAAAAGGTGTGTATTCCGCTGAAAATAACGGAATGTATTACCTTGCGTGGATAAAGGACATACTGACACCCGGTCCTATGTCGTTTGAAGAGGCGAGGTCAGCCATAATTTCCGATTACCAGACGCACCTTGAAAAGGAGTGGGTTGCCCAATTAAAGAAGAAATATCCCGTAAAGGTTAATGAAAAGAACAAGCGTATCGTACTACAACAGCTTCAAAAATAACCTGTCTTTGTATTCCGGTAGTCCGGTTCGGGCATGCTTTGCGGCTGTGCTTCTGCTGACGGTACTTTCGGGGTGCGACCTCATTAAGATGAGAAACGACAAGACCACCAGCGGTGAACGCGAGCTGGTGGCGCGTGTAAACGATACCTATTTGTATAAAGATGAGCTCGTGGGCATTATTGCCCCTGGCACATCACGTGAAGACAGTGCGTCGCGCGTGGCGTCGTATCTGGATAGCTGGATCCGCAAGCAGCTCCTTATTCAGGAAGCCGCTAAAAAAATACACATTGACGAGGCGGCGATTGAGCGGAAAATCCTGGATTACCGGTACAGCATTATTGCCTACGAGTATCAAACGTACTACGTTAAGCAGCACCTGGATACGGCAGTTTCGAAAACAGAGATCGAAACCTATTACAAGGATAACATCGACAACTTCATTCTGAAGCAGAACATTGTTCAGGCTACCTTTATTAAGGTTCCGAAAACAGCGCCCCGTACCAATAAGATCAAAGACCTGATTTATTCAAGCCGCGATAAAGACGAGCGTGAGCTTAAATCGTACTGCCTCAGTTTTTCGGCTGCCTACCACATTTCAGACTCGACCTGGATGCCCTTTGATGAGCTGGTAAAGAGCTCGCCTTTGGTGGAAATTCCTAACAAGATCCAGTTTTTGAAGTCGAACCCTTACTATGAAACCTCTGACGATACGTATCTTTACTTTTTAAAAGTAGATCGATACCGTATTTCGGACAATATTTCGCCTCTGGAGTTTGTAACGGACGACATTCAGAACATTATTCTGAACACCCGCAAGGTAGCATTGGCGAAAAAACTGGAAGACGAGGTTTACACAGAAGCGCAGAATAACGACGAATTTGAGATTGTTAAATGATATGAAGAAGGCAGGTAAATTTATAATGGTATGGGTTGGACTGGTAACGGTACTGGGGCTTGGTACAGCCCTGGCACAGGAAGATACCGTAAGACAGGAGACCGCCACCCCTCCTCCCGCGGCAGCAGCACCTGCACCAAACAATGACAATGCCTTTGTGGTAGATAAGATTGTTGCTAAAGTAGATAACTACATCGTGTTGAAGTCGGATCTGGAGCGTGCCTATCAGGATTACCTGACCAATGGCGGTTCGCCGTCGCAACAGGTGCGTTGCCAATACCTGGCCGTGCTGATCCGTAACAAACTGATGATGGCTAAAGCCGAGATCGACTCGGTTGTAGTACTCGATGCCGAGGTAGACGCCAACACCACAAGCCGTATGGACATGATTCTTTCACAGTCTGGCCGTACTGTGGACGAGTTGGAAGCACTTTACGGTAAAACCATGGAGCAAATCCGCACGGAGCTTCGCGACCAGATTCGCGAGCAGATGGTGGTGAGCAAGATGGAAGACGAGATTACCAAAGATCTTAAAGTAACACCGGCCGACGTGCGCCGGTTCTTCAACCATATTCCCGAAGACAGCTTGCCCTATTTCTCTGCTTCGGTAGAAGTAGCCCAGATCGTGCGTGTTGCCAAGGTTAGCGAAGAGCAGAAGAACAACACGAAGACAGAGCTGATCGCTATTCGCAATCGTCTGTTGGGCGGTGAAGATTTCAATACGCTTGCCAAGAAGTACTCTAATGACCCCAGTGTGGTTTCTAACGGTGGCGACATGGGCTGGTCTGGTCGGGGCCGTATGGTGCCGGAATACGAGGCTGTAGCGTTCAAGATGAAGCCCAACGAAATTTCGATGCCGTTTGAGTCGCCCTTCGGTATACACATTATGCAATTGCTGGAGCGTCGCGGTAACGAATATCATTCACGACACATCCTTATATCGCCCAAGCCTTCGGAAGAAGACATCGAGAAAGCCACGCACTTTCTGGACAGTGTTCGCCGCATTATTGTGCACGACAGCATGACGTTTCAGAAGGGAGCGAAAGAATTTTCGGACGATACCCAGACCAAAAGCAACGGTGGTTTCTTCAGCGACCGCGACAGCAACACGAAGCTGATGGTAGACGAGCTCGACCCTGTGGTGTTCTTCCGTATCGACTCGATGAAGGTTGGTTCGATTTCAGAACCCATTGCTTACCGTACTGACGATGGTAAAGACGCCGTGCGGATTCTGTATTATAAGTCGCGTATACCGCCTCACGTAGCTTCGCTTAAAGATGACTGGACGCGTATACAGGCGGCAACGCTGAATGAAAAGAAAGATCGTATTTTACAGAAATGGTTTGAGAAAGCACGCCAGGATGTGTTCATCAGTATCGATCCGATTTATAACAATTGTGGAATATTAGACGAGCGACAATGACAAAATTCACCTCCGATGTAGAAGCTGCCGATGCGTTGGCCTCTGCGTACAAGAGTCTTCGTACAGAAATTTCGAAAATCGTTATTGGTCAGGATGAAGTAGTACGCCAGGTGCTTACGGCTATCTTTTGCCAGGGTCACTCCCTGCTCATCGGTGTGCCCGGTCTTGCCAAGACTTTGCTTGTGCAGACTATTGCTACCTCGCTCGACCTGGACTTTAAACGTGTTCAGTTTACGCCTGACCTTATGCCCTCTGACATTGTGGGGGCCGAAACGATGGACCGTGAACGTAATTTTAAATTTGTAAAAGGCCCGGTGTTTGCCAACATCGTACTGGCCGATGAGATTAACCGTACGCCTCCAAAGACACAGGCAGCCTTGCTGGAGTCTATGCAGGAATATGCCGTAACCATTGCTGGCCAACGTTACGACCTGCCACGTCCGTTCTTTGTACTGGCCACGCAGAACCCCATTGAGCAGGAGGGTACCTACCCCCTGCCGGAAGCACAGCTTGACCGTTTTATGTTCAACATTCTGTTGAGCTATCCTTCGTTTAAAGACGAAGTAGAAGTGGTGCGTAGCACAACCTCCGACGAACCAAAGAAGGTCAATAAGGTACTTACCGGTGAACAGATTGCCTACTTCCAACACCTGGTGCGACGCGTGCCGGTAACCGATAATGTTGTTGAGTATGCCGTAGGGCTTGTAGGCAAAACAAGACCGCGTATTAACGGTAACGCTGCAATAGCCGATGAGTTTTTGGAATGGGGTGCCGGTCCGCGGGCATCGCAGTTCCTGGTGATGGGCGCGAAGTGTAACGCGCTGCTAAACGGAAAGTACTCGCCCGATATTGAAGACGTGAAGGCCATTGCCAAGCCCGTGCTACGCCACAGAATAGTGCGTAACTTTAAGGCAGAGGCGGAAGGGATCAGCGTGGATGATATTATCGATAAATTGATGAAGTAGTTGTCCGGCTTTGCCGGAGTGATAAATAGAAAAAGCCCCCGAAAGTGCGTCGGGGGCTTTTTCTATTTATGTATACGCTATACAATATCAGTTCTTCTTGTCCAGGTCGGGGAGGTTGAAGTTGTCGAGGGGGCTGGGCTGTTTCATAAGGGCCTCAATGTCTTCGCTTTTGCGGGGTGCGTAGGCGGAGAGGAGTTCGTAGCCGTCTTTCGTGATAAGGAAGTCGTCTTCGATGCGTACGGCGATGCCCCACCATTTTTTATCGCAGTCGGAGTTTTCAGGAATGTATATGCCGGGCTCGATAGTGATAACCATGTTTTCGCGAAGCTTATCGTAAGGGCCCCGGTCGTGTACATCAAGGCCGATGTGGTGTGAGCAGCCGTGTGGATAGTACATGTGGCGATCTGTTTCGGTTTTGATGATGCCGAGATCTTTCAGGCCTTTGTTGATTATAACGCGGGTGGCTTGTGTGAGCTGCTGGAAGGTAGCGCCGGGTTTGCAAACTTTCATGGCTTCTTCCTGGGCTTTCAACACCAGGTCGTAGATGGCTTTTTGTTCCGGGCTGAATTTTCCGCTAACGGGTATGGTACGGGTTATATCGGCTGAGTACCCGTGGTATTCGGCGCCAAGGTCCATCAGTACAAGTTCTTTGTTGGTTACCGCGGGTTTGTAGTTGTCGATATAATGGAGGATGCATCCGTTGTGTCCGCCGCCCACGATGGATGGATAACCCAAATCTTCGGCCTGATATTTTTTAAAAACGAATTCGTGGATACCTTGTATTTCCCGCTCGGACATGCCGGGGCGCATGGCTTTCATTACTTCGGCCTGACCTACACACGATACCTGTACGGCTTTGCGCAGCATGACAAGTTCTTCTTTGGTTTTGATGCCTCGAAGGTTATCCATCAGACCGCCGAGGTCTTTCATGTTGAGGTTATTTTTTTGTGGCTCGCGTGTTACGGTAAGGCCCTGTTGCTTGGTTTGATATCCAGCTTTGGCCTTAAACTGCTCTACCAGATCGTATAGGTCTGATGAGTCGCGGGCATCGTTGCGGATGTCGTTGTGGAAGTCGAAGAATAACACCTGATCGAACTTGGCGAAGTCGACTTTGTATTTTTTGAATTCGCTGTTATTAAAAGCCTGCTCGAAGCCCAGCATTTCTTTGGTACGTACATCGCCCAGGCGACGGCCGGTCCACATTTCCTGTATTACATTGCGTGGCTGTACAAAGATAATGTCCTGGTATGACGATCCGTTTGCCGCGGTTTGAGCGTCTTTGAAAACGAGTAATACAGCATCGGGTTCTTTATACCCGGTAAGGTAGAAGAAGTCGGGATCCTGGTGGTATACATAGTCTACATCGTTAGCCCGGTTCCTTACGGGGTTAGCAAAGAAGATGGCCACGGAGTTGGCGGGCATGCTTTCGCGCAATTTTTGCCGACGTTCCTTATGGAAGTCTTTTGTGAGGAAGTCTTTGGGTTGGTCGGCAGGGTCCTGTGCTACAGCGCGCAGGCTCACCAGCGCGAGAATCAGGAATAGGTGTTTCATAGGTCTCATGGTAAGTTCTGATTCTAAAACTCGTAAAAAAAAGTCATTCCGGTATCGTCTCTTTACTATCCGGCATCGATGTGGTGTCTAATGGTAAAATTCCCGGGGGCGGTTTATAAAAGTAATCGGCTAACCCCGGTGGAGGGCGGCAGGACTATTCAAAAAACCTGTATCTTTTGGATCTCTAACGACTGTATTACTACAATGGAAAAGGTATGGTTCATTACCGGCTGCTCTACCGGATTTGGAAGAGCGCTGGCCAAGCAGGTTTTGCAGGCGGGCTATAAGGCTGGGGTCTCTGCCCGCCGGGTGGAAGACGTTGCGGATATTGTAAATGAATACCCGCAGACTGCCATTGCTATTCCGCTCGATGTTACCCGGAACGAACAGATTGCAGCCGCCGTGAAGCAATTGCATGATGTTTTTGGGCGGATCGATGTGTTGGTAAACAACGCTGGCATTGGCTATTTCGGCGCCATCGAAGAAAGTGAAGCGCCGGAGGTGCGGCGAATGTTTGAAATCAACTTCTTTGGATTGGCCAACGTGACTACGGCAGTGCTGCCGGTTATGCGTGTACAACGCAGCGGACACATTCTAAACATAGCGTCGATTGCCGGCCTGGTAGGCTACCCGGCTGTTGGCTATTACAATGCTACGAAGTTTGCTGTTGATGGCTTCTCAGAATCACTCGCCAGAGAGACTGCACATCTGGGAATCAAAGTAACGGTTATAGCTCCCGGTGGATTTCGCACGGATTGGGCAGGCCGCTCGGCTAATGAAAGCCCGATTGTTATCGACGATTACGCGCCCTCTGCCGGTGCGAATAAGATAAGTATACGCAATTCGAGTGGTAACCAACCGGGTGATCCGGTTCGCGCGGCTCAGGCTATGATTGCCGTGGTAGAGAGTGCTGCACCGCCTATGCGTCTTTTGCTGGGTGCAGGGGCGCTGCGCAGTGCGCGGAAGAAACTGGAGCTGCTGCAGAAGGATTACGATGCATGGGAGGCGACAACGCTTGGTGCCGATGCTCCGGCTGAGGGCGTGTAGTGTTTACGTTAACTTACCTCGTTTTTGCAGTACAATGCATACACTGATCATCTTTCCGCTTGTTTGTATATTTCTATCGATTTTTTCGTGGACGGTTACGTTTACTTATGCGGCCGAACCGGCTCGTGCGTTGGGTGTTAGTGTATTGATTACCGTGCCGTTTGTTTTTGCCGGCTTGTTTATGGGAGAGGCGGCGGCCGATATATTATTGCTGAGCAGTTTTGCGCTAGCGCCGCTGACGTCGGTTTTTGTTACCTACGCACTCTTTAAAAGGCTTGGCTATGCGAAGCGGCCTCATGCGTGGGCGCGGGCGATACTTCTGTTTTTATTCTGCGCGATAGGAATAATCGCGTTGTTTTATGCCTGGTTTGTTCTGGTACTACGGCATTACCCGCAGGCGTAAATCTTTCGTTTTACGTGTTATTACTTATGTGATTGTGACGATATATTATCGCCGCCACAAGATGCGGCGCGAAATTTATCCGTATAGCCATACGTTAGCGTCCAAATTGTGGAAATCTATCGAAATCACTACCAAAAGTCAGGTGTATTGAAGATATTCGTGAAGGCTAACCTTGCTATGTATGGGGAAATTTTTGATACAACGGAGTCCGTTCCACCGGGAACACACGCTGGTCATTACACCGGATGTTATTGAGTATGACACGGGTAACGGTAATGAAGAGGGGATGGTGCGGATAAAAAAAGCGGAGATTGTGGATGTTAAACATACCACAGAGGCTATTACATGGGGTGGTGCATCGCTGGGGCGGAAATTTTGCGTTGACATCAAATGTACGAACAACAGTACCCTTAGCGTTGTGTTCAACAGTTATTTCAGTCTCAAACCGGAATACATCCGTACGTACTTTAAAATGCTCCGTAATCTTTGGGACTATTACCTCCGTGATCTGGCGGAGCAGAAGCGGGAACGGTTTCTTGCCGGGGAAACGCTTATTTTCGGTAAAGTAAAAGTTACATCGCACGGTATAGAGGTACCGGTGCACGGCTTAACGATTAATTGGTCAGATCTTGTATTGGTAGAAGAGCGCTCGTTTTTTGTGCTCTCCAATCAGTATGCTCCCGACCAGAGTATACGTGTCCCGTTCAATGAGTGGGGATCGGAGGTTTTGTGTGCGCTGGTCAGTACAATTTTGAAACGTGCCTCGGTAGAAACACCGGCACGGGTGAGAGATCTGGTGTAGAGCTTCCCCTCGACGCCTCCGTTGTCAATCCTTGAACGTGTCGGCAAAAGCCTGCAGCGCGCGACTTTGTGTTGCGCGCTTACGGAAGACAAGTACGGTGCTCATCACGTTGAGGTCGCGTCCTAACGGAAACTTTTGCAGTTTACGTTTTCCATAAAATTTATCAATCAGTTCTTCCGGCAATACGGTTATGCCCACGCCGGCTTCAACAAAGTTTATGATGCCCTCCATGGTATTTACCACCGTGCAGCGGTAGCGTGAAATTCCTTTTGCATTGAACCACGATTCAAGCCGCTCACGGTAACTGCACCCCTGGTCAAAAACAACGGTGCGTACTGTCTTTTCGGCAAGAATAGCTTTCAGCGTTGTATTTACGCCAGACACTATCACCAGCTTATCTTTCTTCACAAAGCATTGCTCAAGCTCCGGAAAATCGATCGGAGTAGAGACGAACGCGGCGTCAAGCTTATGACGCAATACATCTTGTATAAGACCGGGGGAATTTCCAGAGACGAACTCAAGGGCTACATCGGGATATTGTTCTGAGAAAAGGTTAATGACTCCTGGAATTCGTAATGCCAGTGATGTTTCAATACAACCAATTTTAAGATGGCCGACAACCTGATCCTGCGCTGATACGGCAAGCCGGGCTTCTTCGACAAGTTGTGTGATCTGTTTACTGTACTGGATGAGTTTCTCGCCGGCATCAGTCAATGTTACCTTGCGCGACGTACGTGCCAGCAGTTGTGTGCCGAACTCATCCTCCAGCGCTTTGATGCGCGCCGTTACATTGGACTGTACCGTAAACATAGCTTCAGCCGCTTTGGTAAAGCTTCCATGAGCCGCCACGGCCTGGAAGACTTTCAGATCATTAACGTTCATAGTTTTTTTAGTCAATCATTAATTGTGATAGATCATATCACAATTTATCGTTTCCAAAGATTGAATAAACAAACGTATTTCGAGGTGTCAAAGGCTTTCCGGAAAAAAGAACCGGAGAATTTGAATTTAAAACCGAAAACGAATGAACACAATTGTAATGCACCGTACAGCCCGCGTGAAGGGGCTTGACGTATTTTATCGCGAGGCCGGACCGGCCGATGCTCCTGTAGTTTTGCTGCTACATGGTTACCCTACGTCGTCGTTTATGTTTCGCAACCTGATACCGGTGCTGAGCCAGCGCTACCGTGTTATTGCTCCCGACTTGCCAGGCTTCGGCTTTTCGGAGACTCCCGCGCACGATCAGTTTACGTATACGTTCGATAACCTGGCGGCGGTGATACAGGCTTTTATTGATCACCTTTCGTTGAAGCGGTTTGCGCTATACATTTTTGATTATGGTGCTCCCGTGGGGCTCCGCCTGGCGTTGGCAAATCCAGAGAAAATAACCGCTATTATAACACAGAACGGCAATGCCTATGAGGAGGGCCTGGGTGCTGCATGGCACCCTATACAGCGTTACTGGCAGGATTCGACGTTGGCCAATCGCGATGCCCTTCGTGAATTTGTAACGTTTAAGCTTACCCGCTTTCAGTATGAAGAGGGCGTGGAGGATCTGGGCCGAATTGCGCCGGAGACGTATACATTAGATCAACATTTTTTGGATCGCCCCGGTAATGTAGAGATTCAATTAGACCTGTTGCGTGATTATAAAAACAATGTGGCGTTGTATCCGACCTTCCAGAATTATTTCCGAAACTACAGGCCGCCGTTGCTCGCGGTTTGGGGCAATCGCGATCCGTTCTTTGTACCGGCTGGTGCCGAAGCTTACAAGCGCGATAACCCCAACGCGGTTGTTAAGTTTTATAATACCGGGCACTTTGCCCTGGAAACACATTGGCCAGAGATTGCAAACGATATCCTGAGATTTCTCGCCCCGTTATCGATTTAACGAATGAACAGGAGCCCGCAAATATCGGGCTCCTGGATTTTTACCGGATGATGGTATCTAATGTCGATACGAGTGCGTCGATCTCGCGTCGTGTGTTGTAGTAATGTGGTGATGCCCGGATGGCCCATGCTACTTGTTTATAATCGAAATCAATCACAGCAAAGTTCCGATAGCTGGGTACTACGTTGATCTTGTGTCGTGATAGTTCCTTTAGCAGATGTTGTGGTGTATTGTTGGCTATTGTGAAGGTTACAAGTCCGCCGAGTTCCAATCCCTGGTCTAGTATGCGGAGGTTACGCAGTGAGCAAAGTTGTTCGCGCATATAGTTTGATAGCGTGCGCACCTGTTGTTCAATCCGGTCTTCGCCAATGTCCAGACAATAATCTATTGCTACACGCGAGCCGATAACCAGTGCGTAAGCAAACTCCCAGTCTTCGAAACGTTTGGCATCGTCGCGTGGTTGATACCGGTCTTTGGCAATCCATTCGGCTCCACGCATATCGATATATAACGGCTCCAGCCCACTTTGCAGGGCAAGATCGCCGATGTATAAGAAGCCGGTGCCGCGTGGTCCGCGCAGAAACTTTCGGTTGGTTACACTTAGAAAATCGCATTGTAATCGCTGTACGTCAAGCTTCATCTGCCCGATAGATTGGCAGGCGTCCAGTATATACCAGGTTTTGTTTGCGTCTTCCTGTCGATAGCGTCTGTATATTTCGCCGATGGCGGCGACGGGCTGTACAAGGCCGGCGTTTGTGGGAATATGGGTAATGGCCAGGAGTCTGGGTTTTAGCGTGTATAACTTACGCTCGAAGTCTTCGAGGTCAATGCCACCTACGGGGTGATTGCGGATGTGCTCGATGCGAATGCCGAATCGTTTTTGCGAGGCCAGGAATTGAATTTGGTTCGAGATAAAGTCGTCGTTGTCGGTCAGGATAATATCACCCGGTTCAAAGGGTATTGACGACAGGGCACGTGTAAACGAGTCCGTAGCGCTGGCCGTAAAGGCAATGTTATGCGGTTTTGTATTGATGAGCCTTGCCGCGGAGTGGTAGAACTGCTCGATGGCATCGGCGCGTAAGGCTGCCGCTTCGTAGCCGCCAATGGAGGCTTCGAGTTTCAGGTGTTCCAGCGTGGCTTGCGTTACAATGTTTGGCATAAGGCCTGCTCCTGCGTTGTTGAGGTGGATAACGTGAGCACATCCTTCGGTGTCTTTCCGAAAGGCGGCTACTTCCTGCGATGTGAACACATCCGTGGTGGTTGATTTACGTTTTAGGGTGTACATATAAATAGTTTTTGTTTGCTCCGGTGGAGTATGTTTTACGATTACAAAGTTGGCGGAAGCGCCGCGCACGTTTTTTGCAAAGGCCGATGCTGCGTGCGTTTTTTAATTAATTTTAGACTTCGTAACGCACAAAAGATGAAGGCCCCGGATGACTTCGATAAAAAGCTGCTGCGCCTGATGCAACAGAATAATAAGTTTACTGCCGATGAGATCGGCCAGGAAGTAGGGTTGAGTGCCTCGGCTGTGCAACGACGGTTAAAGCGGCTGCGCGACGAGCGCATTATAGAGGCCGACGTATCGATTGTAGCGCCCGCTGTTGCCGGCATTACGGTTACCTGTATTGTTGATGTGATTCTTCAGGATGGTAATTCAAAGGCGCTGGAGAAGTTCAAGGCGTCGTTGCGCAAGTGTGAAGAGGTAGCCCAGTGTTATTTTGTGACGGGCACATACGATTTTGTGCTCGTCGTTCAGACCCGCGACATGCAGCATTATGAGAGCTTTGCCAAAAAGTGGTTAATGGACAACCCTAACGTTAAACATTTCTATACACACGTGGTTATGGATCGGGTCAAGACCGGGTTTAGTATTCCGATATAAGTTAGTCCATGCCCAGATCGTCGGTAAAGCGGTGGTGTAGTTTAATTTCGTGAACGGGTATGCCGACAGATTCACTGAGGATGCCGATGAAAATGTGGGTGAGTTCTTCTTTGGAACAAATATTCTGTGGATCGATAAACGTTTTGTGGTTAATAGCGAGTGTCCAGTTTACAAAATCTCTAACGGTTTTATAGGTAACTGGGTCGGGCCGTCCATAGAGGGCAATACCCAGAATTTTATATTCTTTGCTGATGTTAGGATCAATATCCCTCGGCATGAGTTCAGGGAGTATGAGATGAAGATCGTTTTGCATAGTCGACCATGTTTGTCGGGGATCATGATTGGCCAGTAATAATCGTATGGTGGAGGTGGGTAGAAATGATCGACTATCAACGCCCAGCTTATTCTGAAAGTATTCCCTGAGCCGGTAGAACAATATTTGTGATTTGCAGCGCATGCCAGGTGATCTCTGAATTTTAGTATACAACACATCAATAAACTGCTGGACCGTGAAGATTTGCTCGGTCTCAGCGTTGGTAAACGTTACGCCAAAGTGGTTTTCAGTATCTACAATCAGGGCTACGGTGTCAAGGCTCATACGAATTGTGTTGGTATTGACGAATATAGCTAATAATACATCACGCTATAGATTACTCCTTCGCTTTTACATCGTACTGAAGTTTGTGTGAAATCAGCAGGCTGATGATGGCAAACGATGTGAACGCGAAAAAGCCGGTGAGCAAACTGGAGCGGTTTGTGGTAAGGATGTCGATGCTTTGTGTGATGCTTTCGATCTGGTGTAACTGCTCGGTTATGATGCCGCTGAAGCCAATGTAGGCCATAAAGATGGCAATAACCATAACGTCGGCCATAGACCATTTGCCGGTGCGGAAGATCATAAAATTGATAAACCGGTTTGCGCGTAGTTTACTGGAATAGAGGTATACCACCGATGATAACAGTTTGCATAATGGAAACAGTACGCTGAATAACAGAACCAGTAAACCAACAAACAGCACATCGATGCGCTGTTGTGTGAGCATGAGTTTTACTACCTGTAGAATGCTTTTGCTTTTATAATACAGTACCTGGTCTTCGAATACTACGGACTCGCCCAACAACGAGAACCGGATGCTGCTAATGCGTGCGTCTATCTCGATCATGGGCAGTAAAAGGCCGGCAAACAAGGTGGCAGCCGTGGCAATAATAAGCAACAGGTATTCCTGCTTGCTAAAGGATCGGGAGATGAGTATGTATACAAGTGTGATGGCACTAATGGCCAGCAGCGTGAAGAAGTAGGGACGACGTTGCTGATCTAACGTGGTTATGCGTGCGTTCAGATTGGTGAGTGCCGTGGCGCGATCGGCCAGGTTATATTTCTTGAGAATACGGTCGTGCTCCGTATAGTCCATACGGGCGAAGGTATTGTCGGCATACTCGTTGAGCTTGCTGATGATGAAACCGCGAATACGCTCGCGGTTCTCGGGATTGTTCATGAAGTCGATAATCTGATCGGTAAACCAGGGTATGCGGGTTTCGATTTGATTGAAGACGCCTGTAAATGAAAGCAGGCTGCTTTGCAGAAGTCCGAGGACACTTTGCGATTGATTCTTTTCGTAGTCGTTCCGCAGCTGGCGTACGGCTTCGCGTAACAGACCTTCGATTTTGGCATGCAGTTCTTCGCGATTCTCACCTTCGAAGTTAAATTCGCCGATCTTCTTTGTGATGATTCCGGCGAGCAGGCGCTTCCACTCGTCTACGCTGAACAGACCGTATTTTATTTTTGATAACTCAATCAGGTCTTCTTTAACGGCCTGACGCTCGTGCTCGTTTGTATAGATTACAAAGGTGAGTAAGCCGGTCGTTACAAGGAGTGCCGAAACGAATAAAAGACGGAGCGATTTCACAGTTAGCAGATTAGATACCTGGAAAGATACGCAAAACGCGGCACGGTAGAATTATGGGCGGAGATGGCTGGCCGGCTGGCAGGTTGTTACGCCGGGCGTGGGTGTTTAACGGAGGAGTTAGTAGATGGAACCGTCGTAAATAATAAGGTATGCCGAAACGATCATGGCGGTGAGCATGCCGATTATGATGAGGAGTATTTTGGCGTCGCGGTTAAATTTCATTACTTCTGGGTGTCTCTTTTTTTCAGTGTGGTATTCCGCAAGACGTTACGTCGTTTTTGGATGACATCGAGAAAGAGCGATTAAAAAAACGCAGCAAGGAAGCTGGATCTTCTATGATGCGCAATACCCTGAAAGGGTGAGAAGGGTCACCTCCCAACGTTGTGTGTTATAGCATACGTTGGTTATGACGGCTCACCGCTTTATTAAAGTAGTCTATAATTTTTGCTGTATAGGCCGCTTTTGCGCTGGATTTTGCGATGCCTGCGTGGGGTGCTTCGTGTACTGTCCATAGCTCAGCGGGCACGGGGCTGTTGGCTTTCAGGCGCTCACCCATTTCCACGGGCGTGTAGTCGTCGGTTTGCGAGTAAATGAAAAGTATCGATTCAAGATTCTTAACCTCTTTTATCCGTTCGACCGGTTTGATTTTGCGGGCATATCGCGGTAACAGAACATTGAGAAACCGGAGCATCCGGTATGCTGCGGGGAACTTGATCCAAAACTCTTCTACGGTAGCAGGTGCGCTTTCGAGTATTGCGAACCGGAAGGGGTGCTCATCGTTCGTGAAAGCGATGATGGCCCATTGTGCGCCGAGCGAGATGCCATGATATCCTAGCGGTAAGGTTGGTGTGAGTTTGCGGGCCACCTGACCTATGGCCAGTATATCTTCGTGATATGAAAAGCTTCCGTTAGTACTTTCACCAAATCCGTTGATGTCGAACACAAGCGTATTGTAGCCGTTGGCGCGTAGTATATCGGTATAGCCGTGTTTGATGAAGTATCCCTTAGCTTCTTTACCCATGGGATGAGCCAGTACCAGGGTCGCCCGGGCTTGCGGTGCTCGTGCTTGCGCAAACAGCCCTCGGATGGTACCGCCCGATCTGCTTTTTACCGTAAGAGTTTGCCACTCCTGTTTTTCGATTTCGCTCAGCGGGCTTCGCCATTTAATACGATAAGAACCGACAAAGGGCTTCTTTACGAATGTATACAGGAGGTTCATCATACGCAAAGGATAAAAAATGAATACGAAAGGACTCCCTCCTGCGGAAATCACCCCTCACCCCTGATTGATGTATTTCCGCTCCGTCCACGGTAAAGATCGGTGGAGGAAGCCTTTCGTATTCATTGGTTTTCTTATTTCAACATGTTGTTACAGTATTGGTATCCTGTCCTGTTGCAGCATTCGGCTGATGTGCCCCTTCACTAACGCGAAGGGATCGTAGGCCTTAAGCCTGTCAGCAAACTGGCGCGCCTGGCTACGGTATACGTCTGTCTGTAGTATGGTATGTACTGCGTAGCGTAGTGTGTCTACATCGGGACATTCGGTACCAAGATTTATGCCACAGTCGAAGTAGGCTACGCGTGCGCAGACTTCGTTCCGCAGGTCTTGTGTGCCTGCAGCCACCACCGGCACACCGTATTTGAGGCTTGAGAGTACACCGCCATAGCCACCGTTGGTAATGAATACGTGGGCGTGGCGCATCACATCATCAAAAGAAATGAAGTCTTCAATAATGATGTTGTTTGCCGTATAGCGTTCGCGTAGCGTCTCGGTATCCGTGCCGCCGGTTGTTGCGATAATTAAGGTGTCTGTGTTTTTGAACGCTTCGAGTGTAGGAATCAGCAGTTTGCCAGCGTCCTGTTCACGGCAGCCGTGGGTTACGAGGATTACCGTATTGTATTGGTTTACTCTTTCGTCGAACCAGTGTGGTCTGTCGCCGGGTATAGATGGGGGAAATACTCCCCCGATAAAGTGGATATGGTTTCCGCAGTCGTTTCGAAAGTATTCGAATGATGCCGGGCCGATCTGTAGGTGTAGGTTAGCCTGGCGGATAAGTGTATCGAACAGTACCGATCGGGTGTGGACAATATCGTTTCCATCTAACATGGCGCTGAAGAGATCGATCGATTCTTCGTATACGGAGTTATACAGTGCTTCGCGCATTGCCGCATAGGCTGCACGTTCGTTATAATCGTGCGCTGGTGGTAAGCCTGAACCAAAGGGCGCAAGGTCTGCCGAGTCTTCGGCCAGGGGTAAAACGCCTACCGCTATTACGGGTACGCGCATTTTGAACCGAACAAACGGAATGGCCGGGAAGAAGCTATCGCAAATCAGGATATCGAACCGGAATGTCTTATAGATATCGGAGAGGTCTATAAAGTATTCGGGTGTTCGTTTTACCACGAAGTTTGCCAGATCGTAGTTTATGCGCTCCTGCTCTGACGAGAGGAGCTTACGCTCTGACAGACCGGCGATCTCGTTTGCTGTGTAAGGATTTTTAGCGTGTCGAAATCCGTAGTGTTGTATTTCTATTTTTTCAAGTGTAGACTTGAGCGTAGCGGGAGCATACCAGCGTACATCGCATCCTGCGAACTGCAGGTATCGTGCAAGGCTGGTTAACGGATTAACCGGAAGAATGGCCGGAGTTGTAGCGAACAATATCTTTTTCCCGGCAAGAGGTCCATCAAAAGGGTTTTTCATAATCATCGGGAGTTTATCACCTTCCTGCCGTTACGACAGGTTGTAAACTACGGTACAAAGCTGGCCTAACGGCGGCTGAGATACTATCCCCTATAGCGGTATAAATTATCCCCGATTCTGTATAGGTTATGTGTTGAGGTGCGTGCATCGCGGCTACGGCTTTAGCCGGATGGCACCGGGTATGAATTCCTACACGATCTGTTGATGAATGGCTTTTGCGACCACTTCGGTAAGCGATGCTACATGAAGTTTTTCATATATTTTTTTAACGTGGCTTCGAACGGTCTCGTAACTGATGTTCAGCTCGCTGGCAATCATCTTATAACTCAGTCCGTTTACGATCGACGCGAGAACTTCTTTCTCTTTTGATGTGAGGTTGTAATCGGTTGTCTTCGCCTTGGGATAGTTGCCTTTTGACTGAAAGATCATGTTCATGACCTTGCGTGCTACCAGCGGGGTCATCGGGGCTCCGCCGGATTGTAGTTCTTTTATGGCCGTGAGCAAGGATTGGTTCAGGCCGCTTTTCAGAATATATCCGGAGGCGCCTGCCTGGATTGATTCGAAAATGCGGTCTTCGTCTTCAAACACCGTTTGAATCAGAATCTGGACATTGGGAATTTCCTGCTTGAGCAGTCGAACGGCCTCTATGCCATTAGTGGTGGGCATCTGAATGTCCATCAGTACCACATCGGGATTGCATGACAGCACATCCCGTACACAGTTCTGGGCATCGCTGAAGGTTCCCGCTACGGTAAATGCGGGGTCGGCTTCCAGCAATGCCTGAATGCTGTTCCGGATGTTTTTGTTGTCATCAAAGATAGCTACACGAATACTCATCGTTTGCGGATATATGGGTTAGGATTAATGAAATACATAATAGTCAGTTTGGTCCTCGTAACATTGTACTATCGATACTATACCGCAGCGTGCGTAATTTTCTATTGATTTAACACGCTTGAAGCATCGTATATTACGCTGTTGGGCTATATGGGAGCAGATTGTTTGTAGCCTCACTATATAAAGGCTAGAGTGGTATAAAAGGTAACCTGCTACCAGGAAAAATAATATAACGGTTCTGCAGTAGGCAGCGTTCAGATTGTAAGTATAATATAAAGTATTGCCAGTGAATTTGGCAATACTATCGGCATCGTTTGCAGCATGAATATACTGCGCTATAATGCGACGATTCAGATTGTTGTCTAAACGTATAGTTTGATTTAGTAGAGGTTGTCTGTTCCAGGCAGCTATATTTTGCCCAGGTGCAAGTAAGAAATCAGACAGCCTATTGCGCATTATAACCATTACGCCCCCACTATTGAAATTGAGGCGCAATACTACTGACCAGCGTGTATTGTTACTAATATGAAGTGTCAAAAGTCTGACGACAAATGCAGACAATATCTAGTAACGTCAGACGTTTCGCGGGTTGCAATCTATTGGTACCGTAACCCTCGGTATGGTCTGTACCACGCCGGGGGTTAGAGCGCTATGAACCTAAGCTCATGTTTACGGTGCTGGTCTGCCGGGTGTTGTTTTGCCAGGTCACCAACAAACAAAGGCTGAGCAGCACGGCATAGCTGCCACCGCGCTCTACCCATTCGAGCACGGCATAGCTGGGGTAAAATACTTCGCTGGTTACCTTCCATCCAAACAGTATCAGGATTAACCAGCGTTGTGGACGGAGCAAAATGACCAACGCCCCTGCTAGTTCGAACAGACCAATGACGAACGAAGCCTGAACGGGATTGCTGAATCCGAGGTTTGTGTATTGTGTAAGCAGTCCTTGTTTATGAATCAGGTTAAGCCATCCATGACCGGCCAGCAATAAAGCTCCGGCTGCCTGCAAAGCGAGCCTTACACGTGTTTGTATATCTTGGGTCCAGGGAACCAAGGTGTCCTTTATAGGCTGAAACCAGGTTGGTCTGTTTGCCGGAAGTCCCGTAAGCAGTAGTAGCGCGAGCGGTGCGCCATAGTTGCCAGCACGTTCCATACATTCGGCAAACGGTTCTCCCGACAGGGGACGTAGTGACGCGGTAAATAATCCCCAGAAGACCAACCATGCGGCCACGGCCCGCATGGGGTACGTAAGCATGGTAATGCCCAACACAATATCGACCATGCCAACTACGGGCATGAGTGTGTAGGCCATATCTTTACCGATGCCGAATACCGCGAAGTAATTACACCAGATCGGTTTGGTAATGACGCCAAAAGCACCGTGACCAATAAGACACATGGAGCATGCTATACGCAGAACGGTATACATACGCTGAGAAGGATTCAGGGTATTCATTTTGCGCGGTTACGGGTACGGACGCTGTTTGCAATATGCGTGCCTATCTGTCGCCCCATGGTCACGCCAATTTCGTTGGCAGGCCGATAGTGGATGCCACCGTATAAACGGCTTTGTGCCGCTTCGTCGGATGCCTGGTAGAACGACTGGAACGGGCGTACTTTCAATCCGAACTCGACTTCCGTAGAATCAGTAAAGGCAAAGTTATCGCCGAATACGTGCGTTAACGATACCGCGGCTGCGGCAGAGATTACGCTGTGGCCACTGGTGTATTCGGGAAACGGCGGTGTTTGCAGAAGCGGGGCCCAGTCTCCATCGATGTACCGGTTTATATAGGTTTCCGGCCGCAACACGCGGCTGCGGTATTTTTCATCCCAGCAGGCAATGAAACCATCGGCCAACGATAGGGCTACCCAGGTGTAGGCTTCCGCCGAATGGGCAAAGTCTGCTTTGGCAACTGCGCAGGCTACGTGCGTTATGTTCATCCAGTGACCGCCCGGAGATATTTTCTTTGTGGCAAACATAACGTGCCCTTTTACATTCAGCACGAAAGGGTTGCAGTCCCAGAAGCGTGCGATATCCTTTTGTTCTTCGGTGAGTTTTTTTCCTGTGTTGTATACTTCTTTCGCGATGGCATAGAACTGGCTTGTAGTATCGGTGGAGAAAGGTACAGGTGGTACACATCGAAACTGTGCGGCGGAGTCGATAACAAAGGTTCTGATCTTGTTCCAGTGCGGTTCGATGGCATCCATGTAGGCGGGCGGAGTTGGCTTCCAGCTGCGTGATTGCGCTTCTACGGTGTACTTGGGAAGCGATCGTGTTTGTTTATAGTTATCGCCTGCTGACCATTTAATGATATGCGCTGCCACGGTATCACCGTATTGAATGGAGCGTTCAAATACATCGTCGGGTATGGACGACGTTTTGAACTCCTGTATAACACGATTATGATACTCGTTCAGCATGTCTTCTGAAAATATAAAGACACGCGCAGTTTTAAGCAGTGCCTGTATCGATG
>Ga0065165_1001038_pt1 | contig 33566 bp, 31 predicted proteins | sample AraplaMF_Cvi_mMF_FD_63813 | JGI IMG/M metagenome (GOLD analysis project Ga0065165, IMG submission 63813) | Arabidopsis root microbial communities from the University of North Carolina, USA - plate scrape MF_Cvi_mMF (version 2) (version 3) | ecosystem: Host-associated > Plants > Roots >... | reverse complement strand
AGTGCAGGGATAACGAAGAGATCCCAGGCGATGCCGATGCGGAAGGCAAAGTTATCGAGCCAGGTATCGATGCCATACCATATTAAGGGTAGTGAGATGACGCTGGCCATTAGCACGAGTTTCATAAACTGCGCGGACAGTAATGACATGATGCTTGGGGTTGACGCGCCGAGTACTTTACGGATACTGATTTCGCGAAGCTTCTGTGTGGTTGTGAACGACGCGAGTCCCCATAAGCCGAGGCATGCAATGACTATGGCGAGTACAGCGAAGAGGCTGAAAATTTTACCGAACTGCTGATCGTCTATATACTGGCGATTGAAGAAGTCGTCGAGGAAATAATAGTCGAATGGATTACCTGGAAAGGATTCTTTATAGAGCTGTTCTATTTTGGCGATGGACTCGTTGAGGTTTGCCGCGTTGAGGTGTATGGAGTAATTGGCGCCGTGTATTTTGCGGGCACCGAGCGAGAAGGGGCCAAAGTCTTCTTTGAGGGAGTTCCAGTGATAGTTTTTAAGTACGCCGATAATCTCTGCTGTATCGCCGCCCATGACGATGTGTTCTTCGAGGGCGTTCTCTGGTGTTTTAAGTCCCAGCTCGGTAATGGTGGCTTCGTTTATTAGTACGGCCCGCATTTCTGTTTCGGAGTCTGGATTCCAGCTTTTACCGGCGAGTAGCTCGATGCCGTAGGTGTCTATAAAGTCGGGATCTACGAAGACCATGCTTCCATTTCTGGCTTCGTCTGCGGGAGCTCCCGCGCGGCCCATGCCGGTACCCCAGTTATATCCTCCGCCCGGAACGGCGCCTGATGTTGTTACGCCATCGACAGAAGGGATACGTTTGAGTTCGTTTTTAAATGTGATGAGGCGTTCGGCCCGTGCATCGCGGTCAGCGGCATTCAATACGCTGGGGCCTTTTACAATGAGCATCTGGTCCATGGTGAAGCCTTTTTGCCGGCTTTGCATGTAGTTTAATTGACGATAGATGGCGAAGGTTCCGGCTATGAGGACCAATGATGATACGAACTGGAATACGACGAGCGCTTTGCGTAAAGAGAAGCGTTGCCCCACGGTTTCTATACTTCCTTTGATTACGGCAGCAGGTTTAAACGACGATAGGACAAACGCCGGATATGCGCCTGATACGAGTGAGCCGGCTACGAAGAGCCCGATGAGTACAAACCAGAGTCTCGGGTCTGTGAAATTAAAGGCAAGGTCTTTTTCGACTATCCGCCCCAGGATGGGTAACAGTGCGAGTGCCAATACTACGGCGAGTATTACGGAGATGAGGTTGACGAGCACGGACTCGAATATGAATTGTGAGACGAGTTGGGAGCGGAAGGCTCCGATGGCTTTTTTGATGCCGACTTCGCGCGCGCGCTCCATGGCTCTGGCGGTGGAGAGGTTTATGTAGTTAACCCATGCGATGGCCAGGATGAAGACGGCGATTATGATGAAGAAGTAGATTGTGCCTGATGATACGGTTGGACTGGATTCGTGCATCAGCCCGGGGTTGAGATGGATTTCGCGAAGCGGCTGTAGGTTCATTACTGCCTTTGCATTTGATTTGCGGAGGTCTTCGCCTTTGTATTTGTCAATGAACTGAGGGAGTTTGTTTTCAGCGGCTTTGACATCTGTTCCCTTGTGGAGTTGTATATAGGTAACGAAGTTGTTCCAGCCCCAACCGTCGTCTTTTTTGTACTGGTCGTTTTTCAGAATGTCGTGTATGGTGAACAGGAAGTCGAAATGGAAATGTGTGTTGTCGGGTACATTGGCAATCACGGCTGTGACTTCGAATTCGCCATCGGCCCAGCCGCCTGATATTTTTAAGGTTTTTCCTATTGGATCGGAATCTGTGCCGAAGTATTTATCGGCGGTTCTTCGTGTGATGACTACGGATCCGGGGCGGTCCAGCGGGTGTTGGGTATCGCCCAACAGGACGGTGTGGTTAAACACGCGTAGGAATGTAGAATCCACGAATTGTATTGTTTTTTCTTCGCGGAAGCGCAGCGGTCCATTCGCGGCGGTTTCGTTACTTATTACGGCTCCGCCATACATGGGGTGGGTGCGCACGTAGGCTTTCACTTCGGGTACGTCGGCCAGTAATGCGGGACCTTCGGCATAACCGGAATTGGGGCTTGTACCGCGGAGTTCGCCACCGCTATAATATGATTCTATAGTGCGGTATATATTGGCTGAATCGGTATTGAAGTCGTCATAGCTCAATTCGAAGTTTACATAGTTGAGGATGACGAGACACACGGCAACGCCGGTTGCAAGGCCGGCAATGTTGATAAAGGAATAGAGTTTCCTTTTAAAGAGGTTGCGGAAGGCAATAACCACGTAATTTTTGAACATACGGCGTGTTTGTTTAGGGGAGGTTATGGTAGGAGTGGTGCACTATGTTTACTCGATAGATTTTTGACGGGGCAACCTGGCAAAAAGTTTTCGTGTGGGCTACGATTTTGTAGTCTACTGCCGATTTTGTGTACTGAATTGCGATGTACCCGTATGGAGTACTGCCACGTGTGGTAATGGTTACAGGCGGGGTTACAAAAAAAATGAACCCCGCCCTATTACGGGGCAGGGTTCTGCGGGGCTGCGGTAAATGGGACTTAGATTTCGTTTTGTAATGAGTGGACCTTTTTTGTGCTGCGCAACATGCTTTTTTCCATTTCTTCACGTATGGAGTCTGCGTTTCGCTCGTCCATTAATTCGCGGATGCGGCGTTCATGCTCTGCTATGGTTTGCTGCAGCTGCTCGATGACGGCAACGTATTCTTTTTCTTTGCGGCTTACTTCTTCTTGTGTGGCCTGCATTTCTTCCATGGTCTGGCGCATCATTTCTTCCTGCTCGCGCATGACGTCGGCATGTGTTTGCGACTGTTCGAGGAGTTGGCTGGTGCGGCTGTTGATCTTGGCGGAGGATATGGTGGAGCCGATGAGTTCGGATAGTTTAATTAAGAAGTCGCGTTCGTAGGTTTCATATTCGCGGAATGAGGCGATTTCGAGTATTCCGAATACTTCGTCATTCAGTTTGAGCGGCACAACCATTAATGTACGTGGCGTAGCTTTGCCCAGGCCTGAGGTGATCTGTATGAAGTCTGAAGGCAGCTTTGTCATGTACAGGAATTCTTTTTCGAGCCACACCTGGCCGAGTAATCCTTCGCCTTTCCGGATTGTTTTCTCACCGAATTTCTTTCTGTCCCAGGCGTATACGGATACCAGTTGGAGGTGTACTTCTTCGATGTCGTCGTCATTTACCAGGAAGAGGGCTGCCTGGTTGGCTTCCATATATTGTACGAGGTTTTGCAGGACGGCATCGCCGAGTTCTTCTACGTTGTTTTGATGGTCGCGTACGATTTCGGCAAACTTCGCAAGGCCTTCGGTTGCCCAGTTACGTTTTTTGTCTTCGCGGTTAACTTCCTGGAGTTTGTTACGCATGTTAAGCAGTGAATGGCCGAGGGCGTCTTTTTCGCCCGAAGGTTTGTAGTCGGATGTGAAGTTTCCGGTTCCGATCTGTCCTGCAAATGTTACGGCCTGGCCGAGGTGCTGGGTGGCGGTTTTGATGTTACGGATGGCCGTGCCGAACTCGTCGGTGGAGTCGTATTTGCTGTCGATGCGCAGGTCACCTTCTCCAAGGCGGGTAGCAATTTCATTGAGTTCGCTTACAGGTGTTACTACGTACCGGCGAATGATGTTGATACCCCATCCTAAAAAGATGATGTTGAATGCGGTTATAGCCAGCAGTATGTTACGGGCCAGGTTTCGATGGGCAGTGGCCTCGTTTACATAAAAGTTGGTAAGTGCTTCGAGTGGTTTTATAACCGGGTCGGCCTGGTGTTCGAGTCGTATGGATGCCTTTTCGAATTCGGGGTTGACGCCTGCTGAGAAGGAGCTTCTTTGGAATTTAGACGAGTCGTTGGATACCCGATAGGTTACAGAGTCTTTAAATGGAGGTCGTGTAAGTATGGCAACAGCCTGATTTTTTAATGATGTCCATGAGGCTTCCGCGCGTTCTATAACATCCAGCTGTTGTTCTGAAGGGTGGGGAAGTTGATAGGTGCGTTCGCCTAGTTTAACTGAGCCTCCGTTACGGAGCTTCTCGAATGCTACGTCTAAGGTGCTGATGTTCGCCCGGAGCTCTTTTTTTACATCCTGTCCGCGTACTACGCGTTCAGAAAGATATGCCACCCGTTGGGTAAGCATGCGGTTTTGCCCGGAGACGGCGATGGCCGCGGCGTTATCCTTATGAACCGACATGAAATACAGGATGCTACAGAAGTTCACCAGCAGTACAACGGCCAGTGCGGCCAGAAATGTACCGAGCTTGGTACTGATGTTTATATTCTTAAAGCTTTTCATGTGGGCGTGGAATACGTGTAGGTCGTATGGGCGATCCGTGTCGTAACGCGAGAACGGATGCTGTATTGCAAATTTGATTTATTCCACAGTCGGGAACTATCCACAGAAGACCGGATTTTTTATCCGTATAAGTACGTAAGAAGTGTAGGATCGTATATAACGGGTGTGTATTACTGGAGGGCTATGGTACGGGCTTAATAGAATATGATGTCTGTATGCGCGCTGACGGCTGATGCTGAGAGCGACGAAGGAGCTGTGCCGGCTTCGGTCTGGGTGTAGTGGAAGGCTTTGAATTTGTTGTCTTTTATAACGACTACGGTATAGTTGCCTGGTTCGGCGTCGATGAAGTCGATAATCAGCTTGTGTTTATGAAGGGTGTGCCGGGCGATAATTTTCCCGGTATGGTCGTATACCTGCACCTCGGCTCCTTCGAGTTCGCGGTCGAATTTGAAGTACATGATGCTCTTTTTTGCCGTCACGAGATTCACGCCAAACAATGTAGGGTTTGCTGCAAAAAGGGGGGATCCGGTGAGAAGTGTGAGTGCGATGATGGCGAATACTTTTTTCATGGTCTCTGTGGTCGTTAATAATGTATACACGAAATCAGGGCCATGAATAAAAAGTGCCTTTTAAGAAGGAGGTGCGCTATGTCTTTCCGGATTGATCCCAGAGCAAAACAGTGTTTTCTTAAATTGAGAATGGTAGTTTTTGGCGGGTGGATGTTTTGTCCGTATAAGTACGTATTGGATCTCGGTAACGGTATTGGTAGATACGCTCGGTAGGATACGGGAGGGGGGCGGATGTATGAATTCTAGTAAAAGGTAATATCCGAATGCAGGCTGGGTGCCGATGCTGAAATTGCTGTGGGTAAGCCGCTACCTTCCTGAGTATAGTGGAAAGCTTTGAACTTGTTGTCTTTTATAACGACTACGGTATAGTTGCCTGGTTCGGCGTCGATGAAGTCGATAACCAGTTTGTGTTTGTGGAGGGTGTGTTGGGCTATCAATTTACCGGTGTGGTCATAAACGTGCACTTCGGCTCCTTCGAGTTCGCGGTCGAATTTGAAGTACATTATGCTCTTTTTAGCGGCTACCAGGTTAACACCGAAGAGTGTGGGGTTTGCCGCGAAAGCTTGTGTTCCGATGAGGACTGTTAAGGCGATAACTGCGAATATTTTTTTCATGATCCTTTGTCGTAGTTATAGCGGTATATGCTAAATGAGGGCCACGGATTAAAAGTTCATTTACAGCGTTTATACGTGTATGGAACCCCAAAATGATCCCATAGAAAAACGGGGTTTTCTTATAATGAGAAAAGCATTTTTTGAAGGTGAATTTGTTGTCCGTATAATTACGTATAGGATATACGTGGCGGGCAGCATGGATACGATCCGTAAAGGACAGGAGGTTTTTTCTATGCGTCTGCGCGTGTGGTCTTAGAAGAAGGTGATTCCGGATTGCGCGGCCATGGCTGAGGCTGATAGCGTTGATGGCATGGTGCCGGTGTCGCCCTGGGTGTAGTGGAATGCTTTGAACTTGTTGTCTTTTATTACTACGACGGTGTAGTTACCGGGTTGTGCATCGATGAAGTCGATAATCAGTTTGTGTTTATGGAGAGTATGCTGGGCGATCATTTTGCCGGCGTGGTCGTATACCTGAACTTCGGCTCCTTCGAGTTCGCGGTCGAATTTGAAGTACATTATGCTCTTTTTAGCGGCGACCAGGTTAACACCGAAGAGTGTGGGGTTTGAGGCGAAAACTTGTGATCCGATGAGGACTGTAAGGGCGATAACTGCGAATATTTTTTTCATGATTCTCTGTAGTAGGTAACGTTGTACAGGCTAAATCAGGGCCATGTATAAAAAGCGTGTTTTGACCTTATACACGCAGGTGGATGGTTGAAACGATCCCATGTGAAAACGATGTTTTCTTACTATGAGAAACGGGATTTTTGAAGGCGAACGGGGTGTCGGTATAAGTACGTATTGAATCTCCGTAACGGTATGGGTACACACTGTCAGTATTGCCGCGGAGCGGTATACAGCGGACGGGGTATATATGATTTTCTATTGCCGATACTAATAGAATGTGACGTCGGGACGTTCGCTCATGGCCATGAGTGCGAGGGGTGAAGGCATGGCGTTGGTTTGCGCCTGGGTATAGTGAAACGCCCTGTATTTATTTTCTTTTATAACTAGGACGGTGTAGTTTCCGGGCGAGGCGTCAATGAAGTCTATGACAAGTTTACGTTTGCGCAGGGTATGTTCGGCGATCATTTTTCCTTCCCAATCGTATACCTGTACATTAGCACCTTTAAGTTCGCGATCGAACTTAAAGAACATGATGCTTTTCCGGGCGGCTACCAGATTGACGCCATACAACGTGGGGGGTATTGCAAGAGTTTGCAGACCTGTGAGTAGTGTAAGTACGATACTGGCGAGTGTTTTTTTCATAGCCGTAAGCGTATGGTGTGTTGTTTGTTTATCCAAGACCGGAAAAAACCGGATTGTTTTGAAATGAGCCCCGCAGTGATCTGCGATCCTAAATGGAGTGAAGCGATACAGAAGGGATTTTTTTCTACAGCCGATGTCGAAGCAGAACGGGAAGCTGCCGGCGGTATACTAAAATAACAAATTCGTGATCGAAAGGTTCTATGATAATTTTCAATGGGAAAGGTTTGTCTTTAACTATTATCTTCCGGATATTTTCCAAATTGACGTGATGGACGCGTCATTTGGAACAGCGTACTATGCCCGTAAAAAAAATTGTTATAGCCGGATCCGAAGCGTTTACAGCCCCGCTGGCTGAAGTTATTTCCAGTAAGAAGGTAGGAAGTGCTTCTATTGCAGGGAGCTGCGAGTTGCTTGTTTCTCAATTGACATCTCTTCATTACGACATAGTGCTGTTGGACTTGTGCCTGGCTTCGGAACTGGCCTCGCTACTTTCTGACGCAAGCCGCCCGGATGTACCGGTCGTGCCGGCGGTTATTATTGTTTATTCGGGTAGTTTTCCTGAATTGTCGGACATGGAGCAACGCGTATTGCCCATACGGGGCTATTTGCGCGAACCTGTGGATACTGACCTTCTTGAAGCTATGATGTTGCGCGGCGAGAAGAAGACGGCGCCAGTGGCTGTTACGGCTGCCAGTGGTACCGCGCTCGAAAGCCTGCTGGACAGTCCTGAGCAAGCCCGGAAGGTTATTGCTGTATTCCGGCAACAGGTACCGACAATGCTTCAACAGATGGATGATCTTATTGCTGAGCAGAATTGGCCTAAGCTGGAAATTCTGGTCCATAAGATGAAGGCAGGGTATGGCTACGTAGGCGCGCAGGATATCCACAAAGTACTTTCGGCATGGGAACGAGAGATCCGTGCGGGAGAGGATCCATCGCGGTACACAGCTCACGCGAACGATCTGCGCATGCGTACATATACGCTTTTGGGCGAGCTGGCGATACGCTATGCCGTTCCCTAAGTTGTTACCCCGGCAATGCGATTGGTATTTAGGTGTAGAATCTGTTTCTTCGAAGTTTGAAAACCATCATTTAGTTAAACTGGCTAGCGACCCTACGACGCATGGAAATCAGATGTATCATTGTTGAGGATGACCCGATTTCAGAAGAAGTCATGAAAGGACTTGTTGGACGGGCTGGTTTTCTGGATCTCCAGACTTCGTTTAATGACCCGCTCAAAGCGGTTCAGTGGCTTGCAAGCAATCCGACAGACCTGATCCTGCTCGATATTGAGATGCCGGGGCTAAACGGTTTGGAACTGCTGCGTTCATTGCCGCGGCAGCCCCACGTTATTATTATTACGAGCAAAGAGCAATACGCGATTGAAGCCTTTGACTATGACGTTACCGCATATCTTTTAAAGCCGGTAACCGACTATGCCCGTTTTTTGAAAGCCGTGTTAAAGGTCAGGGAGAAGCTGGAGGCATCGTGGCAGAAGCCTGCGGAGAACATTTTTGTGCGCGCCGATTCTTTGCTTACTAATCTGGCCCTGAACGATATACTGTGGATCGAGGCCTTTGGCGACTATGTGAAGATCAACACGGACAAGAAGGTGTTTACGGTTTATAGTACGATGAAGGCGGTTGAGGAAAAGCTACCCTCCGAGACCTTTATGCGTGTACACCGGTCGTTTCTGATAAATGTTCGCAAGATCGATAATATAGACCAGGGTAATCTGCAGATCGGGGCGAAAATCATTCCGGTGGGAAGCTCTTACCGCGAAAGTCTGATGAAACGTATCAATACGCTTTAAATCAATGTATTACCTGTATTCTGGAGGTGTTTCTCCGGGATGTTCATGGTCGTTGGTGATGAACGGCTGTCGTGTATTTTATGGTCTACGGGTGCCGTTAGCGTGATCTTTATCGCGTATTCCTTTCAATTGAACGAGCGGTAGCCTTTATCCGACGAATTATTGCCCTAAAACCTCGTTTCCAGATTAATTTTAATTGTATTCGATTGGATACTTGTCCGGTGTTTCACTTAAACGTGACTGCTATGATTGAAGGAATCGTGAGAGGAATGAGGCGCGATCTGGCCGGGAAGGTGTTGACATTGGGTGTACGTGCAGAGGATGTCAGTTCTGTTCTCAATGTGGTGCAGGACGTGATCATTGCAAACGTGCGGGCTTATGCCGTTTCGGGGAAAGGCCGTGAGTTTGTTGCCGTGCTGAAGGACAAGGGGCCGATTGGAAACCATATACTGGTGCAAAGCATGGTTATGGATCTTACGTTCAAGCTGTATGCCTATTACGGTATTCATGAGCCAACGGCGGGATCAATCGCTCGGTTTGTTATTCCGTATGTTATGAACCGCATAGGGCACAGCCTTACCGGTCCAGACGACGAGCAAGCATTGCTGAGCAGCATGCACCGCTATACGGCAATTGATCAACTCCGGTCTTTTGGAAGACAGTTCCGGAGAATCATGGCCTTTTAACACAGATACCATTCATTGCGTCCACGCGCAGCGAACACGATACTTATACGCGATAACTCAGGAGCCCACATCGCACGTTGGAGAGACAGGTTGCAACGGATGGTAATATTTTATAGCCATCAGTTGCGCCTGTTTTGTTTTTAACCTTGTGGGGCGGATACTTGTGGAAGTGTATGGTGTGTCGATATGATTTTACCACTCGGCGTCATAGCGCTTAACGGTTGGCTTTATTGCGAAAGGAAGGTTCCAGCGTGCCGTATCTACGGCGCGCTGGTTTTTTTATGTCTCGTCAGATCTTGCTGAATGGAATGTTTATGCCCAGTGCAGCGATATACTGGGCCGAGAAGAATGTATGTTTCGCGCGTCCTTCTTTGTATACCTTGGCGTCGGTATAGTTGGCGAAGGCTCCTTTGATACCACATTCTGCAAACAGATAGCGATGGAAATCGTAGCGCAGATTCGCGCTTACGCCTACGACATAGCCACTAAGGCGGAATGGGCCGTCGTTGTGATTGCCCATGATGTATGAATCGGTTTTGGGTGCAAGTCCACCCGCACCGGCTTTCGCCAATACACTCAGGCCTGTTTCGGGACGACGTTGCGATATGAGCAGCCTGAAGCGCCGCACTGCGCTTACCATAAGGTAGTTGTTTCCGTTGGTATGTTCGAAGTGTACAAAGGACGGTGTTACGAGTGTGTCCTGATCAAAATGCTGACCCCGGATTTCGCCTGATAGGCGCATGTTCTGATTGTCTGTAACGATGTATTTCAAATGGTCCCAGCTTACTTCGATACCCCACTGCGGTTTCTTTACGAAAAAGTACCCAACGTTGATCACGTATTGCGGTATGGTTGGAGCGGTGTTAAAAAAGTCGTTCATGTCGAGCCTGTCGTGTGCTTTGGCTCTTGTGAGGGTGAAGTTGTAATCGTCTGTTTTATTGTCTTTGAAGTGGATGTTGCTCCGCGTGTAACTATCGCGGTGGTACCCCCAGGTGACATAAAAGTTTCCCACTTTTGCCTGGCTGTAGGCAAATGACGTGCTGAACATGGCCAATAGCATGAGGCCAATGAATTTTTTCATGATTGTAAAATTGGAATACGCGTAAGCAGAGAACTTGTGGGGGGCTCGTTGATATCCTCCGGCTTTAACCGGACTTTATATCAGGATACGACGCAGTTCTTTGTCATACGACTGAGTGTTTGTAATAAGGGTTCTGTTTACAAAACTCCGGAATGTATGACACTATAAAAAATCAACGTTCGGCACATTCTTACGGGGTGTTTCGCGCACGTAGGGAATCTTATTTTGACCGGTATAGCAAACGTTGTATGTCTGATTTACACGCTATTGGCAGGTATGCTACACGCTGAATTCTGTAGTATTCCTTAAGAAAACCTTAAGGCGAGATTAGGATTGTATTGGGATTAAGAAAGTAATGTTCAAATACTACAACGCGGGAACCCGTTTTTTGCGAGTTCCCGCAGATACAACGTGGTGGTTAGGCCTATAATGGCAGGTAAGGGTCTCCGGTAATGACGCTGCGCGATATCACAAGGTTCTGTATTTCGGATGTGCCTTCGTAGATCTGTGTGATCTTGGCATCGCGCATGAGGCGCTCAACGTGGTACTCTTTCACGAAGCCGTAGCCACCGTGAATCTGCACGGCTTCGACGGTTATGTCCATCGCGATTTCGGAGGCATATAGCTTGGCCATGGCGGCGGCGCGGTTTATATCCATGCCGTTGTTTTTCATCCATGCAGCCCGGTACAGCATCATGCGTGCGGTCTCGATCTGTACAGCCATCCTGGAGAGTTTAAAGGATATTGCCTGGTGGGTATGGATTGGTTTGCCAAAGGTGGTGCGTTGATGGGAGTATGCGAGGGCGAGTTCATATGCGCCGGCGGCAATGCCGAGTGCTTGCGCAGCAATGCCGATACGGCCTCCGTCGAGTGTTTTCATGGCATACCTGAAGCCGAAGCCGTCGTCGCCGATGCGGTTTGCCTTGGGCACTTTTACATCCTGAAACATGACAGCGCATGTATCGGACGAACGGATGCCGAGTTTGTCTTCTTTCGGGCCGGTAGATACCCCGGGCCAGTCTTGTTCTACGATGAAAGCATTTATGCCCTTATGGCCTAATTCGCGATTGGTCTGGGCGATGACGATGTAAACCGATGCTGTTTTTCCGTTGGTGATCCAATTCTTTGTGCCATTCAGTATGTAATGGTCGCCCTGGTCGATGGCGGTAGTGCGCTGGCTTGTGGCATCTGATCCGGCTTCGGGTTCGGATAAACAGAAGGCACCGAGCTTTTGCCCTGAGGCGAGTGGCTTGAGGTACTTTTGCTTTTGTTCTTCTGTTCCGTATTCCTGAATGCCCCAGCATACAAGCGAGTTATGGGCGGAAACAATTACGGAGCATGAGTTATCCACTTTGGAGAGTTCTTCCATGATGATGGCGTAGGCCAGATAGTCGAGGCCCGCGCCGCCGTAGGCGGGATCAACGAAGACTCCCATGAAGCCAAGTTCTGTCATTTGTTTTACTTCATTGGTTGGGTATGCTCCGTGGGAGTCGCGTTCGATGACACCGGGTTTAAGTTTAGTCTGCGCGAATTCGCGTGCGGTTTCACGAATCATTTTCTGTTCTTCGGTTAAGGAAAAGTCCATGCCTGTATAGGGTTTTGATTATTGTTCGTTTATAGGTAGTCTTATTTAACCTGCTCGTAGTGTTCTTTGGCGAGGCTTGTTATTTCGTCGAGTGTGGCGAGAAATGTATCGATCTTGTCTTTGCCGATGCGTTCGCGGGCCAGACGGTTGAAGTTTCGCACAACGTTTTTGGAAACTTCTTTTTTCTGTTTGCCTTTTTCGGTGAGCAGAATTCGCATGCGGCGTTTATCGGTTTTGTCGCCGAGGCGTTCGATGAGTCCTGTTTGTTCGAGTGAAGCGATAAGCCGGGAGAGCGAGGTATCTTCTGTGCCCAGGCGTGGGGCGATGTCAGTGGCAAAGGCTCCCTGTTGGCTGTCTACGTTTAGAAGGAAGTGTCCGATGGCGATGGTTATGTCATGCTTTATAGCTTCGGCGTTGTACATCCGGCTTATGATCTGCCAGGCTGTTTTAAGTTTGGAGTCGATGGTTTCGGTGTGTTTCCGCATAGTTTGATTCGCTTCTAAGTACTATGCGTGCATAGTATTTTGGTCAAGTTACCAATTTTCGCGTCGCGGTGAAATCGGTTGCTGTTAACTTTATTCATGGGGCGGAAACCCGGGATTAGAATGACATTAGCGATTGTTGGGGGATGCATAATTGATGCGGGCGATGCTGCGATGAGCGGCAGCGGCTGTGGATAGGGGGGGATTTTGGTGGCAATGGTTTACCGGGGTGTACCTTCAAGCGAGATGACTTTCCTGAACAACGGATGTGTATAAATTTTTTTGAGGTTCTATACTGGAAAAGAGCTGTTTGGATACTATAATTGCAGGCCATTTACGAAAGGCTATTACGACATCGTTCAGCTAATTTTTACAACATTGATGATAATCGAACCGGGGCAGACTTACCTCCTGGATGGTAAGACGGAAGTGAAAGTGATAAAGCCCATCAACCGTTCACACACCATGTACAGCATTGAAATTCCTGGACATAGCATTGAATCGGTAGAGAAGACACGGCTTGCTCCCCTGCAGGCAGCAGTGCAAAGCGTAGAAAAGCGCTAAGGTATTGATTTCCTTCCCAGGCTTTTTGAAATGCTCCGTTAATGACGGAGTATAGATTTCTATTGCCTGTTTATTTTACCCTGCAGTTGTGTTTTACGACCGACTGTTTACTACGGCTATTCGTGTAGGATGGCTTAGTTTATAATCGTGCTTACGTTGGTTTATTCCGTATGCGCGGTTCACGTATCCTTTTTTGTATTCTTTTACCCTCGCCTCAAATTCAATGGTATCGCCTTCTTTCAGGCCTGCGTCCTGAAAGCCTTTGGTGTAGGTAAACCAGAGGTGATCGGTTACAACTTTTCCGGTCTCGACATCGGTTATGCGGTTTAGCAGAATGGTTTCTTCGGAGTATCCGTGGTAGCCGGCTTTTTTACCCAGTCGTATAAATAGTGCACTGAATTTTTTACGTTGGCCGTCTTGTTTTGCAAGTTCTCTTCTCATGATCTGTGGCCAAAAGTAACCTGAATTTTCGATTGTGATGGGGGAATTCCCAAGTAGAAACGCAAAGGCCCAGGGGCGCTTTGCGTTTCGGTGATTCATTGGACATTCCGCCTGACGAGGGCTACTCCTTGAACCGGTAGATAAAATACGGGGCAGTTCCCAGGTCTTTACCACCGGTGAAGGCCGGTGTGGTGTTGAGTTGGTTTACGGATATGTAGATGTATCCGGAGGCAGACAGTGCCAGGTTGTCTGGCCAGTTTAAGCGTTTGTCCTGGATGAGATTAACCAGTTTACCGTCTTTGCCGCGCTTGCTGATGGCGTGTTCTGTGAGGTTTGTAAAGTAATGGTTGCCTTTGGCATCTGTTTGCACGCCATCGCTGATAGGCTTTTTGCCGTTGTTGCGTATCGCAGCTTCGATGGCAGCATCGTCTTTTCCTGTGCGGAAGAACGCTGTGGGGACTTCGTACCAGGTCTTTCCATTCATTGAGCCGAAGTATAGTGTTTCGCGGTTGTCGGACAGTGTGATGGGGTTTACGCCTATGCGAGCGGGCGCGCCGTTGAAGTAGGTGAGTTTCTGATCGATGATCATGTCTACGTCTTCGGGTTGTAGTGCCTTGCTTTTGCTGAAGCGCCGTGCTTTTTCTGTTTTAAGATCAAGTGCTATTATACCTGGAGACGCGATGTCTGCGAGGTATGCCCATTGATTTTTTTCGTCGATGGCGAGGTCCTGTACGAAACTACCCCTGGGTGCAATCTCCTGGGTGAGTTCGATTACCCGCAGTAGTTTTGCTTTTGCAATGTCAAAGCACCACAGGCGTGTAGCCCCGCGCGTTAGACCCATATCGATTACCCACAGGCGGTCTTGTTTGTCGAAGGTAAGGCCGAGTGGAGTATCGAGTGTTCCATCTGTCGCAGGGCCATTGTTCTTCTGGAAGGCGGCAGATGGGAAGGGGGTCGTTGTTTTACTGTTGTTTACTTCGAACAGCTGAAATGCATTTTCGCCAAGCGGATGGGCCGTGGCAAAAACGCGTCCTTGTTTGGATACAGCTACATTGCCCGGACGAAAGTTTAGTTCTGCCACTACTTCGAGCGCACCAGTTTGTTTTGTTGTGGCTGTGTTTTGTGCATTGCCTATGTTTATATAGAGCAGTACATACAGTATTGCGATGGCTACTGCCGCCATTGTTTTCAATTTCATACTACGCGATGTTGTCTTCATTGTTTTTTTGTTCGTGTTGTGAAGGCAAAACTAGCGTGCGGTGTAAAGACAGGTCTGGTATATCTTTTCGGTGTTTTGGTACAAGTTTGTATAGTAACAGGCTCTGCCATGAAGTCTATTACGGACTTTTAAAAAATGCCCGTATTCTTACATAGGCAGCGCCTTCCAAACACCGTAGCTACCCGTAGGGATTGGTACTTATTTTTCTCTTGTATGGATTTTTTCTCTTTATGGGATAGAAATCACAGTTTCTGGTTTCCCATTCTTGTGAGCGGATTTCCTGTATTGAGACGTGATGCCGTTGTTACTTGTTCAAACAAGTAGTACTGATCGTGGTTTTCAGCGCTTTTCGGCGATTTTTAGAAATCTATACTATACCCCATATTCCATCGCACGCCATTTGTTATTGAACACTCCGTGTCTGCGAGACAGATGCTTCTGCTACAGATGTGGCCGAAAAATAGTAACGCTATATATTAACGGTTTTCATAAAAGTGATGATTAGTACAGAGTTTGTTTGCTGGAATAACCAGGTGGAGGTAAGTGGCGAGACGATTTTGAGCATGCTGAAGGCTATGGACAAGCATCGTATACAGGGGGAGGAGTATCTTCGGGAAAACGGCATTGATAATCCTGAACCTGGGAAGTGGTATCCGATGGAACGTTATATCAATACCTTTCGTACAATATCGCAGCGCCTTGGTCCTTATGCTTTATATATGATCGGCGCTACGATGCCGGTTAATGCTTCGTTCCCTTCGAATGTCAATACGCTTGAAGAGGCTTTGAAATACATCAATTCGCTTTTTAAGGCAAACCACCGGGGCGGCAGTATAGGCTATTTCAAATATACATCGCTCGATACGAATGCTGGCGTTGTGGAATGTAAGAAGACTTATGGAACGACGTTCGACAAGGGGCTTCTGGCAGGGTTGGGTAAGAAGTTTAAACCCGGCAATGCACAGCGTGTCTCGATTCAACTTGATGTAACGAAGAACACGCGTGATCGCGGTGGTGACAGCAATACATTTATTGTAAGCTGGTAAGTAAGTATTACGATTTTGCTTTTGTGGCGTCGCTCGGGTTCAGGTGTGCAGATATTATAATGTCGAGCTCGGCTTTTGATACGCCGAGTTTGTGTGCGACAGACTCAATCAGATCGCGTTCGGCGGGTGAAAATTCGCCATCGATCAATGCGAGGTCTATCATTTGCTCCAGCTGCTTTTCGCGGTCTACGGAGTTTTGCGGAATGAGGTAGGTGTATTCATTGGCTCGCGTCAACATAAAGTTAAGTCGCTCGAGCGAGATGCCGTTTTCATAGGCAATTTTGGCGAGGGCTACGCGTTCAACTTCTTCGATCTTGCCATCGGCTGCAGACAGCGAGACGAGGTTTCTAAAATGTTCCAGTTTTATTGCTTCCACGGCTGGTTGTTTTTATAAATAAGGTAATCGTTTTTTTTGTGTAGCGCAAGACTCCGGCGCTATTCGAAATTCAAATTGTATAAGCGGCTGGTGCGGCCGGTGTACACGGGTACAGCTTTTTAACAATGGCATTGAAAGGGCAGAAGTTTTCTATACTTTAGCCCTGTTAAAACTATAGCGCCATTGGAGCAAATGCCGTTTCCCGTACGTTTTGATCACGTTTCGTTTGATTACGGGCAAAAGCCGGTATTGACGGATATCACGTGTTCTTTGGCAGCGCATAGTGTGGTGGCTGTTTTGGGCAGAAGCGGAAGCGGCAAGTCTACGCTGCTGGAGCTGATCAACGGTATGGTTATGCCCAAAGCGGGCACGGTGTACGTATTTGACGGCGCGCTGGATTATGGCAATGTAACTGCGCTGCGGCGTAAAATTGGCTATGGTGTGCAAAACACGGGATTGTTTCCGCACCTTACAGTAGGAGAGAACATTGGGCTTCCCGGTACGATAAGCGGTATGCCTTCACCCGAGCGTCGCAGGCGGGTGGCCGAATTGATGGAGCTCGTTCAATTGGATGGTTCTTACGCCGATAAATATCCGCATGCGCTTTCCGGAGGCGAACAGCAACGCGTGAGCCTGTGCCGCGCGATGTTCAGCAATCCGCCGATATTGCTTATGGACGAGCCTTTCTCGTCGCTCGATTACAGCACCAAACGTCACATCTACACGCACTTTCAAACGCTTCAAAAGGCCTCTCCGCGAACGGTGGTACTGGTTACGCACGACTGGGAGGAAGCGATGCTACTGGCCGACGCTTTTCTCTGGATAGACGATGCGCACCTGCGTGCATCGGGCGACCGGGCCGCCCTGGATTCTATTAAGGACGCTTACCTGCAACGTATATGACACGGACGATTCTGAGCGGGCTATTGTGTATTGTGTCGTTGGCGATTACCGCACAGCCTGTATTAAAGGTGGGCGCCAAACATTTTAACGAGGGATATATTCTTGGCGAGATGGTGGCTCTGCTGCTGGAAGACGGCGGCTATACGGTAGAACGTAAGTTCAGCCTGGGCGGAACGGCTGTTTGCTTCGAGGCACTGCGTCATGGCGCGATTGACGTATATCCTGAATATACAGGTACGATTACGGCGGAAATTCTACAGGGTGCGGTATCGGCCGAGTATGATGCTTTGCAAGCTCATCTTGCCAGGCAGTATAAACTGCAGATATCCCGGCCTTACGGCTTTAGTAATACCTACGCCCTGGTTATGCTTAAGGACCTGGCTCATACCTATGGCATACGAACGCTGTCTGATCTTCGTAATCACGGTGCGCTGCGGATGGGCCTGAGTTACGAGTTTTTGAAACGGCAGGATGGTTGGCACGCTCTTGCCGCCGCATACGACCTGAACCAACAGCCTGTTGGGTTGGAGCATGGCCTTGCTTACCAGGCTTTACAGGAAACCAGTATAGACATTACCGACGCCTATTCTACCGACGGTGAGATTGATCGTTACGATCTGGTTTTGCTGGAGGATGACCGATCGTTCTTTCCGCAATACGAGGCTGTTTCGTTTTATCGTGAGGGCCTTCCCAACGACGCGCTGGCGCAACTCGATAAGCTTACCGGTGTACTTACCGCAGAGGCGATGCAGGCTCTGAATGCGAAGGCGATATTTGATAAGACCGGATACCAACAGATAGCCTACACGTTTCTTGTTGAAAAGGGATTGATCGCGTCAAAAAGCCGTGTGACTGCCGGTGGCGGTATGTGGAATGATATTCTGCGGCATACCGGCGAGCATATTTTACTTACGCTGATTGCCTTGGCGGCGTCGGTGGCGGTGGCCGTACCGTTGGGTGTTGTGGTATACCGGTTTGCAACGCTATCGCGAACGATTCTTTATATAACCGGTATCTTGCAGACTGTTCCGTCGATTGCCTTGCTGGCCCTTATAATTCCTGTATTCGGTATTGGCGCTTTGCCGGCCGTGGTGGCGTTGTTTCTGTATGCGTTGCTGCCTGTGCTGCGCAATACGGTATCGGGTCTAACTACGGTGGACCCGGCCTTGAAGAAGGTGGCGCTGGGTATGGGCATGAGCCGCTGGCAGCAGCTTCGGCTTGTGGAGTTTCCGCTGGCCTTGCCCGCGTTGCTTACGGGGATTCGTACCGCTGCCGTGATTACGGTGGGTACGGCTACGTTGGCAGCGTTTATTGGTGCCGGTGGTTTGGGTGAGTTTATTGTGACTGGTCTCGCTTTGAACGATTCTTCCCTGATTTTACAGGGGGCAATACCTGCCGCCTTGCTGGCGGTGGTAATGGAGCTGTTGTTTGAGTGGCTCGAACGACGCGTTATCCCCGCACACCTGCGTCGCCGGACCCTGTAACTTCTTCGTTTGTTTCAGTCTATTTTCTTTCGCAGCAATACGTCGGTAAAGAAGTTTTGGCTGTCGGTAAAGTTGGTTACGATCTCCAGACCTGCATAGTCGGCCAGCTCCTGTATTTTTCTTGCATCATATTTCAAGGACACTTCGGTGTGGATGGTTTCCCAGGGTTTGAAGTGCACGGTTATGTCGCAGCCGGCAATGTATACGCTTTGCTCTACGAGGCTTACGAGGTAGCTTTTTGCAGCGCCCTGTTGGGGATCGTATGTGGGCATGTGTTCGAATTGATCGACTATAAACTGCGCGCCGAGTTCGCGGTTAAGCCGGTGTAACAGGTTCAGGTTGAACTGGCGTGTTATGCCGTGCGGATCGTCGTACGCGGCCTGTATGATTCGTGGATCTTTTTTGAGATCGATACCCAACAGCAGTTGATCGTTCGGGAGCATTGCGGCAGCAATGTGTCGTACAAGCTTGCCTGCTTCGGGAAAGGTATAGTTGCCAATGTTGGCCCCGACAAAAAGATAGACTTTACGTTGGTGTACTTCTGTAGCCGTGGTGAGCAATACTTCTTCGTGCTTGCCTGGGATCGGCATTATTGTTAGCTCGGGGAGTGATTGACTCAATCGGTCGGTGAGTATGTCCAGCACGTTGGCCGAAATATCGGTGGGATAGTACTGGAAGTCTGTTTTCTGATCTACGAAGTGCTTTAGTAGTATTTCTGTTTTGCGTGCATCGCCAGCGCCGAGCTCAATGAGGCTGAACGGCGATCCGTCGGTGCTAAGCTGCCGGCGTATGGCTTCTTTGTGATCGTTGAAGATGTCGAATTCGCAGCGGGTTGGATAATACTCGGGCATGCGCATAATGGACTGAAAGATGGCGTCGCCCTTTTTATCATAAAACAACCAGCTGGGAAGTTGTTTGGGATATTTGGTGAGTCCGTTTGCTACGGCTTCAGCCAGGGATAGGGTAGTATTTTCGAGTGCGATCATGAGGGTTACTTTTTACAGAGTCTGATACCGTTAAATTGCCATTGCAAGTTCGGGTGGAAGAAGTTGCGATAGGTTTTGCGGCTATGTGCTTCGGGCGTGGCTACCGAAGCGCCGCGCAATACCATCTGGTTGATCATGAACTTTCCGTTGTATTCGCCTACGGCACCGGCAGGCTTGCGATAGCCGGGGTAGGGCAGGTAAGCGCTGTTGGTATGTTCCCAACGCTGCCCCCAGGCCAGGTGCTCGCTGGCCGCTTCCCATTCAAATTCAGTAGGCAGCCGCATTCCTTTCCATTCGGCAAAGGCAGCGGCTTCGTAGAAGCTGATGTGTGTTACGGCATCTTCAGGCTTCACTAGTTCAAGGCCCGATAACGCGTAGCGGTGCCATTGGCCGTCGATCTTATGCCAGTATAGCGGACTGATGACGTCTTTCTCTTTTACCCATGCCCATCCATCGCTATGCCAGTGCAGCGGGTTGCTGTAGCCGCCGGCATTCATAAACTCAAGGTACTCGCCGTTTGTTACAAGAGCTGTTGCCATGCTGAACGCGTTGAGCTGTTGCTTGTGTACGGCATGCTCATTGTCGAACGAGAATTCATTGCCGGTATAGCCTATAGGATATAGCCCTTCGGGCATGTCGACAAAAGCCTTTGTGGGTTTTGTCGCGGGCCGTTGTTCTGTGAAGTTGCTGTCGTATACGGGGAACAAGGGATTGTGGCCGAGTATATATTTTATGTCGGTATACAGAAGTTCCTGATGTTGCTGTTCGTGATTGATGCCGATTTCGATAAGACTTTGTATGCCTCGGGGCATAGTCTTCAGGAACTCTGTCATCTTTTCGGTTACATAGCTTCTGTATTCCAGAATTTCGGCTACGGTAGGGCGTGACATGTTTCCGCGGTGCAGCCGCAAAACACGTTCGCCTACGCTGTCGTAGTAGCTATTGAAAAGAAATGCATAGCGTGGGTGGAAGCGTTTGTAGTTTTCGGCGTGCTTTGAAAGTACGAATTCTTCCCAGAACCAGGTGGTGTGTGCCAGGTGCCATTTGGGCGGGCTGGCATCGACAACCGGTTGTACTACATAATCTTCCAGCTGCAGCGGTTTACAAATCGTTTCAGTATGCTGACGTACGGCAATAAATTTTTGCTGCATAGGTGGTGGTGGACGGATCGTTATACAGTTTAGCGAGGCACAACGGGGCTGAGAATATTTACCGCTGAATGCCTGGTTATAGATAGAATAAACTTTTCTATTTTGAAAGGATTTTTCAGCGGTTGCCTGAAATAGGTAATCCTCAAGCACAAATCGTAAAATTATGATGCCAGTTTAACGCTTTCTCATGGCGTTATGGTGACGCATACAGATGCGGTTCTTGCGGGTATGGTAATTTGCTGGATAAGTTGGCCCGCTACCGCTGAGGAGCGTAGCCTGTAAATTTAAGGTACTAACCGAACGTGATTATATGACCGTTGATGCTTTGGTAGAGGAGTTTAAAAAAGTTCCCGAATTTTCTCATGTCCCTGAAAATCAATTACGCTGGTTAGCCGACCGGGGTGAAGTTAAGGAATTTGCTGAAGGCGGGAAGGTGTTTGCGAGCGGAACGCCGGTTGAAAATATGCTGATTATTTTGAAGGGTGCGGTTGACCTCGTCTTTGAGCGTGTCGGCAACCCGGTAAGCTTTGGCATTATGGAGCGGGGTGAGATTAGCGGGCTGCTGCCATACTCGCGTATGAAGACGGCCCTTGCCAACGCCGTTGCTGTGGAAGATTCAGCCGTGTTCTTCTTATCGCGGTCTTTCTTTCCCGAAATGATTGTACAGCATTTTGAACTTACGGAGTCTTTGGTGCACGCTATGACCGATCGTGTGCGCGATTTCACACGGCAACAGCAGCAGGACGACAAGATTATGGCACTTGGAAAGTTGTCGGCCGGGTTGGCGCACGAAATGAATAATCCATCGGCATCCGTGGTGCGTAATGCCCAGGAGCTTAAGAAACATCTTGCGCATGTTCCGGAGAAATTCAAGGCGGTTATCAAGATCCAGGGCACTGACGAGATCGTGGATCGGGTAAACGCTTTTGTATCATCCAAGCGGGGTGAATGCACCAAGCATACGCTTTCGATGATGGAGAAGGCCGAACGTGAGGACGAGATTACCGACTGGCTGGCCGACCACAACGTGGATGACGATTTACAGATGGCCGAGAACCTGACAGAGTTCAATGTTACGATAGACGAGCTGAATATGCTCGACGGCATGTTGCGTGCCGAAGATCGCAGCGCAGTTATTAACTGGGTAAATCAGGCGTTGGTTACCGAGCGGCTGGTAAGCGATATTCAGGAGGCTGCGCGGCGTATCAATACGCTGGTGTGTTCGGTTAAGGGTTATACGCATATGGATCATGCTCCGGTTAAACAGCTTGCCGATATTCATCCCGGCATTCAGAATACACTTACGTTGCTGAATCATAAAGTGAAACACAACCAGGTTAAGCTTGTGTTAAACTTTGCTCCTGATTTACCGCAAGCCAATATATTCGTTAGCGAGTTGAACCAGGTGTGGATGAACCTGCTGGACAACGCGCTCGATGCGCTGGAGGGAGGTACCAATAACCAACTTGAAGTTACAACCCAACGCAACCGCGAGTTTATATGGGTTTATATTACCGATAACGGTCCGGGCATCCCTGCGGATATTCTGGATAAAATATTCGATCCGTTTTTTACGACGAAGCCTATAGGCAGGGGCACGGGCCTTGGATTACAGGTGGTGCGGCAGATTATAAACCAGCACAACGGTAAGATAGAGGTTAAGAGCGTGCCCGGCCGTACTGAATTTAAAGTTTGTATACCTATTTCATGAAGAAGCCAATACTTTTTGTTGTTGATGACGACGTTCAGGTACTCCGTTCTATTACGCGTGATTTGCGTAATGTGTATGCTGCCGATTATCGTATACTAAGCACAGCTTCGGCACAAGAGGCGCTGGAAGCGATGAAGGACCTGAAGAACCGTAATGAAACGGTTGCCATGTTTCTGTCGGACCAACGTATGCCGGAGATGCTGGGCGTTGAGTTTTTGCAGAAGGCGCGTGCCTTCTTTCCACAAGCGAAACGTATTTTGCTAACGGCCTATTCGGATACCGAGGCAGCTATCCGGGCTATTAACGAAGTACAGTTAGACTATTATCTGCTCAAGCCCTGGGATCCGCCTGAGGAACGGTTGTATCCTATTTTGAATGACCAGCTCGAGGAATGGGAGGGTACCCATGTGCGGCCCTTTCAAGGCATACGGGTTGTGGGCTACCAGTGGTCGCCACGTTCGCACCAGATCAAAGACTTCTTCTCCGGTAACCTGATACCGTATCAGTGGCTCGATATCGAAACGAATCCGGCGGCAAAAGAACTTACTACGCTTAACAAGATCGAGAACAAAGATCTTCCGGCAGTATTCTTCGACGATGGTGCGTTTCTGGTGAACCCGGAGCTGCGCGATCTTGGCGAGCGCACGGGCATGCAGGCCAAGGCCTCGAAGCCTATGTATGATGTTACGATTATCGGCGCCGGACCTGCGGGTCTGGCTGCGGCGGTATACGGAGGTTCTGAAGGGTTGAATACAGCGCTGATTGAAAAACGGGCTCCGGGTGGGCAAGCGGGTACGAGCTCGCGTATTGAAAACTACCTTGGTTTTCCCAACGGGCTCAGTGGCTCTGAACTGTCGCGGCGCGCAATATCGCAGGTGGCTAAGTTTGGTGTGGAGTTCCTTTCGCCGCAAGAGGTGGTTGATATTTCGCTAAAAGACGGCTATAAGATTATTACGCTGAGCGATGGCAGCACATTAAACACCCGGAGTATCGTAGTGACTACCGGCGTTGATTACCGCATTCTGGAAGCTGTGGATGTGGAGCGGTTTACCGGAGCCGGTGTATACTATGGTGCCGCCATGACGGAAGCTCACGCCTGTAAAGAGCAGGATGTTTTTGTTGTGGGCGGTGGCAACTCTGCCGGTCAGGCCGCTATGTATTTATCTACGTTTGCGCGGCGCGTGTATATCGTTATCCGGCGGAAAGATCTTTCCGCTACGATGTCGCATTACCTGATTGAACAGATCCGGGGTACGGCGAATATCGAAGTACTATCGGATACCGTAATAACGCACGTTTCAGGAGAAGAGCGGCTTGAATCGGTTGATCTTAAGAATATGGAAACCGGCGAGCAGCGCACCGCTAAAACGCCCGCGTTATTTATCTTTATCGGCGCGCGCCCGGTTACGGATTGGATACAGCTGGACATTATCAAAGATGATAAAGGCTTTATCGAGACGGGGCGTGATCTGTTGAAGTACGATGATTTTAAAAAGTCATGGAAGCTTAACCGGGAGCCCTTTCTTCTGGAAACCTGTAGCCCGGGGATATTTGCCGCCGGCGATGTACGGGCAGGAGCCATGAACCGTGTTGCTTCGGCCGTGGGCGAAGGCGCTATGGCTATAAAATTTATACACGAGTACCTGGCGGAAGTGTAGGTATAAATAACGCATTAACAGTTAAACTCAGCAGTGTATGGAAGAGAATGTATGCGAGCACCTGGAGGCGCTTAATGGAATAAAGAAGGCAACGGCTCACGAATGCGCCGAATGTGTTAAGACCGGCGACCGGTGGATGCATTTACGTACATGTCAGACGTGTGGTGTGACGTTGTGCTGTGACTCGTCGCCGAATAAACATGCGTCACGGCATGCGGCGGAGGCGGGGCACCCGGTGGCTACGTCGGCGGAGAAAGGGGAGAATTGGGCGTGGTGTTATGTTGATAAGATGATACTGGAATATTAAACGCTGACCGCATATGTAAAACGCCGTCTCGCTCGTAAATACGGGAAGACGGCGTTTTGTTTTATGCCTGGGTAGCGTTGTTTTGAGATTATGCCTTTTTTATGAAGCGGATTAGTTCGCGAATTTGGTTGAGGAACTGGGCGTCTTCGGAGAGGCGTGCGATTTCTTCTTCGGATTTGCGGGACAGGCGCTCGTGTTCTTTCTGGTTGGTGAGGCGAAGCTGGTCGAGTTCTATGGCCAGTGCTGTGATCTTGTCTTTGAGCTGGGTGATGATTTCCTGTTGTTTGTTAACCCAGGCTCCGGGGTCTTCAGGATTGAAGTAGGTTTCGAGGTGCTCTGTGCGGGCTTCGAGGTTTGTTGTTTTTACGGTCCATTCATATACGTCGTCGCGTGGGTAGCGTATTTCTGTGCGCATGCGCTGGAGGCGGGTGGCGATGTAGTCGTAGAGGCGTGACAAAGGGCGGGCAAAGGTGAGCAGCAGGGCGGCAATGGCGGCAAAGTATCCTACGGCTGTTATGTGGAAGTAGGCCAGGAAGTACAGCGCGATGGCCGATACGATGTGCAGTATGATGGCAATGGTGAGGAATCTGCCGGAGAGTTTGCGTGCATAGGCTACGTTGGCCGCGTTTACCGGAATTCCTTTTGATGACGATATGGCCGCCTCGTCCAACACTTCGCGTGCGGCAAAGTGCATGTTCCAGGGAATGGTGGTTATACCGATGAGCCACCAGAAGGTGCCCAGGCCGATAAGCCAGTCTACAAATGTGCCGGCGGGAATGTTAAGGTGCTGTAACGTGGCAAAGAGGGCCAGTATAAGCACGGTTATCATGAAGAAGTAGAAAAAGTAGTTTTTTGAAAGGTTCATCGGTATGTAGTTAGTAGTACCTTGTTCCGGTGTGAGGTACGGCAGCTGCTTTATGTGGGTAGCGGGAGTGTGAAGTGGAATACAGATCCTTTATCGACTTCGCTTTCGACGCCTATGCGGCCCCCGTTCTTTTCAATAAATTCTTTACAGAGTATCAGGCCGAGGCCGGTTCCTTTTTCGTCGGCAGTGCCTTTGGTGGAGTGTTTGGTATCGATGCGGAATAGTCTGCTTACAATTTCAGGGCCCATGCCTACACCCGTATCGGTTACGGATACGCGTACCTGGTTGTGTGCTACCTGCGCGCGCAGGGTAACGCTGCCGCCTTCGGGGGTGAACTTGATGGCGTTTGATACCAGGTTACGGATAACGGTGTTGACGGAGTGTTTGTGTGCGCGTATGGGTATGCTGGCTTTGTTGGTATTCTCTAAGGTGATCTTTTTGTTCTGTGCCTGGTTTTGAAGCAGCGCGCGGTTCTCTTCGAGCACGGCCCCCAGGTCGAACGACTCAGGTTTGAATTCGATGTTGCCGGTTTGCGAGCGCGACCATTCCAACAGATTTTCCAGTAAGGCGAAGAGGTTCTTTACGGATTTGTCGAGGTCTTTGGCCAGCATCTGTATGTCTTCCTTACTTAGGCTGTCCGTGTGGTTTATCAGCAGGCCCGAGAAGGATGTAAGCGAGTTGAGGGGACCTTTAAGGTCGTGGCTGATGATGGAGAAGAACTTGTCTTTTGTAGCGTTTAGCTCCTGTAGTTCAACGTTCTGATCGTGTACGGTTTTGTTGGCGGCTTGCAGTACTTTGTTGGAGCGCTGTTTCTGGACATACAGGTATAATACGAGGAATACGATTACGATACCGAGGCCGATGATGAGGAAGAGAAAGTTGCGAAATTTCTTTTGCTCGGCAAGTTCCTTTTCGCGTTTGGCGCGGTCGTTCTCAAGTTTGTTTATGCGTGCCTCGTTTTTCTCGATGTCGTATCGGTTCTGGGTTTCGAGCAGTTGCTGTTCGGTACGCTCGTTCTGTATGAACTCGCTGATGTCGGAGAACTGGTTTTTATATTCGAGTGCCCTTTGGTAGTCGCCGAGAGCCTGGTAGCAAAGGCTTAAGTAATCAAAGCTTTTGAGCAGCTGGTGCTGCGCCTGTGCGTCGCGCCCAGCTTCAAGGGCATTGCCAAGGTGTGTTAGGGCTTTGGTATAATCTTTCTGAATGTAGTATAACTCTGCCAGGTAGTTGTTAGACTCGGCTATACCGCGCTGATCTTTAACGCCCTTCCGGATCTCTAATGCTACGGTGTGGTTGGCAAATGCTTTCGTATTGTTTTTCATAAGCCTGTAGAGCTCGCCGATGTCGTTGAGGGATACAGCTTCGTTCTTTTTGTCGCGTATGGCGCGGCGCAGCTCGAGGGCTTGTCTATACAGGTCCATGGCTTCTTTGTACTTGCTCTGCATTTGCTGCAAGTGGCCCAGGTTAGAGAGTGCCTGTGCTTCAATGGTGGGCTGATTGATCTGGTCTTTATACTGTAATACTTCGCGGTAGTTTATTTCGGCTTCCTGCAGTTTGCCTTCGCGTGCATGTACCTTGCCTTGCTCGTTGAGGATTAGGGCATACACCTGCATGTTTTTTAGAGTCTGATTTATCGCGAGGGCCTGGTTAAGCGCCTGCGAGCTTTTATAGTTATCGCCTACCTCCTGAAATACCCGGGCAATGCCGAGGTAGGAGAAAATCTGTTGTTCGTTTAGGGTTAATGAGTCTTCGAGCGTTAAGGATTCAACGAAGTACTCCATGGCCTGGTCGTAGTTTTTTGTTCGGGTCAGGTGTATGAAACCGATCTCTTTCAACGCGCGGACTTCGGCTACGGGGTCGTTTGTCTGGCGTGCTTCCAGGAGTTTGTTCTGAGTGTCTTCGAGTTCTTTTTCAACGGGGCCGTGTTTACGTTCCTGAAAGAAGTTTTCATACCAGGCAATCATAGGGTCGGTTTCGTCCTGTACCGGAGCCTGGGCAGCAGCGGCCAGCGCAATTGTCAGGATCAGGTCGACACATAGGAAGTACTTTAGAAAGGGGCTAACGGTACGGGTGAGGTGTAGGGGCCTGGGTGTGGTGGTAAACAAAAAATGGAGCTTTTGGAAGAAGAAACGCATTTACCGAGTTTTTTCAAAGGTGCGCAAAAAATGAGAGGATATTCCGGCAAAGTACGGGTAAAACTAACACGGCGGAAAGTCGCCCGCCGTCGCTGAGGCAGGTATGGCGGGTACAACGCGGGTATGAGCGCGAGAGCGAGGATGAGTGTATGTGGGAGAAGACGAAAATCAGCGCGAGTGTGAACTCGCCGTCGCTAAAGCTATGGGCGGGCGAGGGGCGGGTGCAGGACGAGGGAAGGAAAAAGGAGAGAGAGGGTGGTGAGAAAGTTTGGTAGGGTTGGTCACGACAGGGGCGAGGTTGGTCACAATTGTGCATTTCGTACCGGAATTTTGGGTTGTTTAGAGAAAAAAACGGGGAAATCGTTATGAACAGACCTGGAATTATACTTACAGCGGGGCTGCCCGCGGCTTTCGGGATAATGGCTTACCTGGTTTTTGGTGCCGGTATAGTGGTGCGCAACGCGGAGAGCGGTAAGGTGACGCTGGCGTATGATCGCGTCGGAGGGAAGCTGATTGTGAACGGGTATGTACTGGAGTGGCAGCGCCCCGGTGGACACCAGTTGTTGAAACGGGTAGTTCATGCGCCCGATAAGCGACTCTATACGGTGGGAGCGCCGCAGCTTGTTGACGGTATGGGAGACACTGCGTTTGTTCAGGCGCCGCCCCGGGGCGCTATGGTGTATGCGGTATATTGGATTGATTGTGATGAATTTGGAGACGAGCCCAGGCTTATAGAATCAGACGTTCGTTTTATCTTGCAGTGTATGAAGACTTCGCGTGCGGTTGCCGGCAACACCGGCAACGGTACTGTGCATGAACTCGCCATGCGGACTGCAAACCTGGAACCGTAATGAGTTTAAGCTTTACAGGATATTGATAGTATGAGAAAGATCTTACAACAGAAGTTCTTTGCGAGCTTCTTTACACACGAGCTGATGGTGCTGGTGTTATTATTGGTAGGGATGAATTTGATGGCATACGGCTTTGGGTTTACGTTTTTGCGAAACTTCCTGCCTGCGTTTGCGCTGCTGCTGTTGGGCTACCATAATGTGAACTTTTATATTCCGGAGTTTTACCAGAAGCGCGAGTATGTTAAGTACCTGGCCTTTGTGTTAGGAGAGGGCATTTTGTGTGTACTGGCGCTGTTGTTCTATTATAGTATTACCCATAATCATCGGCGTGATGCAGACGAGGCAGTACTGATTACGTTTCTTACGTTGTGGGGATCTGTAGCCTATTCGGCAGGGCGGAGTTTCTTTCTGAACCGGTATACGCGTGTGTTGCAGCATGAAGCCCAGCTTCAGGCGGAGCTTCGCAGTTTGCAGAATCAGATCAATCCTCATTTTTATTTCAACTCGCTGAATCACCTGTACGGTACGGCGTTAGAAGAAGGCGCACCGCGCACGGCACATGCTATTCAGCAGTTCTCGGTTATTATGCGGCACATTACAGAAGAAGGGAGTCGTGATCTTATTACGATAGAGCGTGAGCTGCAGTTTCTTCAAAACTATATCGGTTTTCAACGCGAGAAGGTCCCGGCCGACAAGCATAGCAACGTGCGCAGTACGATCGAATGGGACGAGGAGTCGGCGTTTATACCACCGCTGTTACTCGTGACCTTTATCGAGAATGCCTTTAAGCATGGAATAAGTCACCACCACGATTTCTTTATTCACATCTATATCTATTGCACCAAGGGGCAGCTGAAAGTGTTTGTCGATAACAGCAAGCATATGGGGTTGCAAGGGGTTGTGGGAGGAGGCGTGGGGCTGGATAATGTGCGCCGCAGGCTAGACCTGATGTATCCGGGGCGGCATACGCTGGCGCTGACGGACCTACCCGATGTTTACAAAGTATCGCTTACGGTAGACCTGTTACCGGTGCGGCAGTCAGAAGCAACCCCGGAAGCCGCATGAAGACGTTAACCTGTATTGCCGTTGACGACGAGGTGATGGCGCTTGAGGTTATCAAGTCGCACCTGAGTAAGATTCCGTTTATGAAAGCGGAGGCATTTTTTACAGACGCTTTGGCGGCTGTTGCCTTTTTACAGGACAATCCGGTAGACCTGGTGTTCCTGGATATTCAAATGCCCGACCTCCATGGCACACAGGTAGCGCGTCTTATCGGCGGCCGATCGCGTGTGGTGTTTACAACCGCATATTCGGATTATGCAGTAGAGGGGTTCGAGCTGCGGGCGTTGGATTACCTGGTGAAACCTATTGCGTTTAACCGTTTCTTCAGTGCCTGCCAGCATGCGCTAGAGGTCGCCGGTGCGCGGCCCGGAGCGTTGCCCTATACATTTATCAAAGATGGTTTTGAATGGATACGCATTGAGATCGCGGAGATTCTATTCCTGAAGGCCGAGGGGAACTATGTTGAATTTCACTTTCCAGACCGTAAGGTGTTGAGCCGCATGACGCTGAAGGAGGCGTCTGAATTGTTACCAGCACCTGACTTCCTGCAGGTGCATCGTTCGTATGTTGTGGCGGCCGATAAGATTGAACGGATAATTCGCGACGAACTAAAAATTGGTACACACACTATACCGGTGGGTACCAATTTTCTCCCAGCTATTGTCAAGCTTATTGACAACGCCAAGCTGTAGCGTTAGTATTCTGTAATAAACGGCAGGTGCACGTTGGCATAGAGGGGTTTCTGCACGTGCTTTTTCAGGCCTTGAACGCTTTCAAAGGGACCTTTCGTGGCGAACATGTTTACGAGCCACGCGGGTATGGAGCCGCCCGGATCCAGCATAAGTGTATAGTCTATTTTCACCGCCTTTTTTCCAACGGGGGTTAGTGTCCATTTGCCGGTAGCACGCGGTACACGCACTACGTTATGCCTATGGGGTATGTAGTCGGGTACGGTGGGCGCGTTTACCGTTACCACATGCGTACGTGGGTCTTGCGTTACAATGATGTGTGCGATGAAGTCACGGTTGCTTACGGGCCAGGGTACGGCTACTTCAGAATGGTAATACAGTTCGGACGGCGATACTTGTTTGAGTAATGTTACCGACTTGGTGCTGTACACCCACTCGTCGCTGGTTTTAACGTCGAGCAGTACGGCTACCAGCTGCGACAGGGTGGCGTTTAGCGTGCATTCAAATTTTAATTCTTTAATGTCGGAATCGAATAGTGGACGCGTGTATACCTTGATACCGTCTTTATCCGTTTTGAGTTTCCAATCTTCAGCTTTCTTCTGCGCCGTTCCGATAAGCGGAAAAAAAATGGTGGATAAGAGCAATAATTTCTTGTACATCTAATGGATTTTTGGTGGCCGGACCGTTTACGTGTGTGCCGGGCTATAGGGAGTGGCGTATAGTTTGGGGACAAAGATATACATTGCAAGGGCTATGCCCGGGATCGGGCGGCAATTTTTACTGTAACTAATTTTTGTGTTGGTGTGCCATTGATGTTTTGCGATGGTAAACACTTCATACTATAAATCATTATTGTCATGGAGCAGGACTATTTAGGAATTAAGCAGATACTGAACGTTAATGGAAAAGACATAACGTTCTACAGTTTGAAGGCACTTCGCGAGAAAGGGCATGCTATTGAGAAGCTTCCGTTTTGTGTTCGTGTGTTGCTGGAAAATGTGTTGCGGAATTATGATGGTTACAGCATTACACAGGAGCATGTAAATACGGTTCTTGGCTGGAAGCCGACGCCTGAAGAAAAAGAGATTCCGTTTATGCCGGCGCGTGTGCTGATGCAGGATTTTACAGGCGTTCCGGCAATTGTGGATATTGCTTCCCTTCGTGGGGAAATGTCGCGCAAGGATAAAGATCCGTCGCGAATCAATCCATTAATACCGGTAGATCTGGTGATCGATCACTCGGTTCAGGTAGATTACTACGGACAGGCCGATGCCTATACCCGTAACGTTGAGAAAGAATATGAACGCAACAGCGAGCGCTACCGGTTTCTGAAGTGGGCGCAAACGGCATTTGATAATTTCTCGGTTGTACCGCCGGGTATGGGAATCTGTCACCAGGTAAACCTGGAGTATCTTTCTACATGCGTTGTAGAACGTAAAGGCATTGCGTTTCCTGATTCACTGGTAGGCACCGATTCGCACACGCCCATGGTTAACGGTTTGGGTATCGTGGCGTATGGGGTAGGGGGTATAGAGGCCGAGGCTGCCATGCTGGGGCAACCTCAATTCTTTACCCTTCCGGAGGTTATCGGTTTGAAGCTAACCGGTGAACTTCCGATAGGAAGTACAGCAACCGATCTTGTGCTGACAATAACAGAGCTTCTGCGGAAGACGAAGGTGGTGGGGAAGTTTGTGGAAGTGTTCGGGCCTGGCCTGAGTTCGTTATCAGTGCCTGATCGGGCAACCATCGGCAACATGTCGCCGGAGTTTGGTTGTACCATTTCATTTTTTCCAATAGACGATAAGACGATCGAGTATCTTGAAAAGACCAACCGGCCGCCGGAGGTTATCGCGCTGACGGAAGCCTATACAAAGGCAAATATGTTCTGGCGTGAACAGGAAGATCTTATTACCTACAGCAAGGTTGTAGAGCTTGATCTTGGCTCGGTGGAGCCGACCATTTCAGGCCCCAGCCGGCCGCAGGATAAAGTGCTGCTAAAGGAAGCCAAGACTAAAATTACCGGCATACTGGAGAAAACCTATAGCCGTAAGTATGTAAACATTACAGATCGGCCGTTGAACCGCTGGTCTGGTGAGGGTGGAAACGCGGCACCGTCAGAAGTTGCCAATATCGAACACCCGGGCATGCGTACGGTTTCGGTAAACTATAATGGCAAGACCTTCGATCTGAGCGATGGTGCTGTTGCCATTGCGGCCATTACAAGCTGTACCAATACGTCTAACCCTGACGTTATGATTGGCGCCGGTCTGCTGGCGAAGAAGGCACTGGCGCGTGGGTTACAGGTGAAACCCTGGGTTAAGACGAGTCTTGCCCCCGGATCGAAGGTGGTGACGGATTACCTGAAAGAATCAGGCTTGCTCGAAAGCCTGGACGCGCTGCACTTCAATACGGTGGGGTATGGCTGTACATCGTGTATCGGCAACTCGGGGCCGCTTCCTGAGCCGATAGCCGAAGCCGTTCAAAAGAATGATCTGATTGTCGCGGCAGCGCTTTCGAGCAACCGTAATTTTGAAGCACGCATCCATCCGCAGGTAAAGATGAATTTTCTGATGTCGCCGTTGCTGGTTGTGGCGTATGCCATTGCGGGTCGTATCGATATCGATATGGTGAACGAACCATTGGAAACATCGTCTGAAGGTAAGCCGGTTTACCTGCGCGATCTGTGGCCTTCAGAGGAGGAGATTCGCGATGTTGTGAATCGAGTGGTCCGCAAGGAATACTACGGGAAGAATTACGGCGAAATCTTTGATGGAAACGATCAGTGGAAGGCGCTCGATGCCCCGACAGATAAGGCGTATCAATGGGATTCGAAGTCGACGTATGTAAAGGAAGCGCCGTTCTTTGTTAACCTTCCGGAAGATCCTTCACCGATCAAGCCGCTGGAGAATGCCCGCGTGTTGCTGATGCTGGGAGATTCGATTACTACCGATCACATTTCTCCCGCCGGATCGTTCAACGCGAAGTCTCCCGCCGGTCAATACTTGCAGAAGCATGGTGTACAGCCGGAAGACTTTAACTCGTATGGCTCACGGCGTGGTAACGATGAGGTAATGGTTCGCGGTACATTCGCCAATGTGCGGATCAAAAACAAACTGGCTACACGCGAAGGCGGCTATACCACATTCTTCCCGACCAACGAAGAGATGACGGTATACGACGCAGCCATGAATTATAAAGTAGCGCAGACACCGCTGATGGTACTGGCCGGTAAAGAATACGGCAGTGGCTCTTCGCGCGATTGGGCGGCGAAAGGCACCTACCTGCTGGGGATACGCGCCGTGATTGCCGAGAGCTATGAGCGCATACACCGCAGTAACCTGGTTGGTATGGGTGTGTTGCCCTTGCAGTTTCTGGAGGGTGAAAGTTATACATCGCTGGGGCTTGACGGAACCGAGACGTTCAGCATACCCGAACTTACCGATAATACTAAACCGTCGCAGAAGCTTACGGTGAATGCCGTAGGGTCAGACGGTAAGACAAAGTCGTTCCAGGTAGTGTCGCGCCTGGATAGCAAAATCGAGATAGACTATTATCGCAACAGTGGTATTCTTCAATACATGCTGAGGCAGTTTCTGACGAAGAAGGGATAAGAAGCTAGCTTATCCGAATCCATACGCCGGTATTCCTGAAGAAGG
>Ga0065165_1001036_pt1 | contig 33708 bp, 25 predicted proteins | sample AraplaMF_Cvi_mMF_FD_63813 | JGI IMG/M metagenome (GOLD analysis project Ga0065165, IMG submission 63813) | Arabidopsis root microbial communities from the University of North Carolina, USA - plate scrape MF_Cvi_mMF (version 2) (version 3) | ecosystem: Host-associated > Plants > Roots >... | reverse complement strand
GGCCAGCAGCGAGGCGGCAAAGGCCTTCCAGGGCCAGCCCACGTCTTCCGTCACCGGCCCGGTGAAGGGGAACTTCAGCTGGCGATCGGCGTTGAACATGCCCCAGTACGCACCGGTGCGGCCCTCGCCGAGGTTTTCCTTCCATGGCTGGTCGATGGCCTCGAGGACGTAATAGTCGTCGATGCCGTTGGCCTTGGCCTGGTTGAAGAAGGTGCGCAGGAAGATCGCCTCGTTCGAGACGCTGGGGTAGGCGTACTTGTAGCGGTCGCCGTTCGAGGGCCAGCCGATCTCGCCGATGGCCACGTGCATCCCCGGGAACCGTGCCTGCAGGGCCTTGTAACTCTGGACGGAGTCGTTGACGCCGGCGCGCGCCTCGATGCCGTTCCAGTAGGGGAACAGGTGGACCGTGATGAAGTCGACGTGCTCAGCCAGTTCCGGATTCTGCATCCAGATGTGGAAAGGCTCGGCGATGGACACCGGCTGGTGCACGGCGGCGCGCACGCGGTCCAGGTAGGCCATCATCTGTTCGGGTTTGAGGTCTCCGCGAAAGAGAACCTCGTTGCCGACGATCACGCGGCGGATGGTCTTCGGGTAGCGGTGGGCTTGCGCGATCAGCCCGGCGATCTCCCGTTCGTTGTTCTCGAGCCGGGTGTCGATCAAGGCGCCGGCCATCACATCGAGGCCTTCCTTGTCGGCGAGGCGAATGACCTGGGGGTTCTCCAGGATCGAATAGGTGCGGATGCGGGGCGAATAACGCTTGATCAGGCGCAGGTCGCCGTCGATTTCCGGATCGGTGGAAACGTCGCCCTTGATCGGGTTCTGGTAGCGCTGGTAGGCGGTGAACGCGAACCCGGGCACGGGCCCGCGCCAGTCGTCCGGGCCGTTCGGCAGGTTGGCGACGAGCCAGAGCCCGAAATTCAGCCCCGCCACGAGGATCGCGAGGATCAAGGCGGCGAGGATCGGATGGCTTCGTTCGGTCGTGGCGGCAGCGCTCAAAACAGTCCCCGGACCGATCGGCCCCCGAGTGGTATCGATGAGGTAACCTGGGGAGCTTAACGAACGCTGCGCAACTGCTCAACGCGTGGAGCGCCAGGCGGTCAGGTGAAGCTCAGTTGCTTTGTTGGCGGGGGAGGGGTTGGGGGGTGGGAGATGGGAAGCGGGGGCGCCTTGACGGGCGGTCGAGGGTGCCGGTGGCCTCGAGTAAGGAAAACGTCATGCGACGTCGCAGGCACCACTTCCCATCCCCCATCCCCATCACTTCAGCAGCGAGCGAAGCATCCAGGCTGTCTTCTCATGGTCCTTCAGGCGGCCCGTGACCATATCCGCCGTGCCCTCGTCGCCGACCGCCTCGGCGGCCTTGATGGTGTCGCGCGACGTGGCGGCGGCGATTTCGTGGCCTTCCACGAGCTGGGCCACCATGTCCTTCCATTCCGGCACGCCCGGCTCTTCCTTGATCGAGGTGAGCTTGGCGAACTGGCTGTAGGAACCCGGCGCGAAAACGTCCAGGATGCGGATGCGCTCGGCCACTTCGTCGGCGGCGAGCCACAGGGCGTTGTACTGGGTCTCGAACATCGCGTGCAGGCTGTTGAACTGCGGGCCGGTCACGTTCCAGTGGAAGTTGTGCGTCTTCAGGTACAGGGAGTAGGTGTCCGCGAGAAGGCGGGCAAGCTGCTTGGCGACGGCTTCCCTGTCTTTCTTGGCGATACCGATGTCGATGGCCATGGAGGTGTCTCCTGTTTTCTGTCTAGGAATGAAATTCTAACGAGGCGTGCGAAGGCCGTGAAATGGAACCTTCTGATGCTACCGATAGGCACACGCTATTATTGGGGTCCCCATGAGTACCTCCACAAGCCCCTCGCGACCCGCCGCTACCGACCCGCGCCTCCGTGAACTGCGCGATGCACTGACGCGGGTCGCCAGCCGCGATTTCGGGCGTCTCCTCGGCCGCTGGCGCGCGCTGTCGCGCAAGCCGGACGCGGCCAGGCTGGCGACCCTGGCCGCGGATATTGCAGCGTCGGCCGCCCGTCGCGACGCCCGCGTCGCTGCCAAGCCGGTCGTCGCCGTCGACGCGTCGTTGCCCATCGCGGCCCGGGCCGACGACATCGTGAAGCTCATCCGTGAGCATCAGGTGGTGGTGATCGCCGGCGAAACGGGCTCGGGGAAGACCACGCAGCTGCCGAAGCTCTGCCTGGCGGCAGGGCGTGGCGAGGCCGGCATGATCGGTTGCACCCAGCCGCGCCGCCTTGCGGCGCGTTCGGTGGCCACCCGTGTGGCCGAGGAACTCGGCACGCCCCTCGGCGAGAAGGTGGGTTTCCAGGTGCGCTTCACTGAGAAGGTGTCGGACCAGGCCCTGGTGAAATTCATGACCGACGGCATCCTGCTGGCGGAGACCCAGTCCGATCCTTGGCTGTCGTCCTACGACACGATCATCATCGACGAGGCGCACGAACGCAGCCTCAACATCGATTTCCTCCTGGGTTACCTGAAGCGTCTCGCGGCGCGCCGGCCGGAACTGAAGATCGTGGTCACGTCGGCCACCATCGATACCGAGCGATTCGCCGCGCATTTCGGCGGAGCGCCCGTGGTCGCCGTCGAGGGCCGTACGTACCCGGTCGAGGTGCGTTATCGTCCGCCCGGCGAGCGCGTCGAAGGCAACGTCGCCCAGCAGGTGGCGGACACCATGGACGAGATCACCCGCGAAGATCCGCGCGGCGACGTGCTGGTTTTCCTGCCGGGCGAGCGCGAGATCCGCGATGCGCACCTCCTGCTTTCACGGCGGCAGTACCGCGAAACGGAAGTGCTCGCCCTCTACGCGCGTCTGTCGACGGCCGAACAGGATCGCGTCTTCCGGCCGGGTCCGAAGCGGCGCATCGTGCTCGCCACCAATGTGGCCGAAACCTCCCTCACGGTGCCGCGCATCCGCTACGTGGTCGATTCGGGCACGGCGCGCGTGAAGCGTTACAGCCAGCGCGGCCAGCTCGAACGCCTGCACATCGAGCCGATTTCCCAGGCCGCCGCCAACCAGCGCAAGGGCCGCTGCGGCCGTGTGGGGCCGGGTATCTGCTATCGGCTCTACGAGGAGTCCGATTTCGCGCTGCGGCCGGAATACACCGATCCGGAACTGCTGCGCTCGTCGCTCGCCAACGTGATTCTGCGCATGCTGGCGCTCGATCTCGGCGAGGTCGAGGACTTTCCGTTCCTTGAGGCTCCTGACCCGCGCGTGGTCGCCGACGGATACCGGCGCCTGGCCGAGATCGGGGCCATCGACGACGGCCACCGTCTCACGGACATCGGCCGCACCGTCGCGCGGCTGCCCATCGACGTGCAGTTGGCCCGTATGCTGGTCGAGGCGCGGCAGATCGGCAGCCTCGGCGAACTCATCACCATCGTTGCCTTCCTCAGCATTCAGGACCCCCGCGAGCGGCCGCCGGATGCCCGCGGGCAGGCCGATGCGGCGCATGCCCAGTTCGCCGACCCGAAATCCGACTTCGTCGGCGTGCTGAACCTGTGGCGCGCCTATCTCTCGGCGGCGGAAGAGCTCACCTCCTCGAAACTGCGCGACTGGTGCTCGCGGCATTTCTTGAGCTTCATGCGCATGCGCGAATGGCGCGAGCTGCACCGGCAACTGGTGCTCGTGGCGAGGGACATCGGCTGGGAAGCTCCGCCCCGGCTGGACGCCAGCGCCGTAGGAGCGCGCCCCGCGCGCGACAGCCTTTCGCGAGAGAGCAACAAGGGCGCGGCTTCCGCGCGCAAACCCGTCGTGCGCCCCGCGCGTTCGCAAAGCGATGCGCCGCCCTCGGGGCCGCTGGAAGGCGACGCACTGTTCGAGGCCATCCACCGCAGCCTGCTGGCCGGATTGCCGACCCAGGTCGGGCACAAGGACGAGAAAGGCGTTTATCGAGGCACCCGCGAGCGCCGTTTCCAGGTCTTCCCCGGCTCGGCCCTGGCGAAAGCCCCGCCGGCATGGCTGTTCGCGGCCCAGATCCTCGATATCGGCGGCCGCATCTGGGCCATGATGTGTGCACGCGTCGAACCCGCGTGGATCGAAAGCCAGGCCAGCCACCTCGTCCGCGCCACGGCGCGCGACGCGCACTGGTCGCGCAAGCGCGGCACCGTCGTGGCCTACGAACAGGTCACCCTGTTCGGCCTGGTGCTGGTGGAACGCCGTCCTGTCACGTTCCGGCGCCAGGATCCGAAGCTCGCCCACGAGATCTTCGTGCGCGAGGCGCTGGTGCGGGCCGACCTCGACAGCCGCGCCGATTTCGTGCGCGCGAATGCGCGCGTGCTCGAACAGGCGCACGATATCGAGGCCAAGCAGCGCCGTGCGAGCCTGCTTCGGTCCGACGAAGAACTCGCCGCGTTCTTCGCTGGAAAGCTTCCCGAGAGCATCGCCGATACGCGCGCCCTGGATGCGTGGTACCGCAAAGCGGCACCGGCGGAGCAGGCGGCCCTGCGCTGGACGCTGGCGGATGTGATGGACACCGGGGCCGGCCTCGACCCGAAGGCCTTTCCCGCCTCGCTCGACATCGGGCAGCACCGCTATCGCCTCGAATACCGTTTCGTGCCCGGCGATCCCGCCGATGGCGTCACGATTCACGTGCCGCTGGCCTTCCTCAACGCGCTTCCTGCCGCCCGGGGCGAATGGCTCGTCGGCGGCCTGCTGGCGGACAAGGTGGCCGAACTCATCCGCGCCTTGCCGAAGGCGTTGCGCCGCAACTTCGTGCCGGCGCCCGACTTCGCGCGGGCTTTCGTGGAGGCCGAGGCGCCGCGCGACCAACCTCTCGCGGCCGCGCTGGCGGAGTTCCTGAAGCGCACCACCGGCGTCGAGGTGGACGCTGCGGCCTTCGCCGATGCGGAACTGCCTGCCCACCTGCTCATGCGCTACCGGGTGCACGACGAGAACGGCCGCACGGTGGCCGAGGGACGTGACCTCCAGGCGATCCGCGCGCAGTGGGAAGGCAAGGCGCGCGAAGCGTTCTCGCGCAAGACCGACGTCGAACTCACCCGCGAAGGCATCGTGGCGTGGGATTTCGAATCCATTCCTCGCGAGGTGCGCTCGGAGGGCGGCCTCACCGCTTACCCGGCACTGGTGGACCTCGGCGAAGCCGTGGCCCTGCGCGTCTTCGAGCGCGCCGACGAGGCCGCAGAAGCGCACGTGGGAGGCGTCGAACGCCTGCTTCGGCAGGCCCTCGCACCGGAATTCAAGCGCGCGCGGCGCCAGTTGCCGATCGGTAACGCGCTTTCACTGAAGTACGCGCCCCTGGGGAGCATCGATGGGCTTCGCGTCGACCTGGTGGAAGCCGGCTTCGCCGATCTCCTGCTCGATCGCCGCCTGGATGCGCGCACGCAGGCCGACTTCGAGGCCCTGCGCGCCGACCTCGCGCGCGAACTGTTCGGCGCCGCGATGGCACGGCAGAAGCTCGCCGAACCGATCATCGAGGCCCAGGCCGAACTCAAGCCGTGGATGGACCCGCCACTGATCGGATTCGCGAAAGCCAGTTACGACGACCTGCGCGAACAACTCGCGGCGCTTCTGCAGCCGGGGTTCCTGCGCGAGCTGCCGCGTGACCGGCTGGCGCACTATCCGCGATACCTCCGCGCGATGCGCCTGCGTGCCGAACGCCTGCGCCAGGACCCCGCGCGCGACCAGTCGCGCATGCTCCAGGTCCTGCCTTACTGGCGTGCGTTGCTCAACGCGGGCGGCACGGCGCTCGACGACACGGTGTGGCAGGAACTGCGGTGGCTGCTCGAGGAATGGCGCGTGTCGCTGTTCGCCCAGGAACTGAAGACGGCCGAGCCGGTGTCCGCCAAACGGCTGGCGCGGGCCCTCGAAACCGCGCAGGCGGAGGACCGCCGATGAGCGAACCGCGCGTGGCCGACGCGAAGCCCCAACCGATGCCGCTGACCGAGCACGCACGCGAGGCGTGCGCGCGATTGCCCGTGGCGGCACGCGCCGAGAGCGAGACGATCATCGAACTCTTGCGCCTGTTGGGCTGCGACGATGAAACCTGCGCCTCCGCTCTCTGGTTTTCTCTCGAACGTGGCCTGCCGGGCGCAACCGAAGAGGCTGCCAAGACTTGGAAACCTTCGCTGCGCCGGCTGATCGACGGGCAGGGTGAAGCCGAGAAAGTCTGGGCTCTGCACGCGCAGCGCGGCCCTGGCAGCGGCGCCGAAGGCCTGCGCCGGCTCCTGCTGGCCATCATTCGCGATCTGCGTGTCGTGTTCGTGCTGCTTGCGCGGCAGCTCGCGGCGATGCGTACGGCGATGGCGCTGCCCGACCATGAAAGGCGCGAGCTGGCCCAGCTCACTTCCGACATCCACGCGCCGCTGGCCAACCGCCTCGGTATCTGGCAACTGAAGTGGGAGTTGGAGGATCTGGCATTCCGGTACCTGGAGCCGGATACCTATCGCCGCATCGCGCGCCTCCTGGACGAACGGCGTGCCGACCGCGAGCGCTTCATCGCCACCAGCCTTGCCGAATTGCGTTCGGTGCTCGACGGTGCCGGCATTGGCGCCGACCTGGCGGGCCGTCCGAAGCACATCTTCTCCATCTGGAAAAAGATGAAGAAGAAAGGCCTGGAATTCTCCGATCTCTACGATATCCGCGCGGTGCGCATCCTGGTCGACAACGTGGCCGACTGCTACGCGGCCCTCGGCCTCGTGCACAGTCTCTGGCCGCACCTGCCGGGCGAATTCGACGACTACGTCGCGAGGCCCAAGGGCAACGGTTACCGATCGCTACATACGGCGGTGATCGGGCCGGAAGGAAAGATCCTCGAAGTGCAGATCCGCACGCACGAGATGCATCGCGCAAACGAGCTGGGCGTCGCGGCACATTGGCGATACAAGGAGGGCGGCGGGGCCGACGCGGAGTTCGAGGCGAAGATCGCCTGGATGCGCAAGCTACTGGAGCCGCGTGGCGAAGACGAGGCCGAATTGGCCGCCGGGTTCGAAACCGAACTCATGGAAGACCGCGTGTACGTGCTCTCGCCGAAGGGCGAGGTGATCGACATGCCGCGCGGAGCCACGGTGCTCGACTTCGCGTACCACATCCACACGGAGGTGGGCCATCGCTGCCGCGGCGCGAAGGTGAACGGGCGCATCGTGCCGCTCACCACGCAGCCGCGCAGCGGCGATCGCGTGGAGATCCTCACCGCGAAGGTGTCGGAGCCCAGCCGCGACTGGCTCTCCACGCACCACGGATACCTGTACACGTCACGGGCACGGGAAAAGGTGCGCGCGTGGTTCCGGCGCGAGGCGCACGAGGCGAACATCCTGGCGGGCAAGGCGTCGCTGGAAAAGGAACTGCGACGACTCGCCCTGGATGACGTGGATCTGGCGAAGCTGGCCACGCACTTCCGCTTGAAGAACGTGGACGAACTCTACGTGACCGTGGCGCTGGGCGAGGTCTCGCTCGGGCAGATCGCGCGCGCGTTGCAGGAGCCCGCCGAGCCGGAGATCACGCAATCGGGCAATCCCGTGGCTTCGCGCGCCGCCCAGCACGACCGCGGAGCGTTGTCGATCGAGGGCGTGGGCAACCTGCTCACGACCTTGGCGCGTTGCTGCCAGCCCCTTCCGGGCGATCCGGTGCGCGGCTTCATCACCCGCGGCCGCGGTGTCTCTGTGCACCGCGCGGACTGTGCATCGCTGGCCCGGTTGGCCCGGCGCGATCCCGACCGCGTGATCGAGGTCGGCTGGGGCAGGGTGGACGTGCAGAGTTACGAGGTGGATGTGGAACTGCGCGGTTACGACCGTAAAGGCCTGCAGAAGGACGTGGCCACCACGATCAATAACGTGGGGCCGCACATCGTGGCCTCGTCCAGCCGCGTGCATGTGCGCACCGGCGAGGTGGAGATGCGTTTCACGCTGCGCGTAAAGGACTACGAGCAGCTGTCGACCCTGCTGGGGCGGCTGAGTGCGTTGCCGAACGTCACGGACGCGCGGCGTCTGGGCGGGCGGTAGACCTTAGTGCGCGGCGTTTAGGCGGGTCCACACGCTGGTAGGAGCGCGCCCTGCGCGCGACCGCTTTTCGCGCCAGTCCGCCAGCCTTGCGCGCCAGCTCGGGGCCACGGCCTCAAAACATGTCGCGCGCAAGGCGCGCTCCTACGCGGGCGCGCGGCTAGCTCAGACCCCCAGCAGCAGCCGCATGCCCCAGTCCGACAAGGGCTGCACGATCAGGATGCGCGCAAGGAACAGGCCGAGCAGCACGGCAGTGGGCGAGAAGTCGAGCCCGCCGATCGTGAGCCTGCCGCGCAGCGGCCGCACCAGCGGCTCCGCCAGGCTGGAAACCAGCCGCGCCACCGGGTGGTAGCGGTCGGTGGAAAGCATGCTCATCAACGACCAGACGAACACCAGCACGATCCAGGTCAGCAGGAAGAAGTCGAGGGTCTCGGCGATGCCGGCCACCAGGATACCCAGCGGCGACGGCGCCACGCCCGCCAGCGCCGCCAACAGCAGCATCTTCAGGCACTCGAGCGCCAGCACAATCAGCAGCGCGGCCGTGTTCACCCGGCGGATGTTGGGCAATGCCTTGCGCAGCGGGCGAAGCACCGGGTTGGTGAACCGGTAGAGGAACTGGCAGATCGGGTTGTGGAAATCCGCGCGGCAAGCCTCGGCGAGCAGGCGCAGGACGAACAGGGTGACGATGGCTCCGAAAGCGAACTGGAGGATCAGCGCTCCGGCATTGGTCAGGTAATTCACGTCTTGGATTCCATGTCTTCGGAAAGTTCGATCCCGCGCCGCCGGGCGGCGTCGACGGCGCGCGCGACGATCTCGTTGAAATGGTCGCCGCGAAAGCTGTCCAGCGCCGCCTGCGTGGTGCCGTGCGGCGAAGTGACCCGCTGCCGCAGGGTGGCGGCCGGCTCGCCGCTTTCCACCAGCATGCGGCCGGCACCGTAGGCGGTCTGCACGGCCAGGGCGCGGGCCGTCTCGCGGGACAGGCCGTGCGAAAACGCGGCGTTTTCCAGCGCTTCCACCATGAGGAAAAAGTAGGCGGGTCCGGACCCGGACAACGCCGTGACCACGTCGAGCTGCTCTTCTTCCGGCACCCAGACGGTGAGGCCGGCAGCATCGAGCACGTGCTGGGCTTCCGCCCGCTGCGGTGCGCTGACCCGTGCGTTGGCGTACAGGGCGGTGGCCCCGGCGCCATACATCGCCGGGGTGTTGGGCATGCAGCGCACCACGGGCAGGGTGGTGTCGAGCCAGCGCTCGATCTGGTGGACGCGGATGCCCGCGGCGATGGATATCACCAGGGGGCGGTATTTCTGCACGGCAGGCCGCAGACCGCGGCACACCTCGGCCAGCATCTGCGGCTTCACGGCCAGGACGAGGATGGATGCGCCCTCGGCGGCGTCCAGGTTGTCCGTGTACGTGGCCACCCCGTATTCACGCGAAAGCTCGTGCAGGGCATCCGCACGCGGCTCCGCCACCGCGATGCCGCCCGGCTGCGCGCCGTGGCGGATCAGCCCGGCGATCAGCGCCGTGGCCATGTTGCCTCCGCCGATGAAGGCGATCCGGTTCATGGGGGTCACTCCGTAGGCGATCTCGTTCACAACCCGCAAAGCATATATGGAGACGTGCCTTGCCGCCGACCCCGGGGCATGGTTACCTATGCCCACCAAGAAAGGGGACCCCAATGGATATCGCCGAACTCCTTGCCTTCTCCGTGAAGAACAAGGCCTCCGACCTGCACCTTTCCGCGGGTCTGCCGCCGATGATCCGCGTCGACGGCGACGTCCGGCGCATCAATATCCCGCCCCTCGAGCACAAACAGGTCCATTCGCTGATCTACGACATCATGTCGGACAAGCAGCGGCGCGATTATGAGGAATTCCTTGAGGTCGATTTCTCGTTCGAGATTCCCGGCCTGGCCCGCTTCCGCGTCAACGCGTTCAACCACAACCGCGGCGCCGGCGGGGTGTTCCGTACCATTCCCTCGGAGGTGCTGACCCTGGAAGACCTGGGTGCGCCGAAGATCTTCCGCGAGCTGATCGAGCAGCCGCAGGGCCTGATCCTCGTGACGGGGCCCACGGGTTCCGGCAAATCGACCACGCTGGCCGCCATGGTCGACCACGTGAACAAGAACGAATACGGCCATATCCTCACGGTCGAGGACCCGATCGAATTCGTGCACACGTCGCAGAAGTGCCTGGTGAACCAGCGCGAGGTCCACCGCGATACGCACGGCTTCAACGAGGCGCTGCGTTCGGCCCTGCGCGAAGATCCCGATTACATCCTGGTGGGCGAGCTTCGCGACCTGGAAACCATTCGTCTGGCGCTTACCGCCGCGGAAACCGGACACCTGGTCTTCGGCACCCTGCACACCTCGTCGGCAGCGAAGACCATCGACCGCATCATCGACGTCTTTCCGGCAGGCGAGAAACCCATGGTCCGTTCCATGCTCTCCGAATCGCTCCGTGCCGTCATCTCGCAGTCCCTGCTCAAGAAGGTGGGGGGCGGTCGTACGGCGGCGCACGAGATCATGGTGGGCATTCCCGCCATCCGTAATCTGATTCGCGAAGACAAGGTGGCGCAGATGTACTCGGCCATCCAGACCGGCCAGCAGTACGGCATGCAGACCCTCGATCAGAACCTCGCCGACCTGGTGAAGCGCGGCCTGATCACGCGACAGGAAGCCTCCACCTATGCGAAGAACAAAGAGGGCTTCCGGTAGGAGCGCGCCCTGCGCGCGACAGTTTCTCGCGGAACCCCGGAGCTGGCGCGCCAGTGTGCAGGTAAGGCGAAAAGCGGTCGCGCGCAGGGCGCGCTCCTACGGAAGCGTGAACGCCGCCCCTGTGCTGGCCTTGGCGCAGGTATATGATCGTCCGACAGGGGACGCCGGACCATTCCGGCAATGGGACAGCAGGCCATGAGCGACTTCGATTTCACCTCATTCCTCAAGCTGATGGTGCACAAGCAGGCCTCCGACCTGTTCATCACCGCCGGCGTAGCGCCGTCCATGAAGGTGCAGGGGCGCATCGTGCCCATTACGCAGAGCCCGTTGTCGGCGCAGCAGTCGCGCGACATGGTGCTGAACGTGATGACGCCCGCCCAGCGCGAGGAATTCGAGAAAACCCACGAATGCCAGTTCGCCATCAGCGCCTCGGGTATCGGGCGGTTCCGCGTATCGTGTTTCTACCAGCGCAACTGCGTGGGCATGGTGCTGCGCCGGATCGAGTCGAAGATTCCCACGCCGGAAGAATTGAGTCTGCCGCCGATCATCAAGCAGCTGGCGATGACCAAGCGCGGCATCATCATCTTCGTCGGCGGCACGGGCACCGGTAAGTCGACCTCATTGGCGTCGATGATCGGCTACCGCAACCAGAATTCCACGGGCCACATCATCACCATCGAGGACCCGATCGAGTACGTGCACAAGCACGAAGGCTGCATCATTACCCAGCGCGAACTCGGCATCGACACCGACAGCTGGGAGAACGCGCTGAAGAACACCCTGCGCCAGGCGCCGGACGTGATCATGATCGGCGAAGTGCGTACGCGCGAGACGATGGAACATGCCATCAATTTCTCGGAAACGGGCCACCTCTGCCTGTGCACGTTGCATGCGAACAACGCCAACCAGGCACTGGACCGCATCCTGCACTTCTTCCCCGAAGACCGTCGCCAGCAGCTCTTCATGGACCTCTCCCTCAATCTGAAGGGCATCGTGGCGCAGCAGCTCATTCCCACTCCGGACGGCAAGGCCCGTCGCGTGGCCGTGGAAGTCCTGCTGGGCACGCCGCTTGCGCAGGACTACATTCGCCAGGGCGAGATCCACAAGCTGAAGGAACTGATGCGGGACTCGAACCAGCTCGGCATGCGCACGTTCGACCAGAGCCTGGTGGAGCTTTACCACGCAGGCGAAATCTCCTACGAGGACGCACTGCGCCACGCCGACAGTTCCAACGAAGTGCGACTGCGTATCAAGCTGGCCCAGGGCGGCGACGCGCACACGCTGTCGCAGGGCCTGGAGGGCGTGGAAATCGACAAGAGCAACGATCGCGACTCCTTTGGGGGCATGCTGCGTCGCTGATGCGCGGCTCCCATGAAAAAGAAAAGGGAGCCGTGAGGCTCCCTTTTCATTCACACTGTGAAAGCGGTTACTTGGCGGCCGACGACACCGTCAGGCCGCTGGCGTCGACGCTCTTCACGCCCTTGATCTTCTTGGCGATGGCCTCGGCGTGGCTCTTTTCCTTGGCCGTGGCGACCGTACCCGTCAGGGTGACGACGCCTTCGGTGGTGCTTACCGAGATGTCCGTGGCCTTCACGCTCTTATTGGCCGCAAACTCGGACTTCACCTTGGTGGTGATCCAGGTGTCGTCAGCCTTGCCGGCAACGGTCTGGTTGTCGCCCTTGGAGCTGGCCGCCGCGGAGTCCTGCGCATACACCTGAGCGAAGGGAACCGTGCCGAGACCGGCAACGAGGGCGGCAGCGAACAGGGCCTTACGGAGGTTGGCGTGGTTCATGGGTGACTCCTTGTTTTCGCACTGAATGGGTCTGGCGATGGCGCCACGCGCTGTGGCTGCCGGTTCGCGGGGCTCATGGAACCAGTGCATCCGTGAACGATTCGTGCCGGAAAATCCGGGCCGTTCAGGATCGTCAAGGCGGCTGCACAAACAAAAAGTGGGAAGCGCGCAGCGCGCTCCCCACCCTGTTGTGCCTGCCGTGAAACGGTTTACTTGTATTCGACGGCGCCGGACATGACGAGGCCTTTCTCGTCCACGTGGGCCTCGCCCGACACCTGCACGATGCGGGCCGCCTGCGCCTTCATGGCTTCGAACTGCATCTTCGAACGCTCCGCCGCGGATGCCTGCGCTGCCTGGTCGTCCGGTGCGCCGTCGGCGCCCGCGGCTTCGGCCATGGAGCCGGCATAGGCCTGCGCCTTCTCCGCCATGACGTCGACCCATGCGCGATACATGTCGCCATTGAGGTGCAGGCGGCTGATGCGGCCGGCGTCGCCAATGGCGCCCATGAGCATTTCATCGAGCTTGCCGTCTTCGCCCTGGCCGAGGCCGATGGCGATGGCCTGGCCGTTCATGGCCGCCCAGCCGGGCATGCCGAGCATGCCGGTGATGTTCTGCGGCAGCGGTGCGGGCTTGCCGTCGCCGGCAAGCTTGAAGTCGCCGCCGAGCATGGCCTGGCCCATCGCGAGCAGGCCGGCGGGGTTGCGCGTGGCGAGCAGCACGCGACCCGTGATGGCGGGCATCTGCTGACCGGCGGCAGCCGGCTTGAACGAGTCGAAAACGATGCGTACGCCGCGGACGTCGCCGAGCGGCGGGATGGCAGCCTGCTGCATCGTGGAGCCGAGCTTGGCGAAGCTGTCGTTCATGCCCACGAAGGCCGGGCATTCGAAGGGCTTGGCCGCCACGGCATCGGCTTGCGCCGTGAAGAACGTACGGATCTGCTCGACCGGCAGCGCCAGGCTGATGTCGAACGGACCGTTGGCTTCGTTGCCCAGCCCCGGTACCTCGACCTTCAGCCCGGAGAACGCCTTGACGATATCGTCGGCCAGCGCGACGTCGACCCGCTGTTCCTGGTGGTGCATGTCGAGGCGGGTGTAGCCGAAGCTGAGCGAGGGAACGCGGGACGCGATGCGGGTGGCTTCCGGCACGCAGCTTGGTGCCGGGGCCGGCACGGGCTCGCCCGTCTTGGCCGACTGCTGCTTCAGGTAGGCAGCGAACAAGGGATCCTTGCCCGTGGCGACGAGGGGCAACAGGCGGGTGAGGTCGACCTGGCCCACCGCGTAATCCTTGTAACCCTTGTCCTTGGCCAGGTCGGCAAGACGGCCGTCGTCCTGGAGGCTCTTCTCCGGCCGGTCGGCGCCGAGCGCCTGACGGATGGTCGGCTGCGCGGCATCCGCCGGCAGGAGCGACACCACCGCCTGCTTGCCCACGGTGGCGATGACCAGCTGGACACCCGAATCCGCGAGCGTGACGTGGCGATACGCCTGGCCGCCGGCATCGGCAGTGTCCAGCTTCTTGCCGTAGGCAGCTTCGAGGCGGCCCACGAACGCGTCCCACGCGGACGGATCGGCGAGCGCCACGCGGGCGACGGGGCTCAGGCCCAGGCCGTAGATGGCCGAGCCCGTCTTCACGTCGAGGCCCATGTTCTTCAGCGCTGCCTCGGCCGACTTGCCGTCGAATTCGGCGGCGAAGGCCTTGAGCAGGCGGGCTGCCTCGGCGTTGCCCTTGCCCTCCAGGTCTTGCGCGAGGGACTTCATCTGGGCGACTTCACCCGGAAGTTCCGCATTGGCCTGCGTCAGCAGCGCCTCGTAGGCATCGTCGTCGAGCTTGTCGAGGTTCGCCAGAACGTAAGGCGTGTCGGCCGGCACGAAGGCCAGCGGGGCGTCCTTGTCCTTGTGGCCGCAGGCCGCCAGCAAAACGCTGGCGAGGCCGAGCGCGATGAGTCGCTTCGTCGGTCGCATTGTGTATCCCATTGTCCGGTTTGGTCCCTTGGTCCGGCCATTATGCCGGAAGCGCGGCGCCCGCAGGCGCCGTTGCGGTGGTCCGATCGCAAGTTCGTTCGGCCGGGGCGAGGCCCTTACCGGCCCATGACCTCGGCGAGCACCGCCATGCGCACGAAGACGCCGTTGCCCACCTGTTCGAGGATGCGCGACTGGGCGCCGTCCGCCACGTCGGAGGCGATCTCGATGCCGCGGTTGATCGGGCCGGGGTGCATCACGAGGCAACCTTTGGCGGCCCTCGCCAGCCGGCGGCAGTCGAGGCCGTAGCGCTCGAAGTACGCCGCTTCGTCGGGGAGGTCGGTTGCCGCCATGCGCTCCTTCTGGAGGCGCAGCATGATCACCGCATGCGCCCCTTCGATGGCCTCGTCGAAGTCCTCGTGGAAGGTGACGCCGCTCAGTTCCGATTCCGCGGGCAGCAAGGCCGAAGGCCCCACGATGCGCACGTCGCGCGCGCCGAGCGCGGTGAAGGCGTGCACGTCGGAGCGGGCCACGCGCGAATGGCGAACGTCGCCGCAGATGACGATACGCAGCTTGCGGAAGTCCGGGTGGTGGTTGCGGATGGTGAGCGCATCCAGCAGGCCCTGAGTGGGGTGGGCGCGGTTGCCGTCGCCGGCGTTCACCACGGAGACACCGCTCATGGCATGGCGCACCAGCGACTCGGGCGTGCCGGATTCCTTGTGCCGTACGACGATGGTGTCCAGGTGCATCGCTTCCAGCGTGTGTAGCGTGTCGAACAGCTCCTCACCCTTGGCGGTGGAGGAAAACCCGATGTCGAAATTGACGACATCCGCGCCAAGCCGGCGTGCGGCCAGTTCGAACGACGTGCGAGTGCGGGTGGACGGCTCGAAAAACAGGTTGAGCACCGTGCGGCCGGCGAGCAGGTCGAGCTTGCGGGTGCCGTGCGCCGTGGCCTCGCGCATGCTGTTCGCCCGATCGAGGAGGCGCTCGATGGTTTCGCGGGGAAGGTTCTCGAGGGTGGTCAGGTGGCGCAGGCGTTGTGACATGACGTCCTCAGGACGAAGGAGATGGCGAAATGGAGCAAGGCGGATCAGCGGGCATGGTACCGGCGGTGTAATTTTCGGTCATGCCTGCACGAGATAAGACTCGAGAATGACAGCCGCCGCTTCCGCGTCGATGGACTTCGCGTCGGAGCGCTTGCGCGTGCCGGCGGCGCGGCCGGCGGCGAAACGGCGCGCGGCTTCCTGCGAGCTCATGCGTTCGTCGGTGAAGGCCACGGGCAGGGCGTAACGTTCGGCGACGCGTTCCGCGAAGCGTCGCGCCGTACGTGTCATCGGCTGCTCTTTTCCGTCGTTGTCGAGCGGGAGGCCCACGACCAGCTCCGCGGGCAGCCACTCGCGACGCAACGCGTCGAGGGCATGCCAGTCGGGTTCCCCATCGCGAACCGGCACGGCGGCCAGGGCCCGGGCGGTGCCCGTCAGGCGGTTGCCGACGGCGACGCCGACGATCTTGGTGCCGACGTCGAAACCGAACAGGCAGCTCATCGGGGAATCAGGCGTGGCCGGCGTAGCCGGTCAGCTGGGACGGGTCGTGCACGCCGAGCTTGCGCGCGGCGGCCAGCCAGCGCTCGTCGATGGGGGTGTCGAACACGATGTGTTCGTCCGCGCGCGTGGTGAGCCACGCATTGTCCATGACTTCCTGTTCGAGCTGGCCCGCGTCCCAGCCGGCATAGCCCAGCGTGACCACGGCACGGCGCGGGCCTTCGCCGGCGGCCATGGCCACCAGGATGTCGCGCGAGGTGGTGACGGACCAGTCTTCGTTGACGCGGTAGCTGGAATCCCAGTTACCCGGCTCGCGGTGGAGCACGAATCCGCGTTCCTGCTGCACCGGTCCACCGATGAGCACCGGGTAGTCGGCGATCTCGGGGTCGTCGCAGGTGAGCTTCATCTGCGCGAGCACGTCGCCCAGGCGGTATTCGGAAATCTGGTTGATCAGGAGGCCGACGGCACCGTCGTCCCCGTGCTGGCACAGGAACGCCACCCCGCGCGCGAACGGCGATTCGGCAAGCGAAGGCATCGCGATGAGGAATTGCCCGGCGAATGAGTTGGCGGTCGTCATGACCGCATTGTAGCCGCTACGACGATGAGGCGTGTGCGAACGTTCAGCGCGCCGCCGGTAACTTCCGCACGGTTACGAGAAGGAGTATCTCATGCGCAACTTGATGTTTACGAAAGCTTTTATCCTGGCCGGACTGGCGTGCGCGGCCACCGCCGGGGCGTCCACGCCGGATGCATGGAAGGACTATGACCAACGGCTGACGAAAGCCTGCGTGGCCGCCAGCGGCCTGAAGGACGTGAAGCCGGTAGGTGGCCCGATCCAATACGACGACCGGGTGCCTGTCACTGCGCTCGTACTCGCCGGCCGCTATCCGCAAAAGCACATGAAGAACCGACCGGGCCGGGAGTTGTGCGTGTGGGACCGCAAGGCCGAAAAAGCCTATGTGAGCGAAGCCGACCAGCTCTTGCAGTAGGAGCGCGCCTTGCGCGCGACATCTTTTCGGGCCAGTCCGCAACCTTGCGCGCCAGCTCCGGGGTACGGCCCCAGGACATGTCGCGCGCAGGGCGCGCTCCTACCCATCACGGTGGCGCACGCGCTGGAGGCCGTTCAGTAATTCCGCAGCACATCCCCCGGCAGGAACTGCCAGGTGCGGGTGATGTAAAGCTCGTCCACCCGATTCTTGTCGGCGGGCAGGGCCGGGAAGGGCGCCGCGAGGCGCACGATGCGCTGGGCGGCGTCGTCCAGCAGCTTCTGTCCCGAGCTCTTGATCACGTCCATGCTCTTGATGCTGCCGTCCCTGTTCAGGCCCACGGTGAGCACCAGTTCGCCGTGCAGGCCACGGCGCCGCGCCTCGTCCGGATAATTGAGGTTACCCACGCGTTCCACCCGCCCGACCCAGCCCTTCATGTAGGCCGCGTAGGCGTATTCCCGCGTGTTGGAGGATATGAACTTCTTCTTCGGGCGCTTCGCGTAGGCCTGCGACTGCTCCCGCACCTCGGCGGCCAGGCGGGCCATCTCCATCCGGCGTTGCACCTCTTCCTCGGATTCCGGTAGCGGCTGCGGTTTCCGCTCGGTCTGCTCGTGCGTGGTGTTCACGGCAAACGCCGTCTCGCCGGACGTGGTGAGGAGCTGGCTGGGCGTCGCCTCGCGCGGGGCCGGAGCCTGGGCATCCTTGGGTTCCGCGGCCAGGCTGTGCTGCGGTGTGGGAAGCAGTCCCGAGACGGGTTCCGAGGGACGCGCCGCCTTGTCCTTGTCGCCGCCGCCCGCGTTGCTGGCCTGCGCGAGGAAGTCGGCCTTGTCGGGCTGCTCGCGGTTGGCGACGTCCACGAGGGTGACGTCGAGCGTGGGTACGCTCGGGCGCGGCTTTTCCGCCTCGAAGGTGATGCCGAGGATGACGATACCGTGCAGCAGCAGCGAGAACAGCAGTGTCGCGCCGAAGAGGTCGGCGCCGGTGGTGCGGGTCGTCATCGGGCCTCGATCGCGTCGAACAGCAGCCCGGCGATGTTAATGCCGAAGCGGGCCTCCAGTTCACGGACCCCGGTCGGAGATGTGACGTTGATCTCGGTCAGGTAGTCGCCGATCACGTCCAGACCCACGAAGCGCAGGCCTCGCCGCCGCAGTTCGGGCGCCACCTGGGCGGCGATCCAGCGGTCGCGCTCGGAAAGCGGAATGCCTTCGCCGCGGCCGCCGGCCGCCAGGTTGCCGCGGAACTCGTCGCCCTGAGGAATGCGCGCCAGCGCGTAGGGCACCGGCTCGCCATCGATGAGCAGGATGCGCTTGTCGCCGGCGGTGATCTCCGGGATGTATTTCTGCGCGATGGTGAAGTGGCGTCCCCCGTCGAGCAGGGTTTCCAGCATGGAGTTCAGGTTGCTGTCCCCAGCCTTCACCCGGAAGATGCCGCGGCCACCCATGCCGTCCAGCGGTTTCAACACGGCTTCGCCGTGCTCGGTCACGAACGCCTTCAACTCGCCGCGGTCGCGGGAGACCAGGGTGGGCACGATGCACTGCGGGAAGTCCAGGGCGAAGAGCTTCTCGTTGCAGTCGCGCAGCGAGCGCGGGTCGTTGACCACCTTGCAGCCGGCGCGCTGGGCCCGCTCGAGCACCATGGTGTCGTAAATGAACTGCGCATCCACTGGCGGATCCTTCCGCTCGAGGACGATGTCGACTTCGGCCAGCGGCCGCCATTCGGCGTCGCCCAGGGTGAACCAGCCCGCCGGGTCGTCCTTTACGGTGAGGGGCCTTAGCCTGGCCCAGGCCTCGCCTCCGCGCAGGGCGAGGTCGCCCTGTTCCATGTACAGCAGGGAGTGGCCGCGACGGGATGCCTCCAGGAGGAGGGCGAAGGTGGTGTCCTTGGCGATCTTGATGGCGCGGATCGGGTCCATCAGGACGGCGACGGAGAGTGGCATGGGAGCATCCCGCAGGCAGGAAAGGTGCCAAGTCTAGTCAACGCGGCCCAGATTGGGGGCAGGTCCGGCAAGAGGAACCTCTCCTTTAAGAACAATTCATCTTGACGGCGCCCCGGCCAACCATTAAACAGCGATCGGGAGGAACGCCGAAGAGCGGACCGCCGGAGCTTCCGGTTCCGGACAACGACCTGGCGCACGGAATAGTCGGCCGAAATCCGGCTATCCTGCACGGGTATTTGCGGTTTTTTTCGTGGTACGGGGGCGCAGTGAACGAAAACGGACGCGGGAACGACCTGAGCGGCTTGCGGGTCATGGTCATCGACGATTCGAAAACCATCCGACGCACGGCCGAAACCCTGCTGAAGAAGGAAGGCTGCGACGTCCTCACAGCCGTCGACGGTTTCGAGGCGCTGGCGAAAATATCCGACCAGAAGCCGAACATTATCTTCGTGGACATCATGATGCCCCGTCTGGACGGCTACCAGACCTGCGCGCTCATCAAGAACAACGCCCAGTTCCGCGGAACGCCGGTGATCATGCTTTCCTCGAAGGACGGCCTGTTCGACAAGGCGCGCGGCCGCATCGTGGGCGCCGAGCAATACCTCACCAAGCCATTCACCCGCGACGAGCTCCTCGGCGCGATCCACCGGTACGCGAAGGCGAGCTGACCCACTCCACGCAAGACGACGTCCAGGGGGACGTGTGGCAAACATTCTCATTATCGACGACTCGCCCACCGACGTCCGCGTGTTCACCACGCTGCTCGAGAAGGCGGGTTTTTCCGTTTCCAGCGTCGACAACGCCGAGGCTGGCCTGGACCGTATCCGCGCGAACAAGCCGGACCTGGTGATCATGGACGTGATCATGCCGGGCATGAACGGCTTCCAGGCCACGCGCACGCTGAGCCGCGACCCGAACACGGCCGACGTGCCAGTGGTGATGATCACGACCAAGTCCATGGAGACGGACCGTGTGTGGGGCCTGCGCCAGGGAGCGAAAGCCTTCATCACCAAGCCGGTGAACGAGAAGGAACTGCTCTCGACCATCGCCAGCCTCTTGCCGAACACGACGCATTGAGGACGCCATGAGCGAGAACGCAGCACTCACGCCATTCGAGCTGCTCGCCCACTACGAGCGGGCGTGCCTTGCGCACACGGCCGATGCGCCGGAGCAGGTGGAGTCGCTGGGCATGTGGCGCGGTATCGGTTTCCGCGTGGGGCGCCGGGCTTTCGTCAGCGGCATCGAGGAAATCAACGAGCTTCTCGCCGTGCCGACCCTGACCAACGTTCCGGGCACCCAGCCCTGGCTGATGGGCGTGGCCAACGTGCGCGGCAATCTCGTGCCGGCGATCGACCTCGGCCGCTTCCTGTTCGACGAACGCACGCCGGCGTCGGAGCGTGCCCGCCTGCTGCTGGTGCGCCAGCACGGCGGCACGGTGGGACTGCTGGTGGACGAGGTGTTCGGCCAGCGTACGATGGACGACGCCCAGCGCGATTCGGGCGAGGAAGAACACGATCCGCGCCTGGCGCGGTTCGTCGCGCAGAACGTCCAGATCGGCGAGCAGACGTTCGGACTTTTCAGCATGAGCCGTCTGGTTCGTGCGCCGGATTTCCGGCAGGCGGCGCTGTAGGCGCCTCCAATGGGGGGAGGGGACGGCCGGTTGGCCGGCCCTCACAGGATGAGCGGCGCCGGGTTCACCGGTTCCGCGATGGGAACGGAGGGGCGGTCTTCGGGCCGCTTCGTCATGCCGGCGGCCATCGAGGCCCCGGCGGCTAGCTTTGCCAGGTTTGGGTGAGGTGGATATGAGCACGACAGCAGGCGGCGCAGGCCGGGAACGTGGCTACACGATCGTCATCGTGTTCCTGCTCCTGGCGATCGGTTTGGCGTCGGTCGACTTCTGGTGGCTGAACAACAAGAACGGCGAGGATCGCGAGGCCATCGCGCTGACGACCCAGGTGCAGGTGCTGTCGCAGCAGACCGCGAAGTACGCCCTGGAAGCGTCGGACGGCAACCGCGATTCCTTCCGCGAGCTTGCCGCCACGAGGAACACGATCGACTCGGCCGTGCAGCGCCTGGTGAAGGGCGACGAGAAGACCGGCATGCCGGCCTATGCCGACGAGAACAAGACGCAGGCCGGCCGCGCCATCGGCGCGCTGTCCAATGCGTGGCATCAACTGGATGCGGACATCGGCAAGATCCTCTCCAACAAGGATCTGGTGCTGTCCTCCGGCGAACGTGCCGATCTTTTCGCCAAGCAGATGCCCCTGCTGAACGCCCGCACCGACGAGGTGCTGAACATCGTCCAGCAGAAGAATGCCTCGGTGGAGCAGACCTTCACGCTGGCCCGCTGGATGCTCATGGCCGACCGCATGATCCGTCGCGTGCAGGAGATCCTGCAGGGCGGCGACGGCGCACAATCGGCGGCCGACGGCCTCTCGCGAGACGCGCAGCTGTACGGCGCGGTGCTGAAGGGCCTGATCGACGGCAATCCGGACGGTGGCGTGCGTGCCATCGGCGACGGCAATGCCCGCAAGATCCTCGAAGGCATGCAGACTTCCTGGGGCGACCTCGTGGACCCGGTGAACCAGCTGGTGACCGCGTCGCCCAACCTGCAGGACGTGAAGCGCGCCGGTAACCAGGCCTCGCTCGACTCGCAGACGGTGCTCCTGCGTGCGAACGAGTCCGCCGACCAGATCGCGAAGCTGCCGCTGACGCGCCTGTTCCCGAACGTGTGGTGGGGCCTGCTCGGCGCCATCGGCGCGGTGCTGTTCGCGCTGCTGCTGGTGTACAACCTCGTGCGCGACCAGCGCCGCCGCTTCGAGACCACGTCGGAACTGAACCAGCGTAACCAGACCGCGATCATGCGGTTGCTGGACGAGATGGGCACGCTCGCCGAAGGCGACCTCACCATCAAGGCGACGGTGACCGAGGACATCACGGGCGCGATCGCGGACGCCATGAACTCCGCCGTGGACGAGATGCGCAACCTCGTCACCACCATCAACGAGACGGCGGTGCGCGTCTCCGCGGCGGCGCAGGAAACCCAGGCCACCGCCATGCACCTCGCCGACGCGGCGGAGCAGCAGGCCCAGCAGATCACCTCGGCCACCTCCGCGATCAACCAGATCGCCACCTCGATGGACACGGTGTCGAAGGACTCGGCGGAATCCGCCGACGTGGCGCAGCGCTCGGTGCAGATCGCGTCGCGCGGCGCGGAAGTGGTGCGCGAAACCATCCAGGGCATGGATTCCATTCGCGACCAGATCCAGGAAACCTCCAAGCGCATCAAGCGCCTGGGCGAGTCCTCGCAGGAAATCGGTTCGATCGTGGAACTCATCAACGACATCGCCGAGCAGACCAACATCCTCGCCTTGAATGCGGCCATCCAGGCGGCCTCGGCCGGCGAGGCGGGTCGCGGCTTCGCGGTGGTGGCGGACGAAGTGCAGCGCCTCGCCGAACGTTCGGCAAGCGCCACCAAGCGAATCGAAACGCTGGTCCAGACGATTCAGTCCGACACCAACGAAGCGGTGAGTTCGATGGAACAGACCACCGCGGAAGTGGTGGCTGGTGCTCGCCTTGCGGAGGATGCCGGTACGGCACTGGGCGACATCGAGCGCGTCTCGAACGACCTCTCGGCGCTGATTCAGAACATTTCTGCCGCGGCACGCCAGCAGTCCGCCGCGGCAACCGATACGTCGGCCACGATGAACGTCATCCAGGAAATTACCTCGCAGACATCGCTCGGTGCCAGCCAGACGGCCGAATCGATCGGTAACCTCGCCCAGCTCGCGAACGACCTGCGCCTGTCCGTCGCGAACTTCAAGCTGCCGGGCTAACGCAGTGAGACTTCAAGACCATACCGATTTCACCACGCTGCACTGGGTCAAGGCCGAGCTCGACGACGCCTTGTCCAAGGCGCGCCAGGCCCTCGAATCCTATGTGGAGGACTCGCGGGACGCCTATGTCATGCATACCTGCGCCGCGGACCTGCACCAGGTCCACGGCACGCTGCGTATGGTCGAGCTCTACGGCGCCGCGATGGTCGTCGGTGAGATGGAACAGCTCGTCGCGGCGCTGATCGACAACCGCGTTGCGCAGCGCGACGAGGCCTATGCCGCGCTCATGCGCGGCATGATGCAGATGCCGGACTACCTCGAGCGTCTGCAGAGCGGCCATCGCGACGTGCCGATTGTGCTGCTGCCGTTGCTGAACGACCTGCGCGCCAGCCGCGGAGAACAGTCGCTGCACGAGTCCGCGCTGTTCACGCCGAACCTCGACACCATGTTGCCGGCCACGGCACCGGGCGCGAGCGATCCTGCCGCGGCCGAGGCCCAGCGCGGCGAACTGGCAGAATTGCGCGTGCGCTTCCAGCAGCAGTTGCTGGCATGGTTCCGCGGCCAGGCGAGCGAACGCCAGCTTCTGGGCATGCGCGCCACGCTGGACAGCATTGCCGCCCGCTCGTACACGATCGCGGGGCGACGCCTGTGGTGGATCGCCGCCGGCGTGCTCGAAGGTCTCGAGCGTGGCGTGCTGCGCGCACACGGAAAGGATGTGCGCCAGTTGATCGGCCGCGTGGATCGCTCCATCCGCGAGCTCGTGGAGGGTGGCGAGGAAGCCATGCTGGGCGGCGACGCCGACGAGCTGTCGCGCAAGCTGCTTTATTACGTGGCCCAGGCGAAGCCGGGCAGCGAACGCATCGAGGAACTGCGCCAGACCTACCGTCTGGACGGCCTGTTGCCACAGGCTTCGGAGGTGGAACATGCACGGGGCTCGATGTCGGGTCACAACCGTGCGCTGCTCGACACCGTGTCCGCGGCCATCAAGGACGACCTGCTGCGCGTGAAGGAAGCGCTTGACCTCTTCCTGCGCCGCCCCGACGGCGATCCGGCCCAGCTTGGCCAGCAGACCGAAGTGCTCGACCGCGTGGGCGATACGCTGGGCATGCTCGCCCTGGGCGTGCCGCGACGCGTCGTCGGCGAACAGCGCCGTATCCTCGGCGAGATCGCCACCGGCGCACGCGAACCGGACGAGGAAGCCCTGCTCGACGTGGCCGGGGCGCTGCTCTACGTGGAGGCCTCGCTGGACGACCACATCGAACGGCTCGGCGCCGATGGCGAGGGTCCGGCGGCCGCCGACCTCGGCCCGTCGCCGCTGCCGCGCAGCGAAGCCCGCCATATCCTTTCCACGCTGATGCGCGAGGCCACGGCCAACACCGCAAAGGTGAAGGACGCTATCGTCGGCTTCGTCGAATCCTCCTGGGACCACGATCAGCTAGCCGGCGCGCCCGAGCTGATGGCCGAAATCGGCGGCGCGATGCGCATGCTGGGCGCGAGCCGCCCCGCGGAACTCGCCGACGGCATCGGTCTGTTCGTTCACCGCGAACTGCTCGGCGACCGCCGCGTGCCGAACGGCGCGCAGATGGACCGTCTTGCCGACGCGCTGGCCGCGCTGGAGTACTACCTCGAGGCGGCGCGCGAGCATCGCGGCGGCCTGGAACACATTCTCGACGTGACCCAGCAAAGCCTCGCCGAACTCGGCTACTGGCCCGTTCCGGTGGAACAGGAGCCAGCGCCGGAAGAGGAAAACCCCATCCTCGGCGATGCCGCCATCGAGGACATCGAGGCGGCAGCGATCGAACACATCGCCGTGCCCGCGACCAGCGCCGATCCGGGCGAAACGGTCGCGAGTTTCGCCGACAGCTTCGATCTGGTGGACGAGCCGCCGGCAGACGTCGTGACCGCGCCCGAGGCGCCGGTCGTCGCCGAGGCTGCGCCTGCCGCACCGGCGGGCGAGGAAGACTGGGTCGAGATCGAAGAAGAGATCGAGCAGGAAGTGGGTGGCCTCGGCATGGCCGAGTTCGCCGGTTTCCAGATCACCGTGGACGGCATCGACGACGAGATTCGTGAGATCTTCCTCGAGGAAACCGAGGAAGAAATCGGCAATCTGCGCGCGGCGCTCGGGAACTGGCTGGCGGAGCCGGAACGCAGCGATGCGCTCGTGCCCATCCGTCGCTCCTTCCATACGCTGAAGGGTTCCGGCCGCCTGGTCGGCGCGCGCCTGCTGGGCGAGTTCTCCTGGAAGGTGGAGAACATGCTCAACCGCGTGCTCGACGGCACCATCGGTCCGCACGAAGGCGTGCAGGCCCTGGTGCGCCATGCCGTGGATGCCCTGCCGCAACTCAAGGCGGCGCTGGAAGGCGACGCCACCCCGGCCGCGCCGATCGCCGCGATCATGGAGACCGCCGACCGCCTGGCGATGGGAGACACGGCCTTCGTCGAAGACGTGGCGCGCCATTCCATTCATCGCGTGCGCAGCAAGGTCAAGCGGCGCGTACCGCGCGACACCATCGCGGCCGTGCCGACCGCCGCGTTCGCCGCCTACGGACAGCCCCCGGCGGAAACGCCGGAGGCATCGGCAGCACCCGCGGATGTCGCGGCCGACGAAGCCGTCGCGCCGACGGATGCCGAAGCTGCCTACGTGGCACCGCCGTTGCCTCCCGTGGACGCGGTGCTGCTCGACATCCTGCGCGCCGAAGTGGCGCAATACCTCACCGTGATCCGAGCGAACCTCGCACGGGCCGGCGGCGCCGAGCTGCCGGTGGATGACGCCCTGCTGCGCGCCGTACACACCCTGCACGGTGCGATCGGCATGGTGGACATCCCGGTGCTGATCCAGGTGCTGGCGCCGCTGGAAGGGCTGATCAAGCGGGTTCGCGCCAGTGGCCAGCCGCTGCGGCAGGAAGGTGTGCAGGCGCTCACCGACGCGGCCGACCTGGTCGACCATGTCATGGACCAGTTCGATGCGCCCGATCCGCGGGTGCCGGACGTGTCGGGACTTGCCGTCCGCATCGCCGCGCTTCGCGACGAACAGCCGGAAGCCACGGTCGCGCACATCCTGTACGAACCCGATCCGCTGCCGCTCGACGACGAACTCGAACTTGATCTCGGCGAAACGGACGGCACCGCCGCGCCCGCGCCCGCGCACGAGGACATCGAGTCGTTCCTGCCCGAACAGACGCCGGAAGCGAGCGTTCCCTCGCTGGACGAGCAGCTGCTTGCGGACGAACTCGCCGACGAAGGTGCGCTCCCGGACCTGGAGCCGGTGCCGCTCGAGCCAATCGCGCCGGGCGCCGAGCCCGGTGCCGACCTGCTGGCTTCGTTCGAAGGCTTCGACATCGAAAAGGTGGATGTCGAAAAGCCCGAAGGCGAAGTGCGTCCCATCATGGCCTACGACGCCGAAGAGGACGCCGCGTGGCGCAAGGTCCTCGGCGAGATCGAAGACGCCGCGTCACCTCACGCCGTCGACGACGAGGCGTTGCCGCAGCCGATGTCGCACGACGGCGAGGTATTGCATCTTGACGAAGGGCTGGACGAGGTCGTCACGGACGAGCCGCAGGCAGCGGCCCCGCCGGCAGACGACGCCTGGGTCGACGTGCCGGTCGTGTCCGGGACACTTCCGGAAAGCCTCGACGCCAGCGACGAGCCGCCGTTCGACGAGCCCGCGCACATCGAGGACCAGTCGCACGAACCGCTGGCACCACCGGTGCACACGCTGGCCGACGAACCTGTGCCTGCGCTGGTGCCGGAGCTTTCGCCTTACGCCGACATCGATCCCGATCTGCTCGAAGTCTTCGTCGAGGAGGGACGCGAGATCCTCGATCACGCCGACGCCGCGCTCGCGGCGTGGCGTGCGGAGCCGGAGCAGCCCGAGCACGTGGCCGCCTTGCAGCGCGACCTGCACACGCTGAAGGGCAGCGCGCGCATGGCCGGCATCGGCGCCGTGGGCGATCTTTCGCACGCGATGGAAGCGCTACTCGACGCCGTGGCCGGCGGCCAGCGTGAGAGCGACCGCCCTGCCATCGAAGCCACGGAAACGGGCTTCGATCGCCTGCACGGCATGATCCAGTCCATCGCGGCCGGCAAGCCTATCGCGCTGAGCGAGGCGGACATCGAACCGTTCACACGATTGGCGGGCTCGCCGATCGGTCCCGACACGCTTACGGCGGAAGCCTATCGCGAAGAGCGCGAGGCCGCGATCATCGAACACGCCCCCGTGTTCGAACCGCTGCCCGAACCCGAGCCGTCGCCCGAGCCTGTCTTCGAGCGCGAGCTCCCCGAGCTGCTGCCCGAGTTCGAGGAAGAAGAACTCCAGCGCGCGTCGCAGGAACAGATCCGCGTGCGCGCGGACATGCTCGACACGCTGGTGAACCACGCCGGCGAGGTATCGATCTACCGTTCGCGCCTGGAACAGCAGACGGCCAGCTTCCGCGCCGCGCTGACCGAGCACGAGCAGACGGTCAGCCGCCTGCGCAGCCAGCTGCGCATGCTGGAAATCGAAACCGAGGCGCAGATCATCGCGCGCTACCACCAGGAGCACCGCGACACCGGCCTGTCGAACTTCGATCCGTTGGAACTCGACCGCTTCTCGCAGTTGCAGCAGTACTCGCGAGCCCTGGCCGAGTCGGTATCCGACCTTGTCTCGCTGCAAACCATCCTGGACGAGCTGACCCGACAGTCCGAGAACCTGCTGTTGCAGCAGCAGCGGGTGAACGCGGAACTGCAGGAAGGCCTGATGCAGACCCGCATGCTGCCGTTCGACGCCATGGTGCCGAATCTGCGCCGCACGCTGCGCCAGGCGGCCTCGGACGTCGGCAAGCGCGCGCAGCTCGTGGTCGAGGGCGCCAACGGCGAAATGGACCGCAACATGCTCGACCGCATCAAGGCGCCGTTCGAGCACATGCTGCGCAATGCCGTGGCGCACGGTATCGAGGCGCCGGAAGTGCGCGAGGCCGCCGGAAAGAACCCGGAAGGCACCGTACGCATCCAGGTGGCCCGCGAAGCCACCGAGATCGTGGTGCGGCTGTCCGACGACGGCGGCGGCATGGACCGCGACGCAATCCGCGCCAAGGCGATCGAGCGCGGCCTGCTGCGTCCCGACGCGCGCGTGTCCGACGACCAGATCTTCCAGTTGACCCAGGTGCCTGGTTTCTCCACCGCGGAGAAGGTCACCCAGGTGGCCGGGCGCGGTGTGGGCATGGACGTGGTGGCCAACGAGATCAAGCAGCTCGGCGGCACGCTCGGTATCGAATCGGAAAAGGGCCGCGGCACGACCTTCGTGATGCGCCTGCCGTTCACGCTCGCCGTCACGCAGGCATTGATCGTGCGGATCGGCGAAACCAACTTCGCCATTCCGATGACCTCGGTGCATGGCGTGGCGCGCATGGCGCCGAACGAACTCGCCCACCGCATGGCCGATGCCTCGCCGGCGTTCGACTACCTGGGCGAGGAATACGGTATCCACGACCTGCCTCAGCTGCTCGGCGTGCACGTGGTGTCCTCGCCGGACGAAGGCGATATCCCGCTGCTCCTCGCCCGATCAGGCGACCTGCGCGCCGCGATCCGCGTCGATGCCGTGCTCGGCTCGCGCGAAATCGTGGTCAAGCCGGTCGGCCCGCAGGTGAGCTCGGTGCCGGGCATCCTCGGCGCCACGATCATGGGCGACGGCTCGGTGCTCATGATTCTCGACCTCGCACCGCTGGTCCGCCACGGTGTCGCGCGCCGCGCCTTCGAAGCGGAGGCACTGGTGCCGCACGCACCGCGCGCGCAGGACGAGATCCGCGTGAAGCCGCTGGTGATGGTGGTGGACGATTCCATCACCATGCGCAAGGTCACCGGTCGCGTGCTGGAGCGTCACGAGTTCGAGGTGATGACGGCGAAGGACGGCGTCGACGCCCTGGAGAAACTCAACGAACGCGTGCCCGACCTGATGCTGCTCGATATCGAGATGCCGCGCATGGATGGCTACGAGCTGGCGACACAGATGAAGGCCGACGAGCGGCTGGCTGGCGTGCCGATCATCATGATCACGTCGCGCACCGGCGACAAGCATCGCCAGCGCGCCTTCGACATCGGCGTCGACCGGTACATCGGCAAACCGTACCAGGAGAACGACCTCATCGTGCAGATCAACGACGTGCTCGGAGTCCACCATGGCTGACCGCGAGACGACGGTCGCGCTGCTGTTCGACGACGCCGGTCTCTCCGCGCACCTGCGCGAGGCGCTCGTCGCCCAGGGCGCGCGAATCGTGTACGAGTCCGACCTGCGCTCGTTCGCGCCGGCCGAACTCGTCGGATCGTCGGCGGACGTGGTGGTGGTCGATCTGGACGACCCCGGCGACGACGATCTGGATCGGCTCTACGACACGGTGGAGGGCGGACATCCGCGCCTGGTGTTCAACGACGCCGACGCGAGCCGCAAGCTCGGAGGGTGGGATCGCGCCCGCTGGGCACGACACCTGGCCGCCAAGCTGATCGGCGAAGGGGCTCTCGATCCGCCGAGGCCGGAAGACGCGCGTGCCATCGAACCGCGGCTCGCCGCGATGGCGGGTGCTGCTGCTCCGCTCGAAGAGCGCTTCGAAGAAGCCATGGTCGACGACCTGGCGATCACAGGCAGCCACGGCTACCCCGAGACCCCCATGCCGCCTTCCGAATCGGCGGCGTTCGCCGAAGCGTTGGCGATGGCGGACGACGTCGCCGACGAACTGAGCTTCTCGACCCCATTGTCCGAAGAGGACGGGGAAGGCGAGGGCGTGACATCGTCGGAACTGGCGGCAGAACTCGAGGCGCTGCTCGCCGATTCGGGCCCGCTCGTCGAAGACGACCTCGAATCGCTGCCCTCCGCACCGCTGGAACTGACCGAACTGGCCACGCTCGATCTCTCCGGGTTCGAGGTGGTGGAAGAGGCGGTGGACATCGACGCGATGCCGGAAGAACCGGCTCGCGAAAGCGGCAGCACACTGAGCCTCGCGGCGCTCGACGACGAGCCATCGGCGGGCGGCCAGGAGACAGTGCGCGCGGTCGAGATCGAATCGCGAGCCACGGAGTATGTTCCCCCGCCGGTGCCGGAGTGGGACCTGGTGGATCACGACGCCGTCGTGGTTGAGCCGGTACCGCGTCCCGCGCCGGCCGAGTTCGGCATCGAAACCATCAGTGCCGCGGAATACCTCGCCCAGGACGTCGTCGACGACGGCACCCATGGGTTGGAAGCAGGGTTCACGCTTGAACTGGTATCGATGGAAGAGGCCGTCGCACCGCGTACCGACGGCGACTTCGCGCACGAAATGTTCCTCGATGCCGCGCCGCGCGCTGTGCGTCGCGTCATTGCCCTCGGTGGCACGCACGAGAGCGAGGCCTCCATCGCCGCGTTCCTCCGCGCGCTGCCGGAGCGCGTTCCCGGTGTGCTGCTGGTGGTCGCGCATCATGACGACACGGAAGGTTTCGCGGCTCGTCTCGGCGCGCGCGTGGCAACCGATGGAGTGCATGCGACGCACGGCGATCGCCTGGTGGTGCCGCGAGGCGCGCACGTGCAGATCCGCCGCGATGGTAGCGTAGGGGTGCGCGACGACGACAGCTCCGCGAGCGTGGGCGGCCCGTCCATCGACGGTGTGCTGAGCACGCTCGCCGGCGGCTTCGGTGCGGATGCCCTGGCGATCGTGTTCGCCGGCCGCGGTAACGACGCGGTGGCAGGCGCACAGGCCGTGTACGACGCTGGCGGCCGCGTCTGGGTCGAGACGGTGCCGCCGGAAGCGGAAGTAGGACATATGGTGGCTGGCATTCGCGAGGAGCGCGTGGCCGACTACGCCGGCGACGCGAACGCGCTGGCCCGGAAGCTGATCGAGGAATTCCCATGAGCGAGCCGTTACCGCGCGAAATCCGTTGCGTCCTGATCCCCAGCGGTGGCGTTCGCCTGTTGCTGCCGAATGCGGCGGTTGCGGAAGTGATCACGCTGGCGGGCGTCGAGCCCGTGGCCGATGCGCCGGAGTGGCTCCTGGGCCGGATCGCCTGGCGCGGCTGGAGCATTCCGTTGCTGAGTTTCGACCACGTGGCGAGTCTTCCTGAAGACGCGCCGCCGCAGGCCGCACGCGTGGCGGTACTGAAGGCCGTGGGCCACCACGCGGCCATGCCGTACCTCGCCGTCCTCACGCACGGTTTCCCGCGCCTGACGACATTGAACGCCGAACTCTTGCTGCCGACGCACGACGGCCACGATCTGCCGTTCGGCGTGCGCGCCCGCGTGCTGGTCCGCGACGACACGGCGGTGATTCCGGATCTGGAGCAGTTGGAAGGCGCGCTGATCGAGATGCTGGCCGCCGCGTGAGGCCGCACCGCCGGTCGCCCCTGCGAAGGCAGGGGCCCAGCAACCTTGCGCGGTACGAAAGCGAACCCGCTTGACTCGCAAACGAGAATCATTATCATCAACTCCGCACCCTAAACCACGCGGAGTCCAGACCATGCTGCTTCGAACGCTCCCCCTGACCGACAACGGCGGCCGTGACAAGGTCGTGCCGCTTCGCGCCACCCCGGTGGCTGCCCGCCGCGTGGAAAGCAAGAACCTGCTCGACGGCTCGCGGGAGCTCGTCATTGAGCACCAGGGCAGTGAGTACCACCTCCGCCTTACGCGGAACGACAAGCTGATCCTGACGAAGTAAGCGTCACCGTTCTCCCCGACGCCAAGCCACGCGGTTCTCCCCAGGCCGCCCAGCCAGGCATCCTTCGACCGCTCACGTCCAGGGACATGCCATGTTCGGCTGGCTCGCCACCTTCGGCGTGCACTCGCGCGCCCGCTCATCCGCCACCACGCGTTGGCTGGCCCTTTCACCGCGCACGCTGTTCGAAGGCCTGGGCCAATTGGGTGGTGTGCTTTACCTGGCGCCTCGTCACGCGACGGCGCCGGCCGCCGGCGAGCCACCCGGTTGTCTGGTGGAAACCGCAGAACTGGCGCCGCTCCTGGGCACCTGTCATGTCGCCGTCACGTGCGCCGTGACGGCGGAGGGTCCCCGCGAGTGGATCGATTGCGTGAATGCGGTGGGCGACACCGTGGGGCGCATGTACCTCCTGCCAGACACGGATTACCTCGCCTGGGACGGATTGTTCGCCGATGCGCTGCCATCGCTTGCGCCATCGTGCGAGCTGCCCGATCGGCATTGGTTGCGAGCTTCGCGCGCCCGGTTGCTGTGTTTCACGCGCCGCCGGCTGGCGGGGTTCACGGTGCTGGGCACCTGTGACGCCCCGATCTCCTCGTTGGGTCATGGTGTGGCGCGCGACATCGCCCTGGCGGAATCGCTTCCCGCACTGGGGTAGGGTTACCACGGTGGCGGCGAATGGCGAGGCCGTGCCCGGAACGGTTGCGCGAGGATTTCACGTGACCGCTAAGAGTTGTCGCGCGCAGGGCGCGCTCCTACCGGGGGCATTCTCCGGGGTGTCCGGAGTAGGCGGTGTCCGGACACTTTGTCCGCGGACACATGGTTCTCGGAAGCCGGGTAGGGATAACTCCATGATCTAACGTGGTTTCATGGCTTGGCACGGCGCTTGCTCCATATCCTCGCAAGCAAGCCAGGGAATCCGCCATGATCCGTGACACCTCCGCCCAGGACCGTCTCGTCGAAGTCCGTCCGAACCGCAAGCGCAAGTTCGTCCTCATCGGGGCGGGGGTCGCGGCGGCCGTGCTCGTCGCCCTCGCCGCGCCGCGCATCGGAACGATGTTCTCCGCCGACACTTCGGTCAGTGCTTCCCGGCTGAGCTTCGGCACCGTGACGCGTGGCCCGTTCGTGCGCGATATCGCCGCGGAGGGCAAGGTGGTGGCGGCCGTGAGTCCCACCATGTACGCCACCTCGGCCGGTGCGGTTGTGCTCAAGGTGCACGCTGGCGACGTCGTGAAGAAGGGCCAGGTGCTGGCCGTGATCACGAGCCCGGAGCTTACCAGCAAGCTGTCCCAGGAAAAGTCGGCGGCGGACGGCATGGAGGTCGACTACCTTCGCGCGCAGATCGATGCCAAGAAGAAGCGCTCGGAATTGCAGAAGGCCTTCGACAACGCCGTGATCGACCAGACCGCCGCGGAGCGCGATCTGAATCGCTACGAGAGCGCCTACGGCAAGGGCGCCGTGCCGCAGTCGGACGTCGACAAGGCGAAGTCCACGCTGGACAAGGCGCAGATCACCGCGAAACACGCGAAGACCGATCTTTCCATGGACAACGACAGCCTCACCTTCGACGTGCAGGCGAAGAAGCTCGCCCACGACCGCCAGGTGTACCTGGTGCAGGATCTGGAGCGCCAGGTCGAAGATCTCAACGTGAAATCGCCGGTCGATGGCCAGGTGGGCCAGCTCTTCATCGCCGAGCGCGCCACGGTCGCCAAGGACGCGCAGTTGCTCAGCGTCATCGATCTGTCCGCGCTGGAAGTGGAGATGAAGGTGCCGGAAAGCTTCGCGCGCGACCTCGCCATCGGCATGCCGGGCGAGATCAGCGGCAACGGCAAGACCTGGAACGGCAAGGTCAGCGCGGTGTCGCCGGAAGTGGTGAACGGCGAAGTGGCCGCCCGCCTGCGTTTCGACGGCGAGACGCCGAAACAGTTGCGCCAGAGCCAGCGCCTTTCCGTGCGTATCCTGCTCGACAAGCGCGACAACGTGCTGACCGTGCAGCGCGGTTCCTTCGTGGACGAAAGCGCCGGCCGCTACGCCTATGTAGTAAACGACGGCATGGCCGATCGTCGCGATATCCGTGTCGGTGCGAGCAGCATCGACAAGGTCGAGATCCTGGATGGCCTGAAGGAGGGCGACAAGATCGTCATCTCCGGTGCCGATACCTTCGGCGACGCCAAACACGTCGCCATCAGCCGCTGACAGAGGGAAATACCATGCTCAAGATGACCCATCTCGCCAAGGTCTACCGCACGGAAGTCGTCGAGACCTACGCCTTGCGCGACTTCAATATCGACGTGAAGGAAGGCGAGTTCGTCGCCGTGACCGGTCCCTCGGGTTCGGGCAAGACC
>Ga0065165_1001034_pt1 | contig 33734 bp, 18 predicted proteins | sample AraplaMF_Cvi_mMF_FD_63813 | JGI IMG/M metagenome (GOLD analysis project Ga0065165, IMG submission 63813) | Arabidopsis root microbial communities from the University of North Carolina, USA - plate scrape MF_Cvi_mMF (version 2) (version 3) | ecosystem: Host-associated > Plants > Roots >... | reverse complement strand
CCGGATCCGGGTGATTTATTTGCGTAAGCCATCCATGAATGTTATATACGAAGTCCACTCCCTGCATACCATCGCCTAAAACAACGCGCTTCAAAGGCCCATGCAGATAGTACGAATAGCCCGCGCGAACCTTACGCGGTCCGTTGGGTTTAGTGCTGGTATACGCGGCTACCAAACGTTTATCAACATCATACTCATAATGATGATAGAACTCGTCCAGCGGCTCCTCACCCCCCGGTTCATACGCAAGGCTTGACACCATCTGCACATTTCCCAGAAAATCGTAAGCGTACGCAACAACAAAAACACGAGGTAATAACGTGGGCTTTTGAATCAACCACTGCACACGCCCTAACTCATCGTAGCTATACCATGTCTTGATATTGGCATTCCGCGTCCACGACACAGCGCCGCGCACATTATGCTGTGTATAACCTGCCCCCAGACCAAGCGACGATAAACCGCCGTCCTCGTAATCATAATAGGTCTCAAGCCAATCCTTCCGGCTTCCCGAAGTCCAGTTCTGCTCATGCCCGGCTTTCTCCAGCTCACCCCGGATAGCAGACGAAACAAAAGCTGCAGAATCCATGGCGACGAACACCTTTGAACTGCCCGTATACTCACCAGACTCAACAGGTCGCCCCTGAGCATCGTAGTGCGTATACGAAAACCGGCCAGCCTTGCGTTGTTCCGAATTCTGAGAGAAACGGATTGCGCCATCGTTACGATAGATGTACTGCGTTTTCCCCGCATCCGGCTCACGCTGCGAAAGCAACCAGCCTCGGTAGTTATAGCGATATTCTGTCTTATCGATTACCCCATATGCCGCACCGCCCGACTTCCACGCCTTAAATCCGTTGGGTGACACCGACGATACCAGTCGCTCCGCATCATTATAAAACTGATACGATACATCCTGAAAGTAATGCGTATACGAAATCGTCACCGTACTGGTGGTATTCGGAAGGAGAATACGATAGAACCCGGCAGGCCAGTTACCACCGTTCTGTGCAAAGGTCTGTCCGGCAGCAAGACGCGTGTCGTTCAGAATATCCTCCACAACAAAATCCGTACTGCCCGTTAGCGTCACGGCTTGATCACGCAATAAATAGAAGTAAGTCATACTCCGGTAATCCGGCGACGATGGATTGCCACTGGAAGTAACGCTATTCGCGACCGCCAGAACATGCTCTCCGACAGCCTCTCCCCCGGCCCTGGCAGTCATCACAGACTTTCCCGCCTTATCAGTGACCGAAATTGCGTACTGACCGTTCTGATCGCGGACCACCGACTGCACACCTTCCATCTTAAAAGTTGATCCCACAACCGTACCAGGAATAGCTTCTGACCTTTTTTGCACATAGTCATCAAGCTCATGATATACTGGAAATGTCCCGCTGACCACCTCGTGCAAACTCCCCATACGCAAAGCCTCTCCCACCCCGGCACTACGGCGCACCTCGCCGGTACCATCGTTATAAAACTCAGTTCGCGTATAAGGGTACTCTGTAGTAGCCACGTGTTCCTCTAGCGTATTACCCGAACTATAATACCAACCGACTGCACCCCGTGCCAACTTGGGCACAACAAATGCGCCGCCACTTTCGCGAAGAACGTAACCAGGATCATAAAGAAAATCGCTTGTAGCCAAAGGCGATGGCAACGTAGTACCTACCACACGGTCATAGCGGTCCCGAAGTTGCCCTGACGTAAAAATGAACGTATTTTTATTATGATGGGCTTTCGTCTGCGCCTGTAAAAGGGCTCCGTCGTCCCCGTAATACTGCTTGCTTTCCGCGTACGGAATCTCGTCAGAAGTACCATCAAAAAGACGCGTACGAACCGAATTGATATCATCATCACCACGCACTGAAACCACTACCGACACCGTCGAACCCCACGCGCCTGTGCCCCGGTCCTTACCGCGTATATAATAAGTCCCCGCCACCGTAAAACGATTGTTCACAATTTGCCCGTTCTCTACAAACGGCCGCAATATCTCCGGATTCCCGCCATCGTCACTTACCCAGTAGTAATCAGCATATTGAAGAACAAAACTACGGTCCACGTTTGTCAGAAATACATCGGTACCACCGGCACGAAGAACGCTGCCGGTCTGAGCTGCCGGAGGCACATAACTCAATGTGACAACCAGGGGACCTGATGGCGCCGTCCAACAATTGATATTTCCTCCGATATAACGTCGTATAAAAAAAGTCGCCGGCTCAGTAATCATTCGCGGCTCGGCAAGACTAAGACTCTGCGAAGTCCCGTCCGCCAAAACCTGCCAATAATGATCGGCGGCTGTACCCGTCCCCCGTATCGTACGCCGATGATAATCTGTAATAGCATCCGCCACCGGCGTTATAGTTGTCTTCTCAACACCGATCTCGATCTGTGATTGAAAAACACAATTTCCCCCTGAGTTCACTACTACGAATGTTGTATTCGCCTGTAGATTATTAAACGTAACCGAAGTCCCCGTTCCGGAATATCCTGAAGGACCTGAACTCCACGAATAGCTTCCGACCCCCGGATTCGTTACTGTTAGCGTAACACTTCCACCCGAACAGGTCGTTAATGACGACGCCTGAATCACAGGAGGCCCGCCGGAAGCACTAATGTCAATTATCGTTGAAGCCTCCGTATCCCAAACTTGTCCGCCGCGTTCGTCAACATATAGGAGAATCCTTAAAGTGACGTTGTGTCTGCCCGCGGTCTGAAACACATGGTGAAAAGATGTAAATCCTACAGTAACTTCAACACCGTCGATAAGCCAATAGAACGTACCATCATATGTATCGCACGATGCACGAAACTCAACACTTTCGCCTACACATGCCGTAGCAGGGCTTATCACAGAACAGTTATTACTGGGCTGGGCAAGCACAGGATTACTCACCATGAAAATACCCGCCAGGAGAGCAAACCGAATAAACAAATGAAGTCGTGTTTTCACAATAATTGCTTTATTAATCCTGTATAATACCTCCACACGGCGTAGGCCCATTCAGACTTTTGCAAAAGTCTACCGTCGGCGCCTGCCCACGCAGATCCGCCGGTATATCCATTATCCCCGACGCGTGGATTCGGTCACCAAGCACACCACACGCATCGTAATACGCATAATCAAAGCTGCCATCATAACACGGTCCGGTGGTACTTTGCGCCAGATGACACTCAACGATACCGATACCATAATGACGGAACTGCGCAGACAACGTATGATTCGCCAGCACGCCTTTAAAGATCAGTCGGTTCCCTTGTAGCAGCACCTTCGTACCATCGAACAGCGTCGTTTCCCCCAGGCTCAGATTCAGCGGGACTCCGTCCACGTGTAAACTCAGCAAATCCGACTCCGAACACTTCTCGTAAATATTGTAAATCACATCCCGCCCCTGCTCCACAGCGGTTACTCCGGATGGTGACAATTGACCGGAAGGCCCATCAAACGAACTCGTCAAAGACACATGATAAACATTATTACGACCAGAATTATAAATTATATCTCCCGTTTTTGCCACACCACCATTACCATATCCAGCCTGGAAAGTCTCCTTATAAGTCGACGTAAGCCTGCCCATCACATCATAACGATACTCCGTATACAAGTTCGTATTATCCAGAATATGTGAAAGCTCACCCCAGGAATTATAAACATAGCTGGTAACCGCAGCATCCACCGGGTGAATGCGATAATCGTCAACGTAAATGGTCGACACTCCCGAATTCGATAACCTTACAATTAGATTTGAATCCGAAGCAATTGTCGTCTTACTAACAGCAATATCAGTTTCGCACAACAGCCAATCACCCGCACGACGAGCCTTCTGCAAATCAATAGCCTGCGCTACAGGGGACGTCAGACTCCGCCCAGAGGTAAACTGATACTGCACAGTTATCGGCTGCAATGTTGGCTGATGTATCCAGAAGCTTACATGGATACTTCTGTTATAATTCTTGGTCTCCAATGTCAGTACCGATTCAAAACCAGTTTGCCCGCCCGCAAGCGAAAGGCTGTGAGAACCTGTATGATGATATTGCGTATTTACATCACCTCCCCCTCGTAAAACAGCGTTGCCAGACATGTCACGCGAGTCAAAATCCTCAGCCCCGCTATAGGCATATTCATTATAACGCGCATTAATCGCTGTTGCCGCTACTCTGGCATGATCCGACAACATCCGTGTTGCTGCATAATTGCCGTTGATATCTCTCGCCTCTAATGCATGCGATTGAACATCATACAACGTAATTTCTGAATTCCGTTGCCACCCTGCCGGCGTCTCTGATCCCCAGTTCCATGCATTAAACGGACTAACATTCGCAGCGGGATAAAATCCGTCCGAACGAAGCGCCACCGCATCCTCACCGATAAAACTATACGCGGCGCTCTTCCGCCAAACACCCGGCTGATGACCATCCTGGTTAAGATCCGTCCGATCAACTATCGCCGTCCGATCCGTCCACGTCTGCGCGGAAGCAGAAACAAGTCCCTGGCGTTCTTTAAAATTCGATGGATTAACTTTGTAAACAGCTGTATAAGCGCCTTGATCCAGCATATGTTTGTTCTGGACATTATCAACCTCATAGAAAGCCTTCAACCCCATAGATGGATAAACCCGGTACGCAGGCGTGCTATGCGTTACAAAATAATTGCCATAACCATCATCACTAAGAACCTCCGTCGGCTGGCCGCTATAGAAATCAAATCCTAACGTCCGCGACGTCGTCTTCAATCCTGTCTTGTATTGAATTGACGTGGTTCCGGTCGGCACAGTAGGGTAAACCTCCCGCTTTGTAACAAGTCCTTGCAGTACATTCGTTGACGAACTTTTCTTCACCAAACGACCATGGTTAAAGACTTCCTCGATCTGCCCCTGATTTCTATATTGACCTAGCAGCTGTTTATATTGGCTACTATTACCATCAAACGACGAGTCCGTTTGTGCATCATGAAGAAAATGATAAACCGTCTTCGTAACAGGATCACCATTAGCATTGAATAGTGTAACCGACTTAAGATTCCCTAAACGACTCGTAAAATCTCGCAATACCTTCTTCGAGGTCGATATTGAGCTGTAGCCCTGATCACGATGCGTTCCCACCGATGACACCGTCGTCGAAGACACTTGAGCAACATCAATCAAACCTTCATTAAAAGTCTGAAACTCATATTCCGTATACGTTGGCAAACTGATCGCTTCTGACCCCGCACTCGCAAAACGCTCCTCAACACGAACTCGGCCATAATACACGGCAGGCGCGGGAACGTCACGACTTAAGGTCATCATCTTCAAAAACGGATGCAACAAGTAACTCTTCACAGAATAGCCCACCTGCGCATCTTCCGTCAGAACAGACGATAAATTCGAAATATTAATGGGCTCGTAGGAAGTTACCCCGGAGGAAACACCATCAAACTCGTACACATAACGCACTATTCGATCCGATTCCGTCAAGTAATCACGTACGCCTATCTCTGATACCCGAATCCCTCCGCCCGGCTGTGCCGCTCTCGACTTAACCTTCATCACACAACCGTAGTACGACTGCAACGCCTCATAACCGATGTAAAACCGCATCCGAATGTAGTTTCGACTGACCTCCTGAATCTGCGCCCTGTTTATAAGAAATGCATCACAAATTTGCTCTGCACCGGAACCACTACACCCAACGGCTCCACCGGCAAGATCCACATAATCACCAACACGGTACATCTTGGTAAAGTCCAATGCTGTTGTAGCGTCAAGTGAAGACTCCAAAAACACACTTGTCGGAGTCTCTCCTCCTGCATCTGGAGGCGTCGTATGATCAACCTTAGCCGAAAGTTTTAGCGATATGGGAAGATTCTCACTTAAAATACTTTTACTGTATGTATCCGGCTCGTAACACACCGTAATTGTAGAACCCAAACTTGTATCTATTGTCCGCAAACACCACACATCTGTATGCCTGCCCGAAATATCGGAAGTCAGTCGATCAACATTATGATCGTCAGTCTTCTTATAATCACATTTGTAGTATCCCCACATATCGTGAAGACGGTCACTGTACGGCGGATTCTTGGTTTGTGTAACGATTACAGGACGCTCATTAAGCGGCATTACATCCGAAACAATCTTCACTTCGGCTGTGGAAATATTTTTTATCAGGTAACCATAATAATCCGTATCTCCCTGTACAATCTTAAGAAGATCGCCTTCCGAAAATCCATTAGAATTAAAATTCGCTATGTGACAAATTCTGGATCCTCCGTCAGCCGACAATACTGTACCAGAAGTCGATGCTGGATTTGCAGCCTCATAACCAAATTTCATCGGAGGAAGCAACTCCGCTCCACCTTTTCCTTTAAAAGAAAGCGACTTCAAAGTTAGTTTACCCAACTTATCTTTCGTCAACGCATCACCCGGATGATAGTTTATGCAACCCTCACAATCATACAGGGCACCAGCTTGGTCAAAACTGTTTAAAGTGCCTGGGGCTAGAGAGTAGTCATAACCAAAATCAATTTCACGAAGAACCTTATCTTTCGGGAAAGATGTAGACACGATATCGTTCACATCCAGAACAAACTCACCGTAATGCGTAATAACCGTGCGGTCGCCTCGGGGCGACCCCGCCCAGGTATATACAGCTCTATCATTGTACTCCTGGCTTAAATTCAGAAAGGACTGCTCCCCAAGATCCTCATTCCTGAAAAGCATTATCGATTTAAGACAAAGCGTAGCCGAGGGAAGCTGGGAATATTCCAATGAGCCACCACCCGGTGCTCCCGGTTCTCCCGACACGCGAATGGTACGCTTTGATGGAGCAAACGAACCCTCATCCACGAAACTGATCGAAAGCCCGTTGGTCACAACACTCGCGTCATTCAGAGGACACTCCCCCTTACCGTCGGCCCGAAGTTCTTTAATAAATAGCGCCGTATGGGTCGCCGTACGGACGGCGTTGAGATAATACAATTCCTTCTTTCCTTTTGAGAACGTCTGAAAACGGTTATCCAGATCGTCACGAAAACCAACAGCGGGATTTCGCCACCAAAAATTCTCCGTCCATAAACCATAGTCGAAAGCAACCCAATATCCCCAATCGTATTCATTAAGCAGGCCATCGGCAATACCATCAGGTCCGCGGTCAACATAATCCGGCCCCGTCATACCAGTCAAATACCATGTGTATGCGTACTTACCACGTTGCTCCACATTATTGAATGATACTTTATCGCGAGTATCCTTATTCTGCGAATACACAGATTCCGATGAAGAATAAGCTGGAAGAGAAAAATGATATCGGACACCACTTGAGTTCGTAACCACAAATGCCCCTAGCAGACCCTTACTGTCGCCGCGCCGTAAATAATCACGGGAAAAACCCTTGGCATCACACTCAATAAAACCCCTCGCACGAACACCAGCGGCGTTGTCGGAAATCTCTTCATTCGTGAAATATTCAATATCCCTTGATCCAGGCACATTCGGTAACCGCCTGCGATTCCCGGTATCCCCATCAAATCCCTCCTCTCCAGTGACCGCACTCTTATACGGAAAGAACATCGGTACGTTTCCGTTTGCACCATACGCCTGATTAACCCGTCCCTTCCAGTCCTTATAATCCGGCTGCGGATCTGCCGGATCACTATAGCTTTCAGGCGTCCGGTTTATACCGATATCCGGCGCGTCCGTTAACACCCTATTCGAAAAATCATTCACAAAGCGATAATGAACACCAATCGAATGCTCAGGAATGGAATAATTAAGAACCTCTTTCGAACTTGTGCTTTCATCGACAACGTCCTGCGTAGACACACTCGATATATAATGATAAGGACGAAAACTCCCTCCCAGCCCTTGGGCATTTACAGAATAGGAATCATAATCAATAAAACTACCCTCTAAATACTTTTGAGGAATCGCGCCCTCCGCAATATTATTCATCCCAGACAGATGATAACTATCATAAATACTCAGAGACGAATTGCTATCATCCGATGATTGCATGAATAAACTTCCATAATTTTCATAAGTCTCCCGCTCATCTTGCCAATACCGCGTATAATCCCGTCCTAGCTGAATATTTATACCATAATACACTGGGATATCAATAGAATACCCTTCAGAGAATGAACTGATCTTACCCGATTTTGAATTATTAAATGAGCTTGAAAAACCACCGATGCTTGAACTGACATCGACAGCCCCGCCCTTCGTGTCAATTGAAAGGCCGGTTGACACAAACGTATTACCCATACCAACATCTACTCGGCCGCTTGTGTTTATACCCACACTTGCCCCCACACCACCACCCGAAAAACCGGCACCAACGCTGCCCGATAATTGCCCACCGTATGGGGATAACCCGACCCGCCCACGTATCGACAAACGGCTATCCCTTGAAATCCCTGCGGAACCGCCAACAAAACCACCAACGCCTCTTCCTCTATACGTATCGTTGGCAAAAACCAAACCCGAACTAACCGTTGCAAAATTCCCAAGACCAATTGAAACCCCGTACGTCTTCACAGTCGTCTCTCCCCCCTCCCAAAATATCCGGTTCGAAGTCCGTGCCGCATCAAAATCATCCGGAACTCCATTCACCATCCGGTTCACACTTCCCGGATTCAATGAAAAACCTAATCCCACCCAACTCGCATCCAACCCAGGCTGAATTCCCGCATGATAAGACAATGACAACGGATAACCCCCTGACGGCCCCGGAACCTCAAGCAATGGCAAACTATAAACAAAGTCCCCCGTAACCGTATTCACCATATCCGTCGTATCAACAGGCTCAAAGCTCGTAGCCTCAGGCGCCGTCGGACCAGACGTAAGCGCCAGTAAAACCGAAGGCGCTGTGACATTAACCACGGTCTCAAGCAGTAAAAAAACGGCAATAGATTTTACAATAATTCGGTTTCGAATCATACGCTATACTTTTTAAGAAAGAAAACAGTCTACTAAATACAGATATCAGAAACGCACTGCCGGACATCCCTCCAACGTACGCATATCAAATCGGAAACGTTGATTCCCTACACCCAGCCCGAATTCATTCACATTAAATTGTACCCAATCCTTACCACGGGCTTTCTCTCCACTGAACACAATTAATACATCCGTACTGGCGTTCATACCGTACGTCCGGTCTAGCATAAAATCACCAACCGGTATCGTATCACCCGCTGATGTTGTCAACGTCACAAAGTCATTCACTCTAAAAGACAAGGTTTGTAATAACTCACTATACATCTCGCCGTGTGTCGCATGTAACGCATCACGATCGCCGGCAGATAATCCAAACACAAAATACATATACGACGAATATTGTTTTCGCTTTTCGTTAATAGCCGCAGCCGTCACATTCGTCACCAACGTTTGCTTTACCATCAAATCCGTAGGCCGATAACTCACCGACACCGTGGTCTCTCCAACTACAACGTGCTTACGCAAACCATTGCTCTCATCGGCAATGTAAGCCGCATAATCACCCGCTGTCAACGATTTCGGCCTGCACCCCGTAAGCACAGTAAGCGCGATAACGAGTATATAACAGAGTATTCTCATCTTCCCGAATATTCAGCATTTAGCCCCTTCAACACATCATCCGTTACGTCCAGTGACGCATCGGCATACGCCAGATTTCCAAACTCCGTAGCACCCAAAATCACGGTATAGCCCTTTGTTTCGCCATACTTCTTCAAATACACATTCACTTGCGCTACAATATCATCGGTCATTTTAGTATTTGCATCCGCTGCCTGGCTGTTCACTGCCTGCTGATAATCCGTAAACTGCTTTTGCTTATTCCGGATTATCTCCTGGCGCGCCATACGTTCCTTACCTGTCAACGAACGCTGCTCAGCTTCATACGTTTGCATATCACGCTTAACCTCGTTCGCTAACGTATCAATATTGGCCTGCCAGCCCGCTGCCTTACGTTGATAAGCCGCTCGGGCATCTTCCATACCTTTATAACGATCCATTAACTTACGAGAATCCACATAAACAACCCGTTCGCGCCCCTTTACTACAACAACCGACAACACAATGATGGCAACAAGATTCAAAACACCCAGAACAACCAAAAAACGTTGAAGCATAATATCTCTTTTAAATACAATCACAGAATAACACTCAAGTAAATATATTAACTTATTTAAATACTTCGCAAAACAACAAACAACATCACCGAATATATTTTATTCAAAACGATTGATCACCGACACATCCCCGTTATAATCACCTGGATGCATGACATCAACAAAATCCATAAAAGCAAATCCTGTTTTTTATTAATATTTTATAACACAACCGTATCAACGGATACAACACAAAATGTTTTCACGTTTGTGAACAAAATGCACGATCAATTAATCGATAACACCTAAAACAGTACACGGCCATTACACCCATTATCATGCCACAGATATAAAATCACGAACATTATTATAGAACTACTCCTAAAGTAGGATGGCAGCAACAGAGTTGTTTATACAAAGTAAAAGATCAATACTCCTAAAGGAGGATACCAACGCCGTAGTTTATACATTAATATAGACTGAGCGTATATCCAGCTTCAAGCCAACGGCGTGGTAAATAAATAAAAGAGTTGCGCTACCGTCCCACCTGCCACAATATGCGTCCCCTTTGCTTTCATGTTATTTGAATCCCCATCAGCAAAACTACCCGACAACTTCAAACAACCAAGATACTCATTCACACCGGCCGGCAGCGGCAACGAAACAGTCCTGTCCAACAGCTGCCGTAAAGCAAGACCTCCAATCACCGCATGAAAACTCTCAACAGTCCCTTGCCTTGCTCCAGATTAGGACACACAACAACCAATGTCAGCGTATAGTACATAATGCTTTTGAGCTGCTTGAAATCATGGCCGGTGGAACGATTGAAGATGTCTCGAAAAGCAAAAATTCGCCATATCAATCGTTACCGAAGTATCCCCTGAGAATAGCTCTCCCCACCGCACGCCCCCTCCCCCTGCCATCCAACGCTCCGGTAACAGCGTTTACCAGATACCCACAGGCTTTCCCCGAATCATTCGCCATTTTTACCAATCACCCCGTGTAGTGGCGCCACTCCACCAACGCTCCCGCACGGTGTCTTACATCAAAACAACAGCCCATGAAGAAACATATCAGTTTGATAACCATAGTCTGCGGCATTGCCATGCTGCTATCGTGTAAACAACAACCGAATACATCGACCGAAGAAACGAAGGACAGCACCCGTATCGTATTTGACAACGTCCGCGTTATTGATGGCAACGGAGGTGAACCGATCGAGAACACCAGTGTATTGATTGAAGACGGTAAGATCAAATCGATCGGACAGAACATTGCTGCCGAAAACGCTACGCACATCGATCTGAACGGCAAGACGATTATGCCGGCGCTGATATCTTCGCACGTGCACATCGGCACGTTGAAGAGCACATCCACATCGGCAGAGAACTACACGAAAGAGAACATCCTGGCGCAGTTGAAGAAGTATGAGGCGTATGGCGTGCTGAACATTCTGGTAATGGGTACAGACCGGCCGTTGCTGTTTGAGAGCGGATTACGCGACCAGTCGCAGAACGGAGCGCTCGATGGCGCACGCGTGCATAGCGCCGGCTATGGCTTTGGTGTCGAAACGGGCGGACCTCCGGTAGCGTTCGGTATGGACCGCGTGTTCCGGCCAACATCGGTAGAGCAGATTCCCGCACAAATGGATACGTTGAAAAAGCTTAACGTCGAGATCGTGAAGATGTGGGTGGACGACTTCAACGGCAAAGCACCAAAGATGAAACCCGAGATCTATACGGCGATCATCCAGGAAGCTCATAAACGAAACCTGCGCGTAGCAAGCCACGTGTACTACCTGGCCGACCTGAAACGGCTGATAGCCGACGGCATCGACGTAATCGGCCACAGCGTACGCGACGCCGTGATAGACGACGAGACGGCTATGCAGATGAAAGCCCGCAACATCGTATACATCCCAACCCTGGCACTGGACAAATACGCCTACAGCTATGCCCAACAACCACCCTGGATAAACGACCCCTTCTTTACAACAGCGCTTGAGCCCGGTGTATATGACATGATCACAGCCGAAAAATACCAGAACGACATTCGCAAGAACCCGCTCTTTCCGGTAAACGTAAAAGGCTTTGAGACCGCCAGCAAGAACGTTAAAAAGCTTTCGGATGCCGGCGTACTCCTCGCCATGGGTACCGATAGCGGTGCCACACCCGTACGCGCGCAGGGCTTCTCCGAACACCTGGAACTAGAACTGATGGTAGAGGCCGGCCTCACACCCTCGCAAGCCATCACGGTAGCCACATTGAACGCTGCCAAAGCCATCATGATCGATAAAGACTTCGGAACACTCGAGCCCGGCAAAACCGCCGACTTCATCGTACTCGACGCAAACCCACTAGAAGATATTAAGAATACCCGAAAAATCGCCGAAGTATATAAAGCCGGCAAGCGGGTGGGCAACGGACCTGTAGCCCGCCAGCAATAAGCTTAGTATGAAACGCCTGTATCTGCTCTGCCGGGCCGGTACAGGCGTTTTTTGTTTAATGTTTTTCCTGCTGTGGCATGCCCTGATGTTTGTGCATCGCGCTATCGGCTTTGTTAGTGACGATAAACTGCCGAACGTTTTTCACATCCTTTTCCCAGGCATTTGCCATAGGGTCTACAGCCGGCAACGGAATGTCTGCACGTTTCTTTTTGATTTCAGCCGTAGATACATCGAACCGCTTGTCGCGGGCTTCGAGAAGATCCTGGTGTAACTGACCTTCTTTCGTAAAGCCCATCATGATCATCGGCGAACCTATCGGCAGGGTTTGCTGCTGGTCGGTATGCCAGGTATGGATTGTCTTGCCATAGGTTGAGACAAGCTTCTCCATAAGTTCATGCTCGGCAACGTCCGGAATTCCAGGCGCGATCAACGAACCGGATTTAACTTCATAGTGGTGCGAATGCCAGAGTTTCTTCTCTTCGTCGTCCAGCGTTTTAAAGAGCTTCTCCGACACGATATACTCAACGCCCATGATCTTCGCGTCCTTTCCGTTTCCGTCAAAGATGATTGCCTGGTGAACGTCTTCGTTCAACTGCGAAACATAATGATGCGCTTCCATCTGTGCATCGATGTTCCCGTTATAGAAATGAAATCCATCGAGGTAAGCACTGAACGCAGCCAGCGGACTTTTGTTCTGTAGAAGGTCTGCTCCGGTGTTCAACAGCTTGCTCTTGGCTGATTTGTCTTCGCCCGGCGCATCTACAGGAGAATCAGTGTTCTTTCCACCACAGGCGGCAAGCGCCATCATAACGACGATAACTGACACGGAATATTTCATAGCGTTTTTATTCCGGCAACCGCTAAATATCATGCCCTGTGTTTTATACGAACCACGGCACATCGCCTATACAGAATGGCCACATTTCACCGCGATTGAAACAGAAGGCATCCGCTAAAAATGTAGCGATCCTTACCGAAACAAACGGTGAATACAAAAGACGTCTGTATTTATCAAAGGTTTTTAATACCTTTCCAGCATTCTCCGCATTTAACCCTCACACACAACGCATGAAACGTCTGTTCAGCAGAACACTAACATACACTACAGCCCTGAGCGAAGCCGAAATAGAAGAACGACTCTCCATGGCCATCGAGCCTTCCTTCAGCAACGCCGATAGAAAACCGTATAAAGGGGACCTCGCCGGAAAGACATTCGTAATACAACGGCAAACCGGATATAAGAATCCCTGCCTGCCGAAAATCACAGGCATCGTAACCCCGACACCGGACACCACAACCATACATGTAACAATGGCCATAATACCCAACCTGGTTATCATACTCGGCTTTCTTACGTTGTTTGCTGTCATCGGCCTGGTTATCACCATACTTGCCGTGATGGACAGAGGCATCGACGTATTTACCGTGATATCACTCGCATGTGAGATACTGCCCTGCATCGTTATCCTCGTGGTGTTCGATTACGAATGCGGTAAATCGCGAACCGATCTGAAGCGACTGTTTGAGGCTAATGTAACATCAGCAAACTAAAAAAAGCCCGTCGAGGCAAACGCGCTTCGACGGGCTTGTGTTAGCAGACAATACGACTATTTCAATACAATGCGGTGTACGCGAACCGATGTGGCCGTGGTAACTTTCAGTACATATACACCACGTGGATAGTCACGGGTAGCGATCGTCAGCCCGCCCCTACCCGAAGTGGCAAACAGTGTTGTGCCTGCACCGCTAACTAATTCGATGCGAAGCGGCTCAGATGATCGATCGGTATACCGAATATCGATCTGCTCTGTAGCAGGGTTCGGATAGAGTTCATACTCCGCCGTGTTCGATTCGTCGGTAAATGCTAATGCTCCGGCTATACGAAGATTTGCTGTGGTTACGATGCTGCTTTGAATTTCGGGAACGCTGTGGAACGTCTTTACCCAATCAACCGTGTAGTCGGTTTCGGCAGAGGTAACGTCGGCAACTTTAAACTGGAAAGTAGTGAGCGTTGTCGAGGCATCTTTGGGTAAAAGTACGCCGGACGCGCCAAAGCTTTTGGTAAGGTCGTAGTAATAGATGTCGTCGCCTACTTTGCCGGTCCATTTGTTGGCGCCGTTTCCAAAGGCACCGAGGTTCGTATCGAAGGTAATGTTTCCAACAGCGGGCTTTTTGAATTTGATAGCCAGTATAGGATAGTTCGGCAGGTATAGAAGGGCTCCGGCACTGCGTTTTACATCGCCGCGTTTCTTGCCGTTCGTTTGCGTTACGAGGGTGATCTTCAGCTGACCGTCCACAACGGAGGCAACGGAACCGCTTGTGGCGGCTGCCCAACCATCGGCAGCCGCGGTGAAGTTATCGTCGATCAGGCCAAGGAAGGGGTCGGGAGGAGTACCAGTGGTATCGAAGGGGTGGTCTTCCTCGCTGTTGAGGTAAAACAACAATGATCCGTAGCCGGGGTGGTCCGCTCCTACCGAAGGGCCCTCGGGGCCGGTGTTTTTCAATACATTCAGTGTATTGGGCATTTCGAGGCCCTTACGGTACACATAGTGGTTATACGCTATTTCGAATACCGGTCTGAATACGCCGCGTGCGGTAGGTGAAATGGCTTCGGGCGTATAGTCCTGGTAATTGCGCTCACAGAAGTCGAAGCTGGTTTCGAACGGCACCGTGTAGCCCAGGTTGTAGCGCGATGTGTATTCGAAGCCGCGCAGAATGGCGTTGTCCGAGGCGGCATACAGATCTACGCCTTGCTTCAGCGCGATCTCGGCCAGTTCGGCCAGCGATCCTAAGGCGAGCATGCTGTGGGCCTGGTCGCGGTTGCTCTCCTGCAACTGCCCGGCCGCTGTCAATACATAATTGTCGATGCTGCCGTTGCCTTCGCCGGAATAGAAGTAGGTAACGGTTTTGTTAAACATAGCCACGTCGTTGGTAAAGACGGCAATGGCCATCAGTGCCTTCATGCAGATAATATCCCAATTGCCGTGGGCACACGGTCTGAAGTTTCCGATTACCGGGTAAAATACATTCTGCAGCATGGCTTCGCAGGCCTGAACGTCGGCAGGTGACCATTGGTCGTAGCGGTAGCGCATGATCTCGGCAGCATTGGCCAGAATAAAACCATACAGCCCGTTTAGCTCCGCATCGACACCGATGATCCCCTGCGTGGTGGCAGCATAGGCATTGATGATCTCAACGGCTTTCTGTGCATGGGCCGTATTACCGGTCATGGTCCACAGCAACGCGTTGTAGTAGGCGGCCAGGAAGTCGTTCTCCACGCCGGTCTTTACCGTTGCGCCGGGCACACCGTTTACGGTCTGGCTATTGTCGCGCGTAAGGTACTGGTACGGCCCGCGCAGGCTATACGTAGCCGATGCGAGCGGCGACGTACGAAGCAGTTGATAACTGGCATAAGGTCTGCCGAATTGATTTGTCACAAAGCCCTTGATGCGTTGCAGATCGGCGGCGCTGTGCAACAGACCGGGATGGGCAAATGTTCCGGCATAATCATACTCCACAGGATCTGCAACACCCACCGCGGCTCGAAGCTCCTGTTCCGAGGCGAATGTCCTTACCCAACGCACTTCGTAGCGGATGTCGCTGGCGGCGATCTCCCCGGCGGCCAGCACCACGTCGGCAACCTTGAACTGAAACGTCGACAATGTTGTGGCGGCGTCGGTGAGCAGGGTGGTCGTACCCAGCGGTCCCTGGCTCAGGTCCCAGTAATATACATTGCCTTCCGGGGCATAGAGCACCGTATGGTTGTTGTTTGTGTTACGATAGGCACCGAGGTTGGTGTCCAGAAAGAAGTTACACCGGGCCGGTTTGTTTAGTTGTATCGCCACGATGGGATACTGACCGGCATGAACGGTAACGCCCCCAGTCTTGCGCAGGTCACCGCGGTATTTACCGCCCGACTGCAGCGCCATCGTTACAACGTACTGACCATTCACAAGCTGACCGATGGCCCCGCCGGTAGCCGGTGCCCACTGAAAGGTATTGCCCGTAGAAAAGTCGTCGTTCAACAGGCCACTCTGCGCGACACTGTCGACCGTTATAACGGACAACAGGAATACAAAAACTGGTAGAATTCTCCTCATAGGTTTTGTTTTGTGTTAAGGGTATAGTGTAAAAGTGTTTATCGTTTTGAGAGGGGGCGCAAAGATGTCTAAAATCGGCGAAGGCGGTAAAACGGGAATATCATTAAATCGTTATATATCCCGAATATATAGCCTGTTAACCCGGCAATACCCGACAAACCAGAGGATAGTATGATACCATTAACTCGTAACGATATGCTGTATAATGGACTGAACGACAGCATGAACCTTATGCTCCGGGTCCAGCGACGGATTGTATGCTGTAAACGAAACCGCTGCTATCGTATATTTGGATCGGATGAACGTTATACATTTCAAAAGCGCCTTCACCGTTATACCACCCGATGTACTGAAGGCATTCGCCCGGACTTCGTCGGGATCGAGAACATCCAGGTCAATGTGCAGGTAGATCGAATACATTGGAAAGAACTGCCGATCAAGGTCGATGGTATCGTTAATCGTCTTCGGCGGGATTATGGTAATAGGCGATGCGGCAAGTCGCTCGGCTTCGAGTGGATCGAGGTCCCGGGTCCCTACCAGGATACATTGCGATTGTGCGATCGGTTGGAAACCGGTTATCGATTGTGTCAATGCTTTCCAGCAATCGCCGGTAGCCATTGCTAACGCCATGCCGTCCAGGAAACCGCCGATCGTTGTTTCGGGTGTATTGAAATCGCCATGGCAATCAAACCAGATCAGGCCCGAACGATGCTGCAAACCGCCCAGCGCACCAAGCGCCGCAGTATTACAATTGCCCGAAAATATAACCGGCAGCTCACCGTTCTCTTTTGCTTGTGCCACATGGTCGGCCACCAGTCTGCACAGCTCAAAATTGGTGGTTATCTCGGTGGGGAACACTGCCGATGCTGCAACGACTTCGGTACGTACCGCATGCCCGTCCTGAAGCAGCGCGCTTTCTACCACCGGCAGAAGCTGCGAGGGACCTGCCCCCATGCGCGTGTTGTAATGCCCGGAATCATAGGGAACTGCAATCAATACTGTCTTCATACGCTTCAACTTTTATAATGGCTTCTATCAGTTATTCAATAACGGGTGCAAAGATCTTTAAAACCATGTATACGCTCAAAGCCATAGTCGCCAAAGCGTCTACACAGAATTTTAGGTACGCGAAAACGCCACCGTATCGGGTAGACCCGGGTACACGGACGATCCGCCGCGCGGACAAACATCGGGAGCATTCACGTTGTGGCATTCGTTTTAATAATCGTAACCATGATCAACAGACCCCGGTAAACCCCAACATTGTATATGGACCTGTTTCCCGAAACACTGCCAGTACCCGAAGGATTCCGATATGTTTCCGACTTTCTTTCGGTACACGAAGAGGCCGAACTCCTGCAGCACATTCGTGGTATGTCGTTACATCCGATGATGTTTCAGGGATACGAAGCGAAACGCAAGACAGAAAGTTTTGGCTACGACTATAGCTTCGAAAACCGGCAGCTGTCAAAGGGCAAAGACATTCCCGAAGTATTTGAACCATTGATCCGACGGGTTGCCGACTTCATCGCATTGACGCCATCCGCCATAGCCGAATTACTCGTTACCGAGTATCCGCCCGGAGCAGTAATCAACTGGCATCGGGACGCACCGCCTTTCAAGACCATTATTGGAATCTCCCTGCTGGAAGATTGTATCTTCAAATTCAGACCACACGACAAGGCGCTCCAGGAAAGAAAAGCTATCCGTTCCATACCGATCGAGCGACGGTCGCTTTACGTTATTGATGGCGCAGCGCGCTCGGCATGGCAGCACAGTATCGCACCGGTACGAAATACACGCTATTCAATCACGCTACGCACACTTGCCTGAACGTGCAAAAGCGGACCCCACAGAATTGTAAGGTCCGCCTAATGCATGGATAGGCTCAACTAACAGACACGTTACTGATGAAACTGCAGATGATGTATACAATAAGACCGATGTCCCTCAGCAATAAAAAGCAAATACCTTTCCGAAACACATCAGCGATCAATCAGCGATCTATGCACGCGGCATCGTTTTTATCGCCGGGTTTTCTCACCCGGGAGCAACCGGATAAGGTATGATGGATCGGTACGTCGAAAAAAATAAATAGAACGGTTGGGGAAGCGATGTTACGAGTACGTAACACGCGCTATCAACGGGCGGGAAGGAATATACCCAATAGAATAAGGCAGCGCTGAGGTTGTATATACACTGACGACTGATTCGTGCTGCTCTATTCTCCGTAATAGTTTCGAGATATGCGAACATCACGCTGCGGACCATCCGAGTTCGCTTAGTTTCAACGCCATCCTGTCCAGTTGCTGCTCGAAAGAGGGCTCCCCAACCATCGGAACAATGGAACGGTAATAGCTTACCCCAGCCCCCAGTTGCTGAATAAACGAATGAGCTTCCTTCAGAAGTTTCGCATCATCGCCCGCCGCGTCGAGCTTTTCGCGGATGTAGGCAATGTTCAGATCAAGCTCTTTGATAAACATGTGCGGTCTGGCGTCAGCGGCGAGGATGTTATCGCGACCATAGATATGATCGGTCATCTCTTTCAACGATACAATGCGGTTAAAGTAAGCTATGTTTGGACCAGGACATACGGTTACAGCCTGCAGCTTCTTGAGGTGCGGCAGGTTGTAATGCGACAGTGCCGAATTAATCAGTCCAACACACAAACATTCTTTTGCCACAATTTCGTCGTAGCGCATACGATGCTCAGCTTCGGGCAGGTTGAGGCTATCGAGTTCGGCGAGTTTCTTTTCCTGGTATTGACGTGACGCGGTACAGATCGGCTCTGTGGTGAATTCTGTATTCGATACAAGGTGCTTCTCGGTACACGGGCTGCCGGGACGGCCCATCGCAATGCGCTCCAGCCTCTCCTTCTCGGCGCTGGTGCCCTTCAGGTAATTGAACCGCACACCCAACGGCGAGGCGTTGCTTAACACCACGTCTTTCTCTCCGGCCTTACACAACAGGGCGAGTGTCTCGTCGTCTACCGTCGTGGCTTCGGGACATAGCAGGAAGGGCGTGCCCCAGCCGGCGCTCTGTACATCGTAATGCTGCAAGAGGAACCCGGCTTCTTCGTATGTTCCTATACCGCCCTGTACGGAGATTACGGTGGCGTGTGGCTTATCGAACAGGATGCCGGTGCGCGCCCGGGCCACGGGTTGGTACAGGCTGAAGGCAGCATCGATCAGTTCGTTACGGCGTGTCTTGAACTCTTCTAGGATCGGCCCGAGTAGATTTCCGTCGGAAGCAAACGCGTGGCCGCCACAATTCAATCCGGATTCGATACGATACTCGCTAACCCAGAGACCTTTCTTGGCCAGGATCTTTCCCTGTATCAGGGCAGAGCGAAAATCGCTAACCTTGATCACGATCTTCTTATCGAAATTGCCCGACGCATCGGCATCGAAGCCTTTACATTTTTCCAGGTATGCGAACAGACGGGGATTCATTCCCGCCGAGAACACCATCGACGAGTTGGTTAACTCACTCTCGGCATAGCCACGCAACGCTGCAACGGCATCGGAGCCATCGGTAACTACTTCGTCGTTCTGGTTATAATTCGCCTTATCGACCTTCGTCATGATGTTCACGTCGATGGCGCCCGCGATCACTTTCGCGCGCAGGTAGCGTTGAATGATCTCGCGTTCGTGTGTATGGTCTTCTTTCATCCGCATATACAACTGGCGCAGTGCGTGCCCGGAAGGAAGCATCTCGAAGTACCGGGAGATCTCAGAGCCCGGCTCGAAAGCAGAGTTCCGGAGCTTATCTACCTGCTCTTTCACAATGCGGTTCACCAGGTTCAGATAATCCGTGATGCGCCGTGCGCGATAGTCCGGCTGACGGGTGGTGATTGGCTCATACGTTTCATTCCGAAGCTTGTAGTAATACGAGCGCATGAGCTCGACCAGGCGATCCTCGATAATGGAAATGGTGGAGGCTATACCGAACTGCGCCACTTTGATGGGTGAGTCAATGGTATAGGCCAGCCCCATTACGGGTATGTGAAATTGGTGAATAGGATTCATTGGGATAAAATATGATCCAATAACGCCCGGTAATACCCTTCGCGGCAATGATATATCTCATATACGGGTATGACAAATCACAGGCACCAAACTGTCACAGCTTTTCGTCCGCCTATCGTCTGTACTGAACTGCTTCCGGGATCGGCACGGGGTTCGGATTACTCAGCCCGTCGGGAGTAATGTAACTCATACGCAGTGTGAAGTCCGGGTTCTTACGAACGTATTCGACTCTGAACGGATAGAATCCTTTTGCCAACGGAACGATGTAGGAGTTGTTTCGATACGTGTAGCTACCCGTCCATTCCATCAACAACCGATCACCCAGGTAGAAGCGGGTACCGTTGTCGCCTTCCAAAACGAAAATATAATACCCCACTTGCTTCGATTCGAAAAAACCATCGACCGTTAAAGCGTAGTTTTTCTTTCGCGGAAACGCATCCGGATTGAAGTCCCGATTGGTAATGCCTTCGCTAACCGGTTTTAGTTTCTTAAAGTCCGGCCATGCATCCCATTCTCCTTCATAATACCGGTATGCGAATCCACCAGGCTTCAGATTCTTTTGTTTAGTAGTCGGCCGTAACGTCTCGGCTACAGTAAAAATTCCCGTGGCGGTTTGGTCGTAGCGGCTACGTCTTGAAAAACGTTTATACGTTACTTTGCCGCCGCTGGTTAACGTGATTTCCTGCTCCGCGCGAGCAGACGTGGCCAGCAGCGGTATGGAGCCATCGACGGTATACCGCGCGTTGGTCGTGTCAGCGACATACCAGAGTTTAATCGGCTTGTCCCGTAACACCAGGCCATTCTGTGGATGGAATACGATACCGCTGGTGAGCCCTTCGTAGGTATAGCGCAAGCCGTCGTATGTAGTTTTGAACCGAATCGAACTATGTGACTCGTCCGGATAGGAAACGATTTTCCAGCTTAGATCGGTCGGCGCATGTTTTCTCAATACCGCATCAAGCGAATCGATCATCATACTCCTGCGACCTTCTTCATTGCGGCCACTGATAAAAAGTGTTACCGGATGCCCTGCGAGTGTACCGAGTCGATCGGCAGCCAGTTTAATGACATGGTTTTTATCCCACCACATGCTGGGGTCTACCGCGATATAGGACTTAAATAGATCCGGCTCCCGAAGCAGCATATAGATAGCAAACATGCCGCCCAACGAATGCCCCCACAATGTATTGTCTTTATTGGAAGGGTAGTTGCTGTTAACATGTGGTATCAACTCTTCCTTTATAAAACGTAGAAAGTTATCGCCGCCGCCCGACGTCCTCCAGTTTTCCATGGGCGTTGGCGTTAGATCCTTACCCCGATCTATGCCCAGCACACTTACGATAATCATCGGTGGCACATAACGCTCGTCTGACAGGAATTGCTGAATCCGGCTTATCGGTCCGGTGTTCCAGTTACCGCCGTCCAGCACATACATAACATCATATGTATCGGCGCTGCCGGGCTTATACCACGAGGGGACAAACACCTGGATCATCCGCTTTTGATTCAGGATACCCGATGTGATGGAGTCCAGCCTGCTGTTATAATAACCGTTACGCACGGTATCCTGTGCCTGAACGGTTTGGAACGTAAGGTTATAGATTAACGACAACCACAGAAGGAAACTATAATATCTGTATTTCATAGCGATAGGGTTCCATCCAATTCCGGTCATACAGGTGCCGGGTATACATATCAGTCAACCGATGAATCTTTGCGGGGCACAATAATACTACACATTTCCGTTCAGTATTCCTACGGAATACGATAGCCTGAAGCTTCCGCACTATAGGGCGGTGAAATAACAGCGTTGAAACACCCGGCAAGTTTGAATTTAAAAGTGTCGGCGCACTAACCGTACGCAACCTATTCCAATCCCAAAGGCAACGCTTTGACGGCGTTTTGACGCTCCGGAACACGATCGATTATAGCGGCAAAAGATTGCGCAATCGGTTGTCTAAAAATGGAAATAAATTGACCGCGGACGTAAATGGGCATACCCAACCCTACATCAGTGTCGAAAAAGCCGCTCAAATACAGTCTAAATCGATCGTTTGCATAAATAATAGCCGATTAGTTTGAAAAGTCGGAAGTGTATTGTAAATATGCAATCGATTGCGCATCTGATCGTGCAACCGGATGCGAAATCGTTACTAAAAGCCCCATTTTCTGACGCCTTTTTTTAGAAACCAATCATAACCTCAACTATATGAAGCCAAACCTACATGTAAAAAAATGGGTGTCGGGAGGTTCCTGTATTGTGCTGTTTTGCCTCGCCCTGGTAGTCCAGACCCAGGCCCAGAACAGAACGATTACCGGAACCGTAAAAGACACCGATGGCGTAGCGATGCCCGGCGTATCGGTCTATGAAAAAGGTACAAGCAACGGTACCTCGACCGACGTAGACGGAAAGTTCAGCATCACGGCCTCCCCCACTACCGTGCTGATGTTCACGTTTATCGGCATGGCGCCCAAAGAGATCACGGTGGGCAACCAAACTACGCTGGACATTGCTCTCGAAGCAGACGTAAGCCAACTCGACGAAGTAGTCGTGATTGGTTACGGTACGGCAAAGAAGTCTGACGTACTGGGATCGGTAGCCTCTATTGGCGGCGACGCGATCCGCAAAGTGCCGATCTCCAACGTAGGCGAATCACTAACGGGACGCCTGGCCGGTGTGCAGGTAACCACCACAGAAGGCTCGCCGGACGCGGATATTCGGATCAGGATCCGTGGCGGTGGTTCCATTACCCAGGACAACAGCCCGCTCTATATCGTTGACGGCTTTCAGGTGAATTCCATTTCGGATATATCGCCTTCAGACATTCAGTCTATTGACGTTCTGAAGGATGCCGCATCTACTGCGATTTACGGATCACGCGGCGCCAATGGCGTTGTTATCATCACGACAAAGAGCGGAAAGCCGGGCAAAGTATCGGTAAGCTACAACACGTTCTACGGCGCCAAACGTATAGCCAAAAAGTTGCCGGTGTTGAGCGTGGAAGATTATATAAAATGGCAATACGAGTACGCTGTACTGGATAATGAGCCAGGTAAGCTTGAATCGTACGAAGATTACTTTGGCCCTTATCAGGACCGCGACCTGTTTGCCAATCAAACCGCGAATAACTGGCAGGACCAGGTATACGGTCGCACCGGTCGGGTAATGAGCCACGACGTTAGCGTGCGGGGCGGTGGCGAAAAGTTTTCATACTCTGCGAACTACGCTTTGTTCGACGAGAAAGCGATCATGATAAATTCAGATTTCCGCCGGAACAACTTAACGATGAAGTTCAACAGCAAACCGGCCGATCCCGTAGAGCTGTCGTTTAGCCTTCGTTATTCCGACATCAAAATCAACGGCAGTGGTGCTAACGAACAAAATGAAGTATCGTCCGCCGACTCCCGTCTAAAGCACGCTGTAACCTACGCTCCAATTCCATTGCCCGGGTTAACCACGAACGACACCAATGAAGAGATCTCCGGCTACCTGATCAATCCGATTACAGCGACAAACGACAACAACCGCACCCAGCTTCGCAAAAACTACAACATGGTAGGTAGCTTTGCCTGGAACATCACACAGAATCTGAAGGTCAGATCGGAAATAGGTCTCGACAATATACGCTCTAACGATCAACGTTTTTATGGTCTTAGTACATACTATGTACAGAACGTGCCGAGTAACGAGAACCAGAATCACCCGGCCGTGGTATTTACAAACCGTGAGCAGATTCGTTTCAGAAACGCCAATACACTGGAATATAATTTCAAGAGCCTGCTTGGCGATGATCACAACCTGACCGTACTCGTCGGTGAAGAAACGATAACGACCGAAACAACACAGCTTACATCGGTTGTACACGGCTTCCCCACCCTGTTCAGCTCAGAGCAGGCCTTCAAGCTCACCACACAAGGAAAGCCGCAAAACACGGACAATTTCTTAAGCCCTGACGACAAATTGCTCTCGTTCTTTGGACGTGTGAGCTACGACTACAAAGGAAAATATCTTCTGAATGCCACCTACCGCGCAGACGGATCGAGCCGGTTCCTCGGCAGCAACCGTTGGGGATATTTCCCGGCAGCTTCAGTTGGCTGGAAGATCTCCGGCGAAGACTTCATGTCGGGAACACGCCGTTGGCTCGACCAACTTAAACTGCGCGCCAGTTATGGCACCGCGGGTAACAACAATATCCCGGTAGGCCAAACCGTGCAATCTTTCGAATCGAATGCCAACACGTGGATCAACGGTTTTACCAGCTACTGGTCTGCATCTAAAACGCTGGCCAATCCAGACCTGAAATGGGAGACCACGCACACGCGTGACATCGGTATCGACTTCGCGGCCTTCAACGAACGCCTTACCGGTACGTTTGATGCCTACTTAAATAACACTACCGGTCTGCTGGTTGAATTTCCCGTACCCGGCACCGGTTACATCAGCCAATACCGCAATCTCGGAGAAACCGAAAACAAAGGCCTCGAGGCATCACTTAAATACATTGTACTGGAAAAAGACAATTATGGGTTCGACATCAGTATAAACGCAAGCTTTAACCGTGGCAAAATCAAGTCATTGGGAATTATGGATAACTTCGGCCGTCCTTCCGGATGGGCGTCAACAGAAATCGGAAATGACTATGAGGTAGTGGCGGGCAGCCCGGTAGGAATGATGTTCGGCTATCGCAACGATGGCCGTTATGAGGTATCGGATTTCGAAGGATACGATGCCAGCAGCAATCGCTGGATTCCGAAGGCAGGGGTAGTAACTGCCAACGACATTGTGGGCAACGCTGCTCCGGGCATGATGAAGCTAAAAGACGTAACCGGCGATGACAAGATAACCCTTGAGGACCGCCAGATCATTGGCAACGCCAACCCCAAACACATTGGCGGCGCCACACTGAGCGGCTACGCGTACGGGTTCGACCTGACGGCCTCCTTTAACTGGAGCTTCGGAAACGACGTATACAATGCCAACAAGGTTGAATACTCGACATCCACACCACGGTACCAGTACCGGAATCTGAGCAGCATCATGGCCGACGGCAAGCGCTGGACGAACATCGACCCTGCTACCGGAACACGGGTAACCGACCCTACTGCACTGGCCGCCCTGAATGCCAATACAACCATGTGGTCGCCGTATATGGCACGCTATGTCTTCACAGATTGGGCCGTGGAAGACGCCTCGTTCCTGCGTCTGAACACGTTGACGCTGGGCTACACCATTCCTTCGACGCTCACCAGCAAATACCACATTTCAGGCCTTCGGTTCTATGCAACAGCCTACAACGTGTTTGTGGTAACGAACTACAGCGGCTTCGACCCCGAAGTGTCAACCAGACGAAATACTCCGCTTACACCGGGGGTTGACTATTCGGCCTATCCCAAGAGCCGCCAAATCGTTTTTGGTTTGAATCTTAACTTCTAAGCGTGATGAAATCAAGCATGAAAAAGACAATATTCTCAGTAGCTGCCGTCATGGCCAGTGTACTGGTATCGTGCGACGACTACCTGGATGCCCCCACCAAGTCGTCGTTAGACGAATCGATAATTTTTTCCACACCGGATCTTGCAAAAGGCGCTGTGGATGGTATCAAGATACCCTTCGGTGAAACGAACTCTTATCGCGGCCGCTTTCTGCCCTGGTACGGTTTAAACACCGATGTGGAGTGGTACAACTCATCGCAGACCGCAGGCGACAATGCCGACCTGGCCGTGTATAATGCCAAGCCGAACAACAGCAACATGAATACGGAAAACAACGCATGGGCTATGATGTATTCGGGTATCGAGCGCGCCAACATCTGTATCCGCGGGCTACGTCTTTACGGCGAACCGGAACCGGGCACAGAACTCGGCTACCTGCTGGGTGAAGCGCTTACGCTGCGTACGATAATTTACGCAGACCTGTTGAAAACCTGGGGCGATGTCGTGGCACGTTTTGAACCCATCTCTACCGAGACCATCTACCTGCCCAAAACAAACCGCGACGAGATATACAAACAACTCATTGCCGACCTCGCAGAGGCTGCCACGCTGGTACCCTGGCCGAACGAAACGGCGTCTACCTCAAGCATCGAACGTATCAACAAAGCCTTTGTCAAGGGTCTGCGCGCCCGTCTGTGTCTGGCCGCGAGCGGCTATTCGCAGTATCCCGATGGAATCCGGCGAAGCAACGACCCGGCACTGGCGGTACCCCTAATGTATGCGGAAGCGCTTAAAGAATGCCAGGAAGTGATCAACAGCGGAAAAGCTAAATTGGAAACATCCTTTGAGACCGTGTTCCGGAAAAATAATCAGGACGACGTATCGGCCGGCGGCGAAGCCCTTTGGGAGTTGCCGTTTGCCGACGGACGCGGACGCATCCTGTTTACGTTTGCCGTACGCCACACCAGCATCGATCAGTATACAGGACAAAACCGCGGGGGACAAGCCGGCCCTGTGCCGTTCGTGTTCTATGATTACGATGTGAAAGACACCCGCCGCAACGTAACATGTGTGCCGTACATCTGGGGTACCGCCAATACCGCCGGTATAGCCAGACAGGAATTATCGACGCTCAACAACTGGGCATTTGGTAAATACCGGTACGAGTGGATGAGACGCCGTGTTACCTCGACCAACGACGATGGCGTAAACAAGCTCTATATGCGCTACGCAGAAATCGTTCTGATGGCTGCCGAAACCGCAAATGAATTGCAAGGCGCCGCCGCCGCCGCTCCCTATCTGAAGATGATACGGCAGCGCGCATTCAATGCGGCAGACTGGCCGGCAAAGGTAGACGCTTACGTCGATGCCCTGGCTTCAAAAGAATCCATGTTCAATGCCATTGTCGAAGAGCACAAATTCGAATTTACCGGTGAGATGGAACGCAAACAGGCGCTGATCCGGTGGAACCTGTTGAAAACGAAGATGGACGAAGCGAAAACAAAAATGTATGCCCTGAAAACACGGACGGGCGCTTATGCCGATGTACCGTCAACATTGTACTACCGCTATGCGGCAGACAATGAAACCCTGGAGATTTATGGTCTGAATCGTGGCGAGACCGCAAACATGTCGGCCGACTATCCATTGAACAAAGCGTGGACTGATCTGGCCGACACAAAGATCGAGTCGATCTATGCCCGCGATCCGAACACGCGCCAGTTCTGGCCGATCTGGCAGGTATTCCTTGACGCCAGCAACGGCAAACTGGTAAATGACTATGGCTACTAATCTAACGATCCGCTTTATGAACAACAGATATATTCGCATAGCACTCTTCGCGTGTCTTTTCTCATGTGTTTGTATAGCATGTGACGACCTGGCGGACCCCATTGTAGAAGAGCTTGACGTAGACCGGGCGTTCACCCCGATAGGCGTTGAAGCCCGCATACGAAACAAGACAACCATCGAGCTCAACTGGAAGGTTCGCGAGGACGCAGACCACTACGTTGTGGAGTTTGCAAAAGACAGCCTGAAGTTCGCTTCTATCGTGCGCACCGTTACGGTAAAGCCCGATGAGCTGCCGTTGCAGGCCACAAACTTCGATAGCGAGAGCCGGTACTCTGCCCGTATAAAATCGGTAAGTGCAGTAGAGGGCGTTGCCGAATCGAAGTGGGCACAGGTCACGATCATGACCGAGCTGGAGAACATTTTCCTGCCCGTGGAAGACGTCGATAAAAACGCGGCTACCCTCACATGGCCGGCAGGCAGCGAGGTCACACACCTTATCATTAACCCGGGGGGTGTACGCCGCGACATTACCACGGAAGAACGTGCCGCCGGAACAGCCGGAATAACCGGCCTGTCGGAAGCTACAACCTACACGGCACTGATCTATAACGACGCGAAGCAACGCGGCTCTATCGAGTTTACGACCCTGGTAGACGGTATCGCTGTGAGACCCGACCAGGATCTGAACGCAGTCGTGGCGGCAGCCAGCCCCGGCGATGTACTGGTGCTTTACCCGGGAGAATACCTGGTGTATACCGGGATCATTACCATCAACAAATCCATATCGATACGCGGACTTTATCCGAATAACCGTCCCGTTGTACATGCCCAGTTCTCGTTCGAGACGGGCGCGGCAAACGTAACCGTGACCGACCTCGTGATGGATGGAACTTCGGGGGCAACACCTACGGTGCTGGACCATGCCTTCGTTTACAATACATCCGGCACGTATGGGAACCTGGTTGTTAAAAACTGCAAAATCTATGATTACGGAAAATCACTCGCTGCAGGCTCCTCATCGGTGTCGGGAGAAATCAGCAGCATCTTGTTCGACAATTGCGAAGTCACAAACGTGCAGACAATCTCAGCAGATTTCATCGACTTCCGGGCTGCGTATGTGGGCAGCGTTACACTGACGAACAGCACCTTTAACAAATGTGCTCCCGGTCGCGACTTTATACGACTCGACGCCGCTGCCGGCCTTTCAGGCACCGGGAAAACATCGGCTGTATTGATCGATCACTGTACGTTGTACGGTGTCTCCAATACACAAGACCGGATTCTGTATGTGCGCTTTGTAAACAACACCCTTACGGTGAAGAATACGATTATTGCGGCGACCGACGGATATTATACCAATCAATCCGGATCGTCTCAGCCCGTGTGCAGCAATAACAACTATTTTAACGCAATCGGCTTCTTTACTGACGTGTATGTGGCTAATGCAAAATACGATAACTCCGGAACACATCGTACACTGGATCCAGGCTTTGCCGACGCGGCGGCCGGCAACTTCAAGATCAGCAACCAAACGCTGATCGACAATGCCGTAGGCGATCCACGCTGGAGACAGTAAGCTGTAGTATACCCGAGGTGTGCCCTTACGGCACACCTCTTTTGTTTCATTGAACGTGTAGAATGACCGTGATACGAACCTCCTTCCTGAATACCCTTGCCCTGAGCGTGGCGATCCTGATTTCATTTTCCACCAGTGCCCAGCAGCAAACGCCGGCGTTTCCCGGTGCCGAAGGCTTCGGTAAGTTTACCACCGGCGGCAGAGGCGGCAAAGTTTACATTGTGACTACCCTCGATGACGATGGCCCCGGAAGCCTGCGGCAGGCCGTTAAGGCCAAAGAGAAACGTACGATTGTGTTTGCGGTATCGGGCAACATCATCCTGAAGTCGCCCATAACCATTCACAACGGCGATGTTACCATTGCCGGTCAGTCTGCTCCGGGCGACGGCATCTGTATCCAGAACTATCCCGTAACGATACAGGCCAACAACGTGATCATCCGCTTTCTGCGGTTCAGACTCGGCGACCTCGCGGGTATTGAAAGCGATGCTTTCGGCGGCACACGATATGCCGAGAACATCATGATAGACCACTGTTCAATGAGTTGGGCTACCGACGAGTGCGCCTCGTTTTACCGAAACCGGAACTTCACCCTGCAATGGTGTATTATATCCGAGAGCCTTAACAAGTCGGTCCACGTAAAAGGCGAACACGGCTACGGTGGCATATGGGGCGGCATGGGCGCTTCGTTTCACCATAACATCCTTGCCCACCACACCAGCCGCCTGCCACGCTTCAGCGGCTCTTCTACCACACCCAATCCTCCCGATGAATTGGTAGACTTCCGCAACAACGTTATCTACAACTGGGTCGGTAACAACACCTATGGCGGCGAACGTGGCAGGTACAATGTGGTAAATAACTATTACAAACCTGGTCCCGCTACCAAAGCAAAAAACCACTGGATGGTGAACCCCAGCTCACCGTTCGGCAAATTTTACTTACACGGCAACATCTTTCACGACGATAACGCGATCTCTGCGGATAACTGGAACGGTGGCGTAAAAGCGGCACACCTCGATTCAACACGCGCCGCAACGGCCTTCACGGTAGAAGCCATAAAAGAGCAGACCGCGAAAGACGCCTTTAACCAGGTAGTTCAACATGCCGGCGCAAGCTATAAACGCGACGCGATAGACAAACGTATAGCCCACGAGATCACTACCGGGACGGCATCGCTCGGCCAGAACAAAAACGGCATCATCGATTCCCAACAAGACGCCGGCGGATGGCCGGTATTGGCCGCCACTACCCCACCGCAGGACGCCGACGCCGACGGCATACCCGACAGTTGGGAGAAGAAACACAAGCTCAATCCCAAAGATCCCTCGGACGCAGCACAAAAGGCTTCAAAGTCAACGTATACAAACCTGGAGGTTTACCTGAACGCGTTGGTTGAAGGTGTGATACGGTAACACACAGCATTCAATAACAAAGCCCGCCTCGCTATACAAGCAGGGCGGGCTTTTTAGTGTATATGCCGGGAGTAGCGCGCGATAAATCAAAGCGCGCCCGCCATACTCAGCTTATCCTGGATTCCGAATACAGATCGTATGCAGCTACCAGTGCCTCACGGCCGGTCGACGCTTTATAGCGTTCGTAGGTATCGATATCGTCGCGGTTTTCGACGTAGGTGGGACGATAGGTCGATTCGTATTCGTCCCAAATGATGAGTAAGTAGGAATAGCCTATTTTACTTTGCCTGCCGTTTTCCAACCAGGTGTTAAAAACTTCTTCGTCAAGTGATTTTGGAAAATCGGAACCGTCGAACATAGGTATCGGAGTAATTGGTCGGAGTAATTGGTATGTGGCGAAAGTTAGGGAAAGTCCGTCATTTGGCAATGCGGAATGTTTTGTGTGTATGTATAAAACATGTTCCCTTGTAACGAAACAAGCCCCTCCTGCCGGGGCAGTGCGGGGCTTGCTGCGGTTACGCCTGCTGCGCGGTATACGTTTGTGCCGTTGGCCTAACGGGATGGCTGTGGGCCAAGCGTATACTACGGCAGGCGCTGGCGTTTATCTTACTGGTCGTCGTCGGCAGCGCGGTCAATGCGATACAGACGGCCTTCGTCGGTAACGGCGTAAAGCGCATTATCGGCGCCTTGCGTTACGTCTCTGAAGCGTTGGTTCTGATCGGCCAGGAGGCGCTCTTCACCAATCACACGATTGCTGCTATTGAACACCAGACGGCAAAGGTGTTTGCCGCTAAGCGATGCGAGGAAGAGGTTGTTTTTCCATTCCGGTACACGATCGCCTTTGTAAAAGGTGATACCGCTGGGCGATATAACCGGATCCCAATAGTATACGGGTTGTTCGAGTCCCACCTGCTGTGTAATACCTTCGCCAATAGTTGCGCCACTGTATTCGATACCATAGGTAATGGTAGGCCAGCCGTAATTGTTACCGGGACGAACGTGGTTTACTTCATCGCCACCACGAGGGCCGTGTTCAGCCTGCCAGAGTTCACCAGTCTCCGGATGGATCGCGATACCTTGCGGATTACGGTGTCCAATACTATACAGTTCGGGCAGTGCGCCGGTGCCTGAAAATGTAGGATTGCCGGGTGCGGGTTGACCATCTTTTGTGATACGGATAATTTTACCCAATGATGCAGTCACGGATTGTGCCAGCGGACGAGTAGCCAGGTCAGAACGCTCACCGCTGCTGACAAAGAGGTTACCGTCGCGATCAAAAGCCACACGACCACCGTAGTGAAGCGCGCTTACGCCATACGCCGGTCCGGTACGATAGATTACGATCGGGTTTTCGATCGTTGTCTCGCTATCCGAAAGTCGGCCTTTGGCTACCGATGTATGGGTACCGCCGGAAACATTCTCAGAGAATGCCCAATACACCATGCGGTTGGACGCAAACTGAGGGTCGAGGCAAAGCCCCAGCAAACCACCCTGTCCGCTTGCGCTAACGGCGGGAATACCTGTGATTGGGCTACTCACCGTGCCGGTGGTCGTTACTATTCGCATCGTGCCACCTTTTTGCGTTACCAGCAAACGTCCATCGGGCAAGCTTGCTACACCCCAGGGCGATTGCAAACCTGTCGTTACCACCGCTGCGGTGTAATCTGTTTCGGTAGTGGCTCCGGGAGCCCGCGTTTGACCTTCAAATGCCGGCTGATAGCTGGTGTTCGGTGGATTGTTTTCTACCGGAGGGCCATTCGGATCTTGCGCATCATCGGTATCATCATCCGAGCAACTCATACCCAATGCTGCCACTGCGGCAAGCATGCATACATAGTGTTTAATTTTCATGGGGGTTGTAATTAATATTTACTGTCTTACATCTATTCACCATCGCGATTACGTACGACGTACTATCGAATCGTAATCCGATTACCGTTTACCAGCTATAAAAAACCGTGCCGTGAACCGAATTCGCCACAACCGTAAATGATTCCGATACAGTATACCAACAACATTTTCAGTACGTGAAATGTATTGGACATCTTGTATAGCCAGTACCCTACTGTAACGAAGTAACTTAATCACACGGATTACAGGATATGATCGGTCGGTGAAGAGCATACATCATCGACGAAAAAACCATGCAGACCGGATACAATTCTTTATTGCCGGCGCGCAATAATCCCAATGACAAATAAACGAGACTTCTGATCGTGTGTACATCATACACATACGTTATAAAACCAATGGGTTTGTAAAACAAAAGCCCTTTCTGTGGAGAAAGGGCTCGCGCAATGCGTTATCTGTTTGGTGTTAAATAGCCGTCAAAAAGCTTAGTCTGAAGAATGTCTGCGCAGTGTCGTTAGTGCTACATCTGCAGCCCCCCCTCTTACCTCAATGATTTCCTTGAGAATTTTCACCTCGACGTTATATTCGTTGGTACCTTCGGCGATCTTATGACGTTGGAGGAATTCATCCTGAACGTGAGACGTTACGACGATACAATCCGCGTCATCTATTATCTCGCGTCGTTAGCAGACCTGCCTGATGGGCAGCTGGATGACTACAAGAAACTGGGCTATTATGCCGCTGTACAGAAAGTTAACGACATCGAAACCGCCGTGGCGCAACTGCGCGCTATCTTCAACCCACCCGCGTAAGGAAGTACTCTCCCTGGCCGTACTTAACGGCCATTGAAATCCGAATTAATCTGTTAGTTTTGCCACTAACAGCTTATAGTCAAAATGACCAGAACACTTTTCAGTATAATTCTGTTCGGCGCCCTTGTCGGCACGGCAGGTATAACGCACGCCCAGTACCAGCGTTCATTTACGAATCGCGACAGCCAATACCAAAACCCGATC
>Ga0065165_1001030_pt1 | contig 33771 bp, 31 predicted proteins | sample AraplaMF_Cvi_mMF_FD_63813 | JGI IMG/M metagenome (GOLD analysis project Ga0065165, IMG submission 63813) | Arabidopsis root microbial communities from the University of North Carolina, USA - plate scrape MF_Cvi_mMF (version 2) (version 3) | ecosystem: Host-associated > Plants > Roots >... | reverse complement strand
GATCGCGTCCTCTTCCTGGCGCTTGGCGCGGTCGGTCTTGCGCAGGCGGACCACCTTGCGCAGGATCTTGACGTCGAAGCCGTTGCCCTTGGCCTCGGCGTAGACCTCCTTGATCTGCTCGGCGATCTCGGTCTTCTCGACCTCCAGGCGCTCGACCCGGTCGATGATGCTCTTCAGCTGGCCCTGGGCGGTGGAGTTGAGCACGTCGGCGTGCGGGGCGGCGTCATCGGCCATGGCAAGGTCTCGCGAAAAGGCGGGAAACGGAAGGCGCGGAACCTAGTGGCAACGGGCTCCGAGTGGAAGGCCGATTCCCCGGTCTTTTTGCTTTAGCGCCCTTCCACGCGTCCGCGCGACACCTCGGCCAGGGCGGCCAGGTCGGGGGTTTCGCCCTCGCCCGCCAACAGCGCCTCCAGGCCGTTCTCGACCAGGTCGGCCAGCGGCAGGGCCAGGCCCTTCTGGTCGCCGGCGGCCTGGGCCAGGCGGACGTCCTTGAGGGCCAGGTCGGCGGCGAAGCCTGGCGGATGGTAGCGGCCTTCGGCGATCATGCCGCCGTAGATCTTGTAGACCGGGGCGGCGAAGATGGTGCTGGTCAGCACGTCCAGCAGGTCGGCGGCCGGCACGCCGTGGGCCGCGCCCAACGCCGTGGCCTCGCCCATCGCCTCGACGGCCGAGACGATCATCAGGTTGCCGGCGATCTTGACGACATTGGCGCGGACGGGGTCCTCGCCCATCGGCCAGACCTTGGCCGCCAGGGCCTCCAGCGCCGGCATGGCCGCGGCCACCGCCTTGGGCGCGCCGGCCGCCAACACATTCAGTCCGCCCGCCCGCGCTACCGGCGGACGGCCGAACACCGGCGCGGCCACATAGGCCAGGCCCAGCTCGGCGTGCCGCTCCGCCAGTTCGCGCGCGAAAGCCGCCGAGATGGTGGCCAGGTTGACGTGGACCAGGCCGGGACGGGCGAGCGGCAGAGCCTCCAGCAGGGCGTCGCGGATCGCCTGGTCGTGGGCCAGGATCGATAGGACGAGGTCGCCTTGCAACGCGTCCTCGACCGTCGCGGCCACTTGAGCGCCCTGGGCGGCCAGCTCGGCCGCCGGCCCAGGCGAGCGGTTCCACACCGTCACCGCGTGGCCCTTCTCCAACAGATTCTCGACCATGGCCTTGCCCATGGCGCCCAGGCCGATGAAACCGATGTGCATGGAGGTGCTCCTGAAGCCCCCTTCTCCCCTTGCGGGAGAAGGTGTCGGCGCAGCCGACGGATGAGGGATCGATGGGCGCCCGACGCCCAGCGTGACCGTCAACTGGTCGCGGCGGACGGGATCTTCAACCCCTCATCCGACCTGCTTCGCAAACCATCTTCTCCCGCAAGGGGAGAAGGGTCAAAGGAGGCCGTGCTTTTCCACGATGGGCCGCAGCATGGCTGGATCGGTGAAGTGGTGCACGTGGAAGCCCATCGCCGCGGCGGCCTTGATATTGGCCAGGCTGTCATCGACGAACAGCAGGTCGGCGGGCTCCAGGCCCGTGCGCTCCAGGGCGATCTCGTAGATCCGCGCCTCGGGCTTGATCACCCGCTCGTAGCCAGAGACCACGGTGTCGCGGAAATGGCTGAAGGCCGGGCTCATGGCCCGCACGCCGTCCCAGGTCTCGTGGGACATGTTGGTCAGGCCGAACTGCGGGACGCCGCGCGCGGCCAGGGCCTCGATGACGGATTCGGTCTCGGGGATCGTTCCGGAAAACATCTCGTCCCAGCGGTCCCACCAGGCGGCCAGGTGCTCGGCGTGGTCGGGATGCTCGGCGCTGCGGGCGGCGATGTTGTCGGCGAAGGTCACGCCGCGATCGGTCGCCGCGTGCCAGTCCAGGGTCCCGACATGCGAAAGGAACCGGTCGAGATCGGCCGGTTCCTTGAAGATCTTCGCGTAGAGCGTGCGCGGATTCCAGCGCACGATGACGTTGCCGACGTCCCAGAGCAGCGCCCTGGGAGGCCGGGCCGGCGTCATTAGCCTTGCTTGGCTTTGAAGCGCGGGTCGGTCTTGTTGATGATGTAGATGACGCCCTTGCGGCGGACCATCTTGCAGTCGCGGTGACGCGACTTCAGCGACTTCAGCGAGCTACGAACCTTCATGACCGTCTCTATACTCAGCGGAGAGGTTCGCGGCCGCCATGAGGGCGAAAGGAACATCCGGGATGTTTCGGAGGGCGTGCGTATAAGCAGGACGACCGCCGGAGTCAATGCGCGGCTTGGCCTCAAAGCGGGCATAGGCGTCGGGAATGGCGGTAGAGCTCCACGGCTCAAGCCCGATCCCGCGGGAACTTAACCGCTCTGTCGCCCCTTGTGATTGCAGCCCCCTCACGAACCCCGGTAGCCTGCCCTCATGGATAGACGCGTTTTCCTCGTTCTGCTGCTGGCCGGCTGCGCCGACACCTCGGTCAACGCGCCCCTGGCGCCGTCGGTCGCCCCGCCGGCCCCGCCACGCACGCCGCCGCCCGCCCCCGCCGCGCCCAGCGCCGATCCGGCCGCCTCGGGCCAGGCCGTCGGCTTCGACGCCTGGCTGGCCGCCTTCAAGCAGAAGGCCCTGGCCGCCGGCCTGACCCAGCAGCTGCTGGACCGCGAGCTGGACGGCGTGACGCCCGATCCCAAGGTGATCTCGCTGGACGGCCGCCAGCCGGAATTCTCCAAGCCGGTGGGCGACTATATCCGGGGCGTGGTCGGCGAGGACCGCATCGCCGTCGGCCGCGACAAGCGCCAGACCCTGGCCTTCCTGCCCGACATCGAGAGCCGCTACGGCGTGCCGCGCGACATCCTGCTGGCCGTCTGGGCCATGGAATCGGCGTTCGGCAAGATCCAGGGCAATTTCGACGTCGTGCGCTCGATGGCCAGCCTGGCCGCCGACGGCCGCCGACGCAATTGGGCCGAGGGCGAGCTGATCGCCGCCCTGAAGATCATCGCCTCGGGCGAGGACACCCGCGCCCAGCTCAAGGGCTCGTGGGCCGGGGCCATGGGCCAGACCCAGTTCCTGCCGTCCAACTACCTGTCGACCGCCGTCGACTTCGACGGCGACGGCCGCCGCGACATCTGGGGCAGCGACGCCGACAGCCTGGCCTCGGCCGCCAACCTGCTGAAGAAGGGCGGCTGGAAGCCCGGCGTCGGCTGGGCCAAGGAAGTGATCCTGCCGGCCGGCTTCGACTACGGCCTGGCCGAGGGGCCGCGCGAGGTCCCGTCCTGGTGGGAAGCCAAGGGCGTCAAGCGCGCCGACGGCCTGCCCTGGACGCCGGCCGACGCCGCCTCGCCCGCCGGCCTGATCCTGCCCGCCGGCTGGTCGGGCCCGGCCTTCCTGGCCCTGCCCAACCACTTCGCGATCCGCACCTACAACAACTCCACCTCCTACGCCCTGGGCATCGGCGTGCTGGCCGACCGGTTCGCGGGCGGCGGGCCGCTGGTCGCCGCCTGGCCGGCCGAGACGCCGCTGAACCTGGCCGACCGCATGGCCGCCCAGATCGCGCTGGGCCGCCTGGGTTTCTCCCCCGGTCCGGCCGACGGCGTGATCGGCGCGGGCACCCGCAAGGCCCTGCGCGCCTGGCAGGCCGACCGCAAGCTGCCCGCCGACGGCTATCTGTCGTCCGACATGGTGGTGCGGCTGAAGGCGCAGGCGGGGATCAGCTAACGGACGGTGATGTCCACCGCGATCCGCCGGACCGCGCCGTCGGGACTGGAGCCCTGCAGCACCATCCGGTCATGGCCGGCGTAGCCCGAGGCGGCGGTGTAGAAGGCTTGATGACCCGGCACCTTGCGGCTGTTGCAGGCCGCGCGGGGATTGCCCGGCGGAAAGGCCGCGAAATAGGGATCATCCTTGATCACCGCCGTGCCATGGGCCGGCGGCTCCAGGATGGTCAGGGACGCGCCGGGCTCGTGGACCGAACAGTCGGGATCGATGGCGGTATTGGCCCAGACCCGGATCGGATTGCTGCCGACCACGGCCTTGGCGATGCTAAGCTTCTGGTAGCCGGCCGCCGGCGCGACCGGCTTGACCGTCACGACATATCGGCTGGGCTGGGCGGAAGCGGCCGACACGACGGCCAGCCCCGCAGCGCAGGCCAGGATGAACAACTTGGAGCCCACGAGCGATCTCCCTGAGGCGTCACTTTCGGGAGGCTGCGCCGGGTTCGTTTCACGACTATTGCAGGCCCCGCGAGCCCTCAGTGCGGCCCGCTCGCGTCGATCGAGCTGGCGTCGACGACCTGGGCCTCGTCGCGGGCCTCGCGGGGGGCCGAGGCGTCGCCGACCCGGCGCATGATCGGGTCGAGCAGGGCGTAGGCGACCAGGCCGGCCAGCACCGCGACGTTCATCAGATAGGGCGAGGGGTGGGCCCACTTGTAGAGCGCCACGCCCAGCACCGGGGCGATGATCACCGAGGCGCCGTTGATGGCGCTGATCGCCCCGGCCACCGCCCCCTGCTCCTCGTGTCCCACCGACAGCGAGGCGCCGGCCGTGAAGCCGGGCCGGGCGAAGCCGTAGCCCAGGCTGCACAGGGCGAAGCCGACCACCAGGGTGTGGTAGTCGGGCGAGAAGGCGACGATCAGGTTGCCGGCGGCCGCGCTGCCCGCGCCCAGCCACAGCAGCTGGCGCGGGGTCAGGCGTAGCATGCGGATCAGGCCCCATTGCGCCAGCAGGCTGGCCACGGCGCCGGCCATCATCGCCACGCCGGCGAAGGCCGCCGCCTGGGCCGGCGAGATCTTCAGCTTGTCGATGACCATGAAGCCCAGGGTCTGCTGGTTCACCGTCTGGGCGCTGGCCAGCAGGAAGCCGTAGACGATGAAGGGCATGATCCGCCGGTCGTTCCAGCGCACGCGGGCCCGGGGCTTGTGGGCCGTGTCGCCGACACGCTCGGGGATCTCGTCGGGCGTCTCGGGCAGGCCGCGCACCACCAGGACCAGCACCACGATGGCGATCAGCGCGAACGAGAACATCGGCCCCGACAGGGTCAGCAGCGGGAACACCAGGAACGGCGCGACGGCCGGGCCCAGGATCGTGCCCAGGCCGCTGGCCGAGGCCATGGTGGCCAGGGCGTTGGTGCGGTCGGCCGGCGCGGTGCGGTCGGCGACATAGGCCTGGGCCGCCGGGTTCGAGGCGCTGCCGACCAGGCCGAAGATCGCCCGCGACAGGGCCGCCCCGGCGAACACCGCCAGCGGGACCATCAGCCCCTTCAGCCCCATCAGGATGAAGAAGCCGAAGCCCAGCATCGACACCGCGAAGCCGGCCATGCCCAGGATCACCATCGGCTTGCGGCCGCGCCTGTCGGACATCCGCGCCCAGACCGGCGACATCACGCCCCACGCCAGGGCCGACAGCGAGAAGATCGAGCTGATCAGCACGTCGGGGATGCCGACCTGGCGGCCGATGGCCGGCAGCACGGTCTGCAGGGCGGTGTTGCCGGCGGCGCTGGACAGTAGGACGGCGAACAGGATGGCGAAGGCGCGGCCCCTGGCCTTGTCGTCCAGGCGGACATCCGGGCTGGCGGCGCTCATGCTTCCCCTCCGGCGCGCGTGGCCGGTTGGTCCGGCCTATGGCGTCAAACATCTGTTAGGCGGGTGCGGCGAAAGGCGCAACAGGGCCGCAAACCAGCGCTCACCTTGGATTAAGCATTAACGGCGATGATCTCGGCGCAAGTTACCGGGGCTCTCCACGTCATGTTCCAGATCATCGGCATCGTCCTGCTGTTCGGCCTCGTGTTCGGCAGCTTCATCATGTCCGGCGGCAAGATGGACGTGATCATCGAAGCCGCCCCGCACGAGCTGATGTGCATCCTCGGCGCGGGCATCGCCTCGTTCCTGATCTCGAACTCGATGACCGTGATCAAGGCGACGGCCGGCGGCTTCGGCAAGATCTTCGCCGGCCCCAAGTGGAAGACCGGCGACTATCGCGACCTGCTGAGCCTTTTGTTCCTGCTGACCAAGACGATGAAGTCCAAGGGCGTCATCGCCCTGGAAAGCCACATCGAAAAGCCTAACGACAGCTCGATCTTCCAGCGCTATCCGAAGATCACCAAGGACCACTTCGCCGTCGACTTCATCTGCGACACCCTGCGGATGATGACCATGAACCTGGAGGATCCCCACCAGGTCGAGGACGCGATGGAGAAGCAGCTCGAAAAGCACCACCACGAGGGCCTGGCCCCGGCCCACGCCCTGCAGAGCCTGGCCGACGCCCTGCCCGCCCTCGGCATCGTCGCCGCCGTGCTGGGCGTCATCAAGACCATGGGTTCGATCACCGAGCCGCCGGCCGTGCTGGGCGCGATGATCGGCGGCGCCCTGGTCGGCACCTTCCTCGGCGTGTTCCTGGCCTACGGCCTGGTCGCCCCGTTCGCCACCCGCCTGACGGCCGTGGTCGACGAGGAGGGGGCGTTCTACAAGATCATCCAGTCGGTGCTGGTCGCCCACCTGCACGGCAACGCCGCCCAGATCAGCGTCGAGATCGGCCGCGGCAACGTGCCGAGCGAGGCCCAACCCAGCTTCCTGGAACTGGAAGAAGCCCTGCAGGCCATCCCCGCCGAACCTTGATAAGGGCGATCACGGACCGATCACGGATCCGTGAACAATTGTCTTGCCCCTGCTACAGAACTGATGTTCTGTGAGGTCGTGACGCGGCCCTCTCGGCCGCAGTCGCCAGACAAGCAGTCGCAAGGGAAGTCCCTATGACCACCAAGATTCTCCGCTCGATCCTGATCGCCGGCATGGCCGTCTCGGCCCTGTCGCTGGCCGCTTGCGGCAAGAAGGCCGAAGAGTCGGCCGACGCCTCGGCCCAGAAGGCCCAGGAAGCCGCCGCCTCGGCCAGCACGGCCACGGACGCGGCTTCGAACGCCGCGACGGCCGCCGCCGACGCCAACAAGGCCGCCGCTGACGCCGCCGCCGCCCCGGCCGCCCAGGACGCCACGACCGCCGCCGAAGCGCCCGGCACGACCACCACCACGACCACCACCGAAAAGAAAACCGAGCCGGCCGCCCACTAAGGCCAGTTCGCTTCGCAGCGATCGGAAGGGCCGTCCGCGAGGGCGGCCCTTCTTCTATGGGGGCGGGCGGCCCTATAAGCGGCGCATGAGCGCCCCTGCCGCCCCCCCTCCCGACGCCCCGTCCGCCTCGCCCCTGGTCTGGCGCGACGACGGCCTGCCGCAGTCGGCGTTGTACGGCGACGTCTATTTCTCCAGCGCGGACGGCCTGGCCGAAACCCGCGCCGTCTTTCTGGCCGGCTGCGGCCTGCCGGCCGCCTGGCGGGGCCGCGACCGTTTCGTCATCGGCGAACTGGGCTTCGGCACCGGCCTGAACATCGCCGCCCTGCTGGACCTGTGGCGGCGGGAGAAGACCCCCCAATCCAAGCAAGGGGGCCAGCGCCTGCACGTCTTCTCGATCGAGGCCCATCCGATCACCCGCGACGAGGCGGCCCGCGCCCTGGCCGTCTGGCCCGAGCTGGGCGAGGCCGCCCAGGTACTGCTCGACCACTGGCCGGGCCGGGCGCGCGGCTTCCACCGCATCGACCTGCCCGGCTTCGACGCGACCTTCGACCTGGCGGTGATGGACGTCGAGGACGCCCTGGCCGCCTGGGACGGCGCGGCCGACGCCTGGTTCCTGGACGGCTTCTCGCCGGCCCTGAACCCGGCGATGTGGCGCGAGGCAGTCCTGGCCGCCGTGGCCGCCCGCAGCGCCCCCGGCGCGCGCGCCGCGACCTTCACCGTCGCCGGCGCGGTGCGGCGCGGCCTGGCCGCCGCCGGCTTCCAGGTCGACAAGCGCCCCGGCTTCGGCCGCAAGAAGGAACGGCTGGAGGCGGTGGCGCCCGGCGTCGCGACCGCCCCCCCGCGTCCGCGCCGCCTGGCGGTGGTCGGCGGCGGGATCGCCGGCGCCGCCATGGCCCGCGCCGCCCGGGCCGAGGGCCTGGCGGTCACCGTGTTCGACGACGACCAGGCCCCGGCTTCGGGCAACCCCGCCGCCCTGGTCACCCCCGCTCTCGACGCCGGCGGCGGTCCGCGCGCCGCCCTGCCCGCCCAGGCCTTCGCCCGCGCCGTCGCCCTCTACGCCCAGCTGCCCCAGGCGGTGATCGCGCGCGGCGTGCTGAAACTGCCGGTCGGCCCGCGCGACGGCGAGCGCCACGCCGCCGTCGCCGCCCAGGACCTGTTCGAGCCGGGCGCGATGGCCCTGCCGGACCCCGAGGCGGTCGCCGCGCGCCTGGGCGAACCGGCCGCCGGTCCCGCCCTGGACATGGTCGACGCCCTGGTGGTGGAGCCCGCGCGCGTGATCGAGGCCTGGCGCGGGTCGGCGATCGCGGCGCGGGTCGCCCGGCTGGCGCGTGAAAACGGCGTCTGGCGATTGTTCGATCCGGACGACCGCCTGCTGGCCGAGGCCGAGGCCGTGGTGCTGGCCGGCGGCGCGGACCTGGCCAGGCTATGGCCCGCCGCTCCGATCCGTCCCGTGCGGGGCCAGGCGACCTGGACCGACCGCCCGGCTCCGGCTCCCGCCGCCTTCGGGGCCTATGCGGTTCCCACCCGCGACGGCGTGCTGTTCGGGGCCACCCACGATCGCGGCGACGTCGCGACCGAAGCCCGCGAGGCCGACGATCGGCGCAACCTGCAGACCCTGGCCAAGGGATTGCCCGGCCTGGCCGCCCGGCTGGCGGACGCGCCCCTGCGGGGCCGCGCCGCCGTGCGCGCGACGACGGCCGACCACCTGCCGCTGGCCGGCGCGGTCCCCGGCGCGCCCGACGGCCTGTTCGTCCTGGGCGGCCTGGGCGGGCGCGGCTTCTGCCTGGCGCCGCTGCTGGCCGAGCACCTGACGGCGCGGATCCTCGCCCTGCCTTCGCCCCTGCCCAGACCCCTGTCGGACCTCCTGGAGCCTTCGCGATTTCCATCGCGCGCCGCCCCTGGAGCGGTATAATCGGACGAAGAAGGACAACGCCGCATGAAGCGCAGGTTCCTCGCCCTCGCCGCCTCGACGGTCGCACAGGCCCGCTTCACGATGGCGCAAGTCCAGACCCGGCCCGCGGAGGTTCGCGACAGGAGCCGACACCCCAGAATGTCGGCCTGACCGGCGCCCGACGCCCTCTCGGGCTTTCCGGATGATGGCGCTCCCGACACCCTCGGGGGCGTCCTTCTTTTTTGGGATGGCCCCCATCTCCGGTCCCGCACGCCTCTTGGCGCGGCGCCGGCCTCCCCCGTCACGCCGCGCCATCTCGCTTCGCGGGGAGGCAGTCGCACATGACCCAAAATAAGGCTGTCATCCCGGACGAGCGCGCAGCGCGAAGATCCGGGACCGACGCGTGAACGCAAGCGCTTCCGGCGGTCCCGGATCTGCGCGCGACTTTCGCCGGGCTTGTCCGGGACGACAGCTCTTTTCTCGGAAAATCCATATGCGATCGCCCCGCGTCGAGGAGGAGGAGGAATGGAAAAAGGGCCCGGCGTCGCCGCCGGGCCCTCCATCTTCGTCGTGATCGCGATCTTTAGAAGTTGATCGAGATCGTGGAACGGCGGTTCAGCGGTTCCTTCACACCATCGCCGGTGGCGACGGCCGGTTCGCTTTCGCCCTTCCAGTCCACGGCCAGGGTGGTGGCCGCGACGCCGGCGCCGACCAGAGCGTCGGCCACGGCCTTGGCGCGGCGCTCGGAGAGCTTGGCGTTGTACTTCGGAGACCCCGAGGTGTCGGTGTGTCCGACCACGGTGATCTTCGTCGCGTTGCCGCCCTTGGCGTAGTCGGCCGCTTGCGAGACCACGGCCTGGGCTTCCGGCGTCAGCACGTACTGATCGAACGGGAAGTAGACGATGAACTCACGCGCCTCGTAGGCCGGAGCCGGGGGCGGCGGGGGCGGCGGGGGCGGGGGTTCCGGCGGCGGGGGCGGAGGCGGCGGAGGCGGCGGCGGCGGCGGCGGGGGCGGGGGCGAGCCGAAGGTGTAGCGGACGCCCAGCGTCAGCGAGGTGTCCTTGTACTTGCCTTCGTAGGTGCCGACGTCGGTCACCGCGCCGAAGTGGCCCGCGCCGCCGACATTGGTCGTCACCGAACCCCATTGCAGGTCGTCCGTCTGCAGGTAACGGCCGGTCAGGTCCAGCGACCAGTTCGGCGCGAAGTCCCAGGCGATGCCCAGGATGCCTTGATAGGCCAGGGCCTGGTCGACGTCGTCGAAGCTGGTGTTCTGGAACTGGGCCGCGCCGGCCGGCACGCCCGAAAGCTGGCCATAGACCTTGTTGTGGACCCAGGCCGTACCCACGCCGGCGCCGATGAACGGACGCCAGCTGGAATCGGGCATGAAGTCATAGATGACGTTGGCCATCAGGGTGGTGGCCTTCAGCTCGCCGTCCGGCTTGCCGCAGGTCGGGGCCGCCGCGGTGCGCTCGATGCCGGCGGTGCAGAGACCGATCGGCTGGGGATCGGCGGCCGAGCCGCGGACGCTCCTGATGTCGCCCGAGCGATAGCCATATTCGCCTTCGACGCGCCAGTTCGGGGTCAGCTTGTAGCCGATACGACCAAACGCCGCCCAGTCGTCCTTGGCGGAGAACGTCCAGTCGGACGCGCCCGTGGACGACGAAGCCTTGACGCCGTCGGTCGTGTGGTACCCGACGTCGCCGGCGACGTACCATCCGCTCAACGCGCTTTGGGCGGAGGCGCCTGACGCGGCGCAGAGCGCAAGCGTCGCGACACCAGCCAGCAACCGGATTTTCATGTTGTAACCCTCTACGTGAATGTCGTGAAATCGGATTGGAGCGATCTCACGACGACAAACGCGCCAGTAGCAAAATAAGGTGTGGCCAAGGCGCCACATTCGCGCCATTTCGTCGGAAAATCGACGCAGTGCCCGGGAACTGGGGGATCACGCCCCGAAGAATAGCGCCGTTCTTCCACGACGCGGCCCAATTCGCCCTCCCGACGGAGCCCCAAACCGTTGTGTCGTGAAAGTTGCGGGCGGATCACCGCCGAGGTCCCAGGACCTCTCGCGCCATGTCGATGAAGGCGCGCAGCTTGGGCGCCTGGGCGGCGCGACGCGGGAAATAGAGGAACAGTCCGGGCTCCTCGATCGCCGTCTCGGGCAGCAGCCAGCGCAGTCGTCCCTCCCTGACGGCCTCGCGGACCAGCGGCTCGAATACATAGGCCACGCCGACCCCCGCCAGGGCCAAGTCTCGGGCGTAGAGCGGATCGGTGACCCGGGCGCTGCCCCGCACCCGCACCGCAGTGTCGACGCCGTTCTCCCGCACCTCCCAGGCATAGTCGCCGCCCGTGGAGACCAGGCGAAAGCCGATGCAGTTGTGATCGCCCAGATCCGCCAGGGCGCCGGGAGCGCCTCGGGACTGGAGGTAGGCCGGAGCGGCGACCATGATCGCCTTGAACGGCAGGGTCAGGCGCACGGCGGTCATGTCCCGAGCGATCATCTCGCCCAGCCGCACGCCGGCGTCGTAGCCTCCGGCCACGATGTCGATCAGGCCGTCGTCGGACGTCACCTCGATGACCAGGTCCGGGTGGCGCCGAGCCATCTGGGCGATCACCGGGGTCAGGGCGATCTCCAGCGCCACCCGCGGGACGTTCAGGCGCAGCACCCCGGCCACCCTGCCCCGGCTAGCGCGCAGCCGCTCGATCGCCTCGTCCACCTCCGCCAGCGCCGGGCCGACCTCGGCGACGAACCGCGCCCCGGCCTCGGTCAGGGCGACGCTGCGGGTGGTGCGGATCAGCAGCGGCAGGCCCAGCCGTTCCTCGACCGTCTTGACCGCGTGGCTGACCGCCGAAGGGCTCATGCCCAGCACGGCCGCCGCCGCGGCGAAACCGCCTTGCCTGGCGACCGCCAACACCACGGGGAAATGGACGATCAGGTCTCGATCCATTCATGTACAATATCGAATAGACCCTTTCATTTAAACCATCTTGTCGTGTGATTGGCGCGTTGCGATCTTCACCCGGCGTTCGGACGGAACGCCTTGCCGCCTCTGGAGATCGACCATGACCGCCCTCGCTCCCAAAACCTGGCTCATCACCGGCGCCGCCTCGGGTTTCGGTCGCGCCTTCGCCGAGCACGCCCTGTCGCTGGGCGACAATGTCGTGGCCACCGCGCGTTCGGTCTCCAGGCTGGACGCCCTGGTCGACCTGGCCCCGGACCGGGTGCTGGCCGCCAAGCTCGACGTCGACCAGGCCGGCGACGCCGAGGCCGCCGTCGATGCGGCGGTCGCCCGCTTCGGCCGCCTCGACATCCTGGTCAACAACGCCGGCTACGGCGTGGTCGGCGCCCTGGAGGAAACCCCGGACGCCGAGCTGCGGGCGATCATGGACACCAACTTCTTCGGAGCCCTGGCGGTGATTCGCGCCGCCCTGCCGGTGTTGCGCGCCCAGCGCTCCGGCGCGATCGTCAACATCTCCAGCCTGGGCGGCCAGCTCTCGTTCGCCGGCTTCTCGGCCTATTCGGCCAGCAAGTTCGCCCTGGAGGGCGCTTCGGAAGCCCTGGCCCAGGAGGTCGCCCCGTTCGGGATCAAGGTGCTGATCGTCGAGCCCGGCCAGTTCCGGACCGACCTGGCCGGCGGCGGCATGCGCCACATGCCGATCCTGCCCGCCTACGACGACACCGTCGGCCCGACCCGGGCCTTCGCTCACGACATGCACGGAACCCAGCCCGGCGACCCGCGCAAGGCCGCCGCCGCGATCGTCACGGCGCTGGAAGCGGAGAAGACCCCGCTGCGCCTGCAGCTGGGCGCCGACGCGGTCGAGGCGGTGCGCGGCCATGCCGAAGCGCTGCTGGCGGACCTGGCGGCATGGGAGGCGGTCGCGAACGCAACACGCCACGACGACGCCTGAGCAGCGTCGGGTCGAGCTGGATTAGGGAGAAGGAATGGTGGACGCGACAGGGATTGAACCTGTGACCCCTACGATGTCAACGTAGTGCTCTCCCGCTGAGCTACGCGTCCGCCAAAGCGGCCTGGAAGCGCTTTTGAAAAGCGTCCCGGGCGGGAAGGTGTGGGGGTATAGCGGCGGCTTGGCCGTCGCGCAACCCGCCTTTCGGCGGCCTTCGAAAAAATTAGGCGGCCATCATCTTCTCGACCTCGGAGACGAGGTCGCGCAGGTGCACGGGCTTGGACAGCACCTTGGCGCCGGCCGGCGCGCGGTCCTGGGCCGACAGGGCCACGGCGGCGAAGCCGGTGATGAACATGATGCGCAGGGACGGGTCGCGGGCGGCGGCCTGGCGGGCCACCTCGATGCCGTCCATGCCCGGCATGACGATGTCGGTCAGCAGCAGGTCCCAGGCGGTGTCCAGGTGCTGGACCGCCTCTTCGCCGTCGGCGCAGGCCGTGACCTCGAAACCGGCGCGCTCGAGCGCCCGCGCCAGGAACCCGCGGAGGGAGTCGTCGTCTTCGGCGAGGAGGATGCGGGCCATTCGGTCAGTTTCCAGGCGACGGGCGGAATTGGAAAGTGAGAATCTAGTGAAGGACGGTAAATCGGGTATGAACCGGACCCGCGCTGTCCACAGCTAAAGCCCGGCGTTGGCTTGGTCTCATTATAACCTGGACCGTCAGCGTTTGACCCGGAACCTCGAGGCCGCGACAATAAGCCCATGACCGCCTGGGAGCCGATCGCTTCGACAACGCCGGCGACGGTGGAACCCGGCTTCTCACCGGCCTTCGAGGTCGCGCGCGCCCAGGCCGACGGCGAGCCGCCGCCCACGCCGCTGGTTTTCGCCTCGCCCCATTCCGGACGCCTCTATCCGCCCGACATGATGGTCGCCGCCCGGCTGACCGCCCAGGACCTGCGCGGCTCGGAGGACGCCTTCGTCGACGATCTGGTCGCCGGCGCCCCCGCCCTGGGGGTCTGCGTGATCCGCGCCCGGCTGGCCCGGGCCTATATCGACCTCAACCGCGACGCCTGGGAGCTGGACCCGGCGATGTTCGAGGACGCCCTGCCCGACTTCGCCCAGGCCCGCACGGCGCGGGTGGCGGCGGGGCTGGGCGCCATCGCCCGGCTGGCCGGCGAGGGCCGACCGATCTACGCCCGCAAGCTGACCTTCGCCGAGGCCAAGGTCCGCATCGAAGGCGCCCACCAGCCCTATCACGACGCGCTGGACCGCCTGCTGGCCCAGGCCCGCCACGCCCACGGCCTGGCCATCCTGGTCGACTGGCATTCGATGCCGGCCGCGGCGGCGCGCGGTCATCGGGCCCGCGGCGGCGGTCCGTGCGACATCGTGCTGGGCGACCGCTTCGGCGCGGCCTGCGGGCCCAGGCTGACCGCGCTGATGGAAAAGACCCTGGAGGGACTGGGCTATCGCGTGGCCCGCAACGCGCCGTACGCCGGCGGCTACACCACCGAGCACTACGGCCGCCCGACGAAGCGCACCCACGCCATCCAGGTCGAGATCAACCGCGCGCTCTACATGAACGAGACGACCCGCGAGCCGACCGAGGGCCTGGCGCGGCTGAAGGCGGACATCGAGTCGGTGACGGCGCGCCTGGTCCAGACCGACTGGGCCGAGCTGCTTTAGCGCATATCCGTCATTCCCGGACTTGTTCCGAGGACCCCTATGTCGGCCGCGTCGCCGGTTGGGGATTGGGCCGCGATCTCTCCGCGCCACGGATCAGCCTTCTTCGCGACTGAAACAGGGGTCCTCGGAACAAGTCCGGGGATGACGGACGTAGGGAAGCGGACCTCCCGGGCCCAGACCAAAAAAAAGCCCGGCTCGAAAGCCGGGCAGTTCATTAGGGAGGAAACGCCCAGGAAGGGCAGAGGCGGCAGCGCCGCCTCACGGGTCGTTTATAGGGTGCGGTGCGAAACGCATCAAGCAAAATCGACAGACACCGTTGTCTTTTTTATTGCCCCCGCGAACTGAAATCCTTTGTAACACAAGGCCCAAAGAACGCCGCTATTCAAGCTTGGCCGCTTTTTCGCCCAATGCTGCACCGCACAATTAGTTGCCCAAGAAACGACATCCATCCGCAACTTTCGCAAACCCAATAAATTTAAGGGGTTTTGATCTGACACCGGTTTCCCGGATAATCTCTCGCGCAGGGGTGGGGTGGATAAACGTCGCGCAGTCGCGTAAAAGCCGCGCGCCTGACGCGCGCAGCGTCAAACCCCATCTGTTCCTCCCGAAAGTTCGCCTTCTCCATGTCCATGCGAAACATCGCCATCATCGCGCACGTCGATCATGGCAAGACCACCCTCGTCGATCAGCTTCTGGCCCAGTCGGGCGTGTTCCGCGCCAACGAGGCGACCACCGAGCGCGCCATGGACTCCAACGACCAGGAGCGCGAGCGCGGCATCACGATCCTGGCCAAGTGCACCAGCGTCCTGTGGAACGGTGAGGCGGGCGAAACCCGCATCAACATCATCGACACCCCCGGCCACGCCGACTTCGGCGGCGAGGTCGAGCGCATCCTGGGCATGGTGGACGGCTGCGTCCTGCTGGTCGACGCCGAGGAAGGCGTCATGCCGCAGACCAAGTTCGTGCTGACCAAGGCGCTGAAGATGGGCCTGCGCCCGATCCTCTGCATCAACAAGGTCGACCGCGCCCACGCCGATCCGGACCGCGTGCACAACGCCGCCTTCGACCTGTTCGCCGCCATCGGCGCCACGGACGAGCAGCTGGACTTCCCGCACATCTACGCCTCGGGCCGCGCCGGCTGGGCGACGCTGGACATGAACGTCCCCAACGACAACCTGGCCCCGCTGTTCGACCTGATCGTGCGCCACGTGCCGCCGCCCAAGGTCGCCGAGAACAAGGACAAGCCGTTCCAGATCCTGAACGTGCTGATCGAATCCGACCCGTTCCTGGGCCGCCTGCTGACGGGCCGCATCGAGAGCGGCAAGGCCGTTCCCGGCATGGCCATCCACGCCCTGGACCGCGACGGCAAGGAAATCGAGCGCGGCCGCATCACCAAGGTGCTGGCCTTCCGCGGCCTGAAGCGCCAGCCGATCGACGAGGGCGCCGAGGCCGGCGACATCGTCGCCATCGCCGGCATGTCCAAGGCCACCGTCGCCGACACCCTGTGCGCCCTGGAAGTGACCGAGGCCCTGCCGGCCCAGCCGATCGATCCGCCGACCATCTCGATGACCGTCTCGGTCAACGACAGCCCGCTGGCCGGCCGCGAAGGCGACAAGGTCCAGAGCCGCGTGATCCGCGACCGCCTGCTGAAGGAAGCCGAATCGAACGTGGCCATCAAGGTCACCGAGACCAGCGAGGGCGACGCCTATGAGGTGGCCGGCCGCGGCGAACTGCAGCTGGGCGTGCTGATCGAGAACATGCGCCGCGAAGGCTTCGAGGTGTCGATCAGCCGTCCGCGCGTGGTGTTCCAGACCGACCCGGAAACCGGCAAGCGCCTGGAGCCGATGGAAGACGTCATGATCGACGTCGACGACGAGTTCTCGGGCATCGTCATCGAGAAGCTGTCGCTGCGTAAGGCCGAGCTGAAGGACATGGGTCCGTCGGGCGCCGGCAAGACCCGCATCCAGCTGACCGCGCCGTCGCGCTCGCTGATCGGCTATCAGGGCGAGTTCCTGACCGACACCCGCGGCTCGGGCGTGCTGAACCGCGTGTTCAGCCACTACGAGCCCTACAAGGGCGCCATCGACCAGCAGCGCAAGGGCGTGCTGATCAGCAACTCGGACGGCGAAACCGCGGCCTACGCGCTGTGGAACCTGGAAGAGCGCGGCACGATGTTCGTCGGGGCCGGCGAGAAGACCTATCTGGGCATGATCATCGGCGAGAACGCCCGCCAGGACGACCTCGACGTCAACCCGATGAAGGCCAAGCAGCTGACCAACGTCCGCGCCTCGGGCAAGGACGAGTCGATCCGCCTGACCCCGCCGCGCCGCATGACCCTCGAACAGGCCATCGCCTACATCGAGGAAGACGAGCTGGTGGAAGTCACGCCCAAGAACATCCGCCTGCGCAAGCAGATCCTGAACCCGTCGTTCCGCAAGCGTCGCGTCAAGGAAGAATAGGCCTCCGCGCCACGCCTACAGAAAAGGCCGCCGCCCTTCGGGACGGCGGCCTTTTTCGTTTGCAGCCAGGCGTCAGGCCCGGCGCTTGAACAGCCCGAGAATGAACAGCAGCACGATCGCGCCGATCGTCGAGATGATCAGGCTGCCGACCCAGCCGAAGAAGTGGATGCCCAGCATGCTGGCCAGGAACGCGCCGACCAGGGCGCCGACCAGGCCGACGATCAGGTTGGTGATCAGGCCGTGATTGCGGCCCATGATCTGCTCGGCGATCCAGCCGGCGAAGATGCCGATGATGATCGCGCCGATGAAGCCCACACCATTCATGTCGTTGGTTCCTGACAGCCAAGGTTGTTGTGGAAAATGCCCGAACGCGCGGTTGGTTGCGACACAATTCGAAGCGCCGGCCCGGGCCGTCGCCCTGCGGGATGCGCCTGGGCGGGGGCTTCCCGCGCGACCTGTGCTAGGCAGGCTCCCGAGGAGTCCCCGCGCCATGGTTCACCCCGTCTATGCCGACCTGCCCACCACCATCTTCGAGGAAATGAGCGGCCTGGCGCGCCAGACCGGGGCGATCAATCTGGGCCAGGGCTTTCCGGACGACGCGGGTCCGATAACCCTGCGCCGGAAGGCCGGCGAGGCGCTGATCACCGGCACGAACCAGTATCCGCCGATGCGCGGCCTGCCCGCCCTGCGCCAGGCCGTGGCGGCGCACTACGGCCGGACCCAGGGGCTGGACCTGGACTGGGGGAGCGAGATCGTCGTCACCTCCGGCGCGACCGAGGCCCTGGCGGCGGCCTTTCTCAGCCTGATCTCGCCCGGCGACGAGGTGGTGCTGTTCCAGCCGCTCTACGACGCCTACCTGCCGATGGTGAAGCGGGCCGGCGGGGTCCCCAAGCTGGTGCGCCTGGCGCCGCCGCACTGGCGGTTCGACCGGGCGATGCTGGAGGCGGCGTTCAGCGCGCGGACGCGGATGGTGGTGCTGAACACCCCGCTCAACCCGGCCGGCGTGGTCACCCCCGACGAGGACCTGGCCCTGCTGGCCGAGTTCTGCGTCCGGCACGACGCGATCGCCGTCTGCGACGAGGTCTGGGAGGCCGTGGTGTTCGACGGCCGGCGGCACCGGCCGTTGATCGGCTATCCGGGCATGCGCGGGCGCACGGTGAAGATCGGATCGGCCGGCAAGATGTTCGGCATGACCGGGTGGAAGGTCGGCTTCCTGTGCGCCGCCCCAGCCCTGACCAGGGCCCTGGCCGGGGCCCACCAGTTCCTGACCTTCACCACCCCGCCCAACCTGCAGGAGGCGGTGGCGTTCGGTCTGAGCGAGCCGGGCGACTGGTTCGAGGCCATGCCCGCCGGCCTGCAGCGCTCGCGCGACCGGCTGGCGGCGGGGCTGCGCCAGGCGGGCTTCGCGGTGCTCGACAGCGGCGGAACCTATTTCCTCAATGTCGACCTGCGGGCCTCGGGGATCGACGAGGACGACCGCGCCTTCGCCCTGCGGGCCGTCCGCGACCACGGCGTGGCCAGCATCCCGGTCTCGGCCTTCTATGCGGAAGATCCGGTGCGCCACGTCCTGCGCCTGTGCTTCGCCAAGGCGGACGACACGCTGGACGAGGCGGTGGGACGGCTGGCGAGGGCGGGGGGATAGACTCAGGAGACGCCCCCTCCGTCGGGCTTCGCCCGCCACCTCCCTCGTTTCACGGGGGAGGAGAAAGGAGCCGCATCCTCCTCACCCGCAAGGCGGGGGAGGTGGCGCGCTGCGAATACGCAGCGTGACGGAGGGGGCGTCCCGCGACGCCTAAGCCGCGATCGCCTCCGCCGTCGGGCCGAACACCTCGTAGTGGATGCGATCCGCCGGCACGCCGGCTCAACCTTGTCATCCCGGCTGTAGCGAAACGGAAGGCCGGGACCCAGGCGAGCCGCACCGCTTTTGCCCAGCCCCTCGGATCCCGGACGGCCTCTGCGAGGCTTCCGGGATGACAACCGTGGAGGTGTTGCAATCGAGTCGGCCCGACTAGGCGGGCACGGTCTCGCCAGTCACCGGGACCGCCCCGCGCTTGTCCAGCACCTGGACCAGCACCGACAGCAGGTCGCGCAGGTCGATCGGCTTGGCGATGTGGGCGTCCATGCCCGCCTCCAGGCAGGTGTCGATCTGGGTGCGCATGACGTCGGCGGTCAGGGCGATGACCGGCAGGCCGGCCCAGCGCGGATCGCGGCGCAGGCGTCGCGTGGCCTCCAGCCCGTCCATCACCGGCATGTTGACGTCCATCAGCACCAGGTCGAAGGCCTCGGCCTCCAGCGCGTCCAGGGCCTGGCGGCCGTTCTCGACCTCGACCAGGTCGCAGTCGAACGGGGCCAGGAACAGCTTGATGACCCGCCGGTTGACCGGGTGGTCGTCGACCACCAGCACGCGGCGGCCCTGCAGCGGCGAGAGCGTCGGCTCGTCCTCGTTGGCGGCGCCGAAGGCCGGGACCGCGCCGTCCAGGGCCGAGGCCGCGGCGACGTCGACCTGGAAGCCGAGCGTGAAGGTCGAGCCGGCGCCTTCGCGACTGTCGACCAGGATCTCGCCGTCCATCAGCTCGGCCAGGCGGCGGGTAATGTTCAGGCCCAGCCCGGTGCCGCCGAAGGTGCGGGTGGTCGAGGCGTCGGCCTGGGTGAAGGCGCCGAACAGCTTGGACAGGGTGGCCGGGCTCATGCCGATGCCGGTGTCGGTCACCGTCAGGCTGACCGCCGTGCGTCCGGTCTGTGGATCGGGCGCCCAGGCCAGGGTCACGTCGACCCGGCCGACCACCGTGAACTTCAAAGCGTTGGACAGCAGGTTGGCCAGGCACTGGCGCACGCGCACGGCGTCGAACAGCAGCATCGGCGGCGGATCGCCGGCCACCGCGAACGTCAACTCCACCCCCTTTTCGCGGGCCGTGGGCTGGTAGCCGCCCACCAGTCGGGCGCAGACACCGACGATGTCGGCGGCCGTGGGGGCGATCTCCAGCTTGCCAGCCTCGATCTTCGACAGGTCCAGGATGTCGTTGAGCAGCACCAGCAGGGTGTCGCCGCTGTCGATCATCAGCTCGACCTGCTCGCGCTGACGCGGGTCCAGGCTCTCGGTCCGCAGGGCCTGGGCCATGCCCAGCATGCCGTTCAGCGGCGTGCGCAGCTCGTGGCTCATCACGGCCAGGAAGGCGGACTTGGCCTCGTTGGCCGTCTCGGCCCGGCCGCGGGCCTCCTTCAGCCGCTCGGAGGTCCGGCGCAGATAGACGCCCCAGGCCACCCCGCCCAGCACCAGCACGCCCAGCAGCATGGCGATGACGATCGAGGCGTGGGCCAGCCGGCGGTTCAGCTCGACCTCGGCGGTCAGGCGGCGGCTTTCGTCGCGCTTGGACTTCAGCTCGGTCTCCAGCGCCGACGCCATCTGGGCGCCGTTGCGCGACAGGGCCGCCTGGGTCTTCTCGTGGTCCTGCCGGCGCCACTGGTCGAGCTGGCGGAAGGCCTCCTCGCCGCGATGCTCGGCCAGGGCGATGTAGGCGCTCAGCAACAGCTCGGCCTGAGGATCGCGCTCCAGCGTGTCGACCGGGACGGCGCGCAGGGTCTCCAGGTCAGCCTTGGCGGCGGCGGCGTCGCCCAGCTCGGCCCGGGCCTGGGCGCGCAGGCGCAGGCTGAGGCCGGTCAGGCGGTTGGTCGGGCGGGCGATCTCGAAGTCGGCGTCGGCCAGGCACCGCAGAACCCGACGCGGAGCCTGCCGGGCGCTGGCGATGCGGGCGCACAGATAGCGGTCCCAGGTCTTGAGGTCCGGATCGCCGGCCGCCTGGGTCATGTTGTGGTGCACGCCGGCGAAGTGCTCGGCGGCGTCCAGCTCGCCGATCTCGGCGGCGGTGTAGGCGATGTCATAGATGCGCTCGACCTTGCGCATGTAGAAGGCCTCGCCCTCGTCCAGGCGGGCGGCCTGGCTCATGTGGTCCAGCGCGCCTTCCTTATCGCCGATGTAGGACAGGGTGTAGGAGTGCACCTGATGGGTCTCGGCCAACATCGGCCGGGCGATGGCGCCCCGGCGCTCCATCTGGCCCATGGTCTCGGCGGCCAGCCGCGAGGCGTCCGCCCACTGCCCCGAACGGCCCAGACTGCGGATCCGTTCGATCGCGGCCATCATCCGGATGTTGGGTCCCGAGCGATCGAGGAACCGAGTCCAGTCGGCGTCGGTGAAGGTGCGAAACCCGCCCGTCTCGTGGCGGTAGGCCATCTGCAGCAGGTCCACCAGGGTCGCCAGTTCGACGTCGTCCTCGTCCTGGGCCAGGCGGCGCACGCGGCGGGCCCAGTCGTCGAACTGCGGCTGGACCTGGTTGCTCTTGTAGGCGTAGAGCACCGACCACAGGCCGTAGAGGCGCTTGTCGCCCTGCTGCTTCAGCGCCCGGCGTCCGGCGCGCTCGATGTCGTCGTTCTCGCGCGCGGGCGGCTGGATCTCGTCGCGCCGGATCTCGAGATAGAGGGCGTCCAGCTTGGCCGACTGCGGCGACCGCGCGAAGGCCGCGCCGCCGGGCCCGGCCGACAGGATTGCGATCGCCGCAAGGAACAGGACGTAGCGCCGCAAGCCATGGTTTCCCGGTGAACATCGGTACGGTACGGAAAGGGCCTGTACTCAAAGTTAAAATCGGCGCTCGCGCGACATTCTGCCGCGAAACAGCTGAAACTGGGAGAAAACGTCCGTTTTTGCGTCGTATGCCCGACTTATCGCCACCGCCTAGATGGTGGCGCCGCCATCCACCACCAGGGCTTGTCCGGTCATGAAGCGGCCCGCCCGCGAGGCCAGATAGATCGCCGCCCCGGCCAGTTCGTCGGGCTCGCCGATCCGGCGCAGCGGCACGCCCTTGGTCGAGCGCTCCAGGGTCTCGGGATCGTCCCACAGGGCCTTGGCGAAGTCGGTCTTGATCAGGCCCGGCGCGATGCAGTTGACCCGCACGTTGTCGGGGCCGAACTCGTGGGCCAGGTTGCGGGCCAGCTGGAAGTCGGCGGCCTTGGAGATGTTGTAGGCCCCGATCACGGCGTTGCCGCGCAGGCCGCCGATCGAGCTGACGATGATGATCGCCCCGTCCTTCCGCGCGCGCATCTCCGGCGCGACCATGCCGATCAGCCAGTGGTTGCTGATGATGTTGTTGTCCAGGATCTTGCGGAACTGGTCGTCGGCGATGCCGGCCAGCGGGCCGTAATAGGGGTTGGAGGCGGCGTTGCAGACGCAGATGTCGACCTTGCCGAACGCCGCGCGGGTCTCGTCGACCAGGCGCTGCAGGTCCTCCTTGGAGGCGATGTTGGCCGGCGCCGCGATGGCCGTTCCCGCGCCGTGACGGGCGTTGATCTCGGCGGCGACCTCGTCGCAGGGGCCGGTCTTGCGCGAGGAGATCACCACCTTGGCGCCGTGCTCGGCCATGCGCTGGGCGATGGCCTTGCCGATGCCGCGCGAGCTGCCGGTGATGATCGCCACCTTGCCGGTGAGGTCGAAGAGGGGGGTCATGCGCGCTTCCTAAAACATTTGTTTGAATTTTCGACACAGTGCTGTCGCCGCAAGCGCGCGTCAAGCCGGCCCCTGCTCGTCGACAAGGCGCGAAACGCGCTCCGCGACCTATTGCTGCACCATACTAGTCGCTGCCGACACGCCATGTAATGTTGAATACAGGCGGATATTCATTATCCACATCATCACGCCCTCGCGACAATGGTAAATGATCGCCATGACAAGGACTTTAGATAAGAACGATTTCTTTAATCGCCTTCAGGCCGCGGTCGTCCTGATCTGCGCCAGCTTTCTAACCCTCGAGGTCTGCATCGAGTTCGGGGTGGTCGAGAGAGCCTTCGGCCGCGATCTCGCGGGCTGGCGAATTGACGCCGCGGTCTCGCTGCTGGCGGTCGTCGTCCTGGCCGGGCTCGCGATCCTCAAGGCCTTCGAACTGCGCGCCGAGTCGGCTCGGCGGCAAGCGGCCGAGCAGCGCCTCGCCCAGCTGGAGACGCGAGACCCGCTGACCGGCCTGGCCAACCGCGATCGGATGCTCGAATTCCTGGGCCACTCCCTGCAGACGCGCAAGACCGGCGACGAGGTCACCGGCCTGCTGCTGATCGACCTGAAGCGGTTCACGCCGATCAACGAGACCCATGGCCGCGCGGTCGGGGATCGGCTGCTGTGCATGGTCGCCGAACGCCTGCGATCGGTCGCGCGGGAGGACGAGATGGTCGCGCGCCTGGGCGGCGACGAGTTCGCCGTGGTGCTGCCCCGCCTCGATTGCGCCCAGGCCGCCAGATATCCCGCCCAGCGGCTGGTCCGCGCCCTGGAAGCGCCGTTCGAGATCGATGACCTGGCGCTCAGGATCGGCGGGGCGGCGGTCGGCGTGGCGACCAGCGCGAACACCGAGCTGCGTCCCGGCGTCCTCGTCCACCATGTCGACGCCGCCCTCCGACGCGCCAAGTGCGAGCCGGCGGCGGAATCCTGCTCCCATCGGCGAGGGACGGGCCAGGCCTGATCCCTGGCGGCGAGGCTTTCGCCGACGCGACGTCCGCGCCGACAAAATTTCTCCGGCGATGTCGGATCGACGCCCATGAGGCCGTCCTCGGGGCAACCAACCGAAACCCTGGAGACAAACGCCATGACCACCCCCTCTTCCATCGCCGATCGCGAACTCGTCCTGACCCGCATCATCGACGTGCCCGCCGACAAGCTGTTCAAGTGCTGGACGACGCCCGAGCGCATGCACGAGTGGTTCTGCCCCAAGCCCTGGACCGTCTCCCACGCCGAGATGGACATTCGGGCCGGCGGCTCCAGCCTGGTCGTCATGAAGGGCCCGAACGGCGAGGAGGTCCCCAACCCGGGCGTCTATCTCGAGGTCGTTCCGAACAAGCGCCTGGTCTTCACCGACGCCTTCACCTCGGCCTGGGTCCCGTCTGAAAAGCCGTTCATGGTCGCGATCGTCGAGTTCGAGGACCTGGGCGACGGCACGACCCGCTACACCGCCACCGCCCGCCACTGGACGATCGAGGACCGCCAGGCCCACGAGCAGATGGGCTTCCACGAAGGCTGGGGCGTCGTCGCCGACCAGCTGGCCGAGGTGGCCAGGACGTTCTGAGCTAATTTTGGGAACAGGCGCATGCGCCTGTCCCCAACTGCATCCCGCCTCACGCGCACTTGTTCCAGCCGTGCATGTCCAGGTGGAAGTGGTCGTGGTGCTCGGCGTTGAAGTCGGGGCTCAGCGTGGTGACGAACACCCGGCAGGCCCCGTCGCGCACCCGGCGCAGGAACCGCCCCTTGGGGCCCGGGTCGTTCCAGTCGCGGGCGACGTACACCGTCTGGCCATCGGCCAGCTTGAAGCCGGCCAGGTCGATGGCGTCGGCGCTGGCGTGCTCGCTGACCGGGCCGGCCGTCCGGCCGTACATCCGTCGGCACGAATAGGTGCCGTAGTGCTCCAAGCCGACCACGCCCTGGCCCAGCACCTCGTCGGCGGCCGGCTGCACCACCTGGCGCTCCCAGATCGACAGGGCCAGGGCCTCCTTGCAGACCATCGGGGCGTCGGCGGGCGTCAGGCCGGCCATGCCGCCGTCGATCCTCAGGGCGTCGCGGACCGTGCAGAAGCCGCCGTCGGTCGTTTCGGGAACCTCCTCGTAGGACAGGCCCGCCTTGCGCAGGATCGCCCGGCAGACGACCGGGTCCCGGCCGGCCCGGGCCGCCTTGATCCGCGTGGCCATCCCGACCGGATCGACGATGCTCAGCGGCTTCCACGGCAGGTGCTGGCGGGCGACGCCGCGCTCGGCCACCAGCGCCATGACCAGCACCAGCGCCCACAGCAAGACCAGCGCCGTCAGCCCCGCCAGGCGGTTCTGGCGGCGCGCGCGGTGCTCGACGCGCGGATGGCGCGGGACGCGATAGGCCATGGGCGGAGGGCGCGCCTGGAAAGGGTTGACGGCCAAGCCTTGCCTTAGGACCTGCCCCCCGACAACCCTCCCTCGCCTCGTCGCCCAGACGGGAGGAAGGGTTGTTCAGGGCTTCATCAACAGGCATCTACCGCGTCCCTGGAGACGCCCATGACCCCCTCGAACAGCTGGCGCGGCCTGCTGAACGCCGAACTGGCTCCGCGCTTCGCCCTGCTGTGCCTGGGCATCTGGCTGAACGCCGCCGACACCCTGGTGACGGTGACGATCATGCCTAGCGTGGCCAAGGAGATCGGCGGCTGGCAGTATTTCGGCTGGTCGATCGCCGCCTTCCTGCTGGGCTCGATCCTGGCCGGGGCCTGCGCGGGCAAGCTGTCGATCCGCTTCGGCCTGAGGCGCGCCACCGCCCTGGCGGGCGTGGTCTACGCCGTCGGCTGCGCCATGGGGGCGGCCGCGCCGGATTTCCTGGTCTTCGTCACCGGCCGCCTGGTCCAGGGCCTGGGCGCCGGGGCGATCGTCTCGCTGTGCTACGTGGCGATCAGCGCCATGTTCCCCGAAAGCCTGTGGCCGCGGGTCTATGGCGCGATCGCCGGGGTCTGGGGCGCGGCCACCCTGCTGGGCCCGCTGTGCGGCGGCCTGTTCGCCGAGGCCGGCTTCTGGCGCGGGGCGTTCTGGTTCTTCGTGGTCCAGGCGGTGATCTTCGTGGTCGCGGTGCTGGTCATGGTCCCGAGCACGCCCAAAGCGCCAGAGGGCGGACGCATCCCCGGGCGGCAACTGGCCCTGCTGACCGTGGGCGTGACCCTGATCGCCGCCGCCGGCGTCGTGCCGGGCGGGCTGGCGGCGGCCCTGTGCGCGGCGTTCGGAACCCTGGCCATGGCCGCCATGCTGGCGGTCAACGCCCGCACGCGCGACCGCCTGCTGCCGCGCTCGGCCAGCGACCTGGCCACGGCCACGGGCCTTGGCCTGATGGTGATCTTCTTCTGCGAGGCCGCGACGGTCGGCTTCTCGGTCTATGGCCCGACCTTCATCCAGGTGCTGCACGGCGCCCAGCCGCTGCTGAGCGGCTATGTGATCGGCGGCATCGCGGCGGGCTGGACGGCCTTGTCGTTCGGGGTCGCCGGACTGAAGCCGAACCACGAAGGCCGCGCCATCCGCCTCGGCGCGGTGGTGATCGCGGCCGGCGTGGCCTGGGGCGCCTACGAGATGGTCTATGGCGGCCTGGTCGGGATCACCCTGTCGATGGTGCTGCTGGGCGGCGGGTTCGGGATCTGCTGGGCGTTCCTGGCCAAACGGGTGATCGGCGGCGCGCCGATCGAGGAACAGCCCCTGGCCTCGGCCGCCGTGCCCACCACCCAGCTGATCGGCGGCGCCACGGGCGCGGCGGCGGCGGGCGCGCTGGCCAACGCCCTGGGCTTCGCGCATGGGGTGACGCCGGAGGACGGGCTGGCGCATGGTCTGTGGCTGTTCGCGGCGTTCGTGCCGCTGGCGGTGGTGGGCCTGGCGGCGGCTTGGCGGCTGGGGCGGGAGTAGATTCCGCTCCGCCCCCGGGCGCTCAGCTCGATATGGCCGCCCCGATCGCGATGCCGACGAGGACGGGGGCCAGGGCCGCCCCGTCCCCGTCGACCGGCGGCTCCACATAAATCCCCTCGATGGGAAGCACGAACACGGCGTCGGCCGTCTTCTCCGCGCGCACCGTCGGATCGAGAGACGGACGATGGGCCGTCAAGGCCCCGATCACGACGTCGCGATGCGCGCCTGCGTCGCGCAGGTTCACGATGACCTTGCCGCCTTGTTCGCGCAGGCTCGCCGACAGCCCCGGCGCCGCGTTCGGCCCGACGGCCAAGCGCAGGATCGCCTCGTCGCCGCGCAGGCGCGGGCCGATTTCCAGGATCTGGTCCCAGGCCAGAGTCCCGCCAAGATCGCGGCTGTAAAGTCCCGCCGCGTCGATCCGCAGTTCGACGTCGTCGACCGGCCGCGCCTTCAGCGCGGCCAGGAAAGCCTGAACGCCGAACGTCGCCGCCACGCAAAGCGCATAGACGGTTTCCCAGGCGGGCTCCTTCCTCTCACAGCTGCCACGACGGCCATGATCAGCATGACCAGCATCCCGAGCAGGGGCGCCCTAGCTACCGCCTGGCGGCGCCATCGCCCCTTGCGGGTGGTCAGCCAGACGCCCGGCGACGGCGTCTCCTCGCGTTCCGGAATCCGGGAGAACAGATAGATGCCGCCGGCCATAAGCGTTCCAGCCAGGAACACCGCGAACCAGCCGCCGCCCGTCACGTGCACCCCGAACCACAGGGCGATCCACGGCGCGGCCAGGAAGAAATTGAATGCGCCCGCCCGCATGAGCGCGGACGCGTCTTCGCCGTCGGTCACCTTGGCCAGAGGGTTCATGCGCGCCAAGGTAGCATGAAGCCGCCCCCGCTCAAGCTTCCGCCAGCGCCGTCGCCTCCACCAGCCGCACCACGTCGCCCATGATCTCGGTGATCTTGAAGTCCTTCGGCGTATAGATCCGCGCCACGCCCATCTGCTTGAGGACCAGGGCGTCGCCCTCGGGGATGATGCCGCCGGCCACCACCGGGATGTGGCCCAGGCCCTCGGCGCGCATGACGCGGATGACCTCCTGCACAAGGTCCAGGTGCGAGCCCGACAGGATCGACAGGCCCACCACATGGGCGCGGCCTTCCTTGGCGCGGCGGACGATCTCTTCCGGGGTCGAGCGGATGCCGTCGTAGATCACCTCCATGCCGCAGGCCCGGGCCCGGGTGGCGATCTGCTCGGCGCCGTTGGAGTGGCCGTCCAGGCCCGGCTTGCCGACCAGGTAGGTCAGGGTGCGGCCCAGCACCTGCGACACCCGCTCGACCTCGGCCTTCACCGCCTCGACGTCCTCGGCCTCGCCGGTCGAGACCACGACGGCGACGCCGGTCGGGCCGCGATACTCGCCGAACACCTCGCGCAGGGCACCAGCCCATTCGCCGGTGGTGATCCCGGCCCTGGCGGCGATAATCGAGGGTTCCATGATGTTTCGGTCATCGGCGGCGGCGGCCTTCAGCCCGGCCAGGGCGGCCTCGGCGGCGACGGGATCACGGGCCGCCCGCCAGGCCTTCAGCCGCTCGACGACGCCGGCCTCCAGCAGCGGATCGACGGTCTCGATCGCCTTGCCGCCGGCGGCCAGCGGCGAGGCCTCGCTGTCGGTCCAGCGGTTGACCCCGACCACGGTCAGGTCGCCGGTCTCGACCGACCGCACCCGCTGGGCGTTGGAGGCGACCAGCTGGGTCTTCATGTAGTCGATGGCGTTCGGAGCCCCGCCCATCCCGTCGATCAGGGCCAGTTGCGCCAGCGCCCCGCTCGACAGCTCGGCGACCTTGGCCTCGACCACGTGGCTGCCGTCGAACAGGTCCTCGTATTCCAGCAGGTCGGTCTCGTAGGCCAGCACCTGCTGCAGGCGCAGCGACCACTGCTGGTCGAACGGGCGCGGCAGGCCCAGGGCCTCGTTCCAGGCCGGCAGCTGCAGGGCCCGGCAGCGGGCGTCCTTGCTGAGCGTGACGGCCAGGGCCTCGATCAGGATGCGATAGACGTTGTTCTCGGGCTGCTGCTCGGTCAGGCCCAGGCTGTTGACCTGCACGCCGTAGCGAAAGCGCCTCGCCTTCGGGTCCTGGACGCCGTAGCGCTCGAGCAGGATCTGGTCCCACAGCCGGGTGAAGCTGCGCATCTTGCACAGCTCGGTCACGAACCGCACGCCGGCGTTGACGAAGAAGCTGATCCGCGAGGCGACGATCTCGAAGTCCTCGTCCGGGACCTGGCCGCCGGCCTTGACCGTGTCGAGCACGCTGATCGCCGTGGCCAGGGCGAAGGCCAGCTCCTGCTCCGGCGTCGCCCCGGCCTCCTGCAGGTGATAGCTGCAGACGTTCATCGGGTTCCATTTCGGAACCTCGCGATAGCACCAGGCGATCATGTCGCCGATCAGCCGCAGGCTGGGTCCCGGCGGGAAGATATAGGTGCCGCGGCTCAGATATTCCTTGATCAGGTCGTTCTGGGTGGTGCCCTGCAGCAGCCTGCGGTCGGCCCCCTGCTCGTCGGCCAGCGCCACGTACATCGCCAGCAGCCAGGCGGCCGGGGCGTTGATGGTCATGGAGGTGTTGGACTGCTCCAGCGGGATCTGGTCGAACAGCTGACGCATGTCGCCCAGGTGGGCGATGGGCACGCCGACCTTGCCGACCTCGCCCCGCGCCAGGATGTGGTCGGCGTCGTAGCCGGTCTGGGTGGGCAGGTCGAAGGCCACCGACAGGCCGGTCTGGCCCCGGGCCAGGTTGGTCCGGTAGAGCGCGTTGGACTTCGCCGCCGTGGAATGCCCCGCATAGGTGCGGAAGATCCAGGGCGCGTCGGGCGCGTGCTGGAACGGCTTGGCGGTCATCCTGCGCTTCCCGTTTATCGTTCTTGCTTACCAGCGATCATGAACCGGCTCTTGCTGCGGCGCAATATCGCGCGCGCGAAGAGGCGTTCAGAACGGCCGCTTGCCCGTCGCCACCTCGAACCACAGTCGAAAATCGCCCGCCAGGCTGAAGAGCGGGTACTTGAACGTGGCCGGGCGGTTCTTCTCGAACGCGAAGTGCCCGACCCAGGCGAAGCCGTAGCCGACCAGGGGCGCGGCGACGAAGAACCGCCAGTCGAGCAGGACGCCGCAGGCCACGGCCGCGATGACCAGGGTCGTGCCGACCACGTGCAGCCGCCGGCTGGTGCGGTTGACATGTTCGGTCAGGTAGAACGGGTAGAACGCCGCGAAGGTGCGATAGCGCCCGTCCTGGTCCTTGGAGGTGCGGTCTGGCATGGCCATGGCCGATGTTCCGCCCGGCGGGCCTCCGTGGCAAGGTCGCGGTCAAAATCAGCCAATGATTGAAATTAACCTAACGGGCGACGCCGATCGATTCGCTCGATCCTGACCCATCGTGATTCTCGTCCGCCCCCGGAGCGACTCAACACCCGGATTTTGAAGCGTTACCGCAACAAATTTGCCTGGAAATCGCCGCGATTTTAGCGCGTACGTCCGTCCGCCGGCGCTAGCTCGAGGTTAATAAGCTGAACCTCAGCGACCTAACGCCGCGCCCTGTCGCTGCGGCGTTCCATGAACGCGCCGGACGTGGCATGGTGAGTGGACAACCTTTGGAGGCGAGACTTGAGCGAAGAAACCGAGGGCCGACGCCCCAACCCCGTCGATCTGCACGTTGGCGGCCGTGTCCGGATGCGTCGCAAACTGCTGGGCGTCAGCCAGGAGCAGCTGGCCGACTCGCTGGGCCTGACCTTCCAGCAGGTGCAGAAGTACGAGCGCGGCGCCAACCGCGTCAGCGCGTCCAAGCTCTATGAGATCGCCAAGACCCTGCAAGTGCCGGTGTCGTTCTTCTTCGACGGCCTGGCCGACCCGATGGACGGCTCGGACGGCGACGAGATCGGCCAACAGGCCGAACGCATCGTGCAGGAGTTCCTGACCACTCCGGAAGGCCTGGAGCTGGCCGAGGTGTTCCCGAAGATCGGCCGCGGCCGCGTCCGTCGCCAGGTTCTCGACCTGGTCCGCGCCATGGCCGAGGAAGCCGCCCGCACCGAGAACGCCGCCGCCTGATCGCGGCGACCAGAGTAACGCGTCCGTTCGGGCCCCGGCGATCCCTCGCCGGGGCCCGAACGCTTTTGGAGCGCCGATTCTCAGGTCGATGGGCCCGGCGACGGAGCGGCCGGCGCGTTGCGGCTGGCCGCGGCCTGGCTGGCCTTGGCCGACACCTCGTTCGCATAGGCCTGGGCCTCGCCCGCGGTCCTGATGGCGGCGACGCGCGCCTGGATCGCAGCGTTCTCGGCCAGATCGCCGCGCGTCAACGCCATGTCGGTCTTGGCCAGGACCTGCAGCAAGCCCTGGGCGTTGCCGGTCTGCGGCAGGGGCGTGTCCGGCGACGCCGCGGCGGCCGCGGCGCGCGGGGCGGCCGAACTGGCGGGATTGTTCAGCACCGTCGGACAGTCCGTGCGCGGGGAAGGCAGCGACAGCAGCGGCAGGACGCTGGCGGCGGCCTTGTCGCGCTGGGTCATCCATGACGTGCCGAACAGCGCCTGCAGGGTGGCCGAGACCGAGGCGTGGTCGTAGGTCGTGTTGTCGACCACCCCCTGCGGGATCAGCGGCGAGACGATCACCGCGGGCACCCGCACGCCGTAGACGTCGAACATGAAGCCGCCGGAATTGATCGACAGGTCCTGGGGGCTGCCGTCGTCCGGCGGCGGGGCGGCGGTGGGCGCGACCGAATCGTAGAAGCCCCCGTGCTCGTCATAGGTGATGATCAGCAGACTGCGGTCCCAGAGCGGGGAATTGCGGATCGCCTCGTAGGTGGCCTTGATCAGCGCTTCGCCGCCCGCCACCGAGTCCATCGGATGCTGCGACGACCCGCCCTCGTAGCTGCCGCTCAGCACGTCGCCATAGTTGGGCTCGATGAAGGTGTAGGCGTAGGGATAGGGCCCCTGGACGTCGGAAGCGAACGAACTAAACGAGGTCGTGTCGTACTTCCAGACGATGCCCTTCAGCGCCGCGACCTGGGGGACGCCGCCGGACACCGGACCGCTCTCGTCGACATAGATGCGCCACTGCTGGCCGTTCGCCACGACCTTGTCGAAGATCGACGAACCGCTGGGATAGGCGAAGCCGCCGCCCAGCGGCGCGATCCACGTGCCGATCTGGGAGGCGCTGGGCGAGTCGGTCCAGCCCGCCGACGAGGCGCCGTGGACGAAGAACCGGTTGGGCCAGGTCGGGCCGGGGATGGAGGCATGCCACTGGTCGCAGAGGGCGAAGGTGGTGGCCAGCTGGTAGATCACCGGCAGCTGGGTCGGCGTATCGAAGCACAGCATGACGTCGCCATATTCCGACGCCGTCGGCAGGCTGGGATTGCCCGAGGTGATCTCGCTGGTCGTCGTGGCGTAGTTGGCGACGAAGCCGCTGTTGTCGATCGGCGTGTTGTACGGTTGCCAGGGCGTATGGGTCACGCCCTGGCCGCACAGCTGCTCGACCACGTCGGCGAACTCGTGGCCCGGATCCGTCGGCATGGCCGCCGGGGCCGGCGAGCCGACGGCGTAAGGCTTGCCGTTGTAGGAATTGGTGTCGGCGGTGATGGCCGCCGTGATGCCCGGAATGCCCGACAGGGCGAACATGTTGTCAAACGAGTGGTTCTCCAGCATCAGCACGAAGACGTTGTCGACCACGGCGTAGGGACCGGTCCTGGTCATCCCGGTCGAGGTCCCGCCCGAAGGCAGGTTGATCGCGAAGGCGCTGGTGTCGACGGTGAACGTCAGGGTCTGGTCGGCGTCGGCCGACTGCAGCTGGCACTCCTTCCAGAGCGGGTACAGCGTCGAGCCCGCGCTCTGGTAGACGCCGGGACCGGAGCCGTCCTGCACCACCAGCTTCAGGGCCCAGTAGTCCTGGACGGTCAACGACCCGATGCCGGTTTTGAAATGCACCGTCAGCGGGCCGACCGTCTGGCCAGGCGCGGCGGTCCACGCGGCGCTCTCGGTCGGATAGTCCGAGTTGTTGTGCCACAGCGTGATCGACGCGTTCCCGTCGGTGGTGTTGGTGACGTAAACCTGGGCGGTCTGCGGCGTAGACATGTCTCGTCCTCCCGGCGGCTTCGAAAACCGACCGCGACGCGCAACGCGAGGTCGGCGCAACCAGCAATGGTCGACACGAAGGGTGCTCACCCCGGAAGGGTGAGTCAATTCATGGATGAAAATTTAATAATACAATTATAGGTATATTCCAAGGCTTGGCCACGCCGCCATGACAAGCCTTGGAGCCCCTAGCTGGCCGAGACCCGGCCCTGGCCGGCCTGCCAGATGCGCTTGGCCGTCTGCAGGGCGGCCGGGGCCAGGCCGCGCAGGTCGTGGCTCCGGACGATCTTCAGGCCGAACTCGCGGTCCTTCTGCCAGATCACCCGCACGTCGTGGGCGTAGCCGCTGACCAAGTCGACCAGCTGGACGCTGGGCGGCGGGGTGGCGCCGGACAGCATCTGGATGCGCAGGCCGGTGTCGGACTGGTCGCGCACGACGCAGTCCCACGCAAAGGCGCCGCAGAGCACCTTCCCGGGATGTTGCATCACGATGCGGGGGCCGGCGCGCCGGTCGAGAGCCCCGCCAGGACCAAACTTGGACATGACCTTAACAACGCGCGGCGACGTTAATCGGCGGTGCAATGGCAGGGTTTATTTACCGCTGACCACGCCGGCGGCCCGACTTATCCCCCGCAACACCGGGAACCTTGGAGCATCACGGTTATTTAGCCGGTAACCGCTCGGCGCTAATGATCCGCGCAGCTGGCGAAGACCAGCCGGTCGAGGAAACGAAAAGGACTGCCTGATGACCCACGGCGCGGTGCTGTTGGCCGATGTGACAGGTCGCGAGCTGATCGTCGCCCTGGCCCGCCCCGGCGACGCGCCCGGCGAGCACCGCGTGCTGCTCGGCTCCACCTCGTTGGAGCTGGAGGCCAGCCTCAAGGCGGTGCTGGCCGAGCTGGGCGCGGACGAACTGGTGGGCGCGGCGGTCAGCGCCGCCGGTCCGGAGATCGACGGCGCGGTCACCCTGACCAGCACCGGCATGACCGTCTCCCTGACCTGGCTGCGCCACGTGCTGCGCACGCCCAGGGTCTATCTGGTCAACGACTTCACCGCCTGCGCCATGGGCGCGCCCAAGGTGGCGGAGGCGCAGCTTGGGGTGATCCATCCCGGCAAGGCCGCCCGCAACGGCGCCATCGCCGTGCTCGGCCCCGACATCGGCCTGGGCGTGGCCGGTCTGGCTCCGTTGCGCGGCGACGGCTGGCTGGCCGTGCCCAGCGAGGGCGGCCACATGGACTTCTGCCCGGTCGAGGCCCGCGAGGCCCCGATCTTCTCGGCCATCCGGGCCCGCCATGGCGAAGTCTCGGCCGAGCGCCTG
>Ga0065165_1001029_pt1 | contig 33794 bp, 34 predicted proteins | sample AraplaMF_Cvi_mMF_FD_63813 | JGI IMG/M metagenome (GOLD analysis project Ga0065165, IMG submission 63813) | Arabidopsis root microbial communities from the University of North Carolina, USA - plate scrape MF_Cvi_mMF (version 2) (version 3) | ecosystem: Host-associated > Plants > Roots >... | reverse complement strand
GAACTCCACCGCCGGCGCCTTGATGTTGATCAGGTCAAAGGTCTCGCCCAGGTTCACGACAAACGGATCCTTGCGCTGGCCTCGACATCGGTGAAGTGCTCGCGCAGCGTGGCGCGCAGCGGGGCCAGGTCCCTGTGGGTCGGCAACTGGGTCAAGGCCTCGGCCCAGGCGAAGGCCGCCTTCTCCCTGGCGGTGAAGTCGCTGACATGGTCCCAGACCACCAGGCGGTCCAGCCGCTCGTTGGTCTCGCCATCGTCGCGGGCCTCCTTGGAATGCATCTTCACGCAAAAGGCGCAGCCGTTCAGCTGCGAGACCCGGAGTTTCAGGAGGTGCAGCAGGTGTTTGTCGATCCCCGAGGCCACCACCGCCGCCTCGGCGGCGATGAAAGCCTTGTAGATTTCCGGAACATTGAGGTCGTGGCGGAAGGGGGCGGTTTCAGCGCTCATGGTCTTGTCCTCGATTTGGCCCAGCGTTGGGCTTCGGGAGCAAGACGAGACGGCCGGGGCCGGCGTGACATCAACCGCGAATTTTCTTGCCGTCGTAATGAGCGAAGGTTTTCCAGGCCAGAAAGCCCAGGACGCTCAAGCCGGCGACCGCTCCGACGATGATCGCCACCGGCGGCGCTTCGGCCAGGGCCGCAAAGCCCGCTTCGACGCCGACCTCCGCGCCGCCGCCGACGACTTCGCCAAGGAATTCATCGCGCTTGCGGCGGCGTTCTTCGCCCACGCCTACTGCAGCCCCTCGCGGCCGATCGCGTAGAAGCGCTCGGCCCGCTGCTTCTTCAACTCGGCGGGCGACAGGCGCATCAGCTTCTTCAGCTCGTCCTCGACCGCGTCGCCGACGGCCTCGATGGCGGCGGCCGGGTCGGAATGGGCCCCGCCGGCCGGCTCGTCGACGATGCGGTCGACGATCTTCAGCTGGATCAGGTCCTGGGCGGTGATCTTCATGTTGCTGGCCGCGTCCTTGGCCCGGGCGCCGTCGCGCCACAGGATCGAGGCCGCGCCTTCCGGCGAGATCACCGAATAGATCGAGTGCTCGAGGATCAGCACCTTGTTGGCCCCGGCCAGGGCGATGGCCCCGCCCGAGCCGCCCTCGCCGACGATGGTGGCGACCATCGGGGTCTCCAGCACCAGGCCCCGCTCGGTCGAGCGGGCGATGGCCTCGGCCTGGCCGCGCTCCTCGGCCCCCAGGCCCGGATAGGCGCCGGCGGTGTCGACGAAGGTGATGACCGGCAGGTTGAAGCGCTCGGCCATGTCCATCAGGCGCACGGCCTTGCGATAGCCCTCGGGCCGGGCCATGCCGAAATTGTGCTTCAGCCGGGTGGTGGTGTCGTGGCCCTTCTCGTGGCCCATGACCACGACCGGCAAGCCGCGGAACCGGCCCAGGCCGCCGACGATCGCCTGGTCGTCGGCGAACTTGCGGTCGCCGCGCAGCTCGACGAACTCGTCGATCAGGCCGGCCACGTAGTCCTTCAGGTGCGGACGCTCGGGATGGCGGGCGACCATGGTCTTCTGCCAGGCGTCCAGGCCCGCATAGGCTTCCTTGCGCAGTTGCTGGGCGCGATCGCGCAGGGCCTGGATCTCGCTCTCGAACGCGCCGGGGCCAGCCGTCTCGGAGAGCCGCGACAGCTCCTCGATCTTGCTTTCCAGATCGGCGATGGGTCGCTCGAAGTCGAGATAATGCGCGGCCATGGGTCTCTTAACGTCGCCGTTGCGGAAAGGTGGCGAACCTAGAGCGCGATAGCCGAAAACGAAACCGCTTTTGGCGCTCCCGGTCTCGAAATCGCCCCAAGCGGGGCTCACGGCGGGCCAGGCCTGCGACTCGTCGTCGCAGCGACACCGTGGCGGGCCGGGGAACCCTTTCTGAGTCCCGGGGATTCGTCCCCAGGAGAGTCTCGTCTGAAAACCGATGTTTGCTGGTTAACCGCGGGGTTCTCGCCTATATGTTGTCTGGTCGGCTTAGAACCAAAGCCGACGCCTGCGGCCCCGCCCATCGAATATGGACCCGGTCCCGCCTGATGCGAACGGATGTTCCCATGCAGGTGTTCACCTTCTTCTGTGTCGAGCCGGATGGTTCGGTGCCGCGCTTTGACGTCACCGCCTTCCCGGATGACCAGACCGCGCGCCGGCGCGCCGAGGAACTGGTCGGCGTCCATCGCGGCTGCGACACCGTCGAGGTGTGGCGCGGCGCGACCCAGCTGTTCGCCGTGACCTCGACCCAGCGGGCGGCGGCCTAACCTCCCCTTCTCCCTACACGGTCATCCCGGATCTGCGGCACCGCGGGCCTTGTCCGGGATGACAACGAAAAGACGCGATAAATCCGTGCAAGAAGGCTCCACTTCACGGTAGCAAGCGGGACGCTTGCCGGAGTCCGCCCCATGATCGCCGTCCCCGCCCGCCCTTCCGCCACCGCCGACGACAGCGGCCACGGCGGCGTGCAGATCCTGGTCGCCGCCGGCCCCATCCGCTTCGCGGCCGACCTGGGTCCCGTCGACGGCGGGCTGGACATCGGCCCCAATCCCCACGACCTGGTCGCCGCCGGCCTGGCGGCCTGCACCACCCAGACCCTGCGGCTCTATGCCCGGCGCAAGGGGTGGGCCGTGGGCGCGGTGCATGTCGAAGTGAGCTGGCGGCGCGAGCCGGCCGCCGCGCCGGCTGACCTGTTCGAGCGGACAATCACCCTGGGCGGCGACCTGGACGAGGCCCAGCGCGCCCGGCTGATGGAGATCGCCGAGGCCTGCCCAGTGCACAAGATGCTGGTGGCGGGGTCGCGGGTGGTGACGACGTTGGCGGGGTGACCCCTAGAACCCATAAAGCCCCGCATACGCCGCATCCTTGGTCGCGATCTGCTTGGCGCAATCGACCATGACCTTGGCCTGTTTCCAGGTCGCGTCGTCCTGCATCTTGCCGTCCAACATGGCCACGCCCGTGCCGTCGGGCATGGCCTCCAGGATGCGGCGGGCGAAGGCCACCTCGTCGGGGGCCGGCGAGAACACCCGCTTGGCGATCTCGATCTGGCTGGGATGTAGGCTCCAGGCCCCGGCGCAGCCCATCAGGAAGGCGTTGCGGAACTGCTGCTCGCAGGCGACCGGGTCGTCGATGGCCCCGAACGGGCCGTAGAACGGCTTGATCCCGTGGGCGGCGCAGGCGTCGACCATCTTGGCCAAGGTATAGTGCCACAGGTCCTGCTGCACCGAGACGCGGACGCTCCCGTCGGCCCGCGGGTCCTCGATCACCCGATAGCCGGGATGGCCGCCGCCCACCCGGGTGGTCTTCATGGCGCGGCTGGCGGCCAGGTCGGCCGGACCCAGCGAGATCCCCTGCATGCGCGGGCTGGCCCCGGCGATCTGCTCGACGTTCATCACCCCCTCGGCGGTTTCGAGGATGGCGTGCAGCAGGATCGGCCGGGTGACCCCATGCTTGGCCTCCAGCGAGGCCAGCAGCTGGTCCATGTAGAAGATGTCCCACGGCCCCTCGACCTTGGGGACCATGAGCACGTCGATCCGGTCGCCGGACTTCTCGACCAGGGTCGCCACCTCGTCCAGGTGCCAGGGCGAGTTGAGGCCGTTGATCCGCACCCACAGGCCCACGTCCAGGGCCCTGAAATCGACCTCGCGCGACATCGCCACCGTCCCGGCCAGGGCCGCGCCCTTGGCGTCGGCGGGGATGGCGTCCTCCAGATTGGCCAGGATCACGTCGACGGTCGGGGCGATCTCGGGGACCTTGGCGCGCACCTTGTCCAGGTGCGGCGGCACGAAGTGGATCATGCGCTCGACCCGGGCCGGCGGCTCCCGCCAGGGCGTCGGCGCGCCGATGGCCAGGGGTCTGAAAAAGCCTCGGGGGGTCTTCATGGCGGGCTCCCGGCGTCGTTTCTTATTTCGCAGTTGCGAGAAGACTGCGGCGGCGCGGGAACAGGGTCAAGACTGACGCGCGGGGAAGCCTGCGGCGGCCACAAGGCCGCGCCAAGGGTCACCACGGCGTCATCCCGGCCGAAGCGGAGCGTAGCGCCGGGATCCAGGGGAACCGCACCGCTTCCGCCCAGTCCCCTCGGCCCCGGACAGCCTCTGCCAGGCTTCCGGGATGACAAAGGGTTTTCGGCGGGCGACCTGGTCTCAGCTCCTGCCGTCCGGCTTCGGCGGCCCCTGGACCGGCAGCGGCGGCTCCTCGGGATCCTCGCGCGTCAGGTCCTCGGCCGCGTCGTTGCTGGACGGGGCGGCGGCCTTGGCCTTGGCGCGGCGGCTGGCGCGGGGCTCCAGGCGCAGGGCCGCGCGGGCGTCGTCGCCCTCCTCGCCCAGCACGCCGCGCAGCCGCAGGTCGCGCTGCGGATAGGGGATCTCGATCCCGGCCCCGCGCAGGGCGTCGTCGATGGCCCAGGTATAGGCCGCGAAGATCGCCGCCGGTCGGCGCACGGAATCAATGGTCGGCCAGACGACCAGCTCGAACTTCAGCGCCGAGTCGCCGTAGCCGACCAGCCAGACCTGGGTCTTGCGCATGGCGTCGTCCGGCGAGGTGAACGGCACCGAATGGGCGGCCTTCAGCACTGCGGCCCGCACCGCCTCCTTGTCGGCCCCAAACGCCGTGACGAACGGCACGCGGATGCGCCGGTTGGAATGATGCAGGGTCCAGTTGACGACCTGGTCGTTCACCAGCACCGAATTGGGGACGATGATGTCGGTGCTGTCGTTGGTGCGGATGCGGGTGGCGCGCGGCCCGATCTCGTGAACCACGCCCCGGGCGCCGTTGGACAGCTCGACGAAGTCGCCGACCGCCACCAGTCGCTCGAACACCAGCGAGATGCCCGAGGCGAAGTCCTTGATCACCCCCTGCAGGCCCAGGCCGACGCCGACGCCCAGGGCCCCGGCGAACACCGCCAGCGAGGTCAGGTCGATGCCCATGGTCGACAGGGCGGCCAGGAAGCCGATCACCACCAGGCCGTAGGTCGCCAGCTTCTCGACGATGTACAGCGACGAGGCGCTGTCGACCGCGCGGGCCCGCAGGCGGCGCAAGCCGGCGGCGGCCAGGCGGGCCGCCAGCATGGCCGCCGCCACGATCACGATCGCCGCGCCCAGCCCCCCGAGGGTAATGGTGCTCTTGCCCATCTTGACCAGTTCGAGGGCGTCGAGGCGGTGCAGCGGGTTGTCGACCATGGCGGCGAGTGTGGGGGCGCCCGGGCGTGGCGGGCAACCCCCGCTAGATTACCGCCCCACCATCGCCAGCCCGGCCGCGCTGTAGCGCGCGCCCTCGACGGCCGTCTCGGGCGCCGCCGCGGCGATCCGGGCCAGGTCGTCGGCCGACAGGGCCACGTCCACGGCGCCGAGGTTCTCCTCCAGGCGGCTGATCTTGGTGGTGCCGGGGATCGGGGCGATGTGCTCGCCCTGGGCCAGGATCCAGGCCAGGGCCAGCTGGGCCGGGGTGATCCCCTTCTCGGCGGCGATCGCCGTCAGGGCCTCGACCAGGGACAGGTTCTTGGCCATGGCCTCGCCCTGGAAGCGCGGCAGGCCCCGGCGGAAGTCGTTGTCGGCCAGGGACGCGTCGGTCTTGATCGCCCCGGTCAGGAAGCCCCGGCCCAGCGGGCTGTAGGGCACCAGGCCGACGCCCAGCTCGCTCAGGACCGGCAGAGTCGTTTGCTCCAGGTCGCGGAACCACAGCGAATACTCGCTCTGCAGAGCCGCCACCGGCTGCACCGCATGAGCCTTGCGGATGGTCTCGGGACCGGCTTCCGACAGGCCGAAGTGCTTGACCTTGCCCTCGGCGATCAGGTCCCTGACCGTCCCGGCCACGTCCTCGATCGGCACGTTGGGATCGACGCGGTGCTGGTAGAACAGATCGATCACCTCGACGCCCAGGCGCTTCAGCGACGCCTCGGCCACGGCGCGGATGTGCTCGGGCCGGCTGTCGGTGCCGCGCATGCGGGCAAAGCCCTCGCCCGACCCTTCCGGCGCGATGTCGAAGCCGAACTTGGTGGCGATCACCAGCTTGTCGCGGAAGGGCTTCAGGCCCTCGCCGACCAGAACCTCGTTGGTGTAGGGGCCGTAGACCTCGGCGGTGTCGAAGAAGGTCACGCCCAGCTCGACCGCGCGGGCCAGCAGCTTGAAGGCGTCGGCCTTGTCCAGCGCCGTGCCGTAGATCTGGCCCATCCCCATGCAGCCGAGTCCGATGGCCGAGACTTCCAGCCCGTCGCCGAGTTTGCGCGTCTTCATGGTGAGCTCCTGATGTTCGGATGTCGCATCGGAAGGCCTCGCCGTCCGACGGTGGGAAGATGGGCGCCGGACCGCCCGACGATAAGCGCTTGAAGTCTCAGTGAACTGCTGAGAATTTCTCAGCAATGGACCAGCGCCCCCTGCCCGACCTCGCCGTCTTCGCCCTAGTGGCCCAGCATCGCAGCTTCCGCGCCGCCGCCCAGGTGCTGGGCGTCTCGGCCTCGGCGCTGAGCCACACCCTGCGCAATCTGGAAGCCCGGCTGGACGTGCGGCTGCTGCACCGCACGACTCGCAGCGTCGCGCCGACCGAGGCCGGCGAGCGGCTGCTGGCCCGCCTGGCCCCGGCCCTGGCCGACATCGACGCGGCCCTGTCCGAGGTGGCGGCGTTCCGCGACCGCCCATCGGGGCGGCTGCGGATCAACATCGCCCGCTCGGCGGCCCGCTGGCTGGTGGGCCCACGCCTCGGCGGCTTCCTGAACGCCCATCCGGACGTGCGGGTCGAGATCGCCTGCGACGACGGCCTCTCCGACATCGTGGCCGGCGGCTTCGACTGCGGCGTGCGGCTGGGCGAGAGCCTGCAGGCCGACATGATCGCCGCCCCGCTAGGCCGCGAGTTGAGCCAGGCCCTGGTCTGCGCCCCGTCCTACGTCGAGGCTCACGGCGCACCGGCCCGGCCCGAGGACGTGCTCCTGCACCGCTGCCTGCTGTTCCGCCGGGCCGGCGGCCAGCCCTGGCCCTGGGAGTTCGAGCGCCAGGGGCGCGAGGTGGTGGTCAACCCGGCCGGCGTGCTGGTCAGCGACGAGAACGAGGTCCTCCGCCGCGCCTGCCTGGACGGCGCGGGCCTGGCCTTCCTGTTCCGCGACCAGGTGGCCGACGATATCGCCGCCGGCCGGCTGGTCTCGCTGCTCGACGACTGGTGCGAGCCGTTTCCCGGCTTCTTCCTCTACTATCCCAGCCGCCGCCAGCTCTCGCCGGCCCTGCGGGCGTTCATCGACTGGATGCGGTCTTAGGACGCAGCGGCGTCCGCGCCTGCTCCGCCCCTCTACGCCATTGCCCGTCATTCCCGCCCCCCCGGAATGGCGGCGCCGACGGTGGACATGTCCGCCGTCGGTTAGAGGGCGAAATTCGCCGTCGACGCCCCGCCAGCAAGCTGGCCTTCGATCGCCCAGAACCTAATCGAACGGCGCGGCCATGAAGGCTGGCGTCGCCTCGGCCCGCGCGGTCAGGGCGACCAGGTTCGGACAGGCGGCCGCCTCGACCGACTCCGGCAGGGTCCGGGCGGCGAAGGTCCAGGCCACCGCGCCGGTCGCCCAGGCCTGCGAGCCCTCCAGCCAGGCCGGCGGCGCGGCCAGCTCGGCCTCCAGCAGGCCCCAGGCCGCGCCGACCTGGCCGCGCACCCGCTCGATCCAGGGCGCGTGATATTTCTCCTCGGGCCGCTGGTTGAACTCGTAGACCAGCTGGACGGTCTTTTCGCAGGCGGCCAGGGCCAGGCCGAGGATCCGCTGGGCGCGGGCGTGGTCGGCCAGGCCGTCGGGGCTCAGGCGCCGCCCGGCCAGGCGCTCCAGGTGCTCGACGATCAGGCCGGACTCCATCAGCACCACGCCGTCGTCGGTGACCAGGGTCGGGGCCCGCACGATCGGATTGATCGCCGCGAAGGCGTCGTAGTGGCGGAACACCGACACCGGCTCGTGCGTGAACGGCAGGTCCAGCAGCCGCAGCGTCACCGCCACGCGCCGCACATAGGGCGAATCCAGCATTCCGATCAGTCGCATCGCACGCTCCCTGGTTGCTCGCACAGGATGAGGCATGCGTCGGCGAAAGGGCATGGCCATTCATCGGCCAAAGCACGATAGTTCCGATGAATTCAAGGTGGAAACCGCACATGCCGATCCCAGATGGCCTGGACGCCAAGGATATCGCCATCCTCGAGGCCCTCCAGGCCGATGGCCGCATCTCCCTTTCGGAGCTGGGACGACGGGTCGGCCTGTCCCAGCCGTCGATGTCGGAACGGGTCAAGCGGCTGGAGGAGCGCGGGATCATCATCGGCTATGGCGCGCGGATCGATCCGCTGGCCCTGGGCCTGGCCCTGACCGCCATCATCCGCCTGAAGACCACCCACGAGCACATGCGCGCCTGCCTGGAGGCGTTCGACCGCCTGCCCTATGTGGTCGAGGTCCACCGGGTGACCGGCGACGACTGCTTCGTGCTCAAGGCCGTCGTCCCCTCGGCCGGCGACCTGGCGACGATCGTCGACGCCATCGGCCGCTTCGGCCCGGTGACCACCTCGGTGGTGCTGCAGAGCCAGCCGCCCCGGCCGATCGGCAAGGCGCTGCTGGCGGCCGGTCGCTAGATCGGAGCGGCCTTTCCGCTCCGGGGGGTCGAAGGACAAGGACCGCGCACCGCCTTGGATATCGATCCGCTCTAGGGTCTGGACTCAATTGTCCCCACGGTTGTCATCCCGGCCGAAGCGAAGCGTAGAGCCGGGATCCAGGTGAACCGCACCGCATCAGCCCAGCCCCCTGGATCCCGGACAGCCTCTGCGAGGCTTCCGGGATGACAACTAGTTATAACCAACTGATATTTTTCAGATAATTTCACCACCCAATTGAGTATTGACCCTAAGCCGCGGCCCTCGCCGCGAACCACGGCGTGATCCGCCGCAGGGCCTCCTCGACCTCGGGCGTCGAGACCGCGAAGCTGAAGCGGATGAACCGCCGGCCGTCGACTGGGTCGAAGTCGACGCCGGGCGCCGTCGCCACGCCGGTGTCGCGCAGCAGGGCCTCGCAGAAGGCCAGGCTGTCGTCGGTCAGGTGGCCGATGTCGGCATAGATGTAGAAGGCCCCGTCGGGCGGGGCGATCGAGGCCAGGCCCAGGGCCGGCAGGGCGTCCAGCAGCAGGGCGCGGTTGGCGCGGTAGACGGCGACGTGGCCCTCCAGCTCGTCCAGGCAGTCCATGGCGACCAGGCCGGCGTGCTGGCTAAGCGACGGCGGGGTCAGGAACAGGTTGCCCATGAAGGCCCGGGCGCGACCAACCTGGTCGGCGGGCGCGACCACCCAGCCCAGCCGCCAGGCGGCCATGCTGAAATATTTGGAGAAGCTGTTGACGATCAGGGCCTCGGGTTCGAAGGCCAGCATCGAACGGGCCGGCTCGCCATAGCTGAGGCCGTGATAGATCTCGTCGGAGACGACGCGGATCCCGCGTTCGCGGCAGACGCCGGCGATGGCTTCCAGCTCGGCGGCGGGGATGATCGTGCCGGTGGGGTTGGCCGGGCTGGCGATGATCACGCCGGCCGGGGCCGGGTCCAACGCGGCCAGGTGGGCGGCGGTCAGCTGGAAGCGGCTTTCGGCCCCACAGGCGATCTCGACCGGGACCAGGTTCAGGGCCTTCAGCGTGTTGCGATAGGCCACGTAGCCGGGCCGCGCCAGGGCGACGCGGTCGCCGGGCCGGAAGTTCGAGGCCAGGGCCAGCACCAGGGCCGGCGAGGCGCCGCAGGTCAGGATGATCCGCTCGGGATCGACCTCGACCCCGTCCAGTTCGGCGTAGCGCCGGGCGATCGCCGCCTTCAGCCGCGGGCTTTCCCAATAGCCCATGCCGTCGGTGTCCAGCACGTGATGCGCCGTCGCTATGGCCGCCGCCGGGGCGCCGGTCGATGGCTGGCCGAACTCCATGTGGATGATCGACTTCCCCTCGGCCTTCATCTGGTGGGCCAGGCGGCTGATGGCGATGGCGTGGAAGGGTTCGATCTCGGAGGCGGACATGCGAGGGTAACTAGTGCGCGGCGACGGAAGCGGCAACGGCGCTGTTCTTTCGCATAACCTCGGAGGTTATCGCTTCGGCGCACTCGGCGCGCGACCCTGCCTCGTCAACAACGAGGAGCTCGCCATGCCCGCCTACGCCGTCGCCCATCTGCGCAGTGTCGATTTCGGCCCCGCCATCATCGAATATCTGCAGCGCATCGACGCCACGCTCGAACCCTACGACGGCCGGTTCATCGTCCACGGGGTCCAGGCCGAGGTGATGGAGGGCCAGTGGCCCGGCGACATCGTGGTCATCGCCTTTCCGGACCTGGCGGCGGCCCGCGCCTGGTACGCCTCGCCCGCCTACCAGGCCATCCTCGCCCTGCGCACCGACCATTCGCAGGGCGACGTCATCCTGGTCGCCGGCTGCGGCGCCAACCACAAGGGCGCGGACCTGCTGGCCGCAGCCTGAGAGCGGCCCTTCGTCGAAAAACGGGGGCCGATGTCGGGATGTGCGCGTTTTGATCGTCCTGGCCTTGAACCGGCCGATCAGCGGCCCCCTGGAGGATAGCCCCGTGCAGAAGATCACCCCGTTCCTGTGGTTCGACACCCAGGCCGAAGAGGCCGCGAACTTCTATGTCTCTCTGTTTCCCAATTCGAAAGTCACCAGCATCGCGCGCTATCCCAGCGACGCCCAGCCGCCGGCCGGGCCGCCCGGGACGGTGATGACCGTCGGCTTCGAACTGGACGGCCAGGCCTACACCGCCCTGAACGGCGGTCCGATCTTTCCGTTCACCGAGGCGGTGTCGTTCGTGGTCCACTGCGCCGACCAGGCCGAGGTCGACCGCTACTGGAACGCCCTGACCGCCGACGGCGGCCGGGAAAGCCAGTGCGGCTGGCTGAAGGACAAGTACGGCCTGTCCTGGCAGATCGTGCCGCAGGAACTGCTGGACCTCTATTCCAGCCCCGACAAGGCCGCCGTCGGCCGGATGTTCGCGGCCATGATGCAGATGGTCAAGCTGGACATGCCCAAGCTGAAGGCGGCGTTCGAGGGGGCGTAGGCGCCGCGAGGTCCCTGTGGGCAGGACAACCTGCATAGGGATGGGATGCGAATAGGGCTGTCATCCCGGACAAGCCCGGCGAAAGCCGGGCGCCGATCCGGGATCGCCTCAAGCGCCGAGTTTACGCGTCGGTCCCGGATCTTCGCGCTGCGCGCTTCGTCCGGGATGACAGCCGTATCTGGTCGTATGCGAGACCCCCCGCCCAGCGGGGGAGGATCAACGCCGAGCAGATGCTCCCCCGCTGGGGGAGCTGTCGCGAAGCGACTGAGGGGGCTTTCCGCCGCCTAGGCCTTCTTCACGAACTCGGTCCGCAGCACCAGGCCGCGCACCTTCTCGACATTGGCCTCGATCTCGTCGGTGTCGCCGGTCAGGCGGATGTTCTTGACCAGGGTCCCGCGCTTCAGCGTCACGCCGCCCGAACCCTTGACCTTGAGATCCTTGATCAGGGTGACGTTGTCGCCGTCGGCCAGGATGGCGCCGTTGCTGTCGCGGGTTTCGTCGGACATGTCGTTCTTCTCCTGAAAGGTGGCGGTGCTTAGCAGGGCGCGCGGCCAAATCAAAATCTGGCCGGCTAACGCTAAGACCGTGTCTTCTCGATCCCCGGGATTTCGCCGATCCGCGCGGCGAGGAAGTCGACCAGCAGCCGGACCCGGGCGACGCCCGCGCGTTCGGGGACGATCAGCATGTTCAGCGGGACGGACGGCGGCGCATAGTCCGGCAGAACCGCCTCCAGCCGCCCCGCCGCCAGCAGGTCGTCGACCAGCCACCGATGGGCGGGCGCCACGCCGCGTCCGGCGACAAGGGCCTCGCGCGCGGCCAGCCCGTGGTCGATCCGCAGACGGCCTTCGAACGGAGTCGCATGGTGTTCGCCGTCCGGTCCTCGCAGGACGAGCGTCTGGCTGCCCGCCACGTTCGACATCCGGACGCCCTCGTGGCCGGACAGGTCCTCCGGGACGGCCGGCCGGCCCCGCGCCGCCAGGTAGTCCGGCGAGGCCGCCAGCAGGCGCCGAGACTGGCCCAGGGCCCGCAGTTTCATGGAACTATCGGTAAGCGGCCCCAGGCGCAGCGCGACGTCGACGCCCTCCCGCACCAGGTCGACGCGCTCGTCGGTGAGGCCAAGGTCGATTCCGATGTCGGGATAGAGGTCCTGGAACGCGAAGATCAGTCGGCTGACGTGCAACACCCCGAAAGCGGCCGTGCACGAGATCCGGATCGTGCCGGCCGGCGCGCCGCGCGCGCCGCGCGCCTCTTCCCCGGCTTGCTCGACCAGCCGCAGGATCTGGACGCAGTCGGCGTAGTAGCGCGCGCCTTCGTCGGTCATGGCGACCCGCCGGGTGGTCCTGCTGAGCAGGGGCGCGTCGACCGCCTCCTCCAGCTCCCGCAGATGTCGCGTGACCGTCGACTGGCCGACACCCAGTTCCCGCGCGACGGCGGTCAGGCTTCCCCGCTCGGCCACCCGGACGAAGGTGCGCATGCGCTCCAGCGTAACATCCGACCTATCCATTTTTCGGCATGATCTTATGCATTCCCAACATATACCGGACCATGGCGACGCCGCCTACCTGGAGGGTCGATTTCCACCCCTAGGATCGTCGACCCCATGAAAGTCCTGCTCGTCTTCGCCCACCCCGAACCCCGCTCGCTGAACGGCGCGCTCCGCGACGTCGCCGTCCAGGAACTGAAGGCCCAAGGCCACGAGGTTCGGGTGACCGACCTCTATGCCGACGGCTGGAAGTCGCAAGTCGACCGCGCCGACTTCCCCGTCCTGGCGCCGGACGCGCGCTTCAAGCCCGCCGCGGCCTCCAGCGAGGCCTTCGCCGCCGCCAGCCTGACCGCGGACGTCAGGGCCGAGCAGGAGAAGCTGCTGTGGGCCGACGCCCTGATCCTCCAGTTCCCCCTCTGGTGGTTCACCATGCCGGCGATCCTCAAGGGCTGGGTCGACCGGGTCTACGCCTACGGTTTCGCCTATGGCGTCGGCGAGCACAGCGACACGCGGTGGGGCGACCGCTACGGCGAGGGAACCCTGGCGGGGAAACGGGCCATGTTGATCGTCACCGCCGGCGGCTGGGAGGAGCACTATTCCGCCCGCGGAGTGAATGGCCCGATCGACGACCTGCTGTTCCCGATCAACCACGGGATTCTCTACTATCCCGGCTACGACGTGCTGCCGCCGTTCGTGGCCTACAGGGTCGACCGCCTCGACGCGGCCGGTTTCGAACCCGTCGCCGAGCGTCTGCGCGAACGGATGCGGACGCTGGCGACCACCCGCCCCATCCCCTATCGGCGACAGAACGGCGGCGACTACCTGATCCCGAGCATGACGCTCAAGCCGGGCCTGGAGCCCCCCGGCGCGACCGGCTTCGCGCTGCACGCGGCTGGGGCGATCGGCTAAGTCTTCCTCGCCAGCGGGTGCTTGGTCTTCACCACCTCCGCCAGGTGATCCCCCGCCACGTGGGTATAGATCTGGGTCGTGGCGATGTCGGCGTGGCCCAGCAGCGTCTGGATGACGCGCAGGTCGGCGCCGCCCTCCAGCAGGTGGGTGGCGAAGGCGTGGCGCAGGACGTGGGGGCTGACCGTCGCGCGATCGATGCCGGCGGCGATCGCGGCGTCCTCGAGCAGTTGGGAGACCCGCCGGGCGGTCAGCCGACCGCCCTTGCCGCGCGACGGGAACAGCCAGGGGCTGTCCTTGACGCCCTTTGGCAGGAATTGCGGCCTTGCCTCCAAATAGGCCTTCACCGCCGTGCGGGCCGCGTCGTTCAGCGGGGCCAGCCGCTCCTTGCCGCCCTTGCCCTTGACCATCAGGAAGGCCGGGTCGCGGGCCAGGGCCGCCAGCGGCAGGTTCAGCAGTTCGGAGATCCGCAGGCCCGAGGCGTAGAGCAGCTCGATCATGCAGGCCAGGCGCAGGCCCTGGGCGCCGTCCTTGGCGGCGGCGGCCGCGATCAGCCGCAGGACGGCGTCGCGCGACAGCACCTTGGGCAGAGGCCGGCCGGCCTTGGGGGCCGCGACCCGGCGCGAGGGGTCGTCGTCGCGCCAGCCCTCGCCCAGCACGAAGCGGTAGAACTGGCGCAGGGCCGAGCGACGGCGGGCGGCGGTGGCCGGCGACAGGCCGCGCGCGCCCAGGTCGGCGAAATAGGCCTCGACGGCCTCGGCCGAGGCCCCGTCCAGGTCGCCGCGCGAGGCCAGGAACAGCCGCGCGTCGGCCAGGTCCTTGGCGTAGGCGGTCAGGGTGTTGCGAGCGGCGGCGCGCTCGACGGCCATCATCTCGAGGAAGGCGTCGATCCAGCCGGGGGTCTTGGCTGAGCCGCTCATTTCACCTGCAGCGCCAGCAGCCCCTCCACGACGAAGGCGCGGGCGTCGGCCTCCAGCCCGGCCTTCAGCAGGGCGCGGGCCAGCCGGGCGCGGTCGACCGGACCGGGACCCGCCGGGCCCGCGTCGGCGGCGATCGACAAGGCCAGCAGGGCCGCCTCGCCCTGGCGGCCGGCGGCGGCCGCGTCGTCCAGCACGGTCAGCCGTCCGGCCGGGGCGGCGGACTTGCCGGGATCGAAGGTGGCGAACGGCGCGCGGGCCTCAGGGCTCACGACGCCGCCGAGCGCGGCCAGCAGCAGGGCGGCCGGCTGGGCGGGCGACTTGCTCCCCCCCTGGACGCCGCGCTCGATCAGGCCGTCGAGGACCTGGCCGTCCTTCTTGCCCTCGGCGGCGGCCAGGGCCGCGTCCAGCAGGGCCAGGTCTGTGGTCGTGGCCCCAGCGGGCAGGACGTCGCTGGTCAGCTTGCCCCGGAGGGCCCCGGCCGTGGCGGGATCGCCGGCCGCCAGGGCGGCGCGGGCCAGCAGCACGGGATCCTGCAGCGGCGCGTCGGCCCGGGCCAGGGCGGCCACGACCGGCAGGGCGGCCTTGGCGGCCTCGGTGAAGGCGGGGAGGCCCTTGGCCCCGCGCAACGCCGCGACGGCCGAGGCCTGAGCGGCGGTCAGGTCGGCGGGCGGGGCCGCGTCGGCCGGCTTGATCGCCGCCTTCAGCGCCGGCGAGGCGGTGGCGACCGCGGCGGCCGACGACACGTCCAACCCCAGCTTGCGCGACAGGGCGTAGTCGATCCCGTTCTTCAGGCTGGCCGCCCCGGCGGGCGCGCCGGACAACAGGGCGTTCATCAGCCGGGCGTAGTCGGCGTCCTTGGTCTGCTGGGCGGCCAGGGTGAAGGTCAGCTGGGCCGCGTCGCGCTGGCCGCCGATCGCCTGGCAGAAAGCCCGCAGCCGCAGCCAGTAGGGCGCGCCGCGGTCGACGCTCAGCGCCTCGCCGATCCTGCAGGCCTTGTCGTCGGCGCCGGTGATCAGGGCCGCCTCGGCCGCCGCCAGCGACAGCGGGGCGCTGGCCGCCACGCCGGGGACGCGGTCCAGCACGGCGTCGGCGCCCTTGGCCTCGCCCAGGGCGATCAGGGCCATGGCCCGGGCGGCGCCCAGCTCCGGATCGTCGCCGATCCCGGCCGGGGCGTTGGCGCCGGTGGCCAGCACCCGCCGCGCCAGACCGGCCGCGGCCGGCGACAACGGCTTGGCCGCCAGCTTGGGCAGGGCTTCCTTGACCACGCCCGGCGCGGCGTCCTTCCACAGGTCGCCCGACAGGCCCGTCTGGGCCGCCGGCGGCGAGAACAGGTCCGGCGCGGCCAGGGACTGGACCTGCACCTGAGCCCAGGCGGGGGTCCAGGCGGGAGCCGCCGAAACCAGCGCCGCCAGGACGAGGGCCGAGCAGATCGTGAGTCGCTTTGAAGGAGCCATGGTTCAACTATGCCGCAGGACAGGGGTTGGCGAAACTTTTCGCCCTCGGGGCCACCCTGGACGCGGCTTTGGTCCAAACCTTGGCGGGACGCCCCGCCCTCGTGTAAACCGCCAGCAGGCCCATGACCGACGACCCCGCCCCTTCCCGCCCCGACCAGGGTCAAGACCTCCAGGGTCCCGACCCGAAGGCCGCCCTGCGTGGCAAGACCATCGTCCTGGTCGGGCTGATGGGCGTGGGCAAGTCCAGCGTCGGCCGCCGCCTGGCCGCGGCCCTGGACCTGCCGTTCCGCGACGCCGACAACGAGGTCGAGGCCGCCGCCGGACGCTCGATCCCCGAGATCTTCGCCGAGATGGGCGAGCCGGCCTTCCGCGACGGCGAACGGCGGGTGATCGCCCGCCTGCTGGACGAACCGCCGCACGTGCTGGCCACCGGCGGCGGGGCCTTCGTCAACGCCGAGACCCGCGCCCTGATCAAGTCCAAGGCCGTCGCCGTCTGGCTGAAGGCCGACCTGGAGCTGCTGGCCCGCCGCGTCGGCCGCAAGGAGGGCCGGCCGCTGCTGAAGGGCCGCGACCCGATGGACGTGCTGCGCGAGCACGCCAGCCTCCGCTACCCCGCCTATGGCGAGGCCCATCTGACGGTCGAGACCGGCGACACCGCCCATGGCGTGGCGGTCGAGGCCGTGATCCAGGCCCTGAAATCCTACCTGACCCCATCCGAAAGCGAGCTCAAGTGATCACCACCATCCCCGTGGGCCTGGGCGCGCGCGCCTATGACGTGGTCGTCGGCACGGGGCTGATCGACCGCGCGGGCGAGCACATCGCCCCCCTGCTCAAGCGCAAGCGGGTGGCGATCGTCACCGACACCAATGTCGGCGAGCATCATGGCGAGCGGCTGGCCAACGCGCTGGAGCACGCCGGCGTCGCCACGGACGTGATCCTGGTCCCCCCCGGCGAGGAGACCAAGAGCTTCGAGGGCCTGGCCGAGCTGTCGGACAAGCTGCTGGCCCTGAACCTGGAGCGCGGCGACATGGTCGTGGCGTTCGGCGGCGGGGTGGTCGGCGACCTGACCGGCTTCGCGGCGGCGATCTACAAGCGCGGCATCGACTTCATCCAGATCCCGACCACCCTGCTGGCCCAGGTGGATTCGTCCGTCGGCGGAAAAACCGCCATCGACACGCCGCGCGGCAAGAACCTGATCGGCGCCTTCCACCAGCCGCGCCTGGTGCTGGCCGACCTCGACATCCTGGCCACCCTGCCGGCCCGCGAGCTGGCCTGCGGCTATGCCGAGATCATCAAGTACGGCCTGCTGGGCGACTTCGTCTTCTTCGAGTGGCTGGAAGCCAACGTCCACGCCGTGCTGGAGCGCGACACCTCGGCCCTGGTCCGCGCCGTCGGCCGTTCGGTGGAGATGAAGGCCGAGATCGTCGCCGAGGACGAGAAGGAGGTCGGACGCCGGGCCCTGCTGAACCTGGGCCACACCTTCGGCCACGCGGTCGAGGGCGAGATGGGCTTCGGCGACACGCTCAAGCACGGCGAGGCCGTGGGCCTGGGCATGGCCCAGGCCTTCCGCTTCTCGGCCCGCCAGGGCCTGTGCTCCAGCCAGGACGCCGTCCGCGCCGAGGCGGCGATCAAGGCCGCCGGCCTGCCGACCCGGCTGTCCGACATCCGCCCCGAGCCGTTCAGCGCCGACGCCCTGATCGCCCACAGCGCCCAGGACAAGAAGGCCGAGGGCGGCCTGCTGACCTTCGTCCTGGTGCGCGCCATCGGCGACGCCTTCGTGGCCAAGGACGTGGACCGCGACGAACTGCGGGCGTTCCTGGTGGAGGAAGGGGCGGTTTAGCGGCCACGCTCCACCGAGCGGCGATATCCAAAGACATCGGCGCCCAACCGGCTGTCATCCCGGAAGCCTCGCAGAGGCTGTCCGGGACCCAGAGGACTAGGCGAAGGCTTTGCGGCCGTCCTGGATCCCGGACAAGCGCTGCGCGCTTTCCGGGATGACGACGAGGGGTGATGGCAATTCCCTCGCTCGACCCGCTCCCTCCGAATTCACTGACCTCCGAGGTCATGGACCCGCCCATGGCCCCATGCCAGCCTGCCCCGTCCGCCAAGCGCCACGGAGCCGTTTCGCCTTGCGCCCTCTCCTCGCCCTCGCCGCCCTCGCCCTGTCGTTGGGCCTCGGCCCGCCCGCAGCCCAGGCCGCGACGCCCGCCCCCGCCGACAGGCTGGACCATGCGCTGCTGTGGGGCCGCGACATCGACCAAGTCTCGGCGGTCCTGGCGGTCAAGCTGGGCTTCCAGGTGCGGCCCGGGCGCAACCCCGGCGGCGTCGCCAACCGCTATGTGCGCTTGGCCGACCAGGGCTATGTCGAGCTGCTGGGCATCACCCGCCCAGATGCGGAGCTGGACCCCGGCATGCAGGCCGACCAGGCCTCGCTGCACGGCGGGGCGGGATCGCGCTCGTTCGGCCTGCATTCTGCGGCGCTCGACCAGGCCCAGGCCGGACTGAAGGCCAAAGGCCTGCCGGTAACCCCGATCTTCACCGCCGGAGCCAATGACCCCGACGGCCAGGGACCGGGCAAGCCCCCGCGCTGGCGGCTGTTCGCCTTCGAGCGCCCGGTGCTGTCCAGCAACGTCTTCCTGATCGACTACGCCGCGCCGAGGTCCGATCCGGCCAGCGTCGCCGACGACAAGGTCGCCCGCCAGCATCCCAACGGGGCGCGCGAGCTGTCGGCCTTCTGGCTGCTGTCGGGCGACGCCGCCGCCGACCGGGCGCGGCTGGAGACCCTGGGCCTGGCCGGCGCAGTCCCCGTCAAGGTCCCGCAGGTCGCGGCCAAGGGCTATTGCGTGGCGGTCGGCCCGAACGCCCTGCTGGCGCTGGAGCCGGACGGCCCGGGGATCGCGGCCGACGCCTTGCGCGAGGGCGGCCCGCAGGTGCTGGGCGTCAGCCTGGGCGTCGCCGACCTGGACACGGCCAGGCGGCGGGTCGAGCGCGGCTACGAGCAGAGCCTCCCCGCCTATGCCGGCCTGTCGGGCCAATCATTCCTGGCCCCGACCCGCGCGGACCTGGGCCTGCTGATCGAATTCCACGCGGCCTCGGCCGCGGGGCCGTGCGGCGGCGCGAAGGGTTAGGGTCCTCGGCGCCCCGATCCCGGCAAGCCGCAAGCTTCGCGGCGTCCGACCTCCCGCATCGCCTGGACGTGGCGTAAGAAGGATCCATGATCCTGACCGCCATCCTCGGCCTCGCGCCGATCATCATCGGCCTGTTGGCCGTCTCGGCGCTGTTTTCGGCCGCCGAGACCTCGCTGACCGCCGCCTCCCGGGCCCGCATGCACCAGCTGGAGCGCGAGGGCGACCGGCCGGCCAAGCGGGTCAACACCCTGCTGGCCGACCAGGAGACGATGATCGGGGCGGTGCTGCTGGGCAACAACCTGATCAACATCCTGGCCTCGGCCCTGACCACCCAGGTGCTGACCGCCGCCATCCCCGGCCCTTGGGGCGTGGCGGCGGCGACCGGGGCGATGACCGTGCTGGTCCTGGTGTTCGCCGAGGTGCTGCCCAAGACCCTGGCGATCCTGAAGTCCGACGACGTGGCCCGCTTCCTGTCGGGGCCGACCCTGCTGGTGGTGCGATTGTTCGGCCCGATCATCTACGCCATCCAATGGGTGGTGCGGCGCACGCTGCGGCTGTTCGGGGTCAAGCTGGACATGGCGGTCGACGTGCTGGCCGCCCACGAGGAGATCCGCGGCGCGGTCGAATACCATCACTCCGAAGGCGGGGTCGAAAGCGGCGACCGGCGGATGCTGGGCGGGGTGCTGGACCTGTCGGACATGGACGTCTCGGAGATCATGGTCCACCGCAAGTCGATCACCCTGATCGACGCCGACCTGCCGATCCGCGAGCTGGTGGCCGAGGCGCTGGAGGCCCAGCACACCCGCATCCCGCTCTATCGAGAGAACCCCGACAACATCGTCGGCGTGCTGCACGCCCGCGACCTGCTGCGCGCCCTGGCCGCCGCCAACGGCGCGATCGACGACATCGACGTGGCCGCCATCCAGCGCGAGCCGTGGTTCATCCCCGACACCACCAACCTCAAGGACCAGCTGAACGCCTTCCTCAAGCGGCGCAGCCACTTCGCCCTGGTGGTCGACGAATACGGCGCGCTGCAGGGCCTGGTGACCCTGGAGGACATCCTCGAGGAGATCGTCGGCGAGATCGAGGACGAGCACGACACCAAGGTCGAGGGCCTGCGACCCCAGGCCGACGGCTCGGTGCATGTCGACGGCCACGTCACGGTCCGCGACCTCAACCGGGCGATGGACTGGCGGCTGCCTGAAGGCGAGGCGGTGACCATCGCCGGCCTGGTGATCCACGAGGCCCAAACCATCCCCGAGCCCGGACAGATCTTCATCTTCCACCACCACCGCTTCCAGGTGCTGCGCCGCCAGCGCAACCAGGTGACCGGCCTGCGGATCAGCGGACGGCTGGACGAGAGCGCCCGCTGACCGCGCCTTGCGTCGGGCAGCCGACGCAACCGCCTGATTTACCGCGCTTTGCACGCCGATTTGGCGCGACGATCGGTTGAGGACGGCCTCGACCCGGCGCAGTATGCCGGCGCGGGGAACCATCACCATGGCGACGCGTTTGTGACCGCGCTCGGAAAAACGAGCGACCGGGGCGAGTGGGGGTGAGCAGCTTGGCCAAGGCGACCAGCCGCGCCGAGGAAGACGAGGCCGACGACCTTGTCGCGCGCCTCGCCGCCGCCGAGGCGGCTCTGGCCGAGGAGGTGCGCCGGTCGCGCGCCCTCAACCGCATCGCCGAGGCCATCGGGGCCGGCCACGACGCCGAGACTCTGGTCCAGACCGTGGTCGACGGCGGAGTCGAGCTGACCGGGGCCCAGTTCGGCGCGTTCTTCTACAAGGTCGCCGGCGAGGCCGGCGAAAGCTTCATGCTCTACAGCCTGTCGGGCGCGCCGCGCTCGGCCTTCGAAGCCTTTCCTATGCCGCGCAGCACCGCCGTCTTCGCGCCCACCTTCCAGGGCGCGGGCGTGGTGCGATCGGACGACATCACCCGCGACCCGCGCTACGGCCGCAACGCGCCTTACCGCGGCATGCCCGAGGGCCATCTGCCGGTCCGCAGCTACCTGGCCGTGCCGGTGATCACCCGCCAGGGCTCGGTGCTGGGCGGCCTGTTCTTCGGCCATCCCCAGCCGGCGCGCTTCGGCCCGCACGCAGAGAGCCTGATGGTCGGCCTGGCCGCCCAGGCGGCGGTCGCGATCGAGTCCGTGCGGACCCACGACGCCGCTCACGCGGAGCTGGCCCAGCGCCGCGACGCCGAGGAGCGCCTGAAGTTCGCCCTGGAGGCCGGCCGCCTGGGCGCGTGGGAGCTGGACGTGGAGACCCGCGCCTATCTGGCCTCGGACATCTGCAAGGCCAATTACGGCCGCGGACCCGACGACGACTTCGGGTTCGACGACCTGGTCGCCTCCGTGGATCCAGACGACCGCCCGCGGATGATCGCCGCCATCGAGGCCGCCATCCGCCACGGGGCCGACTACGACATCGAGTACCGCGTGCGCACGCCGGGCGGCGAGATCCGCTGGGTGCACGCCCGGGGCCGCGCCGCCCAGACCGGCGATCATGGCGGGGCCCGGCGGATGGCCGGCGTGTCGCTGGACGTCACCGCGCGCAAGCGGGCGGAAGAGCGCCAGAAGCTGCTGGTCAACGAGCTGAACCACCGGGTGAAGAACACCCTGGTCTCGGTGCAGTCGATCGCCAGCCAGACCCTGCGCACCACCGACACCCCGGCGGCCTTCCGCGACGCCTTCGAGGGCCGGATCATGGCCCTGTCGCACACCCACGACCTGCTGACCCAGCAAAACTGGGAAGGCGCCAGCCTGCGCGAGATCTTCGATTTCGAGCTGGAGGCCTTCGCCGCCCGCGACCGCATCGCCTTCGACTACGCCCGCGACGTCCAGCTGAGCCCCAAGGCGACGGTGGCCCTGGGCATGGCCATCCACGAACTGGCGACCAACGCCCTGAAGTACGGCGCGCTGTCGGTCCCGGGCGGCGCGGTGCGGGTGGCCTGGGGGCCGGAGCCCGACGCGGCCGACGCCCCGCGCCTGCGCCTGACCTGGACCGAACACGGCGGCCCGCCGGTGGTCCCGCCCCGCCGCCACGGGTTCGGCGCGCGCCTGCTGGAAAAGGGCCTGGCGGGAGAACTGTCCGCACAAGTCGCACTGGCCTATGATAGCCTTGGCCTCGCCTGCACCATGAAGTTGCCGATCCGTGCCCTGGAGCCTTGAACAATGAAGACCCTCGCCGCCCTTAAGGTCCTGGTGGTCGAAGACGAGGCGCTGGTCTCCATGCTGGTGGAGGACATGCTCAGCGATCTCGGCTGCGTCGTCGTCGGTCCCGCCGCCGAGCTGGAAGAGGCCCTGCGCCTGGCCGGCGGCGCCGACATCGACGCCGCGCTGCTGGACGTCAATCTGGGCGGACGCCCGATCTTCCCGGTCGCCGACGCCCTGAAGGAACGCGGCGTGCCGTTCGCCTTCGCCAGCGGCTATGGCGAGGCGGGCCTGTCGGAAGGCCATAAGGGCGCGACCGTGCTGCAGAAGCCGTTCCGCGAAGCCGACCTGCGCAAGGTGCTGGAAGGCCTGGCCGCGCAACTGGCCTGAAGCCGCCGCATCGCCGCGGCTCGAAACAGGGCTCGATAAAAAAGAGCGGCGGGACACGTCCCGCCGCTCTTCTTTTTGTCCCGTGTCCGGAAGACGGCCTTGGCCCGTATCGTCGGAAGGACCGGCGACACGGGCCGCAGGCGCTACCAGCGCTTGGTGACTTCGAACATCACCCGGCGACCGCGCAGGTCGTAGGCGTTCAGCGCCGAGGTGCCGATCCGGAACTGGCCCGCCGACTGCGCCGGCGGCAGTTCGTCGAAGAGGTTCAGGACGCCCAGCTGGAGCGTCAGCTTGTCGAACTTCTTGCGCACGGTCAGCGAGTGATAGGCCGTGAACTCCGTATACTGCTTGGAGTACAGCGTCTTGTTGTACCGGCTGCTGAAGCGGGTGTCGCCATCGACCAGGAGCTCGGTGTCCGAGGCCTTGCCGTACATGTCGACCGCCCAGTTGATGGTCCAGTCGTCGTGATCGAAGCGGGTGTTGATCACGCCGGTGAAGTCCGGCTCGGTGGTCTCGCCGTTGTGGTCGTCGGGGATGCCGCCTTCCAGCAGGTTGGTGACGTCCTCGAACTGCCAGGTGAACTGGCCGTCGATCGTCAGTTTTCCGGCCGTGAACTCGTGCTGATAGCGGGTGTTGAGGTCCAGACCGCGGTTCTTCTGGCTGGCGACGTTCAGGTAGTTGTCGTTGATGACCGAGATGTCGTGGGTGACCGGGTCACGATTGAACAAGGTGCAGAAGTCGTTCGGGAAGGTGGTGCCGCCGTAGCAGGAAGCCAGGATGTTGCTGGCGCCGAACACCGCGACTTCGTTGTTGACGGTGATGTCGAAGTAGTCGAGCGCCACGCTCAGGTCCATGAAGCTCGGGGTCCAGATGACGCCGAACGTGGTGGCCTTGGAGGTTTCGGCCTTCAGACGGCCCAGGCCGCCGCCGGTGCTGACCTGCGGGGTGGACGGGGCGGTGTAGTCGTCCGGGATGCCGGCCGCCGCGCAGTTGGTCTGGACACGGGGGTTGTTCGCCTGGGTGGTGCCCCAGCGCTCGCAGGGGTCCACGCCGTTGAAGAACGAGGTTTGGTCGGCCAGGTACAGCTCGTACAGCGCCGGGGCGCGGAACGAGGTGCCGTAGGCCGAACGGATCCGGAAGGACGACGACAGCTGCCAGTTCAGGCCGACCTTGTAGGTCTCGTCCGAACCGTAGCTCTTGTAGTCGGTGTAACGGCCCGACAGGCTGAGATCCAGCTTCTCGACCATCGGCAGGTCCTTGAAGACCGGGATGGCCAGTTCGCCGTAGATTTCCTTCACGTCGTCGCTGCCGGCCGTGCGGCCCGCGGTGCTGTAGCCCCAGTAGTTGGCGTGCTGGGCGTTGAAGCCGGGAGTGTCGTCCAGCTTGTCCTTACGGTAGGTCGCGCCGAACGCCGCGCCCACCGGGCCGGCCGGCAGGTTGAACAGGTCGCCGCTGATCGAGCCTTCGAACGAGTACTGGGTGTACTTGGTCGTGCCGGTTTCCTGGCCGATCAGGAACGACCGTTGGGCGGGCGTCAGGTTGCCGGCCAGGATGTCCTTGCCGAAATAGTCGATGGTCATGCACGAGCCGCCGGAGATGGTGATCTCGGACGGGTCGCAGGCCAGGCCGCTGCCGCCGGTGGTGGCGAAGACGCGGTCCTGGTAGATGAAGTCGCTGGTGTATTTGGCGTCGGACTTGCCGTACTGGCCGTAGATGTCCCAGTCCCAGTTGTTCAGGAAACCGCCGCCGTTGATCGTGCCCTTCAGGCCGCCGACGATGCGGCCGTAGTCGATGGTTTCCGACTGCTTGTGCGGCAGCAGGATCAACGGAATGGCGTCGCCCGACGCGCCGCCGGCCTGCAGGCCCGCGGCCACCGAGTTGGCGGGGTTGTCGCCCGACACGGTTTCGAACAGGTACATGATGCTGGTGCCCGACGACTTGCGGCGGTTCAGCAGCAGTTCGCCATAGGCTTCGACATTGGGCGTGATGTCGTAGCTGCCCGTCACATAGATCGTGCCGCGCTTGATCGGCGAGATCGCATCGGCGTTCTGATAGGCGGGGCTGTCGTAGTTGGCGTAGGGGTAGGTCGCCGGCTGGCCGGCGCGGGCTGCGCGCACCCAGTTGGGCAGGAACGCGCGGGTGGTCAGACCGGCCGCCGGGTAGCCGCCGGGAGGGGCGTTGGCCAGGGTCGGATCCCACTGGAACACACCGCCGAACAGGTCGGCCGCCTGCCAGCTATTGTTGATGGCGTTGAAGCACTTGTAGTGGCCAGTCTTCGGATCGATGAAGTCGGCGCGGGCGCCGGTCGAGGCGTCGAAGCGGTAGTCTTCGGCGCAGGACGTGTATTTGCGGTCCTTGACCTTCAGGGCCTTCTGCTCGTTGTAGTCGCCCGTGATGTTGATGTAGCCCTTGTCGAACACCTTCCCGGCCGTAGCCGAGAAGCGATAGGTCTCACCCTCGCCGCGGGTCGGCACCGCGCCGTAGACGTTCATTTCGACGCCGTCGAAATCCTTCTTGGTCATGATGTTGACGACGCCAGCCACGGCGTCCGAGCCGTAGATCGACGAGGCGCCGTCCTTGAGGATTTCGGTGCGGTCAATGATCGACGACGGCAGGACGTTCAGGTCGACCGGGCCGACCGTGCCGCCCTGGCCGGCCGGGGCCAGGCGACGGCCGTTCAGCAGGACCAGCGTGCGGTTGGCGCCCAGGCCGCGCAACGAAACGCTGCTGATGTTCTCGCCGCCGGTGATGACGTAGCCGGTCAGCAGGTTGTTCGACTGGAACGAACCGCTGGCCGCCGACGACTTCTGCAGAATGTCGCCTGTGTCGACCAGTCCCTGCAGGGTCGACTGTTCCGAGGTGATCACCTGGATCGGCGAGGCGCTGGTGTATTCGGTGCGCTTGATGCGCGACCCGGTCACGACCAGCGCTTCGACCTCGGTGTCGGCCGACGCCGCCTTGGCGGCGGGCGCCGTGTCCTGGGCCAGGGCGGCCACGGGCGCGGCGGCAAGGGCGATGACGCCCGCCAAGATTGAAGTGGTGAGCAAAAGCTTGCGGTCGAGCATATGGTCCCCTGCCAAATAATTCACAGCGGGGCGCGACCAAAAAATTGCGCCGACCCCGATTGCGACGGACGCTATTCACCTTCGGGAGCCGGCTCAACGATAAGAAGCGGATCCAGAAACTTATGGCGACCGGCGTTACAATCTGGTCACAGTATCGCCACGAAGGGTTCAGGGCGCCGCTTTCATCGGCGGCTCAGGCGCTCGCGCTGGGTTGGAGTCGTCCGCAAACTGGATAGATTGTGGAATTGAGCGCCTTGAAGCCGTTCGTCGAGCGTGTCGGAAATGGGGCCGGCGCGGAGTAAGCACGCTCTTACAAATGGCAATGTTTATCCAACGCGGGGATTTGGAGTAACGATGTTTTTACGCAACCTTGGATTGCTTACGGGCGCCACCTTGGCCTTGGCGACCGCCCCGGCCCTCGCGCAGGCGCCGGCCCCGGCCCCGGCGACCGCGCCGACCGCCCATGACTTCGCCCGCAACGCCCAGATCGACGACGTCAGCATCTCGCCGGACGGCAAGCATATCGCCGGTCTGGTCTCGCAGGACGGCGTGACCAAGGTCATCGCCATCTGGGAAACCGCCAATCCCGACAAGGCCCCGACCATCCTGGGCGCGTCCAAGATGCAGCTGATGGCGGTGAACTTCGTCAAGGACGACCGTCTGGCGGTCGTGGCTCAGCAGTTGTGGACCTTCGGCGCGACCAAGGCCCACCTGCAGAAGGTCTACATCACCGACCTGCAGGGTTCGAAGTGGACCTCGGCCCTGCCGGAGAACCGCGGCAAGAGCGACTACGAGGAGCTGATGCAAGCCGTCAGCAACCCGTCGATCCTGAGCCGGCTGCCCAACGACCCCAAGCACATCCTGGTGCTCAACACCGGCGCCAACGGCGCGGGCGACGTCTACAAGGTCGATCTCTACGACGGCGGCGCCGATCGCGTGACCCGCGGCTCGGACCGGTTCGGCGGCCTGGAGCCCGACCACACCGGCGAGCTGCGCGCCCGCCAGAAGGTCGATTTCGACAACGGCAAGGTCTATGTCGCCCAGCAGATCCGCGACCCGAAGACCGGCGACTGGGTCGAACACTTCCGTTCCTACGCCAAGGACCGCAACCTGACGACGGTGGTCGGCTTCAGCGACGATCCCAACATCGTCTACGTCAATGTCCGCCAGAACGGCGCCGACAAGACCGGCGTCTATGTCTACGACATCCAGCAGCGCAAGATCATCGAGCCGGCCTTCGAGATCAAACTGTTCGACGCCGGCGGGCCGATCCTCGACGACGACGGCAAGGTGCTGGGCTTCAGCTACGAGGCCGACACGGTCCGCGACTACTGGGTCGATCCGATCCTGGCGGCGGCCGCCAAGAGCCTGCCCGCGGCCCTAGGGGTCCAGAACACCACCCTGCAATGGACCGACCCGGGCGGCGGCGCGCCCCCGGCCAAGTTCAGCTACCCGGACGGCGCCGGGGCCCAGATCACCGACTGGTCCAAGGACAAGAAGTACATCCTGGTCCGCAAGTCCGGCCCCAACCTGCCGCCGGAATATTACCTGCTGACCGACGGCAGCAAGCTGACCCTGCTGGGCAAGTCGCGCCCGCAGATCAATCCCGCCACGCTGGGCGAGTCGCGGCTGGTGCAGTACGCCGCCCGCGACGGCCTGATGATCCCCGCCTTCCTGCACACCCCGCCCAAGGACGTCTACGGCCCCGGTCCCTACCCGGCCATCGTCCTGCCGCACGGCGGCCCCTCGGCCCGCGACGCGCTGGACTGGGACGTCTCGGGCTGGACCAAGTACTTCACCGCGCGCGGCTATGTGGTGATCCAGCCGCAGTTCCGCGGGTCGGAGGGCTGGGGCTCCAAGCTGGCCCGGGCCGGCGACGCCCAATGGGGCATGGCCATGCAGGACGACAACGACGACGCGGCCAAGTACCTGATCGACCAGAAGCTGGCCGCGCCGGACCGCATCGCCCTGTTCGGCTATTCCTACGGCGGCTATGCGGCCTTCGCCGCCGCCATCCGGCCCAACGGCCTGTACCAGTGCTCGATCGCCGGGGCCGGCGTGGCCGAGATCAAGCGCTTCCAGGGCGAGACCTACAACGACCGCTTCCTGCGCGAATACCAGCGGCCGACCATCGACGGCCTGGACCCCCTGCCCAACGCCAAGAACGTCTCGATCCCGATCTTCGTCTATCACGGCGATCGCGACCAGACGGTCGAGGTCGAGGAATCCCGCCGCTTCGTCGGGGCCCTCAAGGCGGCCGGCAAGACCTACAAGTACCTGGAAATCAAGGACATGGGCCACCAGTACATCTTCATGACCCCGGAGATGCTGGAGACCCAGCTGGTCGAGATCGAAAAGTACCTGAAGACCGACTGCGGCCCCGGCGGCCTCTGATCGACCTTCGCGGCGACCCAGGGGGCGGCTTTCGAGCCGCCCCTTTTTCGTGGCCGCTAATCCAGGTCCCGTGGGCCGAACGAGTCCGGCAGCAGGCTCCAGAACGGCGTGCGGCGGGTGACCTTGCCGTCCTGGACCGAGACGATCTCGCAGGCGTCGGCGGCGAACTCGGCGATGCGCTGGCGGCAGGCTCCGCAGGGCTGGACCACGCCGCCGGAGCCGGCGGCGATCAGCACCCGGGCGATGCCGCGCCCGCCGGCCGTGACCATCGCCCCGATCGCCGTCTGCTCGGCGCAGGTGCCGGACGGATAGGCGGCGTTCTCGACATTGACTCCCAGGTGCGCCCGGCCGTCCGCGTCGATCACCGCGGCGGCCACCGTGAAGTTGGAATAGCGAGCGTAGGACCGCGCCAGCAGGGCCGGCAGAGCCGCCGCCAGGGCGGCTTCGCTGTCCTCGTCCAGGAAGATCGGGATGGTGGGGGATGTCTCGGTTGCGCTCATGCCGGCCTCGTTGCCGGCGGAACCCGCCTCGTTGCGGGGTCGCGCCGGGCGGAGAGGCAATCAGTCGCGGGCCGCCCTGGCAAGCCCGTTTTCGCGGGCGAGGGTCAGGCTTCGCCCGGCGCCCTGGCGACGATCGACAGAGCGTGGACCGGGCCGGCCATCTCCTCGGCCAGGGCCTGGAAGATCAGCCGCTGGCGGACCACCCGGGCCTTGCCCGCAAAGGCTTCGGCCTCGATCAGCAGGTTGAAGTGGCTCTCCCCGCCCTCGCGGTGTCCGGCATGGCCGTGATGGCGGTCGCTGTCGTCGACCACCTCCAGCCGGGTGGGTGAAAAAGCGGTGGTCAGTTTTGCGGCGATGGCATCGGCGACGGCGCCCATGGCGGCTTCCTTGCTTGTCAATCCTTGAACGGAAATAGCTGCGGCTTACTCTAAGCGCCATGAGCGCCGACTTCGAATATCGCCCCAAGTTTTTCGACATCCGTGTCCGCCCCCCGAAATCCCCGGAGGAGGCCGCGCGGGAGAACGACGTCTACGCCCTGAAACCGGGCGAGGTGCGCTGCGACCACCCCGAGTGCCGCTCGGCCGCCACGGCCAAGGCGCCCAAGTCGCGCGACATGCCGGGCGTCTACTACAATTTCTGCCAGCGCCACGCGGCCGAGTACAACAAGAACTGGAACTTCTACGCCGGCATGAGCGAGGGCCAGATCCGCGCCCAGCAGGAGCAGGAGAAGATGACCGGCGGCCGGCCGACCTGGTCGATGAAGGCCGACAGTCGCTCGCGCGAGGCCGCCGCCGCCGCCGCCCGCGACGCTCGCCACCTGAACGACCCGTTCGGCCTGTTCCGCGCCGAGAAGCGCCGGGCCGAATCGGCTGCGGCCGCCGCCGGCCGCAGCCTGGGCAAGCTGGAGCGCCAGGCCCTGGCCGACCTCGACCTGGAGGCCGGCGCCGACGGCGCGGCCATCCGCGCCCGCTACAAGGACCTGCTCAAGCGCTGCCACCCCGACATGAACGGCGGCGACCGCAGCGCCGAGCACAAGCTCCAGCGGGTGATCAAGGCGTACAAGACCCTGCAGAAATCGGGGCTGGCGAAGTAGGCGGTCAGAGCCGCCGATAGCCTTTTTCGACCTCGTAGCTATCGTCCTCGGGCGCCCCTTCGTCATTCACCGCCGGGATCTCGACATCGACCAGCGGCCGCGTCGGCTGAGCTAGAGGCTGTCGGGTCTTGGCGTCGAGCTCGGCGCTGGGCGTGATCCGCCAGCCCCGCGCGTCGCGGACCAACTCGGCGACCAGCGACCGCTGGCCCTTCATCGCGTCGGAATCCGTGCAGGTCATCGTCAGGCGCCGGTTGCTCTTCCAGGCTCCGGCTTGGCAAGCGGCGATGTCGCTGGCCGCCTCCAGCCTAAGGCCGCGCGGGCCGGCCTCGAACACCGCCACCGCGCCGTCCGTGTCCGGGTCGTCGTAGGCTACGACCAGCCAGCGGCCGTCCGGCGAAGCCAAGGGCTCGCCCTGGGCCCTGACCAGCCGGCCCGTGGCGTCGACGATGTAGGCCGTCTCCTCGCCCTCGCCGTGGAAGAAGGTCAGCCACGGATAGTCCCGCCCGCCCAGGCGCCAGACGCCCCGGAACCGCCAGCGGCCGCACTGATCGAAGCCGTCGCAATAGCCGGTGTCGGTGAAGCTGGCGGCGTCGCTATCGCCGGCGCGGATGATCAGCACGTCGCCCTCGCGCCGCGCCACCCCCGGCCAGCGCGCGAACGGCGCCGTCTCCTGGTCTCGCTCGAACTCGAGATTGCGGCGGCGGTCGGCCTCGATCTCGGTGGGGCTCGTGGCGTCGCCGGCCGAAACGGGCGCGGCCTCGGGGATCGGAAAAACCGGCGGCGGCTGATGCGCCAACCGGATGCTCAGCGCCACGCCGACGACCAGTGTCGCCATGCCGATCGCGATCGCCAGCTTGCCGAACTTTCCGACCATGAGCCCCCGCGCGCGACCTGCGGGGAAGCTAGCTTGCTTCCGGATCGCGGTCGAGCTTGCCGCCCCACCACCGCTCCCATGCCCAGGCCGCCACCCAGCAGGCCATGGCCCAGGCCGCGCCCAGGCTCCAGCCGCCCAGGACGTCGCTGGTCCAGTGGACGCCCAGATAGATCCGCGACGCCCCGACCAGCAGGCTCAGCAGCACCGCCGCGCCCAGGGCCAGGGCCTTGACCCGCTTGCGGGGCGCGAACCGGGCCGCCAGGGCGCCCAGGGTCAGGAACACCACGGCCGACAGCATGGCGTGGCCGGAGGGGAAGCTGGGATTGGCCGCCTCGACCGCGCGATAGACCAACTCGGGCCGTTCGCGCCCGAACACCTGCTTCAGGCCCTGGCTGATCGCCACCCCGCCGCCGGCCCCGACCAGCACCACCAGGGCCTCGCTCCAGCGCCGCAGGCTCAGCATCAGGGCCAGAGCCAGGACCACGACCAGGCCCAGGACGGTCACCGAGCCCAGGGCCGTGACGTCGGCCGCCGCTACGTGCAGCCATGGGGGCCCGACCAGGCCGTTGGGGTCGCCCGGCGTCCGCAGGGCCTTGAGGACGGCCAGGTCGAAGGCCGCCGTGTCGCCCTCGGCCACCTCGTCCGACAGCGCCAGGAACGCCAGGGCGCCGCCCGCCAGCACCAGCAGGGCCGCCACCGCCCCCAGCTCGTTGCGCGCCGCGGCCAGCAGTCGCGGCAAATCCCGGCCAGGTTGAAAGAAGGAAAAACGCCTCATGGCAAGTGAACGCGCAAACTTCGATTTCGCGCCACGCCAGTATTCCAGAGCTGCGTCAAATGTTTCACCCCGGAAATACGATGAACCATTCCTGACCCGCGCCGTTCATGTCTAGTCCAAACCCCGTTCGCTAGTGTCCGACTATCGAAGAGGTTCGGCGGTGTCGGACCGCCACCAACAAGGAAGGACCTCGCTATGAAGCGCCTGATCATCACCACCCTCGCGGCGACCCTGCTGGCCGGCACGGCCCTGTCGGGCACGGCCATGGCCGCCGGGCAACGCTACGACGACCGCGGCCGCTACGACCAGCGTTACGACGACCGCCATGACCGCCGCGAGGCGGCCCACGAGCGCCGCGACTATCGCCACGAGCGCCGGGACGAACGCCGCGAGTATCGCCGCTGGCAGCGCGGCCAGCGCCTGGACGCCCGCTATCGCGACCACCGCTACTATGTCAGCGACTGGCGCCGCCACGGCCTGCGCGCCCCGCCCCGCGGCTATCGCTGGCAGCGCGTGGACGACAGCTACATCCTGGCCGCCGTGGCCACCGGCCTGATCGCCTCGGTGATCATCGCCAACCACTAGGTCCTTCCCCCTCCCCTCGGAGGACCTCGCCGCGCGCCCCGGACGGCCTGCCGCCGTCCGGGGCGTCGTGCTTTTTTCCATGCAGGACTGGCCTTCGCCCTTCCCCTCCCCCACGTCAAAGCGGTAAGCGGGAAGCATCATGCCCGACCTGACCGACAGCCACGCCGCCGATCCCCTGATCACCCTGGCCCCCGACAAGTGGGTGACGCTCCGCGACGCGTTCGGCGTCGACAGCGACATGAAGGTCCCGGCCTTCAGCCACAAGGACAGCCACGTCCCCGAGATCGACTCGGCCTACCGGTTCGACCCGCAGACGACCAAGGCGATCTGCGCCGGCTTCGCCAACGACCGGCGGGTGATGGTCCAGGGCTATCACGGCACCGGCAAGTCGACTCACATCGAGCAGATCGCCGCCCGGCTGAACTGGCCGCTGGTGCGGGTCAACCTCGACAGCCACGTCAGCCGCATCGACCTAGTCGGCAAGGACGCCATCGTCCTGAAGGACGGCAAGCAGGTCACCGAGTTCCGCGAAGGCATCCTGCCGTGGGCCCTGCAGCGCCCGATCGCCCTGGTGTTCGACGAATACGACGCCGGCCGGCCCGACGTGATGTTCGTCATCCAGCGCGTGCTGGAGGCTGGCGGCAAGCTGACCCTGCTGGACCAGAACCGGGTGATCCGCGCCAACCCCTATTTCCGGCTGTTCAGCACGACCAACACCATCGGCCTGGGCGACACGACGGGGCTCTATCACGGCACCCAGCAGATCAACCAGGGCCAGATGGACCGGTGGAGCATCGTCACGACGCTGAACTACCTCGACCACGACGTCGAGGCCGGCATCGTCCTGGCCAAGAACCCGGCCTACGACACCCCGGAAGGCAAACGCACGATCGCCGCCATGGTCCGCGTCGCCGACATGACCCGCAACGCCTTCATGAACGGCGACATCTCGACCGTCATGAGTCCGCGCACGGTGATCACCTGGGCCCAGAACGCCGAGATCTTCGACAAGGACATCGGCCTGGCCTTCCGCCTGACCTTCCTGAACAAGTGCGACGAGCTGGAGCGCCCGACCGTGGCCGAGTTCTTCCAGCGGGCGTTCGGCACGGACCTGCCGGAGAGCGCGGCGCGGGTGAAGGTGGCTTAGGGGCTCAAGAGTGGCGCCTCAGCGTTCGGTCGGGCGGCCGCTCCTCGCTCTCCTCGCCGCCGCGTCCACGGTCGCGGTCCTGGCCGGCTGCAAGCCGTCCGCCGACGCCCAGGCCGCCGTGCAGGCCAAACCCGCCCCCGCCCAGGATGGCGCGCCGTTCGTCGTGCCCAACACGGCCGTCCACACCTTGCCGGCCTCGGCCGAAGGCCGCGTCTACCAGATCTATGTGAAGACGCCGTCCAGCTACGACGCGCCGGAGAACGCCGGTCGGACCTGGCCGGTGATCTATCTGAACGACGGCCCGTACACCTTCCAGGTCGCCTCGGGCGTCACCCACCTGCCCTACAGGTTCGACCGGCTGGAACAGGCGATCCTGGTCGGGATCTCCTATGCCCAGGGCGACGACGGCATGGTCAGCCGCCGACGCGACATGACGCCCTGGCGCGACCCCGGCCTGCCGTCCGCCAGCGGCGGCGCTCCGCAATACCTGGCCTTCATCAAGGGGCAGGTCCTGCCGTTCGTCGAAAGCCGTTACCGCGCCGATCCGCACCGCCGGACGCTGGCCGGCCAGTCCTATGGCGGCCTGTTCGGCGCCTGGGTGGCGGTGACCGAGCCGGAGCTGTTCGACAGCTACATCCTGACCAGTCCGTCGCTCTGGTACGACGACCACCGGATGTTCAAGGCCGAAGCCGCCTACGCCGCCGGCCACAAGGACCTGAAGGCCCGCATCTATCTGGCGACTGGCGAACTGGAACGACCGCGCCCCGGCGGCGACGCCGAGGACATGGTCGCCGACCAGCAGGCCTTCGCCAAGGCGCTGCGCTCGCGCGGCTATCCCGGCCTGAAGATCCGCGACGAGGTGACGGCGGGAACCTTCCATGAAACCACCTTCCCGGTGGGGCTGGTGCACGGGCTGGAGTGGCGGTTTC
>Ga0065165_1001028_pt1 | contig 33815 bp, 35 predicted proteins | sample AraplaMF_Cvi_mMF_FD_63813 | JGI IMG/M metagenome (GOLD analysis project Ga0065165, IMG submission 63813) | Arabidopsis root microbial communities from the University of North Carolina, USA - plate scrape MF_Cvi_mMF (version 2) (version 3) | ecosystem: Host-associated > Plants > Roots >... | reverse complement strand
CAGCTTGGCGATCGCCTCGCTCAGCTCGTGGATCTCGTACGGCTTGCGCAGGATCGGGAAATCGCCGCGCACGTCGGCGGCGGCTTCGCTGTAGCCGGTGGCGAGCAGGATCGGCAGGCCGGGGCGGATCTGGCGCAGATGATGGGCGAGGGTGAGGCCGTCCATCTTGCCGGGCATCACGATGTCCGAGAAGACGAAGTCGACGCCGTTGTGCTCGATCTCGCGCAGCGCGGATTCGGCGTCGGGGACACGGCGCACGCGATAGCCGAGCTGCTCCAGCAGGCCGATGCTGACGATGGCGACTTCCGGATTGTCCTCCACCAGCAGCACCGTGCCGCTGCCGCGGAAGGGCAGCGCCTCCACCGTGTCCCGCGCCGGCACGTCGGCGCCGCGCGGCAGCAGGATGGTGAAGGTCGTGCCCTTGCCGAGCTCGCTTGTGACCTTCACGGTGCCGCCGGCCTGATGCGCAAAACCGTGCACCTGGGACAGGCCGAGACCGGTGCCCTTGCCGATCGGCTTGGTGGTGAAGAACGGCTCGAAGATCTTGTCGACGACGTCGGAGGGAATGCCGAGCCCGGTGTCGGCGATGTCGATCGCCACGAACTCGCCGGCGAGCTGGGGGTCGTTCAGGACGATGTTGCGGGCGCTGATCGTCACCGTACCGCCGTCGGGCATCGCATCGCGGGCGTTGATGACGAGATTGAGCAGCGCGGTCTCGAACTCCGAGACGTCGCTCCTGATCGGCCAGACCTCGCGGTCGATGTCGAAGGTGAGGCGGATGGAGTTGCCGACGCCGGCGTCGAGCACGTCGCGGACCGCGGCGATGCGCTCGGCAAGATCGATCGCCTGCGGGTTGACGCTCTGCCGGCGCGCGAAGGAGAGCAGCTGGTTGGTCAGCGCGGCGCCGCGCTTGGTCGCAGTCTCGATGGCAGAGATCGCGCGCTGGAACCTGGCATCGTCGTCGGGGCCGCGCTTCATGATGTGAAGGCTGCCGCTGATGATCATCAGGAGGTTGTTGAAATCGTGAGCGACGCCGCCGGTGAGCTGGCCGAGCGCATCGAACTTCTGGGACTCGGCGAGCTGCTTCTGCATCGCCTCGAGCTTCATTTGCGCGTTGCGCCGCTCGGTGATGTCGCGCGTGATCTTGGCGAAGCCGATCAGCTCGCCGTCCTCGTAGATCGGGTCGATCACCACGCTCGCCCAGAAGAACGTGCCGTCCTTGCGGACGCGCCAGCCGTCCTCCTCGTAGCGACCCTTGTCCCGGGCGATGCCGAGGGCGCGGGCCGGCCGGCCGTTGGCCCGGTCGGTCTCGGTGTAGAAGCGCGAGAAATGCTGGCCGACGATCTCGTCGGCCGAATAGCCCTTGATGCGCTCGCCGCCGATGTTCCAGCTGGTGATGACCCCCTTGGGGTCGAGCATGTACAGGGCGTAATCCGCAACCCCTTCAACCAACAGCCGGAAACTCCGTTCGCTCTCGAACAAGTCTCTCTGCTGACTGGACTTTTTGATCATTCCAAGACCCCGCCTCGACGGGGGCAAACGCACTCGGGTTAGTTTGGTTCCCGTTCGCTGGGAAGTTTTTAGGCAAATGCGGCAGACGGTATGCAGGGGCGGCGGCCGCTCGGGGCTCTTGACACGCAATCGAATCCGTCAGATATTTCTGTTATGACAGAAATAACCGGAAAGAAGAAACTCCCTGCCGCCGTCGAGCGCTTCATCCTGCATTGGGGCGACATGGGGGATCAGTGGGGCGTCAACCGCTCGGTCAGCCAGATCCACGGGCTGCTTTATCTCGCCGAGGCGCCGATGACGGCCGAGGACATCGCCGACACGCTCGGCATGGCGCGCTCCAACGTCTCCAATTCGCTCAAGGAGCTGCTCGCCTGGAATTTGATCCGGCGGGTGCCGATCCTCGGCGACCGCCGCGATCATTTCGAAGCCGAGACTGATATCTGGGAGGTTGCTGCCCGCATCGCGGCGCGGCGCAAGGAGCGGGAGCTCGACCCCGCGATCACGGCGCTGCGGGCCTGCGTGTCCGATGCCGCCGAGGATCCCACCATCAATCCAGTCGCGAGCAAACGGCTGAAGGAGATGCTCGCCTTCACCGAGCTCGCCGACCACTGGTTCATGCAGATGCTGAAGGTGCCGCGGCCGCGGCTGGTCGCCTTGATGCGGCTTGGCGAGAAGATCGCCAACCTGCTGCCGCTGGGCAAGGTCAAATAGTGTTGAGGAGGGTGCGATGACGTCGGCTCGATTATCAGGCTCCAACGCAACGCCCTCCGCTCACATCAAGCTGCTCGACGACCGCCGCTTCCGCGCATTACTTTCGGACGGGGATTGGGGCCGCCTGCCGCTGGCGACCTGGCGGCGCTTCTCTAAGCGCGTCGCCGACGGCGACAGTGTCGTCTATGTCGGAATCGTCGACGAGGTTTCTTTCAGCGATATCGGCTGGTGGTTCGCGCAGGCCGCGCGCCTGATCGGCGGGCCGCTGCCGACCGGACGCGACACCGGCGTGCCCATGATCGTGACCGTCACCGAGGACGGTGCGACCGGCGGCCAGACCTGGACCCGCATCTGCGCGCGCAAGCGCGGCTTTCCGCAGGTGATCCACTCCGCGAAACGCTTCGCCGGCCCCACCGGGCTCGAAGAATATGTCGGCTTCGGCGTCTCGATGGCGCTGCGCATCGCGGTCGAAGGCGAGACGCTGACCTTCCGCAGTGCCGGTTATGGCCTCCAGCTCGGACGGCTCTGGATCCCCTTGCCGCAATGGCTGACGCCGGGCGATCTCACGGTGACGCACAGCGATCTCGGCGAGGGCGCCTTCCGCTTCACCCTCGATGTCATTCATCCGCGTTATGGCGCGCTGATCCACCAGTCCGCCGTGTTCAGGGAGGCCGTATCATGACCCCGCTGTTGTGGACGCTCATCGCCATCCAGATCGTGATGGGCGTGTTCGACACCTTCTATCACCACGAATTCACCGAGCGCCTGGCCTGGCGTCCGTCGCAGCGATTTGAATTGAAGCTGCACGGCATCCGCAACATGCTTTATGCGCTGCTGTTCCTGCTGCTCGGCTGGCTGGAGGTTTATGGCGTGCTGGCGCTGCTGATCGTCGCGGTGCTGGTCGCCGAGATCGTCATCACGCTGATGGATTTCGTCGAGGAGGATCTGAGCCGGAAACTGCCGCCGAGCGAGCGCATCAACCACACCCTGCTCGCGATCAATTACGGGGCCATCCTGGTGCTGCTGCTGCCGGTGCTGATCACCTGGGCGATGCAGCCCTTCGGCGTGACCGTCGTCTATCAGGGCCTGCTCAGCATCGCCGCGACCGCCTGCGCGGTCGGCGCGGCGCTCTGCGGCATCAGGGACTTTGCCGCGATGCGCCGGCTCGGACGCATGAAGAGCGTGCCGGCGCAGGGGCTCGTCGAAAAACTGCCGGGACGCAAGACCGTGCTGATCACGGGCGCCACCGGCTTCATCGGCAACCGCCTCGCGGCAAGCCTTGCCGGAGCAGGGCACCACGTCATCGCGCTGATCCGCAACCCCGCGAAGGCCGAGATGCTGCCGCCGCCGGTGACGCTGATCTCCAGCCTCGATCAGCTCGCCGCGGACACGCCAATCGACGCCATCGTCAATCTCGCGGGCGAGCCGATCGGCAACGGCCTGTGGACCGAGGCGAAGCGCGCGAAGATCATCAGCTCGCGCATCGACATGACCGGCGAGGTCGTCAAGCTGATCGCGCGCCTGGAGCGCAAGCCGGAGGTGCTCGTCAGCGGCTCCGCGATCGGCTGGTACGGCCTGTGGGCCGATCAGGTGCTGACGGAGTCCGCGAAGTCGCACGCCTGCTTCAGCCACGAGCTGTGCGCGGCCTGGGAGAAAGCGGCGCGGCCGGCGGAGGAGCTCGGTGTGCGCGTGGTCAATCTGCGCATCGGCCTAGTGCTCGGCACCGAAGGCGGCTTCATCACACGCCTGCTGACGCCGTTCGAGTTCGGCCTCGGCGGCCCGCTCGGCACCGGGCGGCAATGGATGTCCTGGATCGAGCGCGACGATTTGATCCGGCTGATCGCCTATGTGATCGCAACGCCCGATCTCACCGGTCCCGTCAATGCGACCGCGCCGATCCCCGTCACCAACGCAAAATTCACCGAAGAGCTCGGCCGGCGTCTGCGCCGGCCCGCGGTGTTTCGTGTCCCCGGCGGCCTGTTGCGCCGCATCGGTGGCGGCTTTGCCGACGAGCTGCTGCTCGGCGGCCAGCGCGTGCTGCCGAACAAGGCGCTGAGCCGCGGCTTCGTGTTCCGGCACGAGACGCTGCGCAGCGCGTTCGAGGCGATCTTGTGAGACGTCAGGTGGCGGCCGCACTTCGAAATGTCGCCGCCACCGCACGCAACGCCGCGAGCTTGGCGGGATCGCTGACCTTCGAGTGCAGCATCACCTTTGAACCACCGAGCTTTGGCAGCTTGTGCGCGGGCCCGAGATCGACGAGCCCGGGAGGCGCGATCCGCCGTGCCAGCGGCGCGATCGCAAGTCCGGCAAGCGCGGCGGCGGCCACCGCCGTGACACCGCCGCCGACGAAGCGCTCGCGCCAGGCGATGCCGGCCTTGTCGAGCGCCCGCACGGCGACGGCGCGGACGCCGCAGGGCGGGGCGAGGGTTGCGAGCGGCAAAGGCTCGCCCTTCGGCAGGGTGAAACGCCGCGACGCGAACCAGCCGAACTCGTCCTCCGCCAGCTTCTCGCCCCCGCGGCGGCTGCCTTCCTGGCGGACGATCACCGCATCCAGCCGGCCCGCGTCATAGGCATCCTGCATCTCGCGCGAGAAGCCGATGGTGACGGCAAGCGCAAGATTTGACGACATCGCGTGCAGGCGTTCGAGCAGCGGCACCAGCTCGGGGCCCGCCGCGTGATCTGAGATGCCGAGCGACAGCGACTGCGCCGCCGGCACCTCGCCCGACAGCGCGATGTCATGCGCCGTCATCAGCGCGCGGGCGCGGTCGAGGAAGCTGGCGCCATCCGCGGTGAGCCGAACCGCGCGCGGCGAGCGCTCGACGAGGCGTTTTCCCAGCAAGGTCTCCAGCCGTTGCAGCTTGAGGCTGACAGCCGCCTGCGTCGTGCCGAGCGCTTCGGCGGCACGGGTAAAACTCTGGAGGTCGGCGATCAGCAGGAAGGCCTTGATGGTGGCGATGTCGAGCGTGGCTATCATTACGATTACTTATCACTGGTATCTATGGAGATAAGATACAAAAATGACGGCGGGAGGTCTAGCTTCTCACCAACGCCGCGCAAATCGCGCGGCACCTGAGGAGAACGACCATGCCCCTGATCACCGTGTCCTATACGTCGTCCCGCCAGTCGCCGTCGCTGAAGGCAGACATCGCGAACGCCGTGTCCGAGCTCACCGCAACAATCCTGCACAAGGACCCCAAGGTCACCGCCATCATCGTGAAGCCGGTCGATGCCGCCGACTGGTTCGCCGGCGGCCGATCGCTCGCCGAGCAGAAGCTCGCCAGCTACTGGATCGACATCCACGTCACCGAAGGCACCAACACCAAGGACGAGAAGGCGGCCTATCTCGCCGCCATGTTCAAGCGCATGGCCGAAATTCTGGGCCCGCTGCATCCCGAGACCTATCTGCATGTCGACGAGGTCAAGGGCGACGCCTACGGCTTCGGCGGCCTGACCCAGGAGCGCCGTTACATCGCCGGCAAGCTGGAGGTGTCGCTGCAAGCAGCGTGAGGCGGCAAGCCGCCGGTGAGCGATCTCACCCGCGGCCTGCACCGGCTTGAATTGTCAGCCCGCCGCGCGGAACTGAATTTCGGCGTTGTTGATGAAGCACGTCTTGTCGAACAGCTTCAGGTCCAGCGGGTTCGGCAGCCTGATATCGCCGAGATCGGGGCAGGGTTTGGTCGAGGGATCGTAGGACCGGTCGATCTGCGAGATGAAGACGACGATCAGCCCCTTGTCGCGCGCGAACGATTTCAGCGCCCGCACCTGGACGGTGAGATCGGGATTTTCGCGCCTCTGGTCGAGCAGTTGCAGATAATCGATCACCACGACCGTGCCGCGCGGCGCTGTCGCCATCTGCTTGACGACGTAGTCGGCGCAGATGGCGTCGGAGCAGTCGACCTCGAACAGCTTGTCGAATTGCATCGGCTCCACGCCAATCGCGCGCAGGCGATCGAGCACATCCCTCTCGGTGTATTCGAGCGAGAAGAACGCGGCGCGATGGCCCGACTTCATGGCCTCGACGGCAAGCTCGAGGCTCATCAGCGTCTTGCCCTGACCGGGGCGTGCCCCAACCAGCACGAGATCGCCCGGCTGGAATTGCGGAAACAGTTTGGTGGCCGGCGCCAGTGCGGCGGCTTTCGCCGCGAGCATGCTCCAGGCGGAAAAACCTTCCGTCGCGGCGATGCGATCGAGTGCATCGTGCAGCGGAATGCCTCCCTCGCGGGCCAGGCGTTTTGCCTTTCGCTTCAGATGATAGATCGGTGCAGACAGCTTCATCGTCAAAACCTCCCATTGCGAGCAGAAAGCGCAATCCCTCCTTATGCCTGGCGCTCGAACAGTCGGTCCGATGGTTTAGTCGCCCGGCATGAGGTCTGCTTTCCCGGCGGAGGGGGGAGGCGTGGGCGGCACCTGATCCAGCATAGCCGATTCCCCGACGAGCGGAGAGCGCACGCAGTCTGACTTCAACAGGAAACGCTACACCGCCGCTTCCGGCAGCAGCGCACGCGTCGGCCCGAACAGCTCCTCGAATGCCTGCCGTAGCGCGATGTCGACATCGGCCATGGTCACGAGCTGGCCGAGATCGACCAGCGACGTCACGCCGTAGCGGGGATCGGCAACGCCGCAAGGCACGATTCCCGCAAAGTGCTCCAGCTCCGGCTCGACATTGATGGCGATGCCGTGGAACGAGACCCAGCGCTTCAGCCGCACGCCGATCGCGGCGATCTTGTCCTCGTGCGCGGGCCCCTTGTCGGGCCGCTTCACCCAGACGCCGACCCGGTCCTCGCGCCGCTCGCCGCGGACGTTGAAGGCGGCGAGCGTCTTCAGGATCAGCTCCTCCAGGCTCGCGACATAGGCCCGCACGTCCGGCCGGCGGCGCTTGAGGTCCAGCATGATGTAGGCCACCCGCTGGCCGGGCCCGTGATAGGTCAGCTGTCCGCCGCGCCCCGTGGCGAAGGTCGGGAAACGGGGATCGAGCAGGTCCGAATCCTTGCCGGAAGTGCCGGAGGTGTAGAGCGGGGGGTGTTCGAGCAGCCACACCAGCTCGGGCGCCTCGCCGGCCGCGATCGCTGCGACTCGCGCCTCCATGGCGGCGACCGCGTCCGGATAAGGCAACGGCGCGTCCGAGATTTTCCATTCGACCGGTGCGCCGCCTGCGGCGGCAAACGACGTCAAATCGAGCTCTTGACGCTTGTTTTGGCGGGGGTTTTGAGGCGAATTAACCATTGGCTAACCATAACGTGGTGATGATCGCAGGCGCAAATGCCAAAGTCCTTTTGGTCTAGTCTCCAGTTGCGGCGGTCCTGACAGTGCCCACTCTCGACAAAGTCACCGTGGATCTCATGGTCGTCCTCGGCACGACCACCATGCCGATCCATCAAGTATTACGTCTTTCCCGCGGCGCCATCATCGAGCTGGACGCAACCGAGGCCGACGAGGTCAAGGTTTTGGCCAATAATCTGCCGGTCGCCTCGGGTGTCGTGCTGGTGGACCGCAACCGAATCGCGGTCGAGGTCAAGCAGATGCTGCCGCGCACGCAGGGCACGCGGTAGCGGCCCGGGGACGCGGCAACGCCCTGGGGACTCGATAGGGCCGATCCGGGCAGGGAAGCGATTTTCCTGCCAAGCTTGTGGAATTCCGGGCCTTTGCAGGCTTGTATCCCCCTGATGGATTTGTTAGATCGGCGGCCGCTGATCCGGCCAGCCTAACGACCTCAGGCCGGTATCTCCTAGCGCTCGTGGCGGAACTGGTAGACGCGCTGCCTTGAGGTGGCAGTGGGTAACACCGTGGGGGTTCGAGTCCCTCCGAGCGCACCAAAGGCGTAGACACGCGAAGACTATTTATCGCGATCTTCGATGCCCGCATCGTTGCGCGCTGAATGCGCCTCCGTTGATCCCAGATGTTGGATTTTCTGGCCGCGAGCGCGATCGATGTCCGCGCCCCGCAATCATCGCGGCAAGGACAGCAGCAGCCATCCACCCGCGGCCACGCACGCTACGCCGGCAGCGCGCGCGATCCAGCGTCCGGCCGGCATGAGCTTCTCCAGAAGGACGAGCAGCGCCAGAAGCGCAATCCAGAGCACGTTCATCACGCCGCCCACGAACAGCAGACCCATCAAGACCCAGCAGCAGCCGACGCAATAGGCTCCGTGCCGGAAGCCCAGCAGCAGGCAGCCGCGCAGGTCGCCGCGAAAGCCGCCGTGGCGCATCAGGAACAGAAACGGCGACTGGCATTGGGCGAGACAGACGTCCTTGAGCGGTGTCCATTGATAGACACCCGCCGCGATCAGCACGATGGCCCCGAGCTGGTTGCTCGCGATCGCCATCCGGGAATCCAGCAGCGCCGCGCGCTCGATCGCCCATTGGAGGAGGGTGGCTGCCAGCGAGAAGCCGCACCAGGCGAGGAGGTAACCGGCGGCGAACCAGCCGGTTGCGGCGAACGGCTTGCCTTGCGCTTTGCCCTGCCGGCCGACGCGCGCGTACATCAGGATCATCGGCGCGGCCGAGGGGGCCATCATTCCGACCATCATCACCGCCCACATCGCAAACACATAGGCGAACTCGATCGCTCGCCACGGCTCGGTGGCCGGCCGCATGATTCCGATCCCGGCCGGGATCATGCGGAACTCGGTCATGTCCATGCCGCCCATGTCCATGTCGTCAGCGAGCCAGAGCACATAGCTCCAGGCCAGCGCGACCATGAGACCGATCGCGCCGCCGACGATCCAGCGATCGCGCCGCAGCACGGTTTCCAGGGAGCTGTCCGTCATCTGCGATCGACATTGCCGGCCCTGACGCAGGGCCGGTATCGGGAGCTTACATCACGCCTGGTTGGACCAGCGGATCGGCGCATAGAGGCCGTTCCTGCCGGAATTGTCCCAGCGCATGCCATGATCGCTGAAGGTGTTGCCGGCGGCGCCGACGGCCATCACCATGGCGTCGGGGCTGACCGGATGGCCGATGTTCGCCCACATCTCGCCGCTCGGATGCATGGTCGGCAGGGGATCGACGGACATGTGCAGGATGCCGGGGATTTCCGCCGACCGCGTCTTGCCGTCGATCCGGAACGTGATCGGCACCTTGCGTACCCCCAGGTTCTTGCTGATCAGCGGCGCGAACGCGGCCATCGGGCCGCCGGCACCGCCGGTGAAGATCGTAGCCAGCGCCTCGGTCTGCTCGTCATTGGCGCGCTGATCGATATAGGCGGCCACCGACCAGTCTCCGTCCGCCATCACCCCGGGGGCGTGGAGGATGACGAGCACATTCATCCCGTCGAGCGCGACATCGCCATAGCGGCCGCTCTCGATGTGGAAGATCAGCGGCACGTTGCAGAAGCCCTCGGTCGGTCGCGCGGTCAATGGCGGCGCCGCCGACACCAGGCAGGGACACACGATGCTGCAACTGCAATTCTCGAAATAGTCACCGGAAAGGTGCCATGGGACTTCCGCCATTGCTCTCTCCCGCCTGGCCGAACCCGTGAGATGCTTTCGAACGAGCTACGTAGAGTTGTAAATTACGCTTCGGGGGGAAGCGCGGCAAGCCGATTCCACCATCGGGTGCACGCCGGACGCGGCGGGCTGTTCGCCAGCAGCGACGATCGGTCCGGGCAGGCGGGTATGCGGAGGCCGCGTCGTCCGCGCTCAGCCGTATTCCTCGCCGATGCCGTATTCCCGGTAGATCTCCAGCGGATCGGACTCCGGAAACAGCCGGCATTTGGCCTGGGCGAGGTGCAGGCTCACCGCCGAGGGCTCCTTGCCGTTGGCCAGCATCTTGCGGATGTCGTCCATATGCGCGCTCGGCTGGTGTTTTGGTTCGAGCTGCTCCAGCGCGACCAATGCGGTCGCGAGCGCTTCGGTCAGAACCCAGTCGTCGTGGCCCGTGATTCCCTTCTTCGGCATCGGCAGACCCCAGATGTGGCGGCGCGCGATAGTCTATCGCGACTTCCGCCAAATCGCCATTGAGCCGTGGCGAGACGCCCGCGCGTGGAACAGGCCGTCGTGGTTCGGCTTGCATTGTGGCGGCGCGTGGCTAAAAGGCGGCAATTGCGCGGACGATCGTATCTTTGTTGAAACAAAGTTGGCGTAGACGGGCCTCGCGCGGCGTTCGGGTCGGCTGGTCCGGCCTGTGATCCGTATTCCTGAACTCTCGGAAGCCGAACGGTCGTACCGCTCAGGGCTGGAGCCAGCATGGTCTTTCTAAGCTTCGTCTACCGTTTCATGACCAACTTCGCGTTCATGGCGATGGTCTATTTCAGCCTGAACTTCATGGAAAAATACCAGAACCGGGCGATCATCGCGATCCTGGTGCTGGTCTATGCCGGCATGCGCGCGGCCTCGACGCTGCGGGCGTTCTACTTCTTCCAGAAGATCGAGAAGCTGGAAGCCGAGACGAAGCGCCTTCAGGCCCCGATCAATGACGGCACCGGTGGAACCAACGCGCGCAGGCAGGTCGTCGCCGACGTTGCGCGGCTGCGCCGCGATGGCGAGCTCAAGTCCTACATGGACCTGTTCTTCCTGGCGCTGATCGTGCTGCTCTGCGTTGCCGCCATCATGCGGCAGTAGAGTTCACTGCGCGCGCTTCTTCAGGCTGGCCACGCGGGTCGGGCGCGGCGTAGCGCCCTTTGGGGTGGCGCTCTTGGACGCCGTGCCCTTGGCCTCCGCGGCATGTTTCGGCGTGGCGTGGGCAGCGTGTGCAGTCCGGGGGCCGTGCGACGCGCCGGGCTTGATGCTTCCAGACTTGCCCTTGGCAGCATGAGGCGCCTCGCCCGCCATGGCGAGCCGCGTCGCGGCGCGCCGCGACAGGGTCGTCGACAGCAGCACCTCGACCGAGCCCTCAGGGATCGCGAACAGATCGCGTCCCGGCGCGGGCAGGGTGGATGCGACATCCGTCAGCGCCTTGGTCCTGCGCGGCAACAGCGGCTGATGCTCGGCCTGCGCATTGAGATCGGCCAGCGCGGGCGCCGGCATCGTCCTGGTCTGCGCAAACACGAAGTTCGGCACGGAAGGCCAGCGTGCGATCGGCGTCGTCTCGGTCGGCGGATGCAGCAGCCACTCCACCGCCGTGGTCGGCGTCGCCGGACGGTCGGCGGTTGCGGGCACCACATGCACGATGCGATAGCCGCGTGCCTTGAGATCGCGGATGATCTTGGGCAGCGCCGCAACCGTCCGCGCCTGGATGTCGTGCAGCAGCAAAATGCCCTTGCCCTTGGCCTCCAGCCGCTGGATCGCGAGCTGGTAGACGCGGTCGGACGAGACGTGGCGCCAGTCGTCGGCGGGGAAGTCGGCGCTCCAGACCTGGATGCCGCGCGAGATCAAATAGTTCTCGACACCCTCGGCGCGCATCAGGCCGGGAATGCGGAAGAACGGTGCGAGCTGCTTCGACGGATCGGTCATTGCGGCCGAGGTCCATTCGATGCCGCCATTGATCTCGGGCTCGAACTTTTCGATCGGCATCCGGTTGAACGTCAGCGGATGGCTCATGCTGTGCGTGCCGACGGTGTGGCCCGCCGCCACCAGCTTGCGCACGCCTTCGGGGTTCGCCTTGGCCTGCTGCCCGATGATGAAGAACGTCGCCTTGATGCACTCGTCGTCGAGCATCTTGAGGATCTGGTTGGAATATTTCGGCAGGGGGCCGTCGTCGAAGGTCAGGACCACTTCGTGGTCCTTCAACGGCAGCGTCTCGCGGTACTGCATGGTGCCGATGCGCGGATGCTCACGCGGATCGACCACGAGGGTGCGGGACGTCCCGAGCGCGTCCGGATGGCCGGGGCAGTCCGCAGCGAAGGCTGCCGGCGTGCCGACGCTCAGCAATCCAAGGAATCCGCCAAGGCAGAGGACGATCCACGATCGCGTCCGGACAACAACGCCACTTCCGATCATGAACCTCGTCTGCCCTCTTACGCGATTGCCGCCATAGTAGGTCGGAGACGCCCAGAAACGGTTCAGGCGCGATACCCCTTCATCTTTGCATGGCGTATCATGAACAGATTGTTAATAGGGCCCGGATCACCCCATTTTGCGCCGGCGTGACATTCCGGCATCAGCGCGTGTCGGCGTTCTTCTGTGATGGGCCCGCCGGGACCACGTGAACCACGCGAAAGCCGTTCTCCTTCAGATAGCGCAGGAAGGCCGGCATGATCGCGGCGGTGCGCGCCTTGGGATCGTGGAAGAGGATGATACCCTTGCCGCTCGCCGCGAGGCGCTCGGTCACGAGCTTCAATTCCTGCTCCGGCGTCATCTCGTTCCAGTCGCTGGCCCACAGGTCGGCCCCGAACACCACGATGCCGCGCGACTGGAGCAGGTCGAGCTCGGCCTGAGTCGATTCGAAATAGGGGAAGCGGAAGAACGGCGTCGAGGGCGTCGTCGTCGACGCCCCGTGCAGCGCCATCTCGTCGGCCGCGATGCCGCGGTCGATCTCGCTCTTGGCCTTGTCGAACGGGATCCGCGCCATGAACGGATGCGAGAAGGTGTGGTGGCCGATGGTGTGCCCCTCGCGCGCGATGCGCTTGACCATCTCGGGGTGCTCTGAGGCGTGCTGGCCGATCAGGAAAAAGGTCGCGCGCACGCATTCCTGCGCCAGCGCCGCCAGCACCTTCGACGTGGTCGGCGGATACGGGCCGTCGTCGAAGGTCAGCACGACCTCGTGATCGGCCAGCGCGAGCGTCTGCGGAAAGCTCTTCAGGCCGACGCGCGGCGTGGTCTTGGCATCGACGCCGAGGACGCGCGAGGTGCCGAGCGCGTCCTTGCGCGGACACTCGGCGGCCTCCGTCGCGGCGATGCCGGCGAGGGCCGCGAGCAGCGCAGCCACCGGCACCGAGGTCCATTTCAGCCGATGCATCTTTGCCATTGCGCTCTGAGTTGCCTTGTGGGTATTGCCTGAACCATCAGCCCAGACCACCCACCTGTCAAACGGCGAGGCCCACCATGGATGAACATATGGACGGTGCCCCGGCCGCTGCGGATTCGGTACTCGACCACGTGCCGATGCGCAATGAAGATGGCGATATCAGGCACGAATTCGTCGAGGAGATCGCCCGCGCCATCGCGGCCGGCGAGAGCGCGGCGCTGCGTGCCTGTGTCGCCGAGCTGCACGAGGCCGATCTCGGCGATTTGATCGGGGCGCTCGAGCCTGACGACCGCGTCCGCCTGGTCGAGCTGACGGGGCGCGACTTCGACTTCTCGGCGCTGAACGAGGTCGACGAGGCCGTCCGCGACGACATCCTCGAGGAACTGCCGCCGGAGACGGTCGCCGAGGGCGTTCGCGAGCTCGAATCCGACGACGCGGTCGAGCTGCTGGAGACCCTCGACGAGGCGGAGCAGGAGGAGATCCTCGAGAAGCTGCCGCTCAAGGAGCGCGTCGCGCTCGAGCGCAGCCTGCTGTATCCGGAAAATTCCGCCGGCCGCCGGATGCAGACCGAGTTCATCGCGGTGCCGCAGGATTTCACCGTCGGGCAGGCGATCGACTACATGCGCGAGACGCCGGATCTGCCCGACCGCTTCTACGAGATCTATGTCGTCGACAAGGAGCAGCACTGGCATGGTGCGGTCGCACTCGACGTCCTGCTCCGCGCCCGCCGCCCGGTGGCGCTGGCCGAGCTGACCGACGAGGATCGCCGCCGCGTCTCCGTCCTGGAGGACCAGGAGGAGGTGGCGCGCATGTTCGGCAAGTACAATCTCGTCGCAGCACCGGTGCTCGACACCCAGGACCGGCTGGTCGGCGTCATCACGGTCGACGACGTCGTCGACGTCATCGAGGAGGAGGCGGAGGAAGACCTCAAGGCGCTCGGCGGCGTCACCAGCGACGAAGAGCTCTCCGACACCGTTTTCACCATTGCGCGTGCGCGGTTCAACTGGCTGCTGGTCAATCTCGCCACCGCGTTCCTGGCATCCTCCGTGCTCGGCCTGTTCGAGGGCCAATTGGAGAAGATGGTGGCGCTCGCCGTGCTGGCGCCCATCGTGGCGAGCCAGGGCGGCAACGCCGCGACCCAGACCATGACGGTCGCGGTGCGGGCGCTGGCGACGCGCGAGCTCGGCGCCTCCAATGCCTGGCGCGTGGTGATGCGCGAAGGCCTGGTCGGTCTCGTCAACGGGCTCGCCTTCGCCTTGATCACGGGCATCGCGGCGGTGGCCTGGTTCAGGATCCCGGGCCTCGGCATCGTCATCGGGCTCGCCATCATCTGCAACCTCGTCGCCGGCGCGCTCGGCGGCATCTTGATCCCGATGGCGCTCGAACGCGTCAGGGCCGATCCGGCGGTGGCGTCGGGCACGTTCGTGACGACGGTGACGGATGTGGTCGGCTTCTTCTCGTTCCTCGGCATCGCGACGCTCTGGTTCGGGTTGAGGTAAGGGAGGCGCACTCTCCTGTGTCCCGGGCGCGCTGCGGCGCGTAGCGCTGCTGCGCAGAACCGGGACCCAGAAAGCCAATCGGTGCGTCGCCGCGAGATGGGCCCCGGCGCAGCAGCGCACCGCTGAAGACGCGCCGTGCTGCGTCCGGGGCACGAGAGCGTATTCGCCGCCATCATCTTTAATCCGACCTTAAGCGACCTGCCGCATCATCGCCGGTGCTTGGGGGAATGGACATGCGGTTGCGGCTGAAGGCGGACGGACGGATCGTCGAGTTGCGGGACGGACAGGAGTTTCCGGTCCAGCCCACCGACAATGCCGCACCCTGCGATACCAGCTCCCACGCGGTGCGCGACCTGCGCCGCCGCGCCTGCCTGACCCAGATGGAGTTCGCCGCCAAGCTCGGCGTTCCCGTCGAGACCATCCGCAACTGGGAGCAGGGCAAGCGTGCCCCGCGGGGACCGGCCCGTGCGCTGCTCGCGGTGATCGCGCATGCGCCCGACACCGTGTTCCAGGCGCTCGCCAAAGCCTGAAACGAACCTTCCGTCGGCACGGCGCCGAGATCCGGCCCCCGGCCGCCGACGTCCGTTGGCACCATCACGGCCGAGGTCCATAATGCCCCTGGTCATGACTCGTGGCTACACTCTTGGGGCTGCCGCAACAGGGAGGATTCCTCATGCTGTTCGTCGAGGCCAATGGCGCAAGGATACCGGCGATCGGGCTCGGGACCTGGGAGCTGAGCGGGCGCACCTGTGCCCGCGTGGTCGAGCAGGCGTTGCGGCTCGGCTATCGCCACGTCGACACCGCGCAGGTCTATGACAATGAGCGCGAGGTCGGCGACGGCCTGCGCGCCTCCGGCGTGCGCCGCGACGACATCTTCCTCACCACAAAAGTCTGGACCAACCATTTCGCGCCCCACGATCTCGAGCGCTCGGTCAAGGAGAGCCTGGCGCGCATGCGGCTGCCCTCCGTCGATCTCCTGCTGCTGCACTGGCCCAATTCGCACGTGCCGCTCGAGGAGACGCTGGGCGCGCTGTCGCATGCCAAGCGCATGGGCCTGACCCGCCATATCGGCGTCTCCAACTTCACGGTGGCGCTGGTCGAGCAGGCGGTCGCGCTGTCACCCGAGCCGCTGGTCTGCAACCAGGTGGAATATCATCCTTATCTCGACCAGACCAAGGTGAGGGCGGCCTGCGACCAGCACGGGCTCGCCCTGGTTGCCTACAGCCCGATCGCCAAGGGTCGCATCAAGTCCGACCAGACGCTTGCGGCGATCGGCCGGGCTCATCACAAGAGTCCGGCGCAAATCTGCCTGCGCTGGCTCGTGCAACAGAACGTTGCTGCGATTCCGCGCACCTCGCGCGTCGAACGTCTGTCGGAAAACATCGATATCTTCGATTTCGAGCTCTCTGACAACGAGATGGCCGAGGTCGCTGCGCTCGCCAGTCCCAAGGGCCGCCTGACCGATTTCGGTTTCGCGCCAAAATGGGATTGAGGGGGGCCTCCGTTATGCTAGGACCAGCGCGGAAACCCAAAGTCAGGCGATGGAACTGCGGAAGATCATACGGACGGACCTTGCAGCGTCGGCGATCGCCCATCTGACGCTGGTGGGGCTGATCATCCTGATCAGCGAGGTCCATCCGTTTCACGCCGCGCCGCAGGAGACTGTTGCGGTCGACATCGTTACGCCGGAGCAGGTGAAGGAGCAGGAGACCAGGGCGGAGGAGGCCGCAAAGGAGAAGGCGCCGGAGCCGACTCCCACCCCAACTCCCGAGCTGCGACTGCCGAAACTGGATGCCACCGAGAAGGACAAGGCGGAGGCCGCGCCGAAGCCTTCGGCCGAGCAGAAGACAGCCTCCCGCCCATCGCCCGAACCCCAGAAGCAGCCTCAGCCTCTCCAGGCGCCAAAGCAGCGCGAGTCCAACGCGCAGCCGCAGGCTCAACAGCCGCCGCCGCAATCCCAAGAGCAGCAACAACCTCAGCAGCCACAACCTCAGCAACAGCAACAACCGCCGCAACCGCAGCTGCCCGCGCAACAGCCGCCGCCTCAGCCTCCGCAACAGGCGGTGTCAGAGCCGCAGGCGGCTCCGCCGGTCTATCGGGCTCCCGAACCCGACGTCACCGTCAAATACGGCGTCATGCTGGGCCTGCCGCCCGAATTGCCGACGGAGTTGCCGAAAGACGCGCCGAAGGACGACGGCGGCGACGCCAAGGATTCGATCGGAGCCAAGCTGCCGCCGGAGGTGATCGCCGAGCTTCGCCGGCGCCTCAGGAGCTGCGCAAAACTGCCGGCCGGTGTCGCGCCGGCCGACCCGGTGCGCATCAAGCTGCGCGCGGTGTTCGCCACCGACGGCACGCTCGCGCGCGAGCCGATCCTGATCGAGGCAAGCGCAGCACCGGCAAAGGGACTAGCCCTGATGCAGTCCGCGATGAGCGCGCTCCAGGCCTGCCAGCCCTACAAGATGCTGCCGATCGACAAATACGAGGAGTGGAAGGTATTGGACCTGCCATTCACGCCCGGGGATTTTGCCGGGGGGTAGGGGCGCTGTACCGAATGACCGCCGTTCGTAGCGCGGATGAAGCGAGGGGGAATCCGGGATCGCTAACAGCTCGGGAGGGGTAAATGAAAGACGAGGATTACCTAATCGGAATCGGGAAGATTGTCGGTAATCTTCATGCCATTGAACACTTGTTGCGAATTTTCCTTTGCCGTGCGCTGGGAGAGCAGCTCACTTACCCGACCGCAGCTGATAAAGATGTGCCTTTGACCAGCCTAACCGACTACAGATCGCTTAGTGCAATCATCGCCGCCTATAACGCCCGCCTCGGTGCCGCCGAGCAACAATTTGCTGCCGATACCGACATCGTCGACATAAGGGACGCTCTGGCACACGGCCGGACGATCGCAGACGCGCCAGCATTTCCCATCACCTTGTACAAATTTGGCAGACCGGTTGGTGCGCGCGTTCCGATTGAGCGCGTGGATGTTCTTGATGAGTCTTGGCTCGATCACAATCGCGCCCATGTTCGTGCTCAGATCGACAAGGTCGTCGCCTGTGCGCAAGGTCGTGGGTACAAGATTGGCTAGGTCCGCGGGTCATGACCGTTCCGCCGCGCTAGGTCGCTAGCCGAAATATGAACAACGTGGAAGAACCCGTCGCGACTAGGTAGGGCGTGGTCCTCGTGACGTCCGCGCTTCAGGCCTGTCAGCCGTACAAGATGCTGCCGATGGACAAATACGAGGAGTGGAAGGTGCTGGACCTGCCGTTCACACCCGGGGATTTTGCCGGGTAGTTCCCGTCCGTAGCCCGACGGGCAAAACACCTGCCGGGCTGTCAATCCGTCAGCGTAAAAATATTCCACTTTACCGAAATTCGGAAACGGCGTATGTGTCGCCCATCCCGGCTCATCCTTGAGGGGCGATCGTACGTCGTCACGATATGCGAGCCGGGCTTGCGGTGGACGCGGCAGCGTCGGCAAGAGAGGGTGCGGGCAGGGCGGGTAGTCCCTGTGAGCTCGCGGCCGCGTGCGGACGAGCGGCGCTGTGAAGTTCGTCTCGTCGGTATTTCGATGGCTACGTGCACGATGCTGTCGAACCCTGCGGCGAAATGGCGAACGCGCGTACGGCAAAACCGTGTGGTCCTGGCCGTCGTTGCTACGGTCAAGCTCTTGCGGAGATGTGTGCGAGCCCAACCGGGCGGACAGCATCGTCAATTCGCGGGGCGAGGGAGGCCAAAAGGAAAGTTCGGCTCCCGGGAGAGCACGGCATAAGCCGTCCAACCATCGCGCAGGGAAGGCCGAGTGATCGGCACCACCTGTATGCTGCTGTGCGGTTTTCCTGCGTGTGCTTTTCGCGCAGCGGACCGCGGGTGCGAGGTCGGCACCCGGCCTTCCCTGCGCCCTCTTGGTTGAAGAGGGTGGAGAGTTGAAGCAAAGCTCGGGCGAATTAAGCCGCGAGAATGAGAGCGTATGTCTGCGAATTGAAATGCGCGCTGGAGCATGACGATGTCACCCCTTGCGCTCGCAATCACGATGTTGAACCAACGTGCGCTACACCCCGCTCCGGTGCCCCGGACGCAGCGCAGCGTCACTTCGACGGTGCGCTGCAGAGCCGGGGCCCATCTATCGGCGCCGTACCGTGTTGCTCTGGGTCCCGGCTCTGCGCCGCAACGCTTGCGCGTCGCAGCTTGTCCGGGACACGTGGGTAGCTCATTGAACAGGACCGCGTTTCATCCCCTCATCACCATCCGCCACCTCCGGCGCCATCGCCGCCCATGCACTCGACGCGAACTGCCGGCGCCATGTCACGATCACCACGGCGGCCGTGCTCACGAACAGCACCCAGGGGCTGACGAACCAGCCGAGATAGCCGAGCGCGAAGAAGAAGGCGCGCTGACCGCGGTTGAAATGGCGGCCGGCGGATTCGAACAGGCGCGTGGTGCGGACGACATGGGCTTCGGCCTCCGGCGTGTCGCGCTGCGAGGCCGGCGGCATGCCGCCGTAAAGGATCGCGACATAGTTGAACAGGCGGTAGGACCAGGCGAATTTGAAGAAGGCGTAGACGCAGATCAGCACGAGGCCGACGCATTTCAGCTCCCACATCGCGGGCGAGGTGCTGAGGTCGATCGGCAGCTTGCTCAGGATCGTGATGGCGTCGTTGGTGGCGTGCAGCAGCGCCAGCGCGCCGCCGAGCGCGATCAGGCTGGTGGAGGCGAAGAAGGCGGTGCCGTTCTGGAGCGAGGCCATGATCTGCATGTCGACCATGCGCGCCTCGCGGTCGAGCAGGCGGCGGACCCAGACCTCGCGATAGCGGTTCATGCGCGCCGACAGGCTGTTGCGGCCATAGGCCGAGTGCTCCAGCGTCATGGCATAGACCAGCCATTCGATGATGAAGAAGCCGACGGCGGTGATGTCGACCCAGTGCCTGCTCATGTCTTGCTCCCTCGGGGATCGCAACGATTGCCACGCATGCCCGATGGCGGCAACGATTGATTGGCGGCAGGGGATGGCGCTAAAAGCAGCCGCATCCGGAAGACTCGGGAAGGACCAGTGACATGGCTGCTCTTAAACTCGCCATCGGCAACAAGAACTATTCGTCGTGGTCGATGCGGCCCTGGCTCGCGTTGCGCGCCAATGACATTCCGTTCGCGGAGACCCTGATCCCGCTCTACACCGACAACCCCGCCGACAAGGAGCAGATCCTGTCCTTCAGCCGCGCCGGCAAGGTGCCCGTGCTGGTCGACGGCGAGACCGTCGTGTGGGATTCGCTCGCCATCATCGAATACATCGCCGAGCGCTACCCGGAGAAGAAGCTGTGGCCCGACGATGCCGCGGCCCGCGCCCATGCCCGTTCGGTCTGCGCCGAGATGCATTCCGGCTTCGTAGCCCTGCGCAGCGAATGCGGCATGAATCTGCACCGGCCGATCCGCCCCGTGACGCTGTCGGCGGATGCGAAGGCCAACGTCGCGCGCATCGAGGAGATCTGGCGCGAGTGCCGGGCGCGTCACGGCGCCAAGGGGCCGTTCCTGTTCGGCGGCTTCGGCGCTGCGGATGCCATGTATGCGCCGGTCGTGCACCGTTTCCGCACCTATGCGATCGACGTCGCGCCCGACACGAAAGCGTACATGGAGACGATGATGGCGCTGCCGGCGTTCCAGGAATGGACCCGCGAGGGGCTTGCCGAAACGCTTCGCATCGCGAAGTTCGAGGACGCCTGACCCGCGAATGTGATTGAGCGCGGCTTGACGATGCGCCGCAGGACGGCGCTCAATCACGCAACGACGGCTCAGGAGAGGGCACGGCCATGGGAATTCTGGACTCGCTGGAAAACAACCCCGCGCTGCGCAGCGCACTCGGCCAGCTCGGCGCCGCCGTGCTGCCGGCCGTGCTGAGCGAAGTGCTCGGCAGCAACAATCAGGGCCGCCTCAGCGCGATCGTCGCAAAGCTCCAGCAGGCGGGCTTCGGCGATCAGGTCAAATCCTGGCTCGGCCAGGGTCAGAATCTGCCGATCTCGGCCGACCAGCTCCGCGCCGTGCTCGGCAACGACACCGTCCGCCAGCTCGCCGCGCGCTACAGCATCCCGGTCGACCAGCTCGGCCAGATCCTGGCCCAGGAGCTGCCCAAGGCGGTCGATCACGCGAGCCCCGACGGCAAGCTGCCGCATACCGCCTGAAGGGGCCGGTTCCCAGCGGTATTAAGGTCGTCGGATGTTCCAGCTATCGCTCTGAAAAGACTTCAAAATTCGCGCATTTGCCATGCTTGCATGAGGCTGGCCAAAAACGCCGCATGCGTGCTATACAACGGCTGGGTTTCCAGCCGGCCTCGCAGTGGGACCATGGGCGAGGCAGGCGTTGTTTGAGTGATGGAGAGGGTGTTGAAGCACAAATTCCCCGTTGGAACGCGCGTATTGTTCACGGCCAGCAACGTCGCGCGCCCGGCTGCCAGCGGCGCCTATGAGATCATCCGCCTGCTGCCGACGGAAGGCGACGATTGCCAGTACCGGATCAAGAGCTCGACCGAAGCCTTCGAACGGGTCGCCAAGGAAAGCCAGCTCGCCCAATCCTGACGCGCTGACCCCTGCGCATTGACCTTGCGGATGGATGATCCGCTCGCCGTCAAAAGGCCCGCTTCACCTTCACAAGGTGGACCGGGGGCAGTTGCCGACTCACGGTGCTCGCTTGACCATTCGCTTTCAGCTCGCGTGAAGGGACGTCGCGCATGAACTGGGCATGGGCCACTTCGCTCGACCAAATCTGGCGCTCGCCGGCCTTCCCGATGTGGATGACGCTGGCGGCTGCCGGCTTCTTCGGATTGATCCTCCTGATCACGCTGTTGCGCGCCGAGAGATCGGTCGCCAACGGCGCGCTGACCGTCATCACGCTGCTTGCCATCGGCATCGCCGTGGCCGCCACCATGCGCCTCTATGGGCCGGCAGGGCAGGCCGCCCCAGCCGAGGCGCGCGCGCAAGCTGCCGTCACCGCAAGCCTGCCCGCGCTGTCCTGCCTCGATGACCTCGCCGGCGATGCCGTGGCCATTGGCTGCGAGAAGGCGCTGTTCGGCGCGCCCGACACGGCGGCTGCCGCCATTGTCTACACCGCCGCCAGGATCGACCGGCTGACCGCGCTTGGCGATGTCGCGACCGTCGAGAAGAGCCTGACGCCGGACATGAAGGTGCTGCGCAAGTCGCTGGAGCACGATCGCTATGGCTTCGTCGCGCAGGTGCTGGTCGCCCGCGACGGCTGCACGCAGTTCGATTGCGCCGCGTTCCGCTCGCTGACCGATCAGCAGCAGGTCGCCGCCAACATGGATTCCCATCTCTACGATCAGCTGGTCGCGCGCTATGCGCCGAGCTGGAATGCGCCCGCAGCGGCCCCGGGGCCGATGGCGGCGATGCCGGCCACGGGCGCGCTTCCTGGGCTGCCACCGTCGATGCCGACAGGCAAGCCGACCAATGCCGAGTTCCCGAGTGCGTCGTCGACGCCGCCGGTGAGCATCATGAATCCGGAGCCGGCCGCGCGTCAGGCGGCGCCGGCTGCGACCGCGGCGCCGCGCGCCCCGGCGGCGACCTCGGCGCAGGCCGCAGCTCCCGCGGCACCGGCCGCCAAGAGGCCGCCGGTGCCGAAGGCTGCGCGCGCCGCCGCGCCTGTTCCGCTTGCGCCACCGGCTTCCGCGCCGGCAGCTCCGGCTGCGGATAACGAGTAGTTCGGCATTCCAAATGGCTGGCTGCCCGGCTAATGCTGGGCCATGCCACTTCATCTGATCAAGCTTGCCGTCGGCTGCGACTCCGTCAAGGAATTGAAGGAGTGGGTGGCCGAACGGATGCAGACCGCCAAGAAGAAGGGTCTGCCGCAACACCATATCCACGTCACCCGCATGGTGCCCAAGCGTGATGCCGAGATCCTCGCCGGCGGGTCGCTGTACTGGGTGATCAAGGGCGAGATCGCCGCGCGCGAAAAGATCATCGGCATCGAGCCGTTCCGTGACAAGGACGGCATCGGCCGCTGCCGGATCGTGATGCAGCCGAAGGTGATCATGGTGTCGCCGCGACCGATGCGCCCGTTCCAGGGCTGGCGCTATCTCACCGACGATTCCGTGCCGCCCGATCTCGGCAAATCCGCCGCCGGCTCGATCGCTGCCATGCCCGAGCCGATGCGCCGCGAGCTGCGCGATCTCGGGCTGCTGTAGCCGCTACTGCGAAGGCGTCACGATGTGCAGCCGCGCCCAGTCGGCCGGCGGTATCACGACCGGACGGCCGCCTTCGCCGATGCGATCCACGATGTCGACGAGGTCGGGCGCGATGCCCATCTCGGTCAGATATTTCCGGTGCTGTTCGCCAAAATACTCCGTGAGGCTCTCGCGCTGCTCGGCCGACACGTTGGGTGCGAGCCGGTTCCGGATGGAGCGGCCGGCAAGCCCCACTTTCGCGCCTTGCGGCAGGCTGCGATGCACCCCGCCCGCCAGCGTCAGCACGCAGGCCCGCTGACGATGATCTTGCGGATGGATGACATGGCGCTGCCGTTCGGCTCGTTTCCTCACGATCATCCATGCGGTTGATGCGCGGTGCAAGGGCAACCTCAAGGTCGACCTTGGCGATCAAACCGCAATATTGTCGATCAGCCGTGTCGTGCCGATCTTGGCTGCGACCAGGATCCGCAGCGGGCCGTCCTTGCGCGAGGTGACCGGTGCCAGTGTTTCGGCATGGCGGGCCTCGAAATAGTCGAGCGCAAAGCCGGCCGCTGTGATCGTCCCGGCGCCGCGCGCCATCGCGGGCGCGAGGGCTTCGCCGGCCTTGATCCGTGCGGCGCTGTCCTTCATGGCGCGGTAGAGCACGGTCGCGGTCTGCCGCTCCTCGGGCGAGAGGTAGACGTTGCGCGAGGACATCGCGAGCCCGTCGCGCTCGCGCACGGTGCGGGAGCCGATCACCTTGACGCCGAGATCAAGATCCCGCGCCATCTGCGAGACCACCCGCAGCTGCTGAAAGTCTTTTTCGCCAAAGATCGCAAAATCCGGCCGGCATTGCGTGAACAGCTTGCCGACCACGGTGGCGACGCCGCCGAAGAAGTGGGGCCTGAAGCGGTCCTCGAGGCCGGCCAGCGCCGGGCCCTCCGGCACGATGCGGGTGGCAAAGCCCTCCGGGTACATCGCCTCGACACCGGGATGCCAGACGATGTCGACATTCTCGGCGGCAAGCTTGGCGATGTCGGCCTTCCAGGTGCGCGGATAAGCGCCAAAATCCTCGGTCGGGGCAAACTGGGTCGGGTTGACGAAGATCGACACCACGACGCGGCTGGCGCGCCGCCTGGCGAGGCGGACCAGCGACACATGCCCGTCATGGAGCGCCCCCATGGTCGGGACCAGCGCGACGGTAGCCTTTCGCTTGCGAAGATTGTCGACGGCGCGTCGCAGGGTAGGGACCGTGCGGGCGATCAAGGGGCTTGGTGACATCAGAGCTCGACAGGGTTGGGGCCAGGAGGCGGGCGCGTCCCGGCGCCCGGGCTAACCTTAACAAGCCGGGCGCGTGGACGCCATGCATCCGGATGCGGCACAGCATCCCGCGTCAAGCCGCGCATGATGCCGCGATCGTGTGGGCTGGATCACAGACGCGAGCCGATGCTGCGATTCATGATGAAGAACGGCGCAGTGCGAATTGCATTTACTGTCACGCATTTCACTTGACCGCAGCGGCGGCCAACTCGAAGATATTCGTCAGGGGTTTTGAGGATCACTATGCTTGTGCAGGCTAGCCAAGGCCAATCCGGCTCGGCGCATGTGGTCGTGCTCGGCAACGAGAAGGGCGGCTCCGGCAAATCGACCACCGCCTTGCACATCGCGGTTGCGCTGCTGAAAGCCGGCCAGCGCGTCGCCACCATCGACCTTGACTGCCGCCAGCAAAGCTTCACCCACTACATCAACAACCGATCCGCCTGGGCCCGCCGCACCAGGCTCGATCTCGAGCTGCCGGTGCATCGCTGCATCAAGCTCGGCGAGACCATGCAGATTGCCGAGAACGAGAATTCCGAGTTCCAGCAATTCATGGAAGCGGTCTCGGCGGTCGAGAGCAATTTTGACTTCATCGTCATCGATACGCCCGGCACCGACAGCTATCTGATGCGCCTTGCGCACTCGATGGCCGATACGCTGGTCACGCCGATCAACGACAGCTTCCTCGACTTCGACGTGCTCGGCACCGTCGATCCCGCCAATTACGCGGTGACGGGCGAGAGCCACTATGCCGAGATGGTGCGGGATGTCAGGCGCAAGCGCCGCCAGCTCGACGGCTCCTCGACCGACTGGATCGTGGTCCGTAACCGCCTGTCGATGCTCGGCTCCCGCAACAAGCAGCTGGTCGCCGACGGCCTGAAGGATCTGTCGCTGCGGCTCGGCTTCCGCTACGTCGACGGCTTCGCCGAGCGCGTCGTCTATCGCGAGTTTTTTCCGCGCGGCCTCACTGCGCTGGACGAGATCGATGAGGCCACGCTCGGCATGCGGCCCAATCTCGGGCATCTGACCGCGCGGGAGGAGGTGACGAGCCTGCTCCGTCAGCTCAAGCTGCCGCTCGACGAGCGCGGCCGCCGCCGTGCGGCAAATCGCGCCGAGTGGTTCAGCCAGGTCGACAAGCCGCTCGAGGTCCACGACATCCTCGGCGCCTGAACTAGCGGTATGTCACTACTTCCAGTCGATTGAAGTCGCCCGTTCCCGCGGGAACTGAACGCGCCATCGGCCGTTTTCACCTCACGTTTACCGCGAAATTGAACCCCATCGAGACCGGTTGCGTCGGATGGTGGTCTGCATCCTGACGTAGGTCGTTGGGAGCGGGGTGCCCAAGAAACGTGTGCGACGCACAATGAAAGGGCTGTCAGTTCACAATATTTGGCCTTCCTGTCACGCGGCTGTGACATATATTAGGGAATAGGCGACCAGGGGCCGGAGAGCCCCGGAAGAACACGATTTTCAACAGGGATTCAGGCCGCAAGAGCCTGAGGCTGAGGACGAAAATGAAGCGTGGAATTGCCGTTCTGGTTTCGGTCAGTGCCCTCTGCGGCGTCGCCTATGTCACGGCGAGCAAGTGGGCGATAAAGCATGAGACCATCACCTTCTACGACGCCTCGCGCGACAACCGTCCCGTGCCCGTCGATATCGCGATCCGTCGCGACAAGGAGATGCAGGCCGATGCCGGCATGATCACGTTGCCCGTTGCCGTGATCAACCATGGCAACACCGTCAAGAACACCGAGTACGGCTTCCTCGCCAACATCTTCGCTGCGCGCGGCTATCTCGTCGTCAGCCCCCAGCATGATCTTCCGACCGATCCTCCGATGGTGACCAAGCCCGGCGAGCTCTATGTCGGCCGGCTGCCGCAGATCCTGCGCGGCGTTGCCAATATCCATCTCGCGATGCAGGAGATGAAGAAGGTTCAGCCCAACGCCGACTACGAAAAGGTGACGATGGTCGGCCATTCCATGGGCGGCGACATCACGATGTATTTCGCCAAGCAGTACCCGGACGAGGTCAAGAAGGTCGTCACGCTCGACAATCTGCGCGTGCCCTTCGTCACCGCCGGCAAGTTCAAGATCCTGTCGTTCCGCTCGCAGGATCCGCAGTTCAAGACCGATGCAGGCGTGATACCGACCGACGAGGAATGCGAGAAGGCCGGCATCCAGGTCGTGAAGACCGAATTCCAGCATAACGACATGCGCGACACCGGCCCGGATGTCGCCAAGAACTCGATCCAGGGCATGCTCGACAAATTCCTGACCGATACCGACAGCGAGGTCGGGCCGGTCGACACCCGGTCAGCTCCGCCCAAGATCCTGGAGCCCGGTCCGGTGGCTCTGATGGCGCCCGCCAAGGGTTGATTCAAAGGGCTGACACCAAACACTGCTCGATCGCCAGTACGACTTCAAAGCCTCCGCCGGCGCCTGCCTGCGGAGGCTTCGTACATTGACCGGGCCGCACGCAGTGACCACATGAGCTGCTTGCGCAAGAGGTGAGCAGCGATGCCCGGCGAACCCGTCAAACCGCGTGGCCGTGACGCCGTCTCGACCGAAGCCGGCGGCGCGCTGCCGCAAGCCAGCACCTCGGAGGATATCGCCGCCTTCGTCGCCAAGGCGCGCGCGCTGTCACCGCATGCGCCCGGCGCCAAGGGGAGGCTGATCTTCGCGCTGGATGCGACGATGAGCCGGCAGCCGACCTGGGACATGGCCTGCGCGCTCCAGGCCGACATGTTTCGCGAGAGCGCGGCGCTCGGCAGTCTCGACATCCGGCTCGTCTACTATCGCGGCTACAACGAGTGTCGCGCCACGGGATGGATCTCCGACAGCGCCAAGCTCGCGGCGCTGATGAGCAAGATCGATTGCCGCGGCGGCGACACCCAGATCGGCAAGGTGCTGAGCGAGGTGCGGCGCGAGGCGGTTGCATCCGGCGTGCGCGCCGTCGTCTTCGTCGGCGATGCCATGGAAGAGAAGGTCGACGAGCTCTGCGCCAGGGCCGGCGAGCTCGGCATGCTCAAGGTGCCCGTCTTCCTGTTTCAGGAAGGCGACGATGCGGTGGCTGAAAAGGCCTTTCGCGAGATCGCGCGATTGACCGGCGGCGCCTGGTGCCGGTTCGATCCCGGTGCGGCGGCGCAGCTGCGCGAACTGCTGCGGGCCGCCGCGACCTATGCCACCGGGGGCCGCGAGGCCCTGTTGAAGTTGGCGAAGAGCGCCGGCGGGGCGGCCAAGCTGATCGGCCAGATGAAATAGCGATCGGGCTCGCGCGGCTTGGCGGAGGCGAACGCCATGCTTTTTGAAGAGAGGGGGGCTATATTCCGGCCATGACCCTGATCGCCGGCGCCGTCGCAATCCTCACGCTTTATCTGCTGCTCCAGATGTTCCGCTCGGCCAATCCGGCGGTGCTGGCTCGCGCCGTCAAGTTTGGCGGCGGCGTGTTGGCGCTGGCGGTCGCAGCCTTCACGGGCCTGCGCGGCGAGCTGGTGGTGGCGATCCCGCTCGGAATCATGGGCGCCGGGCTCTTGGGCTGGACGCCGTTGGCAAACTCTGGCCTCGGCAACATCGGCGGACTGTTCGGTGGTGGCGCGGCGCGCCCGACCGGTCAGGCCTCGCGGGTGCGCTCGCAATTCCTGGACATGCGGCTCGACCACGATTCCGGCCAGCTCAAAGGCCAGATCGTCGCCGGCCCCTCCGCGGGGCGCGATCTCGACGAGTTCGACCTGGCTGGTCTGCTGGCGATGGCCCCGGAATTCGACGCCGAGAGCGTGGCCTTACTTGAAAGCTATCTGGACCGCCGGTTTCCCGCCTGGCGTCAGAACGCGCAGGGCGATGCGGCAGGGCGGCAGCGCCGCACGGCGGCGAGCGGTAAAATGACGACGGAGGAAGCCTATCAGATCCTTGGCTTGCAGCCGGGCGCGGGGCGCGACGACATCAGCAGGGCTCACAAATCCCTGATGAAGAAACTCCATCCCGACCAAGGGGGCTCGACGTATCTCGCTGCCCGTGTAAACGAGGCCAAGGATACTTTGCTTCGCACGCATAACGGCTAACTCCGGCATCACGCTACAAACGCTAATCCCGCGTCAGCTCCGCTTGCTCTGTCTGCCGTCGCCCCGATGCCCGCCTTGTCGGCGTGGTCGATCTGTTGAGTAAAAATTTAACCGTAAATTGTTGACGAGAGGTTGTCGGGAACTGACTTTGCCTCGCCGCACCCCAAAACAAAAATGCCCGCGCACGGCGCGGGCATTTTGATTGGGCCGGTCCGACGGACTGATCAGTTGCGGACGGTAATGCAGGAGATGTCGGCGCGCTTCAGGGCGCGGCAGACGGCTTCGGCCTGGTCCCGCTCGAGCCCGGCGAAGCGGGCGCGGTAGAGCTTGCGATTGTCCTTGGCGACGACAGGCTCCGTAAACGGGTCGGCCTTGCTGAGCAGGCCGCGGGCCGAGCTGCGCGCGGCGTCGATGCGCTGCTGGGCTTCGTTCTCGCTCTCAAGCGCGCCGACCTGGACGATCCAGCCGCTATGGGTGACGACCGGCCTGGTGGTGGCGCTCATCTGGATCGGCTGCGGCGCCGGATCGGCGGAGGCGAGCTTTGCGGCGGCCGGGGCGGGGGCCGCAGCGGTCGCGGCGGGCAGCACCCCGAGGATGCCGTTGCCGGTGCCGAAGCCGGCCGGCTGCCGCGGCAGCTCGGTGCGGGCGATCTCGGCCTTCGGCGCTTCCGGCTGGCTCATCATCTCGGGCTTGTTGATGAGATCGGCGCGGGCGACGATTGCGGTCGACGTTTCCGCAACGTCGGAGCGGGAGGCGATCGTGTTGGTGACTTGCGGGGAAACCTGAGCCGGGGCGGCGGAGGCGACCTTCACGGCGCCGGCCTTGACCTGAACGGTCTTGACCCGGACCGGCTTCATCGGCTCGGACGAGCCGGGAATGAGTGAGAGCGGCTGGCTCGAGATCACGCCATTGGTGAGCGGCGCGGGCTCGATCTTGGATTCAGTCGGCCGAACCTCGGGCTTGCTGGCGTCAGGCCTGGGCGGAGCCGGCGGTACCGCGGCGGTCGCAGCTGCAAGCGTCGACAGGCGCGCAGCGAGACGCGAGGGAGCAGGCTCCGGAGCAGGGGCAGCAGCGGCCTGGGCCTGCGGAGCAGCGCGGGCCGGGGTCTCTGACGCATCGGCGACCTCGGCAGCGGCGTCAGAGCCGTTGCGCTCGGTGACAGCGGCGACGGTATGGGTGGTCGCGCCCCGCTCGAGGTTCTCCGCGAGCAGGTTCCGCATGATCGCGTCGCGCGAGCCGCCGCTGCGGCCGCCCAGCACCACGCCGATCAAATAGCGGTTGCCGCGGCGCATCGAGGTCACGAGGTTGAAGCCCGAGGCGCGGGTGTAGCCGGTCTTGATCCCGTCCACGCCCTCGACGTTGCCGAGCAGGTGATTGTGATTGCGGATCTGCTCGCCGCGCCAGCTGAATGAGCTGGTCGAGAAATAGCGATAGTAGCGCGGGAAGCGCTCCTGGATGGCGCGGCCGAGCGTGGCCTGGTCGCGCGCCGTCGTGACCTGCTCGTCATTGGGCAGGCCGTTGGCGTTGCGGTAGACCGTCCGGGACATGCCGAGCGAGCGCGCCTTACGCGTCATCAGCGCAGCGAAATCGTCCTCATCCCCGGCGATCGCTTCGGCGATCACCACGGCGGCGTCATTGGCGGAACGGGTGACGAGACCCTTGATCGCGTCCTCGACGCGGATGGTCTGGCCGGCACGCAGGTTCAGCTTGGTCGGATCCTGATCGGCGGCGTGCTGGGACACCGGCATCTCGGTGTCGAGCTTCATCTTGCCGGACTCGAGACGCTCGAACAGCAGATAGAGAGTCATGATCTTGGTCAGCGAGGCGGGATGGCGGATCCCGTCCGGGCTGTTCGACTGAAGCACCGCGCCGGAGTTGCCGTCGACGATGATCGACGCGAATTTGGGGCTGGAGCTTTCAGACACATCGCGCTGCACCCGGTGGTGCGCGTAATGGCGCCGATGGCGCCGCGCCTCGGCAGCATCCGTGGTGAAGATGACTGCGGTGGTGACCGTAAGAAGCCCGAAAACGCCGACCCGCGCCAAGCGCGAGGAAGCCAAGTTTTTACGAAGCATGGAACCCCGTCCCCGTTTCTGACTTGATCACCGGCTCGTGAGGCGAAATTGTGCCCATTGGACCCGGGATCATTACCTGCTCTGGCTGTCTCTCCGCTGGTGTTCGCCACGGGAGACGTTGGGCCTGAGCCGCTATTCTGGCTAAGGTGATGTTCTCAAACGGCTTTTGGCCGATTGCGGAAGCTGAACACGTCCAGGGAATCAGGGTAGGGGGCCGCGGTTTCCAAAAGCTTAAGGAACTCTTGCGGGAAACCCCGGGAATCGCCGCGATTTGCATCTGATTTTGTGCGTCGCACAAGATTCTTGACTTTTTTGTGCGTTGCACTAATTGTGGGCAGAGTCAGGGAGCCGGGGCTTCCCGACGCGAGCCAGGGAAAAGGATTCCGAAATGTTCAAGGTTGAAGACTTTCAGAACTACGGGAAAGAGCACATCGAGCAGTGCGTTGCCTCCGCGACCACGGTGCAGCACGGCCTCCAGGCGATCGCCAGTGCTTATGGCGACTACACCAAGAAGTCATTCGAGGACACCAAGTCCTTCGTCGAGAAGCTTTCCGGCGTGAAGTCGCTGGACAAGGCCATGGAAGCGCAGACCGACTTCGCCCGTTCCGCCTACGAGACCTTCGTTGCGGAATCGCAGAAGATTGCCGGCCTCTACAGCGACCTCGCCAAGCAGGCGTTCAAGCCGGTCGAGACCATCGTGTCGAAGTTCACCCCGGCCGCCAACTAACTTTTCCCGGACATCCTGGAAGTAAAAAAGCCCGGCTGATGCAGCCGGGCTTTTTCGTATGTGTGCGAGAGCAGGCCCGGATTATTTCGCGACGCGCAGCTTGGAGATCTGCGTGAGGATGTTCTTGAATGCGTCCGATGTCTGGGACGAACTCGTGATCATCTGGAAATTGCCGTTGGTCGCACAATCCTGCAGCACCTGGGATTTGGGGTCCCTGTTGCTGATGTTGACCTGGATGGTGAAGATCGTGACCGGGCTTGTCGTGTCGGCCTTGATGTTCTGACAGAGGATCTCCTGACGGTCGTCGATGCTGGACTGCGACGTGCTCCAGCGGTTCTGGGTATTCAAGCCGTCCGACAGCAGCACGATGTAGTCCTTATAGACGTAGTTGCTGGCCTTGGCGGGCGCGGCGATCGGTCCGTTGGTCGTGCTCAGGGACTGCCAGCCCCACGCGAGGCCTACGGCCTGGTTGGTATTACCGCTCGGAGACATCGCGCTGATCTGGTCCTTGAGCGTCTGCCACTGATTGCTCATCGGAAACACCGTGGCCGGAAGGCAGCCAGACCACTGCTCTGCATAGAATTGCTTGGAGGGGCTTCCGCCGCCCGAGTCCGGCGCGACGTTCTGCGTATCGTAGTTCTGATCGCGATCGTTGACGCAGCCGGTCCAGGTGCTGCGCGGGGGAGCGGCTGCGGCGGTTGCCGCGGTGCCATCGCCGCGCCAGAGGTGGCAAATCTTGCTTGAGCCGCTGCCCGTGCAGGTACAGGCCGTGTTCGATCCGCAGCTTGCGCTCGAGCCGGTCACGGTGGTGTAGCAACCGTTGTAGTAGATGCCGCTCTTGCCCGCGCGCTTGTTGCCGCTGTCGATGCTCGGGCAGATGTACCCTGCATAAGTACCGGTCGAAGGAATTTTATTGTTTGGCGCAGCCTGCGCGCCGCTCAACGTCGCCGGCCGGTCCATGCAGGTGAAGCCCTGATTGCTGTTCGTGAACGGGCAATCCGATCCGCCGATTGCGGAATTGAAGGCGCTGGACTTGTTGTTGACGAGGATGGGCGGCTCGCCCTCCCACTCGGTCCAATTCAGCCACGACGCACCGATATTGCTGGTGCCGTTGGTGGTGCCGACGTTGACGTCCTTCGAGAACGGAATGATCGAGATGTAAACGTCGCCGGTCTGCTTGTTGTAGCTGGACAGCGTGTCGATCATGTCCTTGGCCGCGGTTTGCATGGCGCTCATTTTGCCGTTCTGGGCCATCGATCCCGTGTTATCGAGGATCATCGCCACGCGCATGCGGGTGTTTCCCCATGCCGAGGTCGAGCTCGCGCTGAACCCGAGCGTCGGATAACCGGCGATCCTCATGAAATCGGTCGGCATGGTGCCGGACCCGGTGACGACGATGTTCGAGATCCCGTTGGAATCTTTGGGGGTGTAGCTGGCGTGGACGTTGGCGGTGTCCACCGAGCCGGCGCGGCCGGTGTAGAGGCCGGTGAAATAGGATTTTGCCTTGGCCTCGATATCGGTTTCCGAGATGGTGCCGTTGGTCAGATCCTTGGAGACCATCAAGGCCGCTGAATCGAGCGCAACCTGTAGGGAGGTGCGGGTCTGGACGGCGCGGCTGTAGTCGATCGCAGCGCCGACGAAGCCCAGCACCGGCACCAGCGCGATGGCGAAAATCACCGCGATATTGCCGTGCTCGGCCGCTGCAAAGCGGGCGAGATGTCGACCAATGAGGCTGACAACGGGCAGGCGAAACATGGCAATCCCCGAAATCTGTGGTTTTGCCCGATTTCGCGCCATAGTCTTCAACGGCAGGTAAATCAGGCCGTAGAAATCCGGAAATACCCGTCGTGGTCACGCTGACGTCAGGTTCCTAGTCAACACGTTCTAAACGCTCGGACCGGAAATTTTTGTCAAATCGGTCCGGATTGATTAACCTTGGCCCGGATCGCCCGGACCGGGAATCGGGGCCGCCGCGGGCCGCATCGGCCGAGCCTTGACTAACAGGCCTTCGCCAACAAGCCGTTGTACGCTTGCGGCGAGCCGGGGGCGGGCCCATATTGCTGACGAACGATCCGGCCTTGACCGGACCGGTTGGAAGCGGCGATCCAACAAGGCGGCGCGCCTGTGCGAGGCTCCGGACCAGGGGGCCGCGCGGCGGACCGCCATTCGCTTCCGTGGGGAATTTGAACGCCTGAGCCATGCCGCAACTGTCTTCCATAACCGACCTGTCCACGGCCGTCGTTTCCGCTCCCCGGATGAGCAATGACGAGAACCGTTCCGGCAGCCCGACAGGTCCGAACACCTCCGTCATCACCAAGGTCAAGCCGAAGACCAAACGGCCGAACCTGTATCGCGTGCTGATCCTGAACGACGATTACACGCCGATGGAATTCGTCGTCCACGTGCTGGAGAAGTTCTTCCAGAAGGACGTCGAGGCGGCGACCAAGATCATGCTGCACGTCCATCATCACGGGATCGGCGAGTGCGGCGTGTTCACCTACGAGATTGCCGAGACCAAAGTGACGCAGGTGATGGACTTCGCCCGCAAGCACCAGCATCCGCTGCAATGCGTGATGGAAAAGAAGTAACCGCGCGTTCGATCCAGAGTTCTTTTAGAACGGTTCAGTTGTGCGGTGTGTGATGCCGCCGCATTCTGCTGCGCGCTCGGCGCAAATCAGCACCGGCGTCAATCCTGCCCAAATGGGTAGTTCTGCCCAAATCGGAACGGGTTTTGCATCGAGTATGCGGTGGGCGTGTAATGCCCATTTGAGTCGCGGAACCGGTCTTTTGCCGCGGTCTTGTATAACTATATGTGACAAAGGTTGTTGTTGCCTGACCGGGCGATGGCGATCATGATGGTGGGGGCCATAGAGGACGCGAATGCCGACTTTTTCCCAAAGCCTTGAACAATCCCTG
>Ga0065165_1001027_pt1 | contig 33828 bp, 35 predicted proteins | sample AraplaMF_Cvi_mMF_FD_63813 | JGI IMG/M metagenome (GOLD analysis project Ga0065165, IMG submission 63813) | Arabidopsis root microbial communities from the University of North Carolina, USA - plate scrape MF_Cvi_mMF (version 2) (version 3) | ecosystem: Host-associated > Plants > Roots >... | reverse complement strand
TGGCCATATCCTGGGATATTTTCTTAGCCAGCACCTTAGCATACTTCTGGGTCATGCGTAGGGTAGCGTGGCCGAGAATTTCCGATACCGTTTCAATCGGAACGCCGTTGGCCAGGGCGATAGTTGTTGCAAACGTATGGCGTGCCAAGTGAAACGTGAGAAGCGTTATTATACCACACAGCTCTGCGACCTCCTTTAGGTATTGGTTTATCTTTTGGTTTGAGATAGTAGGAAAGAGTTTACCTGCCGCAAGAGCCTGCGGATCGTCCTTATACTTATCAAGTATTTCTAGCGCCTTTGGAAGAAGCGGAACACGTACCGCCCTTTTCGTTTTCTGTCGTGTAGTAACTATCCAGCGCTCCCCATCAATACCTATTGTTAAATTTTGCGAAGTCAACGCCATTAAGTCGCTATAGGATAGGCCAGTGTAGATAGCAAATACAAATAGATCCCTTACCCTGGATAAGCGCTCGTTTTTAATCTCAGTTTGCTCTAAAAGCTCAACCTCTTCTTCCGTAAGGGCTTCCCTGTCGTTATTGATAAAGCGGGCTTGAAACCTTGAAAAGGGGTCCTTTTCCAGCCATTCATTTTTAATGGCCTCGTTAATCATCTTTCGCAAACGCTCAATATGCTTTAGCGATGTATTATGCCCGCACGGTTTGTGATGATCCTGGGGCTTATGCTCCAACAGAAAGATCTGAAAATCAACGATAAACGTATGCGACAGCTTCGAAAGAGGGATATCCGATACCTTATAGTTCTTTTTTAAGAATGCCTCAATATACTTTTGAGTAGTCCAGTAGTTCTTTAGCGTACCCTTTTCAATAGTATGCTTTAGGTGAGTGTTATGGTAGGTAACGAGCTCACAAAGTGTGTGCTCCTTGGGCGTATCTCCTATATAAAGATTACGGACAGTCTCGGCAGTTGCTTCGAGCTTTTGGTATTTAAGCTGGTAGAAGCAATCAGTAATCTCGGAACTGACTTGATCGAGAGACCGGTTGAAATTACGAGCATTGGGATGCTTGTCTGTAGCACGCCCGGTTTCGGGGTCCCAATGATCGAGGTCGATTTTCTTTTTAAGCGAGGCGTCGGCGGGTACCCCGCCTAATTTGATTCGGGCATATACGGTAGCAAGCTTACTTTTCTTACCGCGCGGTTTCTTGGCAAAGAACCGAACATCTAAAATGTTCAAATGACTCATGTCGTGTGTGTTAAACAGAGATGCGTGTGATTCATCCCCTTCCTGTGTCCAAACATACCGTGATAATTTGGGGACACAAATAGGACACAGAAGACCTGAGTTTGTAAGTGCTTGTTTGAGGTTCTTAAAAGAAAAAACCCCTTAAATCGTATGATTTAAGGGGTTTCACAGACAGTTGATTGTCTAAGTGTCGGGGCGGCAGGATTCGAACCTGCGGCCCCCTGGTCCCAAACCAGGTGCGCTACCGGACTGCGCTACGCCCCGAACTTTTATCCCCTTTCCTTCTGATTGGGGATGCAAAGGTAGATTTCTTTTCTGAAAATGCAACTATACATCCCATATAAATCAAAAATCTTACAGATAATTCAAAAATATTCTCCTCCCGTACCGTTATCCCAACGAAACTCCCACCTTTCCCCCCCATGACCATCCTAAAAATCACACCTCAAGACACCTACCCTATCCGTCACCAGGTCATGTGGCCAGACAAACCAATCGAATACGTTCAACTCGAAGAAGACCAACACGGCCTGCACTTCGGTGTATACCACAACAGCCAGCTCGTATCCGTAGTATCCTTATTCATCGACGGCGACCAGGCTCAATTCAGAAAATTTGCCACGCTTGAACACGTGCAGGGAAAGGGATATGGCTCAGCACTGTTACAGCATCTGGTTAACGAAGCTCATAATTATAACATTCGCACGCTATGGTGTAATGCCCGCGCATCCAAGACCGGCTTCTATAAAAAGGCAGGCTTCCACACCACCGATAAAACATTTGTAAAAGACGGTATGCCATACGTTGTCATGGAAAAACATATACGATAAATCGCAGACCGCGCCGGAAGACATACAAATCAACGGGCAGGGTACAGCCGTCCACGCCAGGCGAAAGGTTGCTTTAGCCACTCCAGCAGCGATGCATACAGGGCAATACCGAGAAACAATATCACCGATAGTGGGAATAGAATCACACCGGCTATACTGAAACGGCCCACGCGCCCCTGCACAAACGCGAAACAGGCGAGCGTTATAAATACCGGAATCCAGTGAATCCACAAAAGGCTTGACAAATTGAACGCATTCAGCGCAAACAAGGGAATAAGCGAATAAGCAATAGCGTGCACGTTAAATAACCCGAGCCCCAGACGCATCAACCGGGTCCACCCGGAAAGAAAATCGCCAAACGACGAATACATCTGAACACCAAAAACTTTTGGCCCCGTATACATCCTATAACGGCCACTGGCCTTCAGCACACGGCCGGCCATAGCAGCATCTTCGGCTAACGCGTTCCTCACTGAGGAATGGCCGCCAATGGCACGGTATACATCGGCCCGTATCAACAGAAATTGACCCAGCGCATATGCACTGCCGCCAGCTGTACTGTCATAGGGCGAGACACCTGCGTGAATCAGACAATGAAAAGGTCCGAGCAGCCGCTCCCACCAATGACGGTTAAGATGATACGCCGGAGCCGACACCATATCGGCACCGGCAGATCGCATAAACGTCACTGCCCTGGACAACCCACCCTCATAGTGCACCGTATCGGCGTCCGTGAAAAGCAGCAATGCACCCATGGCGTGTTTCGATCCCACATGGCAGGCCCAGGTTTTACCCACCCATCCCTCCGGACGCACGCCAGCATGCACAAGACGAACAGGAAAAGTCTCAACCAACGCACATGTCCGGTCGGTTGACTGATCATCAACAACAATTATTTCATACGCTCCCGATTTGCAAAGTGCCGACAGTAGCGAAGGAATATTTGCCTCCTCATTCCGTACAGGCACAATAACTGAAATCCGTTGAGCACCATCGCACGAACTCTTCCGGACCGGCGAACGTCTTAAATACTTCCGGAAGCGGATCCAGACAAAGACACTGGATATAAACGCCACAATCGTCAACAGTATATCTATAGTAATACGCATCCGCTGGCAGCAAAAAAACGAATGCCGTATTCCAAACGGTCGTAGTGGACTATTTGAGAACATTCACCCCATAATCATACCCGTGCCATAGCGAATAGCGTTGAATTCACGCAGCATATCGTATAAACAAGAAGGCCGCCTCAAAATGAAACGGCCTCTTCCTGGATAACATAGTTAATACCCACAACCTTCACTTCGTCGGATCCACAAACACGTACAGCTTTTCTACCTTGCCATTCGCGATAACGAAGAGGTCCATACCAGTTACTACGGCAGGTTTGGCTTTTGACCCCACCTGCCAGTAAAGGCGTATAAGGTTGTGATGTGCCTCTACCGACCGCGCTGCAAATTTAAAATCAGGATTCTTTCGTTGAAGATCGACAATAAACGTATCAACCGCGTCATACCCTACTGCCGTAAAATGGCGGTCAACCATTTCAATATCCGAAGAATAGATTTGTCGCATTAGCTTATCACGCGTCGATTTATCGCTTTCATTCCAGAGCGTAAGATGCTGTTCTGCCAAAGTCTTGTTAGCAGAAGGATCTGAAACACCCTCAGCGTTAGAAGACACTTTTTTAGGAGACCATAGCGTTACCGACGGCTTGGACTTCTCATACCCCTTCCCTTCCGGATAAGACACCAGCTCCAGCTTCGAGCCCCACGGCGTCAGGAAGTATACCCACGATTCACCGGCAGTATCACCAGAGGGCATTAAAAAAGGCTCACCCAATAGCGTAACGCCTTTACCTTTGAGATATGCAACGGCGGCAGCAATGTCTTCAGTATAGAAAGCAATATGCGTTGCTCCAACATCGTCCGAGTGTGGCTGCATACTGCTTCCCTTGCTGTTGGCATACTGAAAAACTTCAATACTGGCCCCAGTTCCGGCGTGGATCATCCTGATAGTAACATCTCCCGTTCCCCGATCAATGGTATTGATTTCCTTCCAGGCCGCATCCAGCGCTATAGGCCCAAGTTGCGTAACCGGCGTAAAGCCCAGTACATCATGAAAAAAGGTTACAGCTTGTTTCATGTCGGGCACGTTAACACCCACATGATCAACTCCGAGTATTCTGACACCGGTTTGTGCCGATGCGATTTCTGAAGATAAAAAAAACATAATAATTAAATTTAAGAGCGCTATCAAAGCAGCTCGTGATGGTAGTGGCGATGTATTACGATTAGTGGTCATAAGTATTACATGTAGTTAGGATTTGTATCAGCCTGCATAGGCGGCAAGCCATTTCTTCTTTATATCAGCCCGTGCCTTTATGAACTCGGAATCGGTTCCTTGCGCAATAGCATCCAGCGGAAAGCGAAGCGGACGTTCGCCTTTCTTCATCGCAACAAGTTGAAGTATTCCATCGGCAACCGTCTGAGGGTTCATGTTGAACTGAGCCATCTTACCGAACAGCGACGCCCCCAGCGCGTTAAACTTAGCCATCGCTGCCTCGCCATAATCAGCTTGTACAGAAGCCCTATCCGCATGCACACCGGCTTTCGATCCGTTGGTCATTTCTGTAGGGTAAACCCCGGGCTGGATACTCACATTCTCGATACCATAATCGCGTAACTCCTCCTGCAAGCCCTCCGTAATACTTTCCACAACCATCTTCGATGCCATATACGGCACCATAAACGGAAGCGTATGCCCGCTGGCACCGGTCGTAATATTGATGATCAGTCCGTTTCGCTCCTTCCGCATAGAAGGAAGAACAGCCTGATACGTACGGAGCACACCGTAAACATTCACCTCAAACATCTTCCGGACCTGATCCAGGGAATAGCTCTCCAATAAACCGAAGCCGCTTACCGCCGCGTTGTTGATCAACACATCGATCCTTCCATACTTAGCGAACACAGCATCGAAAGCCTTTATAACCGATGCATCACTGGTAATATCAATGTCTACAACATCGATATTTGAAACGCTGGATAATTGTTGGGCAACAGCAGCATTCTTTCCTTGCGTATCACGCATACCGGCAATAACCGAATGCCCTGCGTTTGCGAGCGTTATGGCCGTTAACTTACCAAAGCCGGTACTGGTACCGGTAATAAAAATTGTTTTCGACATAATCTGATTGTTTTATAATGTCCCTTTGACATCACAAAATTGCCACACGCGAAAAACCTGTGCATTGATCAGAAATAAGTAAAAACTTGATATAGATCAATCGGTCAAAAACCCGGACAGACAAAAAAAAGGAGCCTGAAAGCTCCTCATACACCGGGTAGTTATTTCTTTACCGTTTGCTTCCGGATTCTACTTAACGTCTCCGGAGTCATCCCCAGGTAGGAAGCAATCATCGTCTGAGGAATCCGCAGCGCAAAGCCCGGGTACTTGTTAACAAAATTCAGATACTTCTCTTCCGCTGTCAGGCTAAGAGATGCCTGAATACGATTTTGCGACGCAACAAAACTCCGTTGTAAAATAGCATTCACCATGGCCCCCAAAGCAGGTATCTCATGGCAAAGCATCTCAAAATTATCGTGCGTAAAAAGTACAACCTCACTGTCCTCGATGGCATCGATATTAAAACGCGAAGGCTGCTGCGAGAGTAGACTCTCCCGATCCCCCGTCCACCAGTTTTCAATACTAAAACTCATCACATGCTCATTCCCTTTCCCGTCAACCGAATACGTCCGGAGACATCCTGAACTAACAAAGGCATCATACTTCCAGACATCTCCCTCCTGCAGCAAATACTGCTTTTTACGTAACTTCTTAACGATTGCAAGAGCACGTATGCGGTCCGACTCATCTTTCGTTAAGCTCGTTTTTTCGTCAAGATACCGTTGAAAAACTTCGTACATAAAATATGCGCCATAATAGCGCGTAAAAATAAAATAACTACACAGAACTCTGGCTACCCGCCATCGAAACCTTTGCAAACCCAACCGAAAAACGCCGTTCTTGAATTACATACCGGTTTGCTATTTTTGTAATCGAAAAGCGTCACCACATGACACAACACCTTCAACCCGGCGAAAAACAGAACCAAACGCCATTCAGCGTCCACCAGTACGTTTCGGACAAACAAGCGACCAGAAACCAGATCTTTCTCCAGCAGAACATGATAACAATGCTGGAGCAAGGCGAAAAAGTTGTTCATTATGCCGACAGCGCAACCGTCATTACCGATACACAGTTTGCCCTGCTCTCCGCCGGAAACTGCCTCATGAGCGAAAAGCTCCCGGTAAACAACACCTACCGCGCCACCATGCTATTTTTCGATAACGCCGCACTTACAAAGTTCTTCATCAAATACGCGGCCATCATCGATAAAATTCCCGCAGTCCAAAACAAAAGCAAAAAGCCATTTCTTGTTTTCGGGAAAGACGAATTCATATGCAACTACATAACCTCATTAAAGTTTTTACAGTCATCGCCCTTTGCAAACGAAAAGATGGCACTCAAGTTTGAAGAGCTGATGCTCTACCTTCTTGAAAAACATCCGGAAGAGATCCTGTCGTTTCAGGTTCGAAGCCAGGAAGAATATTCGGATATCGAACTCAGCAAAGCAGTAGAGCAAAACATAACCAGCAACCTCACACTCGAAGAACTGGCCTTTCTATGCAACACAAGCGTCTCCACGTTTAAGCGACGATTTCTAAAACTATACAACATAGCACCGCGCCAGTACTTCACGCAGCGAAAAATGGAAATAGCCACCACGTTGCTGCTCCAGAACGAAAATCCCGGCGAAGTATATTATAAAGTAGGCTTCGAAAATCACTCAAGCTTCTCGCAATCGTTCAAACAGGTATATGGACTGAGTCCGAAACAATTCCAGCAACAAAAGTTGATCGTTTCCCGACAGCCTTTGACTGATTAGCGATACCCCGTCCCTCCCCCTGCCCAATACCTTTGCATAACATTTAAACGTAAAGGAAATGGAACAGACATTCACACTAAAAAGCAACGACCTCGGCGGCCAATTTACCAACAAACACTTCGGCAACGGCCCAGGCTGCTCTGGCAACAACATCTCACCCCAACTCCACTGGGAAAACGCCCCCAACGACACAAAAGCGTTCGCGATAACGATGCACGACCTTGATGCCGCTACCGGCAGCGGCCTGTGGCATTGGATCGTATACAACATCCCCGCCACCACATTAACACTACCAACCGACGCAGGAAGCCTCGCCCAAAATAATCTCCCCAACGGAGCCATCGCCGGATTAAACGACATCGGCTTAAAAGGCTACTTCGGCCCCTGCCCTCCCGCGGGCGAACGCCACCGCTACAGCATCACACTACACGCCCTCAAAGCCCCAATCACTACAAACGACAACACCAGCGCCGCCCTAACCAGCTTCATCCTAAACACCAACACAATCGCCAAAGCTTCACTCCTCCTCTACGCCCAACAATAACCCCGGCGCTTTAGTCTCGGCGTAGTCCCGACTCAGCCGGATAACTTTGCCTTTGATACGTCAGTATCTGCCTGACGTATCAAAGGCCAGGCTGGCGCAGTTTTTCTTAATCACCACCGTATCTGCGACTAAGCCACACGCCCAACAACAACACAAAACAAATCATAACACAGCCACGCACACACAAGCGTGGACATTAATAATCACCATGAACAAACAATACATCACAGACCTCACCAATTACATCCTTTGGGCCGACGCCATCACAATAGAATGGCTGAGTCAGATTACCGACGACCAATGGAACCAGCACATCACCAGCAGCTTCAGCAGCATCAAACAAACCGCGCTACACATCGCCAGCGCCCAACGCGTCTGGCTCGACTTCTGGCAACACACACCCAATCCCGCCTTCCTGTCCGTTGAATTCACCGGCACCAAAGAAGACCTGATTAAAATTTGGAAACAATCCTCATGTGATCTAAAGAAACTCATCGACGACTATCCCGAAGAAAACTACACACAACCCATTACATTCCAATGGCCTCGTGGCGGCACCGGCAGCATGCAATTCTGGCAAACCCTCTCCCACATGATAAACCACTCCACCTACCACCGCGGCCAACTCGTAACACTACTACGCCAGGCTGGCTTCACATCCCTATCATCCACCGACCTCGCCACATACTACCGCGTGAACCCGTAACGGAGTACCTGCCTGTACCTAACCAACCTTAGCTACCAAACGACACCCCATCTAACCACCACCAGGTACCGCAAAACCAGCACCAGATATTTATCCCAGCATGTCATGACATAAATCATTGCACCTCACCCACCATACCACCATCTTACACCCCATACCCGCAACCATGATCAGGGTAAGAAAGTATCAAACAGCACGTTATACTTTTCATGAAACCTATTTCTTCAGGAATGTTTTATCTGTGCTGATGAATGTAAAAAAAGTATCCGAACAATCTGGCTGAATCTTTTTTGATTTGTCCTTCTGGCAATAAATCAGATATAGAATGAAACCCAATCAACAAATTCTTAGCGACATCATCGTCCACATGAAATACGCGCGATACCTGTCTGATCTAAAACGACGGGAAACGTGGGAAGAAATTTGTCAGCGGTATGAAGCGATGATGGTAAACAAGTACCCCGCATTGACTGACAACATAAATCATTGGATGAGCTACGTTTATGACCGCAAGGTTTTACCATCCATGCGTGCCATGCAATTTGCGGGTATCCCGATCGAACGAAACAACAGCCGGATCTATAACTGCGCATATCTTCCGATAGACGACATTCACGCCTTCTCCGAAACCTTGTTCTTACTGCTTGGTGGCACAGGTGTTGGGTACTCCGTACAGCGCCATCACGTAGAAAAACTACCGGCAATAAAAAAAGCCGACACATCACGTCGCTTCCTCGTTAACGACAGCTTGGAAGGATGGGCCGATGCCGTGAAAGTACTGATGAAAGCATACCTGGGTAAAAGCGCATACCTGCCGGAATTCGATTATTCCGACGTCCGGCCGAAAGGCGCAAGACTCGTTACCGCCGGTGGAAAAGCACCCGGACCCGAACCGCTCAAACTATGCATCGCCCACGTACAGGCTATACTCGACCGAAAGCCCGACGGTTCGAAACTAACCCCGCTCGAATGCCACGACATCATGTGCCACCTGGCAAATGCTGTACTCGCGGGCGGTATTCGTCGCTCGGCAATGATTGCATTATTCTCGGCCGACGATGAAGAAATGCTCACCTGCAAATTTGGAAACTGGTGGGAACTTAACGAACAACGTGGCCGCGCAAACAACTCCGTTGTACTATCACGCGACCACACCACCGAAAAAGAATTCTTCGACCTCTGGAAAAAAATCGAGCTGTCCGGATCAGGCGAACCAGGCTTCTACTTTACAAACAACATAGACTGGGGCACAAACCCATGCTGCGAAATCGCACTGAGACCGTTCCAGTTCTGCAACCTCTGTGAAGTAAACGTATCCGACATCGAAAGCCAGGAAGACCTGAACAACCGTGCACGCGCCGCTGCTTTCTTCGGCACACTACAGGCGGGCTTCACCGACTTCCATTACCTGCGACCGGAATGGAAAGAAACTACCGAACAGGATGCACTCATCGGCGTAGGCATGACCGGCATCGCGTCCGGACAAATCCTGAAATACGATCTGAAAGAAACAGCCGACGTCGTCAAATCGATGAACCTCGAAACATCATCGAAAATAAACATCCAGTTCGCCGCACGATGCACCACCATCAAACCATCGGGTACAACATCCCTCGTACTGGGTACATCGTCAGGCATACACGCATGGCACAACGACTACTACCTCCGCCGTGTACGCATCGGTAAAAACGAAGCACTATACCAATATCTCCTCAACGATCATCCCGGCCTCCTCGAAGACGACCGGCTCAACAGCAAACAAGCCATCATACGTATTCCACAATGCGCTCCCAAAGGAAGCATCGTACGAACCGAACGTGTAATGGACCTGCTGGAGCGAATCAAAAAATTCAACCACGAATGGGTAGCGAACGGATTCCGCAGGGGCAGCAATGCAAACAACGTATCCGCCACCGTATCCATCGCCGACAACGAATGGCCTTCCGTAGGCGAATGGATGTGGCACAACAAAGCATCTTACAACGGACTGAGTGTACTACCCTTCGACAACGGAAGCTACGCCCAAGCCCCCTTCGAAGACATCGCCGAAGAAACCTTCCTCCAACTCGAAAGCGCACTCGGCTGGATAGACCTCACCCGCGTAATAGAACTCGACGACGAAACCGATCTGCAAGCCGAAGCCGCATGTGCCGGCGGTGCCTGCACGATCGTATAACATAAGGTTAGTTTAGGTTTGGTTTGGAGAACTGGGATAGCCCGGCAGTCTGTGGCCACGGCTATCCCCTCCCCTCTTTATTGACATCCCATTCGAAACCAGGACCTTGGACCTGTATACATAAACGATCAGCGACGACGCCCTGGGTTCTCCCTTTCACGAACATCCGCGAGATAATGTTCCAGGACCTCTATAACGAAATATATATTACTCCATCGATTTTTCATAGCAGGATCGCTGTCATCGTACGTATCAATCGTATCAAATAAAGTCTGCAACGCACGAACCGTCTCATTACCAGAATCTCCCCGGCTACGCATAGCGAAAAGCAACGCCTCAACCTCCGCTCCCGACATCTTCAATGAATCGATAAACGCCATACTGTGAACAAACTTTGGATGAAGATAGCGTCGATCAGAATACAGAATAAATTCTCGCCCTGCGGAGTCAAGATCCATTAAAAGCCGATCTAACGCCAACGCCAACGAATCAGGCGTATGATCAAAATAATAGTAACTTGATCCCAGCGCCACTTCCTGCTTCGTTGCGCTGTTCGACAACATTTTCCAGCGGTTGATAAGACTTCCATAATAGTATCTCGATTTATTAATAACCGACGCCTGCGAACAAACCAGATACCCATTCCGAAAATAAGCCGAAACAATCAGCATATCCTCCGCCTTAGGATACGGAGACTGACGACGGAAGTAGTAATAATGCCGCGCATTATTCTTTAAAAAAACATAACCCAGCGTATTCTCAGAAACCCGCCTTACAATCAAATCATACAAAATCGTCTTGGTCAGCTTCATAGTACGGCATCTTTCCTCAAAAGTACGCTCGCTGGTGAAACAACGGCGTGAATCAATTCACCAATCTAAACCTTCACCATTCCCTCCGTCCACAAACAATCACCGTGCTGCTCCTTCTTATAATCCTGGATATAATCAATCCCCCATCGCTCCAGCGATGCGATTACCGGAATCAGCGAAAGTCCTAATGGCGTAAGGCTATACTCGGTACGCGGCGGAAGCTCTGCAAACTCCTGCTTCGAAGCAATACCATCGGCCACAAGCTCCTGTAGCTGTGAACTTAGCATAGCCTGGGTAATGCCTGGAATAGCACGCCGCAATACGCCAAAACGTTTTGTGCCATGATGCAGTTGCCACAAGAGCGATAACTTCCATTTACCCGAGAGAATGCCCATAGTCAGATGTACGGGACATGTACTTCTTCCATCGGGTAAAATTTTAATACGCTGAGAATCACGAATAGTATCATTTTTCATACCTACCACGGTTTTCCGAACCGGTTGTTTGCAATAGTCCAATGTAATTCTTTTGCCGGCACACAACAACTACAAGCCATGAACAAAGTAATCCTTATCGGCGCAACAGGAACAATCGGCAGCAAACTATTCGCGGAATTGAGCAAAAACGAATCGCTGCAGATCACAACCGTTTCCCGAACCGGCGATACCGACATAAACATCGACATCGCAGACACCGCACAACTAAAAACCATGTTCCAAAAAACCGGCACCATCGATACCGTTATCTGCATAGCCGGCGAATGTGCCTTTATACCCCTGGATACAATCACCGAAGCCGACCTATACATCGGCATACGAAGCAAGATGATGGGACAAATCAATCTGGTACGCGAAGGTCGACGCTACCTCACACCCGGCGGATCATTTACACTTACCTCAGGCTTCCTGTCAGACGATCCCGTTCCCGGTGGAGCAGGCTACGCCATCGCCAACGGTGCCATCGATAACTTCGTAGTAGCCGCCGCCATGGAATTCAGGACCACACTCCGACTAAACGCCGTAAGTCCGGGCTGGGTAACAAACCACTATCAAGGCCTCGGCACCAGCCATCTTCCAGGCCAGCTCCCCGTATCCCACAATGCCGTACTACACGCCTACTACAAAAGCGCATTCGGCTTCCTCACCGGACAAATATTTCGCGTCTGGGAACCTTCCACGCAGAGCAACCGGAAATAAGCGTAGACTGCCTTACACCCCGGCGTCATCGGGACAACCGCGTGCAAGACAGCCGCATTATCACCGCGCCAGACTCACAAACAACCTACTCAACTCCTCCGGCGCCGTAATCATCGCATCATGCCCCGTAGCCAAAGCGTAGTGCTTCCACCGCGAATCCTTTTGCGCTTGTTCACTCATACCTACCATCACCGGTAACTGAGGCTTCGTACACGCAATGTATACAAGCGGCAAACCATTGCCGTAATCGTGCTTCAGTGTAAGCTGCTGGGCAAACGTATTGAACGGCTGCGGCGTCAGCCGTGCATTCACCCACTGCTCCACCTGGGGATCGGTTATACCGAATAGCGATGCAGGGAACGGCGGCAGATTTTGTTTCTCGGCAAAGCGCATCTTCTCGGCAAGCTGTAGCGCACGAGGCTGAAGAGAATGAAGACTCTGACCACTTCGAACAAGCATCGCATCAAGAAACACAAGCTTCTTCAACCGATCGGGAATACTATCGGCCACACCGGCAATAACTGCACCGCCATAACTATGCCCAACCAGCACCACCTCACGAAGATCCTCCATAGCGATCAGGTTCACAATATCGATAATATGGGTACGCAACGTAACGTCCTCTCCCGCCCGGTGTTTATCCTCACCCAACCCGCTCAACGTAGGCGTATAAACCGTATAGCCATTGCCGATCAGATTATCGCGCACCTGCTGCCAGCACCAGCCGCCGTGCCACGCCCCATGCACCAGCACAAACACCGGCTTCGTAGACCTCTGCTGACCATAAGCCATTCCGGCTCCCAATACAACCCAGAGGATAAACGCCCCTGCCAGTTGCCTTACTGCATTCATAATATTCATTACCTTTGTTGTTATTCGTTGCACAAAACTATTTCCGGCACAACACACCCGAAATAACTCACCTCAAAGTGAGCCAACCTTTAAATCCTGTTTAATGTCAAGTCCAAAAAAAGAAACGTCAACCAACAACGAAAACCTCAAAGTATTAGCCGAAGCCTGCGACGTCAACACCGTGCTTTCGGCAATCGCCATGCGATGGAAAATGCAGATCCTGTATTGCATCGCCGAGGGTGTATACCAGTTCAGCAAAATCAAAAAAGCTTTCCCAAGCCTGTCAGACCAGGTACTCGGCAAACGCATCAACGAACTCCAACAGGAGGGCCTCATCATCCGCACCGAAATCGCAGACACCACTCCCCAACAAATCAAATACACTGTAACCGACAAAGGCACCGAACTCCTCGCCATCATCCTGAACCTCCACCAGTGGGGCAAAAAATGGCAAGCCCCCAACATCACATCATACTGCCAACTCCCCAAGGACTTCTTCGAAAAACCGTAGCCGCGTAAATCAATTCCGCTTATATACGCGACATAATCCGAATAGACGATAGCCCATACACCGTTGATGACATCAATCATCTCCCTTTCCTGACTTTCGTCTGCCTTTCTGCACGCCTACCATCCTACATTGCACCCACACATAGCCGCTTGTTCTGCCTGTTATGAGTAATCATAACAGCCGGTACGGGCACTAATCCCCTACGCTTATGATACCGTCCAAAATGAAAGCCGCTGTGGTTCGCGAATTTGGCAAGCCACTAACCATTGAAGAGATGCCGGTTAAACGCCCTGGCAGAAACGAAATTCTCGTAAAGATCATCACCAGCGGTGTATGCCACACCGACCTGCACGCCGCAACCGGCGACTGGCCCGTAAAGCCTAAGATGCCCCTCATTCCTGGACACGAAGGACTCGGCTATGTCGCAGCGCTTGGCGAAGGCGTCGACTACATCAAAGAAGGCGACATCGTCGGTGTACCATGGCTTTACAGCGCCTGCGGTCACTGCGAGCATTGCATTACCGGATGGGAAACACTATGCGAATCGCAGCACAACGGTGGATATAGTGTGGACGGCAGTTATGCCGAATACGTCGTAGCCGATGCCCGATACGTTGGGCACCTGCCATCAGGCATCGACTTTACCGCGATGGCCCCAATACTGTGTGCCGGCGTCACCGTATACAAAGGACTAAAGGAAACAGAAGTAAAACCCGGCGAATGGGTAGCAATATCCGGCATCGGCGGACTCGGCCACGTAGCCGTGCAATACGCCAAAGCAATGGGCATGCACATCGCTGCCATAGACATCGCCGACGATAAACTCGAACTCGCTAAACGCCTTGGCGCAGACATCGTCGTAAACGCACGACAGCAAGACCCCGGCGAATACATCAAAAAAGAAACCCAGGGCGGCGTACACGGCGTACTCGTTACCGCTGTATCGACAATAGCTTTCAAACAGGGACTCTCTGTCATGCGCCGTAAAGGAACACTGGCCCTAAACGGCCTCCCACCCGGCAGCTTCGAACTCCCGATCTTCCAGACCGTACTGAACCGCCACACAATCCGTGGTTCCATCGTCGGTACACGCAAAGACCTTCAGGATGCGCTACAGTTTGCCGTAGAAGGAAAAGTAAAAGCCACAGTCCACGCAGCCAAACTCGAAGACATAAACACAATCTTCGACGAAATGAAAAAAGGAGAAATCCAGGGCCGCCGCGTCCTCGAAATTGCCACACCCTGATAAATAAAACACACCACACACACCAAAAATCCATAACCCACCCGTTATGGATTTTTTATTTATATATCCCTGGCGCAAGTATTCAGTCTGGGCTTAGCCGAGACGGTGACTTTTGCCTTTGATACATCAGTCTCTGACCGACGTATCAAACGCCAGCTGGAACATTTTCCCCGAGTACTCGCGACCGTGTACCATACTGAATAGTGCTTGTTATTAGTCATGTGCCTGTATAACAAAAATCACTCTCTTATACGATTCATATCATTTGATCCCCTTCACCACCATACGACCTTTCGGCCATAAAAAAACACAAAGGGACAACGAACCCACAAGGCCATGAATACAAAACATCTCCGCCCGTCACAAATCGCGTCGTCAGTAGTGCCGGGCCTATATACACACCGCACGGCAAACACCACACCCATACACACAATCTCCATCGCCACATACATCCCCGTCAATCATGAACTTTAAATACATCACCCTATTCGTGCTTTCACTCGTCATGAGCGTCACGGCATCCGCTCAGGAAACCTTAACACTTAAAGGTGTAAAGGCCCAGGTAAAAGGAACATCTACATTACACGACTGGCATTCTTCCATAACACAGATCAACTTCTCCGGTACCGTACAATCCGAGAATGCCGTACCGAAGGTTATCAAAGATGTCAAAGTAACCATACCGGTAACAAGCATAAAAAGCGAAGAAGGTAAAATGATGGACAACAAGACCTACGAAGCCTTCAAGTCCGAATCCAATCCGAACATAACCTACACAGCAGATCAAACACAGATCACCGTAGATGCGTCGAAAAACATATCGATAAAAGCCAACGGAAAACTCACCATGGCCGGAGTAACAAAACCCGTAACCATCGAAGCAAAAGGTAAAATACTGGCAAACGGAAACCTCCAGCTGGCAGTATCACAAACGCTCGACATGCGCGAATACAATATGAAGCCGCCTACCGTAATGATGGGCACCATCAAAGTAGGACCTGTCGTAACCGTACAGGTAGACCTCATACTCACCGCATCCGGATCATAACGCTAAATAACACCCTATACTCGTAATTCTTCACTCAACTTTTACAGCTATGAAAACGCTAATCGCAACGCTTAAAACCAGGACCGTACGACTGTTGGTACTCATCGTAATCGGACTACTGGCGGGCACAGCTTCCTATGCGCAACGTGGGCAGATCCAGAACCTTCGTCACTATGACAAGCGCGGCATCAATGTCTTCGAAACCAATAAAGAAAACGACACTACCAAATTCGACGGGCTCAAGCTCCGCATCGGTGCAAACTTCACACAAGGCTTCCAGAGCATAAGCCACAGCAACACCAGCGGCAAAGGACTATACAAAATGGGCGCGGGCTTCCCGCTCGCACAGGCCAACATGAACATCAACGTACAGATAGCCGACGGTGTACGCGTAAACCTCGTCACCTACATGGCATCTCACCACCACAACGAAACGTGGGTAAAGGGTGGATACTTCCAGATCGACAAAGTCGGCTTCATGAACATGGAAATCCTCGATCGCCTCTGGAAAAACCTGTCACTCAAAATCGGTCACATGGAAATAAACTACGGTGATGCCCACTTCCGCCGCAGCGATGGTGGCAACACATTCTGGAATCCATACATCGATAACAACATCATGGACGCCTTCACAACAGAAATAGGCGCTGAGCTCTACTGGCAAAAGAAAGGCTTCCTCATCATGGGTGGTGCCACAAACGGCGAAATACAAGGCAGCATAGCCACACCGTCACAACGTGCCCCGTCAGTATACGGTAAAATCGGTTACGACGCCGTGTTTGCAGAAAAAACACGCGTACGCCTCACAGGTTCAGTACTCTCGAAATCCTCGTCCATCAACGGAACACTGTTCCGCGGCGACCGCACAGGATCGAACTACCAGTTCGTGCTCGAACCCACCGCAGCTACACTAACCGGCAACGCATTCTCCGGACGCCTCAACCCGGCCCTTACAGACAACGTAACGAGCTACGTGATCAACCCCTTCGTGAAATTCCACGGACTCGAAGTATTCGGAACCTTCGAATTTACAAAAGGTAACAGCGCGGTAGAAAACGGCGAAATCCAATACACGCCTGCCGCCAACGACGCCACCGTATTCCAAAAACTGAAAGACCGCAAATTCAACCAAACATCAATCGACGCCCTGTATCGCTTCGGCAAAAACGAACAGTTCTACATCGGTGCCAAATACAACACCGTAAGCGGCACACAAGCCTTCGGCATGAAAACAACCGTAGGGGAAGCCGGCGGCATAAGCCAGGGCACACGCCAGGACATAACCATCGAACGTATGTCCTACAGCGCCGGATGGTTTGTAACACCCAACATCCTTGTAAAAGGTGAATACGTAAATCAAAAGCATAAAGACTACCCCACAGACGACATCCTCGGTGGCGGCAAGTTCGATGGCTTCGTCCTTCAAGGTTCGATCGCCTTCTAGATTCTTTCCCAATCGATCGCCCAGCGTGTACCGCCCCCCGGGTACACGCTTTGTTTTTTTTAAGAATCTTCCTCTTCCCAACAATCCTCACACCAATTTCATCCTCATCGCTCTCACATTGCATCCGCCATAGCTGCTTCAGCGACATCGCCGACTCAGGCCTCAAGATCCTGAATCGGGCAAAACTCGAAAAGCTGCTCCGGTAACCCCGCAAAAGCTGCGTAATATCCTGTTCGTCAATGATTCGTATCATGGCCCGACACCTGGAAACAAACGTACTTTACAATACCCGAATCACTTACCCAAACACACTAAATGCTATACAACCATGGCTAAAAATCTCGAAACCGCGGATACGCTCGTTAAACTCGTGCTGGCAGTAACCATTGTTATTACGTACTTCACCGACCTGATCCAGGGACCGTTTGCCAACGCGTTGCTCGTACTGGCGTTGATAACCGTAATCCTCTACGTAACCAGAACCGTAGTCCTGTACTTCTTTGCCGACTGAATTCCTATCGATTCTCATCGGAAACCTAACAAAAATCATGGTTTGGATCACGGTGCTATGCTTATTTTATGGCCGCTATGTTCGCATTCAAATTAACGCTGGGCTTGCTGTTTGCCTGCCTCGTTACCGGCATATTGGTACTGGGTGTGATTTCGTACAACAACAACGAAGCCTCCAGCGAAACCGCCAAGTGGGTAGACCACTCGCGCACCGTACTCGATAAAACACAAGCCATTGTATCCATCCACAAAGACATACAACTGGAAAGCAATGCCATATTCACCAAATACGATCCCCTCGCCATCAAACCCTACAAAGAAAGCCGCGACGGACTCGTACCCATGCTCTTCGAACTTCAATACCTGGTAGACGACAACCCCGTAAAACGCCAAAGCGTAGACTCCCTCATCCTCTACACAACCCGACTCATCGCCGTAAACGACTCCATACTCGCACTACCCCAGACCGATTACTCCCTCGAACAAATTCAACAACGCATTGACCTTAACCGCGACTTCCGCGAAAAAATACATTACCTCACCATAAGCCTTCAGAACAACGAGCACATGCTCCTGAAGCAACGCCAGGTAACACACCAGCAGGCGCTCGCCGCCTTCAACCGCGCATTCTATGGCCTGCTCGTACTCATAGCCGTACTGCTACTGACAACCTTCTTCGCCATACGATTCACCTTCAACAAACGAATCCGTATGCAGGAAGAACTCAAAAAGGCCAACGACCTCTTTGCAAAACTCTTCTACGAAAGCCCCACAGGATTCGTCATCAGCCGCCGGAACGACGGCATCATCATTGACTGCAACCGCGCATACTGCGACCTCGTCAACTACACCAAACAGGAACTCATCGGCAACACACTCGTAGCCCTCAACATCGTACCCGAAGCATTCTACCGCGACGAAATACTTTCCAGCAGCATCGCATCAGGCCCAGCCCAGGAAATAGAATTGCAGATGAACCGTAAACACCAACGCCCCCTGTCGGTATCCATACTCGTACAACCATTACAGATTGGTGACGAAGCCTGCCTGCTCTGCGCCACCGTCGACATGACCACACACAAAGCCGCCGAAGCCAAAATACAATCGGCGCTTACCGCAGAGATCGAACTGAACAAACTCAAATCGAACTTCGTAACACTCGCCTCTCACGAATTCCGCACTCCCCTAACCACAATACTCTCCTCCGCATTCCTCCTCGAAAACTATGTATCCGGCCCCGCTAGCGAAAAAGTAGCCAAACACGTATCGCGCATAAAGAACGCCACCAAATCACTCACATCCATACTCGACGAATTCCTCTCCCTTTCCAAAATCGAAGAAGGAAAGATCGAGCCGCAAACAGACGTCATCAACCTCCCCGAACTACTCGAAGAACTCTGCCGAAACTTCCGGTCCTTCGCCCGCAACGGCCAGGTTATAACCTATCACCACGAAGGCGAACCCATGGTATATTCTGACCCTGTATTCATCAGCAACATCGTAAACAACATGGTGTCCAACGCCATCAAATACTCCGGCGAAAACACAACCATCGAAGTATCCTCCAGCCTCAACGGCAAACTCCGCCTCGACGTAAAAGACCAGGGCATCGGCATCTCCCCCGAAGACCAGGCGCACCTCTTCGAACGTTTCTTCCGCGCCTCAAACTCCGGTAACGTACAGGGTACCGGCCTCGGCCTCCACATACTCAAACACTACGTCGACATGCTCCACGGCACCATCGAAGTCGACTCTAACCCCGGCCAGGGCTCCCGCTTCTCCGTAATACTCCCTCCTCAACCCAAGCACAACTAGCCCAAAAGCATCTAACCCTCCCATCTTCATCCTCGCTCTCGCCCTCACATTGCACCCGCCATAGCTGTGTCAGCGACGGCGGGCGCGCGCTGATTAAATCATAACCGTATTATTTTAGTATAGGAACTTCCGGAAACCGATAAAACTCTTGTGCTGAAAGCATCGCAAAAACCTTCGCCATATCCATCTCCCACGCGATGATGGGCTGGAGTAACTTGATAACTTGATCTTTCTGTAGGGCTACCGCCAGTTCCCAGGCATTCTGGTAAGCGGCCAGCTTAAGCGCATTCATACCGCGCAGGGCCCCGATCATCAAAACCTCCTTCAGATGAGGTTCTGCGGTAGACGTTAAAATAGCGTGCATCTCGCGCAGCAACTGATCGATAACAGCATCCTCGCGAAGCCGCGCACTACAATCCAGAAAATTGAACATACGATCAATGCGAAGCATCTCATCGCGCGAGTGCTGCAGGTAAACCTCGATCTCCCGCCGCAACGTAAATGATTTAACCTGATACATCAGCGCCGCCACGCCCTCTTGCAATTGAAGCTCCGTATAATGCATGCCTTGCAGCAGGTAAACCAGCGCGTCATGGATAGAAGTGATATTCTTTTTCATAACCCAGGAAAGCAGCCTTTTTCTAACCCCTTTCCGTACGAAAAATACGTCCTCCCTTATTTCCGCCCCCTGATCGTAATCATACTCCCCAAGGAGTTTTATCACCACAACGAATAAACATCTTCCTTAAACAAACTCCGTAATCATATCTCCCCGCTCAACCGTCAGGTTCACACTCCGCCCCTCCTTCGGCCGCGTCCGATGTAACACATTCTTGGGTATCGTCACAGAACTCCCCGGCGTCAACTCAAACGTCTCCTGTTCCGTCTCAATAATAACCGTTCCCTCTACACCAATAAACGTCTCATCCGAATTTGGATGCCGATGCCACGGATAAGGCTCCACCATAACCCCAACCCGCACAACATGATCGTTAACGGTACTGATCACAGTATTAAAATATTTCCGCCCGACACCGTCGGCCAAAGCTTTAAAATCAAAGTACTCCATAATCATTATAATCAAACCGTTCCAAAATACGCCATGGTTGCTCTTTAGACATCTGCTCGATCAGACAAATCTCCCGAAACACCAACACCTCGGGAAATGCCATCCCACGGATAGCATCAAACATCGCATCCGTACACATAGAATTTCTCGGATGCATTAAAGTAATATGCGCCTCCGCGCTACGCGGCAAACCACCGAGTACATTCCTGCGCAGCCTCTGAAAAGCCTCATCCTCCACAGCAGGCAACAACACACCTTTCCCATCATTAAAACGAACGGGGCGCCCAAACCATATCACAACCTGCTCACGTGGCAACATCACTAGATTACGAATCACAGCATCGAGATCCATCAACTCGTCCTCACGACACAGCGTAACATGACTCCCTATAATCTCATACTGCATGGGGTTATACTCCCGCCTCACCGCCTCGATCGTCTCCGACTCCGATGGATCAACAAACAAAGTAAGTTGTACACGTCTTCCCATAATATCAGAACCCAAGATGTCCGGCGATTACATCGTACACATCCGTAGCCTGAAGTGTTGTATTGCTCAGCGGTTGATCCGTAATCAACACCGGATGAAACTGCGGGTCCGTATGAACACGCCCGTGCGATCCTTTGATCAGCGTAGCGTCCAGTGAGATCACATCCATTACATAACGCAGTGCAGCCTTCTTACGTAAAAGTTTATACCCGGCACGCAGCTTAGAGGTCATGAACATCTCTACGGGATCATAGCCTGGCTTCTTGTGGATGTCTACTACGCGTGCGTAATCAGGCGCCTTGGCATCATCCTGCCAGAAGTAATACGTAAACCAGCTCCGTTCATCAGCCACAACTACAAAGTCGCCGGAGCGACTGTGGTCAAGATGGGCAATGCGTTGTTGTTCCTTGTCCAGGACACGCTCCACGCCGGGAAGTTTCTCCAGCAGCGCACGTACCTTCTGTGCTACAGCCTTATCGTTGAGGTACACATGTGCGATCTGGTGGTCGGCTACAGCAAAAGCAGGCGAAGCACCAGCATCCAAAAGCTCCAGGCTACGTTCGATGCGAATCTGTAACAGCCCGGCCTCGCGCAGCGCGCGGTTGATGTGAACAGGGCGATCTACATTCGTAATGCCGTATTCCGACAGAAGAACGATCTTCGCTCCCGCCTGTGTATAGTGCGACACGAGGCCTTCCACCACACGATCGATCAAGTTAAGCTCCTTCGAAATCGCCGACATATCCTGTCCGAATTTCTGAAGGCAATAGTCCAAATGCGGAAGATAGATCAGCGTAAGCGTGGGATTGTATTTCTTGTCGGTTAACACCGAGGCATCCGCGATCCACTGGGTCGATTTAATATTTGCCCCGGGTCCCCAGAATTGAAACAGTGGGAATGTCCCGAGTTCGTGTTGTAGTTCATCGCGTAGTGATGCGGGATACGTGTAGCAATCGGGCATCTTGCGCCCGTCCGCCAGATAGTTCGGCCGTGGTGTCGCAGAAAAGTCCGCAGAGGAATACATATTATACCACCAGAACATCTTGGAGCACGTAAACGTTGGATCGACACGCTTTGCCTTTTCCCAGATCTTCTCCGCCTTTACCAGTTTATTAGACTGCTTCCAAAACTTGATCTCAGCATCGTCTTCATCATACCACCCGTTCCCCACAATACCGTGTTCGCTGGGCCACTTACCCGTAACGTACGTCGACTGTACTGACGTCGTGACCGCAGGCAACATAGGCGTAATCGTCTGCAACGACCTTGACGCCACATATTTTTTTAAGAAAGGCGTATGCTCACCAATCAGTGATGACGATAACCCTACGATGTCGATAACTACCGTTTTGTTCATAGTATTTAGCCTTCTCGGATTTAAAAGCTGTACGTAAAATATAGACTGTATAAGGACGGGCGAAAGCGTATCACTTACCAAGCTCGGAGATCACCCACTCCATTTCCCGAATGATCGATTGCGATAGCGGAAGCTTCAATGCTTCGGGAAGCACCTCCCACGTATACGTCTCCACCTCCAGGTAATTGGTAAACGGCTGCTGGCGCTGTATAGCCAGTACCTCCCGAATATCCTCCTGAGTAGATTGTAGCAGACCATAATCGTTTACAAACAGTGGCACGTGAAAATGCGAACGCCATTCTTGCGTTGTAGCTCGTGTGGCATCCTTCAAAGCCTCCGGCAGATCGGGGTATCGCAAAAGCGAGCCGTCAGCCTGTCGCGCCACCACCTGATGGAGATATGTAGACTCATTGAACTGTTGAAATGCCTGAACAACAGCCTCGCGTTTCTTCATGTCAGCGGGGAGAGCAGCTTTCAATGCCGCGCTGATCTGGATCTTCCCGGTCTTTATTTGCTTTGAACGAAGCAGATCAACCACCTGTGCGTGGCTCTCGTAGCCCACTGCAAAGTGGCACACATCGTAGCACAGCTGTAGATGGTCCCTCAGCGACTGCTCCGGAATAGACGCCTTGCTTCCCATGGGCAATAAATACTGCTCATACCACGCAAAAAACTCGGGTCCGTTTTCAAGTAGTCCGTCAGGCTCCGGCTCGATGTCGAGGTGCATCACAATTCCCGTGGCATTCCTGATTGCCACAAGATCGGCAACAACAGCCAGAATGCTTTTTGTAGTCTGCTCGAATAACAGTGTGTGGCTGCCGGCATCATGCCAATACTTATACGACAAGGGCGACGTAGAGATGCTACCTTCCATATTCGGAGGCAATAGCTCGGCAAGAATCTTAAACAGACGACGCGTGTAGTCTACACGCTCCGCTGTAGTCCAGTCCGGCGCGTGCACATGATCCTTTACCGTTGTATGATGAAAGCCACCGTAGGGGAACCCATTCATCGTAAACACATAACAATCCTCCTGCTTCAACCAATCTTTGAACGCCTGGATAGCATCTCCTTGTAAAATTTCCACGCTCGCCGCGTGAGATAGGCGAAGACCTATGCCGAATGGCCTGTCCGCGCTGATCTGTTTTTTGATAACTGGGATATTCTGTCGCAGCGCAGCAAAATGATCGTGCCAGTTCTCACCGGCGTGTATATTCGTGCAATACGTAAGGTTCCCGTGTGGTGTATACATAGCTGTAACTTATTTATTCTCCTGGAGCCACTGGCTCGCCTCTCTGATCAGCGTCGAATCCATTTCGTGTACCTCTTCACCTTTGCCTACACCATTCAGCAACGTAATCGTAAGCTCGCCGCCCAGGTGCTCGCGGAATTCCTCAAGCCCTTGCAGCAAGGGACTGCTTTCGTTCGTCACCTCCAGTAGCGGATGGGTTACGGGAAGCCCCAATGTCTTTATCAGATTCAGTATCGTATCAAGCGCCTCCTTACTGAGTCTTCCGCTCAGATAAGAATAGGTAGTATCGAGGGCAATACCGGTGGCTACAGCTTCACCGTGACGGATAGTGAACTTGGCAAGCTGCTCAAGTTTATGCGCGCTCCAGTGTCCAAAGTCCAGCGGACGGGCCGAGCCCATCTCGAATGGGTCCGAGCTGCGAATGTGCTGCATGTGCAGGTCCGCGCAACGCTTCACCAGATATTGCATAGCCATCATATCGCGCCTGGCCAGCGCCTGCGAATTATCGACCAGCCACTCAAAAAACGTAGCGTCTTTAATAAGCGCCACCTTGATCGCCTCCGAAATGCCCGAGCGCCAGTCCACATCTTCAAGCGTCGTTAGAAAATGGAAGTCATTAAACACCGCTGCCGGTGGAGCGAACGTACCGAGAAAATTCTTTTTATTAAAGAAGTTGATTCCATTCTTCACACCTACCCCGGAGTCGTTCTGTGATAACACCGTAGTAGGAATACGAATATGACGGATGCCGCGGTGAGACACTGCCGCTGCATAACCGGCCAGGTCGAGCACAGAGCCGCCGCCGATCGCTGCCAGATACGAATGCCGGTCGATCTTATGCGTATTGATCGCCGTAACAATCTTGTAGAACAGTTGCTCGTCGTTCTTAGCCTGTTCACCGCCGGGTATTACCAGAATCTCCTCCGCCACGTCAGGCAAAGATGCATCCTGAAAATACGTTCTGATAGACGGGATCAGCGAAGGATGTTGTATCACAACACACTCATCGATCACAAAGAAAATACGAGGTGAAACCTTCGACCGCTTCTCGTAAAAGAAATCACGCAACATCGTGTTGCTACGATCGAACAAGTGAGTCGTAAAAAAAACCCTATAGTCGAAATTTACTTGAAACGTCTGCTGTAGAAAATCCATAAAAAAGCCGCTTATCGTGTAATTCAATAATTAATGAAATGTGTAGAATTCGTGCCGTATGCACATAGAGTATTATAGTCGATAAATGTCTTAGGTTACCGCAAACGCCTTTGCCAGCAACAACGATACTGGAAGGAGCGCAAGAGCAATCAGTGCAAACCAGAAAGCACCAAAAGCTGCCGCCCATGCCGCATTCATAATAATAAGGGCTATAACACCAGCTTTTACAGCCTTCCCTATATTTTTACCGAGCGGTTCCTGGATGGCCTTTCCCAACGGAGGGGCTATAAGCCCAATAAACAAAATCAGCAAGGCAAGGGTAACGGGAAGATTCTTATAGTGAATAGCCGTATAGGTTATCGTGGTAATAACCAACAGATACAGAAACGCGGCAAACACAAGCGTTTTGCTCCTGCTTCCGTGTACCTCACCACGGCTTATCATCGTAATGGCCGCAATATAAATAATGGGCGTAACGAATATAAACACATACTGCGTGTGTATAATATCCGGCACAACGCTCAAGCCCAGGAGTAGATTTAGCCCACGACATAATCCCATATTGAGTGGCCCAAAGAACGGATGATGCTTGCCCCATTTGTCATACACCAGCGCTGCGATCGCTATCGCAAAGGCAAGAATACCCGAAGGCCACAATGCCACAAAAGACGCGGCCACAACGCCAATAAATAGCAGGCAAGCGCCCAATAAAGCACCTTCCTTTACAGAGATCAGCCCGCTGGGTATAGCTCGCTCCGGCCGCTCCACCCGATCAAGATCCGCGTCAAAAACATCGTTGAACACCACGCCGCCGCCATACAACCCGACCGTGGCAAGCACAAGCCATAAGATAGAGGAAATATCGACCACACTACTCACCATCGATGCGATAGCCGCACCGGCAACAATGTCCGAGATAGCAGTAACAATATTAGCAGGACGAGTAAGCCTGAGAAAACCGATAAGCCGTTGCACGAGTTAACGAATAATAAGTGAGTTCTTGTCTACACGCGGTTGTTGACCGCCACGCAATACCGTATTCCCCTGGAACTTCTGATTCTGGTCCACGGACTGCGCTGCAAGAAAATCGGCTTCGTTGAGCTGGCCGCTTTGTGCGAATGCCGTAATCGCATTCGTATACGTAACATCACGAATCATCTTATCGGCAATACCGTGTTGTTTCATCAGCGCGGCAGTTTTCGGCACAGCCAGAGGATCACTTATACCCCAGTCTGCTGCAGAATTAATCATGATGCGCTCTGAACCATACTTCTTCACAACCTCCACCATACGCTCATTGCCCATCTTAGTGAAGGGATATATAGTAAATGCTGCCCAGAACCCGCGGTTGAGTACCTCCTCCACAGTCTCCTCGTTGTTATGGTCAACGATCACCATACCCGGATCGAGGCCACAGTCGATGGCAATATCCATACTGCGTTGCGTACCCTTCTTCTTATCGCGATGAGGCGTATGGATCTGCACAGGCAACGACGCATCTTTTGCCAATAACATCTGAAGACGAAAATACTTTTCTTCGGCGGCGGTCTGGTCGTCAAACCCGATCTCACCCACACCAACCACGCCCTCCTTATAAATAAAGAGAGGTAAGATCTCCATTACCTGTTCCGCCAACGCCTCGTTATTAGCTTCCCGTGAATTGAGCCCGATCGTGCAGTAATGTTTAATACCGAACTGCGACGAGCGGAAACGCTCCCAGCCCACAAGACTGCTGTAGTAATCCTGAAACGTAGACACCGCCGTGCGTGGCTGCCCCAGCCAGAATGCAGGTTCGATAAGTGCCACAACGCCGGCATCGGCCATAGCTTGATAGTCGTCCGTAGTACGCGACGTCATGTGTACGTGCGGGTCGAAAAACTTCATTCCTCTGATACTATCAAGGTCAAGAGGTACATCTACGCGGGGCAGGAGGTTTCTTTCAGCAAGATCGTCAGTGCAGCACATATATTTTTATTTTAAATCAGGACATTATACCGTTAAACTTATTCTTTGCGCGAAGGCATTCCACGTAATACCGCTTTGAACAATAGCGCGCAATTCATCAGTATTCTCTACCAGCGCCCGCGCTGGGGCATACGTGCTTTGCAGGCACGCCAGGACAGCCGCCTCCCGTTCCTCCCGATTACTGGATTGAGCTATACGCTGAATATCGGGGAAAATCGAGGCATTTATAAACGGCCCTACAAACCGCCATAGCTGAAGATTAACCTCGCGGTGTGCTGCCCACCGCTCGTGGGCATAGTCAGAGAGAGTGTCGGCCAATACTACGTTCGCCCGTTGATCAAGGCCTATGACCTGTTCAATGGGCTTGTCCGTAAAGATGGCCTTCAGTATAAGTTGATTCCACGCAGGCTCGTCAAGATGCTCTGCGGGGTACGGGTTGTTACACATAATAGACTCCAATACATCGGCAATATTGCTGCGTATACCTTCGGCACAACGGTGCTTCCATGACTCCGGATACGCCAGCACCGGCAGCGCGGAATACAGAGCCACAAGCTCATTCATTTCAGCAGTCGGAAACAGCGTCTCAATGCTACGGATATACACATCTTTAACATCCGCCGGAAGATTCATTATAAGCCACACCCGCGTAAGCCGGTCTATCGTCCAGCCCCGTACCGAAAATCCAGGGCGAAGCTTTCCAATAGCGACCTCCTCTGCACCCGTAAGTGAAACCCGTTGTTTCCCCGTTTTACGAGGCGTAGCGGCAAACGCTATAGTAAACTGCTTAGATTGGCCAGCCTTTTCAATAAGCCAGGCCCATACATCCGGCGACACGTGCCGTTGTATCACGCCACGCAGTACCAATAAAAGAGTGTCGTCCAAGAGTAATCAGGTTAAAGTGCAACGCAAAGGTCAATTGAGAGAAGTCTAAAGCAAACTACCAGTTTCGATTGTATATCTGCTATCCGTTCCGCCGAAAAGGCGCCAGCCCAGTCGAACGTACGCCAAGCTATATAACCCGTATACAGAATTTAGCCCCCTACTATATTCGCCAGACCATACCTAAGATAAGCTCCGAACACCTCATCCCGCATACCGCTCGTCAAATTCAGATCTACCACAATGGCCTACGCCCCCTAACATTACATTACAGTCTCCTAGCCCCCACTATTCACTATCCAACGTTCCAGCGGCATAGTATCATTCAGATAGCCGATATACTTTACCCACCTCAGGAAAGTAGCCCCTCATTTAATCATCAATATATACAAATCTCTACTTACCTTAAAAAGTTAATGAATCGCGAACGACCAATAACTAATCCCCTTCCCCCACTAATCTTCTATAAATCCTAATCCTGCTTCGTCCGCCATGGCTTTAGCGAAGGAGGGCCAATCTTGTCCCCTAATCCCCCCAATTCTCCACTAATCCTAATCCTATTATAATCTTATTAATCTTACGAATCTTGTTCAGACATTTTAGTATGTTAGACCACGGTTGCACCTGCGTTAGAAGTAATCCTGTTATACCCTAATACCGATACCCTACGCTGTGTCCAACCACGAACCCATTTACCCTTTATCACTATACTACTATGTCTGTATTAACCCAGGCCCAACCCGTAAGCCAATCGGAGCGTATCCTTGTACTTGACAGCCTGCGCGGCATCGCCATTCTGGGCATCCTGCTCATGAACATCCCCTTATTCTCATTGCCCGGCCCTGTCGCCTACGATCCAACCCTGAACCACGAAACCGGTATCAACTACTACCTCTGGTATGCCGTAACCTGGTTGTTCGATGGAACACAGCGCGCATTCTTCTCCATGCTGTTCGGCGCAGGGATAATCCTGTTTGTAAGCCGTCAGGAAAAACGCCTCACCGGACTCGAACCCGCCGACTACTTCTTCCGCCGACAACTCTGGCTGATCGCCTTCTCTATAATCGATGTATACATATTACTCTGGAGCGGCGATATACTATTCGAATATGCCTGCTTCGGTATGCTCGCATTCACCTTCCGCAAACTATCACCGAAGGCGCTGCTGATTACCGCAGGCATCTGCCTGCTCTTCATTCTGGCTCGAGAAAACCGCGACTTCTACCAGCAGAAGGCCGTAATACAACGTGGCGAAGCAATTGCGGCCATCGACACCACCAAAACAAAACTTACCGTACTGGAGAAAAAAGCCCTCACCGAAATGAACGGCTTCAAAGCACGCACCACCCGCAAGGCAAAACTTGAACGGGTAACCGAAGCCAACGCAAGAGCACAGGGCGACTACGCCACCGTTTACGACTACCGTACAGAATTCTTTCTCCGCTCCATGCTCAACTTCATGTATGTCCAACCCTGGGACGTCCTCATCTACTTCTTCCTGGGCATGGCATTCTTTAAAACCGGTGTCATCACAGGAACAGCACCGATCAGACTATACACAGCCATGGTCTTAATCGGACTCCCCATCGGGCTGTATCTGTCCTACATCCGCGTACAACATAACATAGACTACAAATTCGATTCATTTGCATACACCAAAAACGTACAGTTCATGTGCTACCAGCTCGACCGCATCTGCCGTTCACTCGGTCTACTGGGCGTGGTCATGCTGTTGTTCCGGTCGGGATGGTTCAAAGGAATATTCACCGTACTCAAACCCGTCGGCCAGATGGCTTTCACCAACTACCTCGGGCAGTCGCTTATCTGCGGATTGATCTTTAATGGATATGCGTTCGGATTATACGGCAAACTCCAAAGGTATGAAACCTACATCGTCGTCGCCGCAGTATGGGTATTCCAGATCATCGTCAGCAACATGTGGATGAGATCCTTCGCTTATGGTCCGGCCGAGTGGGTATGGCGAAGCCTGACCTACTGGAAAGCTCAACCCTTCGTTAAAACACAAACTGTAGCAGAATAAGCTTACAGAAAATCCTTGTCATACATTTTCAAGCCGCGCGCCAGGCGATCAATTGTTTTCGCCAGGCGCTCGACTTTTGTCTCTTCCTTTTTAGCCGAGTATACCCATTTGATGTAAAACAGACGTTCGCTTTCAGATAGCGATTGGAAGAATTTCAGCCCCGCGGGCTCATCCGCAAGACAAAGCAGCATCTCCTCGGGAACATCGAGAGGCTCGTCGTCCGGATAAAGAACAACACGCACCGTGTCACCCTCGCCCTTCTTAATAGCCTTCCGGATTTCAGCGTTCACAGGCAGAATAAGACCGCCTTCCTTCATCGGCATCAGGTGATGCTTCCGGAACGCGTAACCATCAATAGTGCCGCGAACCTTAACAAGCCCGAAAGCCTTTTTCATATCCTTATCCACCTCAGGTAGCTGTACAAACGTCCAGCCTCCCTTACCAGGAAATTTTTTCAACACATACTTCTTATTGACAAGAGGCTTCATGCGAACAGGATTAACCAAATCTACTGCAATGTCCCCGCATGCGCAACCACTCACCCTGCTTTCAGGTTGGCATTACATTTACTAACTTACGCGAAGAAAACAAGTCCTTGCTACAATGAACCACAACTACCAGGAACTGGTCGAACAGTACATCACCGCCTACAATAAATTCGACGTCGCCGGAATGATGCACAACCTGCATAACGACATCTACTTCGAGAACGTAAGCAACGGCGAGACTACTGTCACACTTCAGGGCACCGAAGAATTTCGCCAGCAGGCAGAACAAGCCAAATCATTCTTCCGAAGCCGCGAACAAAAAATAACCGATCTGCAGATCGACGGCGATACCGTAACCGTAGCCATAGACTACACCGGCGTACTCAACATAAACCTACCCAACGGTATGAACGCCGGCGACACCATGGCCCTGAAAGGAAAATCAACCTTCGTCTTCCAGGACAACAAGATCATCCGTATAAAAGACGAAAGTTGATCCACAATAAAAAACCTAGCGGTTATACGCGGCCTCAAGTGCCGCGATATCCAGCTTCTTCATCGTATACATCGCCTGCATAGTATTAAGCACACGCGACCGCTCCCCGTATACCATATAGTCGAGCCAGATCTGCTCAGGCACCACCTGCCACGACACACCGAACTTGTCCTTTACCCAGCCACACGGTTGCTCCTGACCACCACCGCTCGTCAGCTTGTCCCAGTAGTAATCGATGTCCTTCTGATCCTTACAGGAAATCATAAACGAAACAGCCTCGTTAAACTTGAACTCCGGCCCGGCATCGAACAGGTGAAACTTGATACCATTCAATACAATCGTACCGGTCATAATCCATTCCGCTGGAAAAGGAGTTCCCTCGCCCCAACGCTCTTGCATAATAATCGATGAATTCGGAAAGACGGATGTATAGAACTGCATAGCCTCTAAAGCCCTGCCGTCAAACCAAAGAAAAGGCGTGATCGCCTGAGGATGTTGTATCGTAGCCATAAAGTTGAGTTTGGTTGTATGGCTACAAAAATAGAAGCCGCACGTATAAACGTGGGCTTGCGGTCACGACAACGTAACGGGGTGAATGCGACAATTACGCGTTCATCGGTGTCAGAACAGGCTCTTTGTACTCCGATAGCCGTTTGTACCCATCACCCTTATGATCTTCAAGACTCGCCAGATCCCGGTAATAATTCAAACCGGCGCGGCCAATACCGTGCAAACAGGCAAGCGTCTCACCGACCACGCAACCGTTCTCCAACAGTAAAAACCCACTGTGATATGGCGTATCCGGATACCACAAAAAGTCTACGATCTTACGATTCTTGATATACTTCGGCTTCCCGTGAAGAGCGAAATCCTTTAAGGGAAGAAACTCCGTAACAATCGAATTTGATTCACCGGAAGGTTTAGATTGCTTACGGAAAAATGAAAACAAAATCGTAAGAAGTCCGGTGCGTTGCTCGACAATCTGATTATCCTCCGGATCGGGGTCACAAACCATTTCGTCGGTATGCTGAGGTATAATACAAACAGCATTGTTTAGTAAGTTTTTCTCAACAACCTCTTGCGCGTTGCTGTAAGACGGTACCTCGATAAACGTGGCGTTGTCTATCTCTACGAAACACTCAACGGTGTCTACTCCTCCTGTGTTATACTCGGCAACACCATAAATATTGGTAATCGTTTTGCCGATCAATTCTTTCAGTTTCATGACGTTAGTCCCAAATAAATCAATAGCCTGCGGTAAGTGGGGTTTAGTTTGGTATGGCCCGCCAGGCGACTTCCTTAAAATACTGTTCCCGGTTATACATAGCCTGTATCACCGAAATCAGCGTCTTGCCGTTATCACTAAAATCAAATAAGACACGGGTTTGTTTTTCAGAGCAGCTGGAGCGGATCATAAGAACATCCTCAACCAGTTCACGCAGCTTTTGCGTAAGCTTCGTTCTGATCGTTGGTAGAAAAAGGGATAGTTCACCGAAACGGATGATGACATCCATCAGTAGAACCAGAATGATAGGTTTCCATTTACCGCCAATATATCCCCCTGTTCGGGTTACCGGACAACTCCGGGGATTCTCTTGAATCTTACGCATACACCTTCTGAAATCGTTACCAAATGGCAACTGCTTCCCTGTGTTTCTTAAACTATAAACAGGTCTGCCGCCACTTTGGTTTCCTTCTGAAACTCTCCGCGTGAGCTTTAGTCTCTTTGCGAAACAAAAGTAGCAGAAGTTCGATAAAAATGAAAAAAATCATGCCCGTATACCATTGTAGATCACCCGGTGTGCAAACACATCCTAAGCCTGTCGTATCACAACAGCACTGGCTCACACGGCACACGTCCCAAAATCCAGACACCTCCCGCGTAAAACCCCACCCAATAGCAGCCCATAGCCATCAAATCGGCCCATACATGCCTTTTTACACAATCTACATCACCAAATGTGGGGATACGTCTTACCGCATCAACGCCTATCTTGTTGATAATCAATCTGACATATATCCCTACCCCCGGGTAAGCATTTGTGATACTACAAATCCAACGTTTGCGACCAACGTTTTTTACATACTTTCGCACCACTCCGAATAGCGTAACCCACTGAAATAAAAAATTATGGTGCTTGTCATTGGTCTGATATTCTACACAGTATTCACATTCCGTCTCTATACCGTAATCATCTCGGCCCGTAGCGAACGCAAGCTAAAAAACATGGGCGCCATAGAATACGGTAAATCCAATTCCGCCATACTCGTCATCGCCCACATCCTTTTTTACCTCGCCTGCATGGTCGAAGGCTTCAACACCGGCGCCTTCTTCACCGACACCACCACCATCATCGGCCTGGCAGTATACACCTTCTCCATCGCCGTGTTGTATTACGTAATCCATTCCCTCCGCCACATCTGGACCGTAAAACTCATCATCGCCCCAAAAGAATACCACACCCTCAACCTCTCTCCACTCTTCCGCATCGTCCGGCACCCCAACTACTTCCTCAACGTAATCCCCGAACTCATCGGCACCGCCCTCGTCTTCCACGCCTGGTACACCCTCGCCATCGGCTTCCCCCTATACCTGATCCCCTTAATCACCCGCATCGTCCAGGAAGAAAAAATCATGAAACAACACTTCAAAAACTACTAGCAGACAGCACCCACCCGATTCAAAATCTCTACTCTCGGCTTAGCCAAGATTCTAAATTGTCTTTCCTCCTCGCTCTCACTCTGATTCCTTCGCCCGCATCGTCCAGGAAGAAAAAATCATGAAACAACA
>Ga0065165_1001026_pt1 | contig 33855 bp, 25 predicted proteins | sample AraplaMF_Cvi_mMF_FD_63813 | JGI IMG/M metagenome (GOLD analysis project Ga0065165, IMG submission 63813) | Arabidopsis root microbial communities from the University of North Carolina, USA - plate scrape MF_Cvi_mMF (version 2) (version 3) | ecosystem: Host-associated > Plants > Roots >... | reverse complement strand
TTGGGGGAACTGCCAAGAATGGGTGCGTATGCGCTTGCCCCAGAACACCTCGTTCTTGTGGTTGAGCAGGATGATGCCGACGTTGGGCCGGAAGCCTTCACGGTCGAGCATAATCAACCTCAAATCATTCGTTGAGTCGATTATTGCACCGGGGCTGAGAACCGGCGCGATTGTCGCTAACCCTCAGTCCAGCCGCTCTTTTTCCCCGCGTGCCGACGGCCCCTTCCGTCGATCCGGCCAAGCGCGGTTCCAGACCTCCCCGAGCCCATGAAAGCCTCCCAGTTCTTCATCTCCACCCTCAAGGAAGCCCCCGCCGATGCCGAGATCGCCAGCCACAAGCTGATGATGCGCGCCGGCATGATCAAGCGCCTGGGCGCCGGCCTGTACAACTACATGCCGATGGGGCTTCGGGTGATCCGGAAGGTGGAAGCCATCATCCGCGGGGAGATGAACCGGGCAGGCGCCATCGAGCTGCTGATGCCGGTGGTGCAGCCGGCGGAGCTCTGGCAGGAAACGGGCCGCTTCGAGAAGATGGGCCCCGAGCTGCTGCGCGTGAAGGACCGCCATGGGCGCGACTTCATCATCCAGCCCACCTCGGAAGAAGTCATCACCGACATCGCCCGCCAGGAGCTGCGCAGCTACAAGCAGCTGCCGCGCAACTTCTATCACATCCAGACCAAGTTCCGCGATGAGCGCCGCCCCCGCTTTGGCGTGATGCGTGGCCGCGAGTTCACCATGAAGGACGCCTACTCCTTCGACCGTGACGTGGAAGCCGCGGGCCGCAGCTACGAGAACATGTACCAGGCCTACTGCCGCATCTTCGAGCGCCTGGGGCTGCAGTACCGCGCCGTTGCCGCCGACACTGGCGCCATCGGCGGCGACCGCTCGCATGAGTTCCAGGTCATCGCCGAGACCGGCGAAGACGCGATCATCTACAGCCCCGAGGGCACTTACGCTGCCAACATCGAACTGGCCGAGGCCCTGCCTCTGCTGGCCGAGCGCGGCCCCGCCACGCAGGCGCTGACCAAGACGCCCACCCCTGGCGCCTCCACCTGCCCGGACGTGGCTGCCCTGCTCAAGCTGCCCCTGACCCAGACGGTGAAGTCGCTGGTGCTGGCGGCCGATGAAACGAATGAGGCCGGCGAGATCGTCAAGACGCAGGTTTGGCTGCTGCTGGTGCGCGGTGACCACGACCTCAATGAGGTCAAGGCCGGCAAGGTGGAGGGCCTCAAGGGCGGCTTCCGCTTTGCGACCGTTGCCGAGATCGACCAGCACTTCGGCACCAAGCCGGGTTACCTGGGCCCCATCGGCATCAAGCGCGAGGGCGAAGGCAGCGTGAAGGTGGTGGCGGACCGCACGGTGGCGCACATGGCGGATTTCGTCTGCGGTGCCAACGAGGCCGATGCGCACTACACCGGCGTGAACTGGGGCCGTGACCTGCCCGAACCGGACGTGGTGGCGGACATCCGCAACGTCGTGGCCGGCGACCCCTCGCCGGACGGCAAGGGCGTGCTGGCCATCCAGCGCGGCATCGAGGTCGGCCATGTGTTCTATCTTGGCACCAAGTATTCCGCCGCGATGAATGCCACCTACCTGGACGAGAACGGCAAGCCGCAGCTGATGGAAATGGGCTGCTACGGCATCGGGGTGACCCGCATCCTGGGCGCCGCCATCGAGCAGAACCATGACGAGCGCGGCATCATCTGGCCGGACGCCATCGCCCCCTTCACCGTGGTCGTTTGCCCCATCGGCATGGACCGCAGCGAGGAAGTCAAGGCCGCCGCCCACCAGCTCTACCAGTCGCTGATGGACCTGGGCGTGGACGTGCTGCTGGACGACCGGGGCGAACGCCCTGGCGCCATGTTTGCCGACTGGGAACTGGTTGGCGTGCCGCACCGCGTGGTCATTTCCGACCGGGGCCTCAAGGAAGGCCAGGTCGAATACCAGGGCCGCCGCGACGCCGCGGCCACCAAGCTGGCCCTGGCGGATGTGGTCGCGCATCTGCAGCAGCGTCTGAAGTGATCCCGGCTGCCTCCCCACCGCAACGCGTCGCGGTGGTGGACGCGCTGCGCGCCATCGCCCTGTTGCCGGTGGTGGTGGTGAACTGGGTCGGTTATCCGGCCCTGCCGGACGGCGGCCCCTTGAGCCCCCCGGCGCCTGCGGATTCCGTCCTGGCGCAGGTGCTGTCCTGGCTGCTGCATGCCTTGGTGGCCGGCAAGGGCATCAGCTTGCTGGCCTTCCTGTTCGGCTACAGCCAGGCGCTGTCCCAGCGTTCGCGCACGCCCGCCGCGCTGGCACACCGCCGCGTCCGGCTGCGTCGCATGGCGCTGCTGGGTCTGCTGCATGGCTGCCTGCTCTACATGGGTGACATCCTCACCACCTACGCCGCCTGCGGCTGGCTGATGCTGGGCTGGATGGCCCTGGGCATGGGGGAGCTGCGGGTGCGCCTGCGGGTGGTCGTGGCGCTGAACGTCCTCATCATCCTGCTCACCGTGGTGCTGGCGCAGATGCCCATTGGCGGGCCGGCGTCACCGTCGCTCAGCACGCCGTCTCCCTGGAGCGTCTGGGTGATGCGCAACATGGCGCATTACCTCGGCGTGCTGCTGATGGTGCTGGTGCTGGGCTTGCCTTTGCCGCTCCTGCTGATGACGCTCGGCCTGATCGCTGGCCGCCTGCGGCTGTTCTCGCACCCGCGCTGGCAACCGTTGCTGGCGGGCTGGGTGCGTCGCTGGTGGTTGCCGGCGCTGCTGCTGAACCTGGTCTGCGTGGCGTTCTTGTGGCCCGGTCTGCAGGTCGGGGATCCGCGTGCGACCAGCCGCTATGCCATCGGTTATCTCTATCCGACCCTGCTGCTGCTCAGCACGCTGGTCCCTGCGCTGGTCCTGGCCTGGCACCGCCGCCCGGCCTGGCTGGCTTTGCTGGCACCGCTGGGCCGCCATACGCTGTCGCTCTACATCGGCAGCTCGGTGCTGAGCATGCTGCTGTTCAGCGGCGCGGGCCTGGCCTGGCAGCCGGGCACCACCGTGGCGCTAGGCCTTGGGCTGCTGTATTGGGGTGCGGGGCTGATCCTTGCGCACAAGCTGGGCGCACGGCGTTTGCCGCTGGAAGCCTGGATGTCTCGTTGATGTCATGAAAGAAGCGTTCCGATTCCTTCCTCGCTCGCCCGGCCTGTCGCGTCGCCAGTGCCTGTTCGGTGGTGGCGCAGCCATGCTGGGTGGCCTGGTGGCGGCTCCGGGTACGGCCTGGGCCGGTGCGCAGGTCGAGGAGCCGCTGGCCGACGCCGTGCGCTCCGCGCTGTCCGCCGCCATTGCCTACGGCGCACCCCCCAAGCCTCATTTCGACAGCATCGAACCGCGGCTGGCCTACCTGCGCTGGCTGGGTGAAATGAGCGAACGCCTCAAGCGCCAGAAGGCCGAGGCGCAGACCCGCATCGAGTTCCTGGAGACCGTCTGGTACGAGAGCACGCGCGCTGGCCTGGAACCGGCGCTGGTGCTGGGGCTGATCCAGGTGGAGAGTGGCTTTCGCAAATACGCGATCAGCGTGGCCGGCGCCAGAGGCTACATGCAGGTCATGCCGTTCTGGACCAAACTGATCGGCGATGGGCAAGCGTCCCGCTTGTTCCATATGCAAACCAACCTGCGGTTCGGCTGCGTCATCATGCGGCACTACCTGGACCGGGAGAACGGCGACCTGTTCCTGGCGCTGGGCCGCTACAACGGCAGCCGCGGCAAGCGGGAGTATCCGGACCTGGTGTTTGGCGCCCGCAAGCGCTGGATTCCCAGCCCTACTTGAGCCCGTTCCAGGCCTGGGGTGAGGCGCCCGGCAACTGGCACAGCTCCAGCACCCGCTCGACCGTCTCCGCCACCATCTCGTCGATGGACGCCGGCTTGAGGTAGAGCGCCGGCAGTGGCGGGAAGATGATGCCGCCCATCTCGGTCACGGCCGTCATGTTGCGCAGATGGGCCAGGTTCAAAGGCGTCTCGCGCACCATCAGGATCAGGCGGCGGCGCTCCTTGAGCGTCACGTCGGCCGCGCGCGTCATGAGGTTGTCGGACAGGCCGTGCGCCACTGCGGCAAGTGTCCGCATGGAACAGGGCGCCACCACCATGGCCGCAGTGGAGAAGCTGCCGCTCGCCACGCAGGCGCCCACATCCCCGGGGGCATAAGCCCGGTCGGCTTCCCGCTCCAGGGCATCCCGGTTCAGCCCGAGTTCGTGATGGGCGTTGAGCACGCCAGCGGGGCTGAGGATCAGATGTGTCTCGGCGCCCAGCGCGCGAGCCCGGCGCAGCAGTTGCAGCCCGTAGGCTGCTCCGGTGGCGCCGGTGATGCCCACCACCAGCCGGGGGCGTTGCGCCGTTGCGGGAGACCCGCCGGGCGTCATTGGTCTCAGGCCTTGGCCAGCAGCTGCTGCAGCTCGCCGCTTTCGTACATCTCCATCATGATGTCCGAGCCGCCGACGAATTCACCATCGACGTAGAGCTGGGGAATGGTCGGCCAGTTGGCATATTCCTTGATGCCCTGGCGCACGCCTTCATCTTCCAGCACGTTGAAGGTCTTGAGCTCCGTGGCGCCGCTGGCCTTCAGGATCTGGATGGCACGGCCGGAAAAACCGCACATCGGGAACTGAGCGGTGCCCTTCATGAACAGCATGACCCGATTGCTCTTGACCAGGTCGTCGATGCGTTGTTGAACGTCGCTCATGGGGGAATCCTTTCTTGAAAGCGTGGCCGGCACAGCCTATGGCCTAGATAGGCTGATTATCGACCACGCGCCAAGACCGTGCGCGTTCAGGCTCTTCCCGGACGGGGTCAGAAGCTGTAGCTGACGCCAAACTGGAGGACAGGCTTGAAGCGCATGTCGCGCCCCATGTCGTCCAGGGGGGCGCTGTTGCCCAGCCGCAAGCCAGGTGCGCCATTGGCCAGCAGCCCCAGGTCCGCGCTGAACCCCCAGCCACCACGCAGCGAGTAGCTGGTGTAGCCCAGGCCCAGATAGGACATGGACAGCGTGGGCTCGCGCTCGGCCGCCGTCAGCAGGCTCAGGCTGCGTTGCCCAACGGAGAGATAAGGCGTGATGCTCGCGCCGCGGCCCAAAGCCAGCCCGGAGCTGCTCTGCACCAGGGACAGCGGCCCGACCAGCAGGCCGCCGGTGGCTCGCAGGCCGCCGCGCGTGCCCATGCCAAACCCCGAGCCGGTCAGGTAATAGTCACCCAGGAGGTTGGCACTCAGCAGGCGGCTGCCGTGGCGCGCGTCGTAGCTGCCATTGGCGTCGTCCAGGCTCTGGTTCAGTTGCACACGAGCCTGCCAGTTGCTGGCGCTCGCGGCTTTCCCGCCATAGGCGGTGCTGGCTGCGGCGCCCGCAGACGTGCTGCTGAGCGCCGAACTGTAGGCGTTCGATTTAAGCTGAAGGCCCTGCTGAGCCAGTGCGGCACTGGCCGAGGTAACACCGGCCAGGACCATGGCCAGGCGCAGGAGCACAGGTGCGGCGCGCATTGGAGGTCTCCCAGTCCGGCCCGACCCCAGATGTCGAGCCCTTGGAAGTCATGCTACGCGGAGGTCCTGACCTTGTGTAGCCCGAGTTGCAAGGGGATTCGTCGGCTGTTGCAGTTTTGGCCTGCAGGGCCGACACGCCCGGGCGCCGGCCGACGTCCACTGTTGGTTGGACGCCGCAGCGGTGTGGCGCCGGCGCCGCAGATGAGGGCCCGAGCCGCTGTCAGGCCGCTCCGTGGTCCCACCGGCCACCGCTGGCGCGCGGCTGTCCGGCCAGGTCGTGGCGCAGGCCCACTTCACGAAACCCCCGCTCCCGTAAGAGAGAGGCCACCGCCTCCGCCTGGTCCCAGCCGTGCTCCAGCAGCAGCCAACCTCCCGCCTTCAAGTGCTCAGGCGCGGCCCGCGTCAAGTGACCAAGGTCATCCAGTCCGTTACCTTCCGGTGTCAGGGCGGAGCGCGGTTCGTGACGTAATGCCTGCAGATGCGGGTCGTCTCCAGCCACATACGGCGGGTTGCTGACAATCAGATCAAACGGCGCCAGCCCGGCCAGCGGCTCGAACCAGTCGCCTTGATGGGCCTGCACCGCCAGTCCGAGCCGCTGCGCGTTCTCACGCGCCACCGCCAGGGCACCGGCGCTGGCATCGACCATGTGAATCTCGGCATCCGGGCGCTGCGACGCCAGCGCCAGGGCAATGGCGCCGCTGCCGGTGCCCAGGTCCACCACGCGTGGGGCGGCGAGTGCCTGCATCCGCTCCAGTGCCCAGTGCACCAGTACCTCCGTGTCCGGCCGTGGCACCAGCGTGTCCGGCGTCACCCGCAGCTGCAAGCCGAAAAACTCCTTGTCCCCGACCAGATAGGCCAATGGCACATCGTCCAGGCGCTGTGCCAGCCAATCGCGGAACCGGGTGAGCTGGCTGGGGGACAGCTCATCGGTGTCATGGGCAATCAACCAGCTGCGCGGGCAGTTGAGCAGGGCCTGCAACAGGTATTGCGCCTCGGCGCGGGGCAGGCCGGCGGTCACCGCCGCCCGCAGGGCGTCTGCCACGGTGACGATGGCGCTGGTCATGCGCGCCCTTCCAGTGCGGCGAGTTGCTCGGCGGCCTGCGCCTGTTGCAGGCCCTGGAGCACGTCTTCGAGGTCGCCGTCCATGATGGCGCCGAGCTTGTAGAGCGTCAGGTTGATGCGGTGGTCGGTCAGGCGGCCCTGCGGAAAGTTGTAGGTGCGGATGCGGTCGCTGCGGTCGCCACTGCCAATCAGGCTCTTGCGCTGGGCGGCTTCCTTCGCGGCGCGCTCGTTGCGGTCCTTGTCGCGCAGCCGTGCGGCCAGCACGGCCATGGCCTTGGCCTTGTTGCGGTGCTGGCTGCGGTCGTCCTGGCATTCCGCCACCAGCCCCGTGGGCAGATGGGTGATGCGAATGGCGCTGTCGGTCTTGTTCACGTGCTGGCCGCCTGCGCCGCTGGCCCGGAACGTGTCGATGCGCAGCTCGGCCGGGTTCAGCTGGATCTCCTCGGCTTCATCCGGCTCGGCCATCACGGCCACCGTGCAGGCGCTGGTATGGATGCGCCCCTGGGACTCGGTGGCAGGCACCCGTTGCACGCGGTGGCCACCGGACTCGAACTTCAGCCGCCCATACACGCCTTCGCCTTCCAGGCGCAGCACCAGCTCCTTGTAGCCACCCAGGTCGGATTCATTGGCCGACAGCACTTCATGGCGCCAGCCCTGGCTTTCCGCGAAGCGGGTGTACATGCGCGCCAGGTCGCCCGCAAACAGCGCGGACTCATCGCCCCCGGTGCCGGCGCGGATTTCCAGAAAGGCAGGGCGTTCGTCGTCCGGGTCCTTGGGGATGAGCGCCAGCTGCAGGGCCTGGTCCAACTCGGCCAGGTCTGCCTCGCTGCTGGCGATCTCTTCACGGGCCATGGCTGCCATCTCGGCGTCGCCGCTGTCGAGCAGTTCCCGTGCCCCGGCCAGGTCGCGCTCGCGCTGCTGGTAGCGGCGGTAACGCTCGACGAGGGACGACACCTCGGCCTGTTCCCGGGTCAGGGCGCGGTAGCGCTTCATGTCGGCCGCCACGCTGCCATCCGCCAGGGTGTTGTCCAGTTCCACCAGGCGGAAGGCCAGGCGTTCGAATTGTTGGCGGAAGGTGTCGTTCATGTTGGCGGGTCCGAAGATACGGATCAGTGCACGTCTGGCGGCTGGTGGACTTCACTCCTGAGCAGGCCCTGAGGGGGGGCGTGGGGGGGTGAGGCCGGAGCCGCCGGTGTTTAGAAGGGGGAGCGGTGCCGGCAGGGCGCCCGGCTGCTGCTCAGGACTGCCAGGCGGGCAGGCCTGAGCAGCAAAGGCCGACCAGTTCAAGCGTGCGGGGTTTGCCTGAGGCTGGGCCTGGGCCCGGATCGGCCGCCAGGCCTCGCCGGGCCGGCATGGACAAGAGCGTCGCTAAGACTCTGAGGTGTCGCGGCCGCTGGCATGGCCAGCCGAAGCCACGCTGCTGCTGTGCAGGTCTACCTCCCGCCCGCTGTTGCGCAGGAACAGTCGGGAGACCGTCTGGGCCATGGCCAGTCGATGGTCGCCATCGCTGCCATTGAGTTCTGCCATGGCGCCATGCAGCATTTTCTGGGTCAGGCCCCGGGAGAGGGCTTCCAGCACGGTGTCGATGTCCTCGCCCTTGGCCAGCAGCTTGCGAGCGCGCTGGATCTCGGCCTGGCGCCAGCTGTCCGCCTGCTGGTGCAGGGCCTGGATGAGTGGCACGGTATGGCGCTGGCCCAGCCAGTGCACGAAGCTTTGCACGCCGTGCTCGATGATGGCCTCGGCCTGCTGGACGGCGGCCTGGCGCTTCTCACCGGCGGTCTGGACCAATTGGGACAGGTCGTCCACGGTGTAGAGGTAGACGTCGTCCAGTTGGGCGACCTCGGGCTCGATGTCACGCGGCACGGCCAGGTCCACCATGAACATCGGGCGGTGCTTGCGGCGCTTGAGGGCGCGTTCCACGGCACCCAGGCCGATGAGCGGAAGACTGGAGGCAGTGCACGAGATGACCGCATCGAATTCATGCAGCCGCTGCGGCAGGTCGACCAGACGGACCGCCTCGCCTCCCAGATGCTGCGCCAGCTTTTGACCGCGCTCAAGCGTCCGGTTGGCCACCGCCAGGCCCTTGGGGCCCTTGGCGGCGAAGTGCGTACCAACCAGTTCGATCATTTCGCCTGCGCCAACCAGCAGCACACGGATATCCGCCAGGTTCTCGAACAGCTGGGACGCCAGCCGGACTGAGGCGGCGGCCATGCTGATGGAGTGGCTGCCGATCTCGGTGGAGCTGCGCACTTCCTTGGCCACGGAAAAGCTGCGCTGGAACAGCTGATGCAAGGTGGTGCCCAGCGTGCCGGCCTGGTCGGCTTCCCGCACCGCCTGCTTGAGCTGGCCCAGGATCTGGGGCTCACCCAGCACCATGGAATCCAGGCCGCTGGCCACGCGGAAGGCGTGCCGGGCGGCCTTGCCGTCCTCGGCCACGTAGGCGTGGTCCATCAGGGTGGCGCTGCCGACGCCGCCGACACCCGCCAGCCAGTCGACGGCCGGCCGCACCATGTCAACGCTGCCGGCCACATACAGCTCGGTGCGGTTGCAGGTGGACAGCAGGGCGGCTTCCGGGAAGTCCTTGCCGAGCGGGCCGGCCCCCGGCGCGCCGGAGGCCCGCAGAGGTGTCAGGCGGGCGCCTTGGCCGAGCTGGTCGGTGAAGCGTTGCAGGGTGGGAGCCAGTTGCTCCAGGGTGAACGCAAAGCGTCCGCGCAGGTCCAGGGGCGCGGACTGATGGTTCAAGCCAAGAGCGAAGACCGTCATGATGGCGCCGATTATAAAATTCCCGCCGAACTCTCGCACCTGCCAAGGAAATGCGTCGCGGTGATCCGTCAAGGAAGCGGCGACTTCTCCCGGCTGGGCGGTTGTTTTTCGGCGTCGCTGGCGACTGCCGCCCCCTGACCAACCGGAATGAGCCGCGCTTGAACCCCCTGGACGTCGTCTGGCACCTGTGCAACCTTTTTCTTCCCGCCTGGGTCGTGGCCGGCCTGATGGCAGGCGCGCTCAAGCTGCTGTGGCGCGAGCGGGCGCGGGGCATGAGCTGGCGGCAGCTCACCTGGTGGGGCGCTGCGGGCGGTTCCATGGCGGCGGTCTTTGCCATGCTGCTCCTCGGGCGGGATGGCAGCATGGTTGGATACGGCCTGATCCTGCTGGGCGTGACCATCCCGCAGTGGGGGCTGACCTGGCGCACGTCGCCCAACAGCTGAGGCGGATGTACGGGCGCCTGGCGGCGCCTTGCGCATGCCGCACGTTTGTCAGCTGCCGGGGCCGGGCGGCTACGTCCGCCGCGAGGGCCTGCTCCCGCAGGCCCCAGGCTTGACGGGCCTTAGAGGGCGGCGGTTTCCGCCAGCGGCACTTCAGCGCGCAGCGAATGCGCAAAGGCTTCGGTGATGCGCAGCGGGATCAGCTGGTGCATCAGCCGTTCATGGCCCTTGAAATTGACGATGCGGTTGCACTCCGTGCGCCCCATCAGCTCGGTGGCGTCACGGCGGGCATGGCCGGAAACCAGCACCGGCACCGTCTTGCCCACCAGCTCCTGGTTGTAGCGCAGCGCCGTGGCTTCGATCTCGGCCTGCAATTCCTGCAAGCGGCGCACCTTCACCTCGTGCGGCGTGTCGTCCTGCAGGTTGGCGGCCGGCGTGCCGGGGCGGGGGCTGAAGATGAAGCTGAAGGACGCATCAAAACCGACGTCGCGCACCAGTTGCATGGTCTTGGCATGGTCCTCGTCCGTTTCCCCCGGGAAGCCGACGATGAAGTCGCTGGCGATGCGGATGTCCGGCCGCACGGCGCGCAGGCGGCGCACGATGCTCTTGAACTGCAGCGCGGTATAGCCGCGCTTCATGGCGCTGAGGATGCGGTCACTGCCGTGCTGCACCGGCAGATGCACATGGTTCACCAGCTGCGGAATCTTCCCGTAGGCGTCGATCAGGCGCTGGCTGAATTCGTTGGGGTGGCTGGTCGTGTAGCGGATGCGCTCAACGCCCGGGATCTCGGCAACGTATTCCAGCAGCAGCGCGAAGTCGGCGATGTCGTCCGTGCCGGCCATGCGGCCGCGGTAGGCATTCACGTTTTGCCCGAGCAGCGTCACTTCCTTCACGCCCTGGTCCACGAGGCCAGCCACTTCCTCCAGCACATCCTCGAAGGGGCGGCTGACCTCCTCGCCGCGGGTGTAGGGCACCACGCAGTAGGAGCAGTACTTCGAGCAGCCCTCCATGATGGAGACGAAGGCGCTGGCGCCCTCCACACGGGCTGGCGGCAAGTTGTCGAACTTCTCGATTTCCGGGAAGCTGATGTCCACCTGGGGACGCAGTTCCTGCTGGCGCTGCGCCAGCATCTGCGGCAGCCGGTGCAGAGTCTGCGGCCCGAACACCACGTCCACATACGGCGCGCGCTCGATGATGGCGGCGCCTTCCTGGCTGGCGACGCAACCGCCCACGCCAATCAGCGTGCCCTTGGCCTTCAGGTGCTTGATGCGGCCCAGGTCGGAGAACACCTTCTCCTGCGCCTTCTCGCGCACCGAGCAGGTGTTGAACAGGATTAGGTCGGCCTGCTCGACATCGGTGGTGGGCTCATAGCCTTCGGCGGCGCGCAGCACGTCGGCCATCTTGTCCGAGTCGTACTCGTTCATCTGGCAGCCGAAGGTCTTGATGAAGACTTTCTTGGTCATGGCAAAGGCTCCGAGGCCCAAGGCTTGCGGAGCCGGGCCATGCAGGATGCTGGACGAGCGGCCGGCAGGCCGCCATCAGCGGGAATCAATACAAGGCAGCCACCCCAGGCAAGGGGCACTGCGCGATACCGGTCAACAGCCGTCAGTGGAAGCTCGAAGCGCTTCGGCGGCGGTGCGGGCCATGTGCAGGCCAGAACACGGCTAAGCGCGGCTTCACACCGCGGCGATCACCACCAGGACGACTTCGCCCACTTCTGGCTGGCCGCGTCAAAAGACCATTCGGCGCTTTCCTTGGGCGTGGTGGGCCAAGGCTTGTTCTCGAGCTCGACGCTGTTGAGCACCCAGACGTCCATGATCAGGCCGCTGAGGTCGGTGGTGTAGTGCACGACCAGTTTCTGGCCCGCCAGCGTGCTGGACAGCGCGACCATGTCGTTCGCGTCCTTGATGCGGGCGCCGGGCGCGAGCCGGGCGTCCTTGCCATTGAGCGTGACTTCCGGGGCATAACCCACCACCAAGGTGCCACGCAGGGCCTTGGCGGGGAAGAACCGGTGACCGATGGCAGCCTGCGCCTGCGCGGTTTGCGGCAGGAGGGCGCTTGTTGCGGTAGCGGTCAGGACGGCGATGCTGGCAGCCAGGGCTTGGACGGCACGACGGGGTGCGCGAAAGCCTGGCCGGGCGGGCATGGCACAGCGATACATGGTGTAGATCCAGTGGCTGCGAAAAACCGCAAGTGTAGCGGCAGCCGCTGTCGGCAGCCTACAGGGGCCGCGGGACAGGACGGGCCAGGCCGGCGCTGTTCATGGCGACCCGGCTGTCCGCCAGGGCTGGCGGGTCGGGCAGCACATACACCACGCCGGCACCCTGGCCGAGCGCGGGGCGCACCACCCGGTCGAAGAACTCCCCGGTGACGATCACGCAGCCCAGGGAGATGCGATTGTCCTCCGGCGTGGCGGAAGCGAGACGTTCGGCCCGCCGCTCGCCGGCCGGCGAAGGACGCAGGCGGTGGATGGCGAAGGCGGCGTCATAGTCCACCCAGATGACGGTCTCGCCCTTGAGATTGCGGCCGGGCTGAGTGTCGTAGCGTCCGGCCGGCGTGGTGCGCAGCGCCGGGGGGATGCCGGTGGCCACCATCTGCCCGACATTGGGGGCCAGTGCGTCGCCTCGCGCGAGACCCAGCAGCGCGGCGCTGGCGCCGGCCAACCGTCCATCGGCATGGAAGACGAGCAGCTGCGCCTCCTGCTTGTCGACCACTGCAAAGGGCAGTCCGCGCGCGTCGCCGCCTTCAAAGGCAATCTGCGCCATCTGGCGCGCCTGTGAAGAGGCGGCCACCCCGCGCAGATCGACGCGTTGCAATGCAACGGGCTGAGGCGCAGGTGCCGCTGGCGTGACCACGCCGCTGCTGATGCGGGGGGAACTGCGAACGGTGCCGCCATTGAGGCCGACCGGCATGGCGGCGGCCATGGCTGTCGCCGCAGGACGTGCGGCGGCGGCATTGAGTGACGGCAGGGGGGCAGGCAGGGGCGCTCGGGAGGCGGCTGGAAGCGCATCGCCCTCGGCCAATGACGCGGCAACGCCTGCCTTCACGGGCGCGCCGACCGCCAGCATGCCGACCAGTGCGGCGCCCCACAGGCTCCGCACCAGACGCTCGCCCGCCCCGTGCGGGAGACCCAACAACGACCCCTTCATATGCCCTGCTGTCCTTTTTGGAAGACCACCTTGCCGTCTTCTGGGCCGGGATGGTAAGGACGCAGGGCGCTTGTGCGGCGGTAATCGGCCGCGTTTGTGGCCAGTACTTTCCCTGTGCCGCGCAAATGGGCGGCGTCTGCCGCAAAGTACCGTGGTGAGTACGTCGCTCGTACAAGTGTTGGGGGCTGCGCAGCCGGTCGTCGGGCGGCCCACCCCACGGGATGGCACGGGCGCCAGTCGCCCGGTTGGCGGGGCGGCGTGCGCATGATGTGCCGCGGCTGTGGCGGCGTGCTGCAATCGCCGCGCGGTGAGCGCGCATTACCGTCCAGCAACAAGCCTGTGCGCAGGGCTACAGACAATTCCGCCATGACCAAGATTTCGGGAATCAGACCATGCTGATGGGTGCTGTCCGCGTCGCGTTGAGGCGCCCCTACACCTTCTTCGTCCTGGCGCTGCTGCTGCTGATCATCGGTCCGCTGGCGGCCATGCGAACGCCCACGGACATCTTCCCGGAGATCCGGGTGCCGGTGATCGCGGTGGCCTGGCAATACACCGGGCTGCCAGCGGACCAGATGGCCGGGCGTATCTCGACGCTGTTCCAGCGCACGCTCACGACGACCGTCAATGACATCGAGCACATCGAGTCCAACAGCTATCCCGGCGTCAGCGTCGTCAAGATCTTTTTCCAGCCGGGCGTGAACGTCGCCGTGGCCAATGCGCAGGTCACGGCCGTCTCGCAGGTGGTGACCCGGCAGATGCCCGCCGGCATCACGCCGCCGCTGATCCTGAACTACAACGCGGCCACCGTGCCCATCCTGCAGCTGGCGCTATCCGGCAAGGGCCTGTCGGAGCAGCAACTGTTCGACCTCGGGTTCAACACCATCCGCACGCCGCTCGTCACCGTCCCTGGGGCGGCCATCCCGCTGCCTTACGGTGGCAAGCAGCGGCAGGTGCAGATCGACGTGAACCCGGCCGCGCTGCAGGCCCGTGGCCTGTCCGCCCAGGACGTGGCGACGGCCCTGGCCACGCAGAACGTGCTGACGCCCATCGGCACGCAGAAGATCGGCGAGCTGGAATACACGCTGCAGCTCAACAGCGCGCCGTCGGCCATCGAGGAACTGGGGCAACTGCCCGTCAAGGTGGTGGGCGGCAGCACCATCTTCCTGCGCGACGTGGCCGACGTGCATGACGGCAACGCCCCGCAGACCAACATCGTGCATGTGGATGGTGGCCGCTCGGTGCTGATGTCCGTGCTCAAGAACGGTGCCGCGTCGACGCTGGCCATCGTGGACGGCATCCGCGCCAAGCTGGTGGACCTCAAGCCCGCGCTGCCCGAAGCGCTGGAGGTCAAACCGATCAATGACCAGTCGCTCTTCGTGCGGGCTGCAGTCAAGGGCGTGGCCATCGAGGGCGCCATCGCCGCGGCGCTCACCAGCGCCATGATCCTGCTGTTCCTGGGCAGCTGGCGCTCGACGCTGATCATCGCGGTCTCCATTCCGCTGTCCATCCTCGGGTCGCTGATCGCGCTGGCCGCGGTGGGAGAGACGCTCAATCTCATGACCCTGGGCGGCCTGGCGCTGGCCGTGGGCATCCTGGTGGATGACGCCACGGTGACCATCGAGAACATCAACTGGCACCTGGAGCACGGCAAGGATGTGGAGACGTCCATCATGGACGGTGCCCGCCAGATCGTCACGCCCGCCTTTGTCTCCCTGCTGTGCATCTGCATCGTGTTCATTCCGATGTTCTTCCTGGAGGGCGTGTCGCGTTTCCTGTTCGTGCCCATGGCCGAGGCGGTGATCTTCGCCATGGTCTGTTCATTCATCCTGTCGCGCACGCTGGTGCCGACCATGGCCAAGTACCTGCTCAAGCCCCATGCGCCGCTGACGGACGGACATGGCCACCTTGCTGGCGCGCCGGCTCGCAATCCGCTCGTGCGGTTCCAGCGCAGCTTCGAGGCGCGGTTCGAGCGGGTGAGGGAAGAGTACCGGGGCCTGCTTGCGGCAGCGCTGGCTCGTCACCGTCCTTTCCTGATCGGCTTCACCGTCGTGGTGTTGGCCTCATTCGCACTGGTGCCCTTCATCGGCAGCAATTTCTTCCCGCAAGTGGATTCGGGCCAGATCCTGATGCATGCCCGCGTGCCGGTGGGCACACGGGTGGAGGAGACAGCCGCGCGCTTTGCCCGGATCGAGGCAGCCATCCGCAAGGTCATTCCCTCCGATCAGATCGAGACGCTGGTGGACAACATCGGCCTGCCGCCTTCGAGCATCAACCTGACCTACAACAACACGGGGGTGATGGGCTCGCAGGATGGGGATGTGCAGATCGCGCTGCGGGAAGGGCATGGGCCCACGGCCGACTATGTGCGGCAACTGCGCGAGGTGTTGCCGCGCGAGTTCCCGGACACCACGTTCTCCTTCCCGCCGGCGGACATCGTCAGCCAGATCCTGAACTTCGGCTCGCCGGCGCCCATCGATGTGCAGATCCGCGGGCGCGATGTGGAGTCCAACTTCGCCTATGCGCAGCAGCTGCTCAAGCGCATCAAGGCCATCCCTGGTGTCGCGGATGCCCGCATCCAGCAATCCAACCGGGCGCCCACCTTCAAGGTCAATGTGGACCGCACGCAGGCCCAGCTGCTGGGGCTCAGCACGCGGGATGTGGCCAACAGCCTGGTCGTGAACCTGGCCGGCAGCAGCCAGGTCGCGCCAACCTACTGGCTGAACCCGGCCAACGGCGTGAGCTATGCCATCGTCATGCAGACGCCGCAGCACCAGCTGGACTCCCTGGCCGCGCTGGGCAACCTGCCGGTTGGCAACGGCAGTGCGTCGGGCACCACCACCTTGGGCGGCCTGGCGGCATTCGAGCGTTCCACGGGCAGTGCGCTGGTGAGCCAGTACGACGTGCAGACCATGGTGCAGATCCACGCCACCACGCAGGACCGCGACCTGGGCGCTGTCGCCCGTGACATCCGCCGGGCGCTGGCCGACACGGCGGCTGACGTGCCCAAGGGTTCCAACGTGCAGTTGCTGGGCCAGGTCCGCACCATGGACCGGGCCTTTTCCGGCCTGCTGTTTGGCCTTCTGGGGGCCGTGGTGCTGATCTACCTGCTCATCGTCGTGAACTTCCAGTCCTGGCTGGACCCGGCGGTGATCGTCTCGGCGCTGCCGGCGGCGCTGGCCGGCATTGTGTGGATGCTCTTTGCCACCCACACCACCTTGTCGGTGCCGGCGCTCACGGGCGCCATCATGTGCATGGGGGTGGCCACGGCCAACAGCGTGCTGGTCATCAGCTTCGCTCGCGAGCGGCTGGAGGTCCTGGGCGATGCCACGGCGGCCGCACTGGAGGCGGGCTTCGTGCGCTTCCGTCCGGTGCTGATGACGGCGCTGGCGATGGTCATCGGCATGTTGCCGATGGCGCTGGGCCTGGGCGAAGGGGGCGAGCAGAACGCGCCGCTGGGCCGCGCCGTGATCGGCGGCCTGCTCTTTGCCACCTTTGCCACGCTCGTTTTCGTCCCGGTCGTGTTCAGCCTCGTCCACCGCCACCATCGTCCCTCGGTTCGTCCGGGCGACGACGCCCACCCTTCCCATTCACCCGCCGCTGCGGCGCCTGAGCTGCCGGCTGGAGATGCTTCCCATGCGAACTGATGCTTCTTCTTCTCCCCGCCTGCGCATGGCGGCTGTTGCCGCCGCCGTGGTGGCGATCACCATCGTGGCTGGGGGCCTGTGGGCCCGCCGGTCCAATGCGGAGCAGCTCCAGGGCCGTGCCGATGAGCGCGGACAGCCGACGGTGAACCTGATCTCGCCGAGGCCGCTGTCCGCTGGCAGCCTGGAATTGCCGGCGCGCACCGAAGCCTGGTCACGGGCGCCCATCTATGCGCGCGTCAGTGGTTATCTCAAGCGCTGGCAGGCCGACATTGGTGCGCCAGTCAAGGCCGGCCAGTTGCTCGCGGAAATCGAGACACCCGACCTGGACCAGCAACTGGCGCAGGCCCGGGCCGAGCTGACGACCGCCCGCAGCAATGCGGCGCTGGCGGAGAGCACGGCCAAGCGGTGGTCGTCGCTGCTGGAGTCCGACTCGGTCTCCCGCCAGGAGGTGGATGAGCGCCGGGGCGACCTGGCCGCCAAGCAATCCAACGTACAGGCCTTGCAGGCCAATGTGGACCGCATTCAGGCGCTCAAGCAGTTCACGCGGCTGACGGCGCCCTTTGATGGCATCGTCACGGCGCGCAATACCGACGTAGGGGCGCTCATCGGCATTGGCGGTTCTCCGGGCAGCGAGCTGTTCGTGGTGTCCGATGTCCGCAAGTTGCGGGTGTATGTGAACGTGCCCCAGCGCCAGGTCACGCTGGTGAGGCCGGGTGCCCAGGCGCAGCTCAGCGTGCCGGAGCGGCCGGGGCAGACCTTCACCGCCACGGTGCAGTCCCAGTCCCGCGCGATCAACACCGGCACCGGGGCCATGCTGGTGCAACTGGTGGTGGACAACGCCAAAGGCGAGTTGTTGCCGGGGGGCTTCGCCACGGTGCGCTTCGCTGATGACGCCTCGACGGGCACGCGGGCGTCGGCCGGCGTCGGCCTCCCGCCCGGCGCTGTGATCATCAACAAAGCTGGGGTGCAGGTGGCCACGGTGGATGCCCAGAACAAGGTCCAGCTGCGCAAAGTCACCATTGCACGAGACCTTGGCACGGTCATCGACATTGGCAGCGGCCTTACCGCGCAGGACCGCGTCATCGAGAACCCGCCGGATGGACTGGCCACCGGCGACGTGGTGCGCGTGAACGCCGATGCCGCCGTGCCGGCGGCCAAGGGGCGCTCGTGAAACGGCGCCATCTGACGTCAGCCACGACGCTGGCGGCCCTCGCGGTTGGTGCGGCGTTGATCGGCTGTGCCCAGCCGCCCAAGCTGGAGCTGCCGGCCGTGTCGCCGGCCCCCGCCTACAAGGAGGCGCGCGCCCCCTGGGTGATGGCCGGCACACAGACGCTGCTGGCCTGGGACGGCTGGTGGAAGGCCTATGGTGATGCGGAGCTGGATGCGCTGGAGCAGCGCCTGATCGACAACAGTCCGGACCTGGCCTCGGCGCTCGCCCGCTACGACCAGGCCAGGGCCGCGACCGACAGCTTGCGGGCTGCGCAGTCGCCGACGGTCAACAGTTCCTTGAATGTCCAGCGCGATCGCCAATCCGAGCGGCGTCCCTTGCGGGTGCTGGGGCCGACCTCGCCGAATTGGTACACCAGCGCCACGCTGGGGCTTGATGCCAGTTATGAGCTGGATTTGTGGGGGCGCGTGCGTCAGCTCGTGGCGGGCGGCATCGCTGCCGAGGCCGCCGCACGGGCGGACCTGGCGTCGGCGCGGCTGCAGCTGCAGGCCCAGCTGGCTGACAGTGTGGTGGCCCTGCGGGGCCTGGACCGGGACGACGAATTGCTGGCCGATGCCGAATCGGCTTACCAGCGGGCGCTCGACCTGATTGCGCAGCGGCACGCGGCGGGCATTGCATCGGGGCTGGACCTGGCAAGAGCCGAAGGGCAACTGCAGGCGGCGCGCTCCCAGCGCAAGCAGTCCCAGGCGCAGCGCGCGCTACTGGAGCATGCCATTGCCGCGCTGGTGGGCGCTGATGCCTCCAGCTTTGCGATGCCGCCCAACCCTGCTGAACTGGCACTGCCGGTGATCCCTACCGGTGTGCCTTCCACCTTGCTGCAGCGGCGTCCCGACATTGCAGCTGCCCAGCAGCGGGTGGCCGCGGCCACGGCGAGCCTGGGCGTGGCACGGACCGCCTACTACCCATCCTTCACGCTGAGCGGGCAGGGCGGATTCCAGACCAGCGACCTGGCCCATTTCGTCGAGGCGCCCAATCTCTTCTGGGCTATCGGCCCGACCCTGGCCTTCAATCTGCTGGACGGTGGCAAGCGCAAGGCGGACGAGGCGCGCGCCCAAGCCGCCCTGGAGGAGACGGCACAGAAATATCGAAGCACGGTACTGACGGCCTTCCAGCAGGTGGAGGACCAACTGGCCTTGCTCGACCATTACGGCCAGGCCCTGGAGGCCGAGCGTGCGAACGTGGCGGCGGCTGATCGGTCCCTGGCGCTGGCCACCAACCGCTACAAGGCTGGTGCTGCGGGCTACCTGGAGGTCGTGACCTCGCAGACTGCGGGCCTGACTGCAAGACGCAGCGCCTCCGATCTTGCGACGCGGCAGCGCCGCGCATCGGTGCAACTCGTGCGCGCCCTTGGCGGCGGCTGGGCCCCCTCTGACGCTGGCCATCCGGTGGATCAGATCAACGGTTCGCCACCCTGATGTGAGAAGGCCATGCCTCACAGGCGACCGCACGTAGATGCCTTGAGGGCATCCCGCTCTCGCTCCCCACTCCTACACCGCTGACACGCTTTCCCTGGTCCCTGGAACACGTGTCAGTTTCGGTAAAAGCGGGATCAGCCGAGATACAAAGACTGGCCGCGCGCGGGTTAGACCGCTAGCCTGCGCGTCGATCTCGGCCAGGTGCCCTTAGGCGGCCATCCGAATCACGGCCGACCCGCCTTTCAGCGATGTTCGGTGGCCCCTGCAGAGCCACCATGTGTCCTCGCTGATGGGAACGGTCATTCCCTGTCCAACTTGCCACCGGTTGACCTGTCTGGAGCGACGGGCGTCCGGTCTGGCGCGAGCCATGGAGCGAACCATTGGGGCTCGGGCCGGCGCAAGCGTGGGCGGATTACTGAACCACAGCACTTTGGGAGTTTTCATGAACGTCATGCAACCGCGCCACCGTCTGGCGCTGATCGCTATTGCCTGCGGCGCCCTGGCCCCTGCGGCGCACGCGGCCGACTGGCCGTCCGGATTTTCGAAGTGTGCCGATGAAGGCGAGACCTGCAGGCTGGGCACGACCAGCGTGACGCGCCAGGTCTCGTTCGGTCTCAAGGACAAGTGGGTGCTCAAAACCTTTACCGGCACCTCCATCGCTTGCAGCAGCGCCAATTTCGGCAAGGCCGATCCCAACAGCGGCAAGGCTGAGAAGTGCGCGGTCGGTCCCGTCACGACGGCCCCCGCACCTGCACCGGCCCCCGCGCCGGCACCGGCCCCGGCACCCGCACCTGCACCTGCACCTGCACCCGCACCCGCACCCGCACCCGCACCCGCACCCGCACCCGCACCCGCACCCGCACCCGCTGGCGCCAGCGGTGGCTTCGCCGGCACGGTCACTGGCGGCGGCAGCAAGGCCGCGGTGACCGTCTCCACCGCCGCAGCGATGCAGGCCGCCATCGACGCCTACAGCGGCAGTGGCGGGCTCGTCATCAATTACGGCGGCAGCTTTGATTTCAACAGCATCCCCGACCCCTGCACGCAGTGGAAAAAGCCCGCGGGCGCCATTGTCGAAATCAAGAACAAGAGCGACATCACCATCCAGGGCCTCAACGGCTCGGCGGCCAATTTTGGTCTGGCGGTCAAGGCGGCATCGAGCAACATCATCATCCGCAACATGACGATCGGCCTGTTGCCCGGCTCCATCGATGCCATCGGCATCGAGGGGCAGAGCGGCAAATATCCAGGCTATATCTGGGTGGACCACAACACCCTGTTCAGCTCATTGGCCGAATGCTCCGGCGCGGGCGACCTCGAGTTTGACGGCCTCGTGGACAGCAAGGCGGGCGCCCACCACATCACCTACAGCTACAACTACATCCACGACCACCACAAGGTTGGCCTGATCGGCTCCAGCGACAGCGACGCGAGCGACCGCTACATCACCTTCCACCACAACTACTACTACAACGTTGGCTCCCGCGTGCCGCTGCAGCGGGCCGGCTACACCCACCTCTACAACAACCTGTTCTCCAAGATCGTCACCTCCGGGGCCAACATCCGCATGGGCGGGTATTCGCTCATCGAGGCCAACTACTTCGAGAACTCGCAGAACCCTGTCACCTCGCGGGACAGCTCGGCCATCGGCTACTGGGAGCTGCGCAACAACAATATCAAGACCAAGGCGGACTTCGCGACCTACGGCATCAAGTGGGTGGCGAGCACCTCCTCGCCCACGCGTGACGCGTCGGATTGGGTGAGTACCGCCACCTTCCCGGTGGGCATCCCCTACGGCTACACGCCGCATGACCCGGCCTGCGTGAAGGCCAAGCTGCCCAGCGTCGCGGGCGCTGGCAAGTCGCTGGCCACGCTCAGCTGCAATTGACGCGGCTGCGGTGACGCGCGGCGGTCCTCAACCGTTGCCGTCACCAGGCTGGCTTCTGCAGGGGTGAGCCGTACGGCTGCCGACCCGCGCCGGGGGAAGGACCGGGAGGTCGCTTCCCCGGCGTGACCTCTTCCATCCAGGAGAGGCGCAGGCCCCTGCCTGGAGGCATCATGCCGTCATGAACCCGACTTCCCCTGGCCCGGACGGTCGCGGCACCGACGACCGCCAACCCTCTCTCAGGAATGCGGCCCTGCCGCAAGTGGCTGCGCGTGCCCTGCCACGGCCGGACATGATCACGGCGGTCATCCGCCAGCGGGTGCGCATCGACCATCGGCCGGCCTACGAGGCCTGGCTGCACCAGGTGATCCCCATCGCGGGGCGCTTCCCGGGCCACCGGGGTGTGCAGATCGTGCCGCCGCCGCCAGGCTCGCTGGACTACACCATCACCATCCATTTCGACACGCTCGCGCATGCCGAGGACTGGTTCGGCTCAGAGGCACGGCAGGCGCTGCTGGAGCAGGTACAGCCCCTGCTGGATGCGCCGGAGGAAGTCCGCACGGTGACCGGGCTGGAGTTCTGGTTCGAATCGCCCGCCTCAACGCAGCCGCCGCGGCGGCTCAAGCAGGCGCTGGCCACCTTGTCCGTGATTTTCCCGCTCACCACCGTGCTCGGGCTCACGCTGGCGCCGCTGTTCCACGGCTGGTTCCCCAGCCCTTGGGGCCGGCTGGCCGGCGGCCTGGCGGTGTCCGCCTGCACCGTCTTCCTGATGACCTACCTGATCATGCCGCGCTATACGCGCCTGATCAGCCGCTGGCTGTCGTCCTAGCCAAGCGGTGCGCCACAGGATCGGCGGCCGCCAGGGCCATCAATCGTTCTGGCCGTCTTCGGCACGCGGCGGCGGCACCTTGCTGTGCTTGGCATGGCTGCGATCCACGTCGCCCGGCGATTCCGGGCCAGTCTGACCGGTCTCGCCGACGCGGTGGTCTTCGCTGTCATGTTCGAGGCCACCTTGCAGGCCAGGCGGGAAGTCGGAAGCAGAGCGGGGCTTCATCGTGCAGTCTCCTCAGTGGCGGATGACGGTCCCGGTGGGCGGCTCGCCTCGCGGGAGTGGCGCCGATGCCGGGTTGCAGGGCCCAACATAGCGAAGTCTGGCGGTAAGTATGTCACCGTCCGTGGATCAACCCCAAGGCCGAAGAGGCCATCAGCGGACGCACCAGGGCGTCGTCTCCGCCCGGGGCCGGCCAACCGAATGTCCTTGCGCCGCTTCCTGCGTGCAGGCGAGGCGGGGTCAGCCCTTGTCGCTCACGCCGGCGCTGTCGAAGCTCGCCATTTCGTCCAGCACCTGGCACGCCGAGACCAGCAGCGGCCAGGCCAAGGCCGCGCCGGAGCCTTCCCCCAGCCGCAGCCCCAGATCGAGCAGCGGTTGTGCCTTGAGCGTGTCCAGCATCAGGCGATGGCCCGCTTCCTGGGAGCGGTGCGCGAACACGCAGCGTTCAAGCACCGCAGGCTGCAAGCGCGAAGCCACCAGCACGGCCGCCCCCGTGATGAACCCGTCCACCACGATGACGCGACGCTCCACGGCGGCCTGCAGCACCGCGCCCACCATCATCGCGATCTCCAGCCCGCCGAGCGCCGCCAGCGCGGTCAGCGGTTCGTTGGCCCGTGGATGCCGCTGCAGGGCGCGGGTCAACACTTCCAGCTTGCGCTGCAACTGGGCGTCATCCAGCCCTGTGCCCCGCCCGACACAGTCGGCCAGCGGATAGCCGCCCAGGCGGGAGAGCAGCAGCGCGGCGGAGGAGGTGTTGCCGATGCCCATCTCTCCCAGCAGCAGCACATTGCCGGGGCGCTTTTGCAGCAGCGTCTTGCCTGCCGCCACGGCGGTGGCGCATTCGTCGGTGCTCATCGCCGGGCCGGCGAGCATGTCCGCGGAGCCCATCGCGATCTTCGCAATCAGCAGACCGGGGCGCGGCTGGAAGCGGTGCTTCACGCCCGCGTCCACCACGCTCAGGGTCAGGCCGTGTTGACGCGCCAGCACTGACACCGCGGCGCCGCCGGCCAGGAAGTTCTCGACCATCTGCCAGGTGACCTCGGGCGGAAACGCCGACACCCCATGCGCGGCAATGCCATGGTCTGCGGCGAACACCATCAGCTGCGGCGACACCAATCGGGGCGTGTCCGTGCCCAGGATCAGGCCCAGCCGCAGCATCAGCGCTTCGAGCAGGCCCAGCGAGCCCACAGGCTTGGTCTTGCGGTCGATACGGTGCTGAAGCCGCGCGGCCAAAGCACTGTCCTGCAGTGAAGGGATGGTGGGGATCAGGTCTTGGGCGGTGGTCATGGCGGAGAAACGATCAGGGCGAGGAGGCGGGGGGCGTAGCGGCGCGGCTTGGTGCCGAGGAGGGCTACGGAATAACGCGGGACGGCGTGTGGACGAACTCAGGGCCTTCCCGTAGAGGGCAACAGCAAACCGGCCAGGGCCCCGGGAGCGAAATGCCGGTCGACATAGTCGGCCAGTTCATCGAAGACCTGTTCGAGCGGACGAACGGGCCGCTGGAACAGCGCAGTCAGCACGCGCTCATCCTCGAACAAGCCATGCACGTAATGGCCAAGCACCGGCCCTTGCTGCCAGCCGATGATCTCGCCCCGGTCATCGAGCAGTACCGGCGTGGCGGGCGCCAGCGACGGATGCTGCGCGGTGCGGCCGTGGTGGATTTCATAGCCGCGCGCAGCCTGGCCGGCCAGGGCCGCCCATGGCGCCGACATGCCGGCGGCGAAGCGTGCTTCGGTATCCCGCAGCAGCTTCTCACGCTCGAACTGCGTCACCAGCGGCAGCAAGCCCAGGCCCGGCGCGTTGCCATCGAGGCCATGCGGATCGATGAGGGCTTCGCCCAGCATCTGCAGACCCCCGCAGATCCCAAGCACCGAGCCACCGGCGGCGGCGTGGTCGGCAATGGCCTGGTCCAGCCGCTGCTCGCGCAGCCAGGCCAGGTCGGCGGCAACCGCCTTGGACCCTGGCAGGATGATCCAGTCGGCATCCACCAGGTCTGCCGGGGTTCGGGCCCAGTCGACGCGCACCCCTTGCAGTTGGCGAAGGGGCTGGAATTCATCCAGGTTGGACAAGCGTGGGTAGGCCACGATGGCGATCCGGCAGGCGCTGCCGGTGCCGGTGCTGCGGTCGTCGAAAACCCCGTCTTCTTCCGGCAACCCGTGCCCCCGCCACATGGGCAAGGTGGCCAGCGTGGGGACACCTGTCATCGCCGCCAGCATGTCGGGGCCGGGCGCCAGCAGCGCCGCATCGCCGCGGAACCGGTTGAGCACGAAGCCGCGGATCAGCGCGCGTTCGTCCGGCGGCAGCAACTGGTGCGTGCCGTAGAGGTGGGCGAACGCGCCGCCACGGTCGATGTCAGTGACCAGCAGGCAGGCCGCGTCGGCCTCCCGGGCGGTGCGCATGTTCACGTAGTCGCTGGCATGCAGATTGATCTCCGCCGGGGAGCCGGCGCCCTCGATCACCACCACGTCGTTCTCTTGCAGCAGCTCGTTCAGCGCCACCCGGGCCCGGGCCCACAGCGCCTCGCTTCGCGCGCGCCAGGGCGCACGCGTGAGGGCTTCATCCACTTCCCCCATCACGACGACCTGGGACGCCGTGTCCTTCTCCGGCTTGAGCAGGACCGGATTCATGCGTACCTCGGGCCGAACACGCGCGGCCAGGGCCTGGAAGTACTGGGCGGAGCCGATTTCGCCCAGGCGTCCGTCCGGGCCCGGCACCACGCGGGCGTTGTTGCTCATGTTCTGGGCCTTGAACGGCGCCACACGCAGCCCCTGGCGGGCGTACCACCGGCACAGTGCCGTGGTCAGGAAACTCTTGCCGGCGCCACTGGTGGTGCCGAGCACCATCACGGCGCGGCCACGGGGCCGGGGCGGCTGCGCGTTCATCACGAAGCATCCTCTTTGAAGGGGTGCGGCAACTGCGCCGAGACCTTGGACGGGGTCAAGGCCGTGTGCGGCCCCAGCACCCGATGCAGGGCATGGACCAGGGCGTCCACGGCCTGCGGCGTTTGCACCGACAGCCGCACGCAGCCCGGGTGACCGAAGGACGTGGCATCGCGGAGCTTGATGCCGTGCCCGCGAAGGGCCTCCAGCAGCGCGGCAGGCGAGGCAGGGAGCACGGGCTCTGTCACTGCCGGGCTCGGCGTGGAGCGATGTCCGCTCTGCGCAGGCGGAAGGGGCAGGGACGGCGGTACGGCCAGGCGCGCAGCGCCCAGGTCCAGGTCAAGGTCCAGTGCAGGATCCAGCGCGGGACCGGCCTGCAGGTCAGGCAGGCGTGCCATCCAGAAATTGGTGACGCTGCTGCCTAGGACCTGAAAGCCCCAATCAGCCAGGCGGCACTGCTGCTGGATGGCCCACTCGCGCAGCAGGCGGTGGGAGTCGGCCACTTCCTCCTGCACCTCGGTGCTCGCCCAGGCGCGCAGCAGGGCCTCTCCTTCGGCCGACAGCACCCAGCTGGCGGCCAGCGACTGCACCGTGGGGCACCAATCGTCCTGCAGCGGCGCCAGCAGATAGCCAGCCCGCACGCCCGTCAGGCCCAGCGCCTTGTTGGGACACACGAGGCGCCAGAAGGCCTGGGCCATGAGCGGCGGCAGCGCCGAGGCACCCGCCAGTCGCAGCGGTTCGTAGGCCTGGTCCACCACCACGCGGCTGCCGGACGCCTGGCGGGCCTGCGCCACGCGTTCCCAGTCGTCCGCAGCGAGCGTGCTGCCGGTGGGGTTGCACGGGTCGCAGATCCAGACGAGGCAGGGGCGGTCCATGGCACCGACCAGTGTCTGCGCGCTGTCGTAGGGGACGACATCCAGCCCCAAGGCTTCAGCGGCCGCCCGGTAATCGGCAAAACCGGGCTCGGGCACGCACACGCGTCGCAGGCCAGCCAGCAGTGCGGCCAGGCTGACACGCCGGATGGCCTCGGAACCTCCGGCCACCGGCAATACGCGCTCTGGCGTGACCCCATGCCACTGCCCCAGGTGGGCGCGCAAAGCCGTGTAGGCCGGGTCCGGATAACGCTGGCGGTCGGCCGACAGCACGGCATCCAGCACGACCGGCGGTGGCCCAAGGGGATGGGCGTTGGTCGAGAAGTCGTGCAGCACCGGCGGCCCGGCATCGGTGCCGCCATGCAGGGGCGGGGTGGGCCTTGCCATGGTCATGGGCGCATCATCCCGCATCACGCCCGTACGGCGCCCGCCAGCAGGGCGAGCACCACCAGGCAGCCGAGCAAGGCCTGGCTCGCCAGGCGCTCGGCCGTCGCGAGGTCCGGGGCCTGGACGGGGCTGCCCTCAGCGTTCAGCACGTAGTGCCCTGGCTTGGTCAGGCGGCGGCCCAGGCGCAAGGCCATGGCGCCCATGGGCCACCCACCATTGGGCGAGGGCGTGCGGCGGGACTCGCGCCACAGCGGCCCCAGCAGCCTGGGCTGTGCGGCCACCAGGGCAAGGCCCGTCAGCCGCGCAGGTATCCACGACAAGACATCATCGGCCCGAGCGGCCCACTTGCCCGCCCATTCCCACTCGCCGCGATAGCCCCACATCGCATCCGCCGTATTGGCGAACCGGTACAGCACCGCCCCCGGCAGGCCGGCCAGCATGAACCAGAACAGCGGCGCCACGACCGAATCATTGAGGTTCTCCGCCAGCGTCTCGATGGCGGTCTCGCGCACTTCGGTGGCGGAGAGCACGCGGGTGTCGCGGCTCACGAGGCGGGCCAGCTGCCGGCGTCCGTCGTCCAGCGATAGCGCCAGTGACGTCTCGACCGCCGCCACCTCTTCGCGCAGCATGCGCCACGCCAGCATCGGCTTGAGCATCACGCCAAGCAGGACGGCCGCCGCCAGGCCGCGCCACACGCCGGCCCAAGGGTGGACCGTGCTCCACACCAGCATCTCCAGCAGCGCGGCAATGGCGGTGACCAGCGTGGCCCCCAGCAGCCACGCAGCCGCACCCGCGGCGAAGGCGCTCCGGGGCGGCAGCGACGGCAGCCAGCGGCGCCACAGGCCCAGGTACCGACCCATGCCGACGACCGGATGGGCCCAGGCCGGCGGCTCGCCCCACAGGCGGTCCTGAACAAAAGCCACCAGCATGGCCACCGGCAGCAGCAGGCACAGCCACCAGAAGGAATGGTGCATCACGCGCTCGCCCTCAGTCCTCGATGCCGCGCTGGGCCGGCACGCCGGCCTTGAAGTGATGTTTCACCATGGCCATTTCAGTGACGGTGTCCGCTAGGTCGATGAGGGCCTGCGGGGCGCCGCGCCCAGTGAGCACCACATGCACGTGGGCAGGGCGGTCGCGCAGTGTCTGCAGCACCGGCTCCAGCGGCAGCCAGCCATAGCGCAGCGGGTACATGATCTCGTCCAGCACGACCAGGAAATGCTCGCCGCCGTCGATGGTGGCCTTGGCGCGTTCCCAGCCGTCCCGGGCCAATTGGGCGGAATGGTCCAGGTCCTTGCTCTTCCATGAAAAGCCGTCGCCCAGGCCTTCGATCGGCACGCCCAGCTGTTCAAAGACGCGGTGCTCGCCAAAGCGGGCACTGGGCACCTTCATGAACTGGTAGATCTTGACCCGCTTGCCACGGCCGTGCGCGCGCAGCGCCAGCCCGAATGCCGCCGTGCTCTTGCCCTTGCCCGGCCCCGTGTGCACCAGCACCAGCCCCCGGCGCTCGCCGGTCGGAATGATGCGCTGCCGGTCCACCGGCGGTTGTTCGATATCCATGCAGATCTTTCTTGTGGGCCAGCGTCAGAGCGTGCCGCGCAGGCTCAGACGGAAGGTGCGCGGTTCCATCGGATGCACCAGGCGCCCATTGAACCCTTCGCCATTGTTGCAGCCGGCGCCCTCGGCGCGTGTGCAGGCGGCGCCCCAGTACTCGATGTCGTTTCGCCGCACGTCAAACAGGTTGAGCACGTCCAGGCCGAAGGACCAGCGCGGGCTGACGCGATATCCCAGGCGCCAGTTCACGGTGAAGGCCGCCCGTGACTTCTGGGTGCCGGTCTCTTCCAGGGCGTAGGCGCCGATGTAGCGCAGCTTCACGCCGCTCGACCAGGGGCCGGCCGGCTGCCAGGCGGCCGAGAGCGACGCGGAGACCGGCACGGCGTTGGGCACATCCCGGCCGGTGCCGAATTCATTGCTCACCGGCTCCACGAAACGGGCGCGCGACCAGGCGGCGTCGGCGTCGATCAGCCAGTCGCCAAACTGCAGGTCGTTGGACCACTCCAGGCCGAGGCGGCGCGAAGCACCGCGCGGCTCGGTCACCCCCTCGTCGCCGACAAACACCAGTTCCGAGGCCAGGTTGGCACGCCACAGGGCCAGGCTGGTCGTCCACCGGGGCAAGGGCTTGGTGCGCAGGCCCAGCTCGGTGCTCTTGGTGCGGGCCATCAGCGGCAGCCGATCCACGGGCGTGCCGTCCTGCGGATTGGTGGTGCTGGTGGCGCCGCGGGCGTCATTGCTGCGGAAGGCACGGGCCCAGTGGGCATACAGCTCCGTGTCGGCGGCCACGCGGGCGATCAGGCCAAGCTTGGGGCTGAACTGCGACTGGCTGGCCCGGCCGCCGTTGTCCATGTTGAACTCGCCCGCCACCGGGCTGACGCGCGCGCGCATGGTGTCCCAGCGAAGGCCCGCCACGCTGCGCAGCCAGTCCGTCCAGCGGCTGGTCAGTTCGCCATAAAGGCCCAGGCTGTCCTCGCTGACACGGTCCTCTCTCACCGTATTCACGCGCTCGCGGTCCACCGTCTGGTAGAGCCCCACCTTGTCGATCCTGTCATGCCGCCACTGCAGCCCCCACTGGAACGCCTGGCCGGCGGGCAGCCAGCGTGCGGCCAGCTGATGTGACAGCGAGCCGCCCCAGACGCGCCGGGCGTCGAACTGCTCCGCCTGGTCTCCATCGGGGCCGGAGATGAAACCGGAGAAGTTGGAAAAGAGCTGCAGCCCGTAGTCAATGGCCCAGACATCCGCCCGCCACTGGCCACTGTCGCCCTGGTTGTGAAGCCAGGTGGCGCTGAGGCTGCGTCGGTGCGTATGGCCGCCGTCGTCCTCCTGCAGTGCACCGTAGCGGTCGATCTCGCCGCTGGCGATGGCGCGCTCGGGCACATGGTCGGTCGCCAGCCAGCTGCTGCTGTAGGCCATGGCGTTGAACTGCAGCCCGTTGCGCTCGTCTCCACGCGAGAGCCGCAGCACCAGGTTGCGCCGGTGCACGTCCTCGGCTTGCACCCAGGGTCCGTCGTACTGGCTGCCCTCCACGGCGCCCAGCAGCGTCCAGCCGCCACCGATGGCGGTACTGCCGGCCGCCAGGGCACGGCGGTAGGCATACGGGCCGGCGGTGAGCTGCACGTAGGGTCGATCGATCTGGCTCGCATAACCGATGCGAGCCGCGCCGGTGGTGGCGAAGTCGCCGTCCTGCGCGCTGAAAGCGCCCTTGCGATAGACCAGGCTGTCCACCAGTTCGGGGATCAGGAAGTTCAGATCCATGTAGCCCTGGCCATGGGCATGCGTGGCCATGTTGACCGGCATGCCCATCACGAAGGTGGCGAAGTCGCTGCCGTGATCCAGGTTGAAGCCCCGCATGAAGTACTGGTTCGCCTTGCCGTCGCCGCTGTGCTGCGTGACGGTCATGCCGGGCATCGCCTCCAGCAGCTCAGCCGGACGCAACAGCGGCCGCATGGCCAGGCGTTCCACGCCCAGCTCCCCTTCGCTGGCGCTCTGGGCGTCACCCAGCTGCGCGCGGCTGCTGACGCGTACCGTCGCGAGCTGGTGAGGGAGCGGGGCGCTGGCGGCTGCGGTGTCAACCCCGGCGGCAGTCGTGCCCGGGGCGGCGGGTGTGGCGCTCGGGCCGGCCTCATTGGCGCGCACAGCCGTGGAGGCCGCGCGTCCTGCAGGCGGCGTCTCCCGCACGGTCGCTGCACCGGTGTCCTGGGCAAGGGCTTCGCCGTGGAATGACAGAGCGGCCACAGCGACCGCGACAGCGATGGAGGCGAGGGGGAGGGGGCAGGCGTTCATCTTCTTTATCGTTGTGGGTGTCTGTTCAGTTCAGGCGGCCACCGCGGCCAGCGACTGCGACGGGCGACGGCGTGATTGCCACGCAGCGCCTGCAGCCATCAACAGGCCCATGGCGACCCAGGCCAGGCCATCGGCGAGGTGGTTCGCCAGGGCGCGTCGACGGTCGGGCGGGGCATCCTTGGGCACCTGCTGGAGCGCCATGCCGCGCACGGTGGGCACCACAGGCGCGGGAGGTGGCGGGGTCGGCTTCGCAGCGCGCGCGGCAGCCTTGGCAGGCAATGTGGGCGTTGCGGTGTTCGGCGTGGGCGCCACCGACTGCTGCAACTGGTCCGATGCCCAGCGGCGCACGCCCGCCAGTTCATTGGTCAGCGGCGCCTCGCGGGTCAGTTGCTGGTAGAGCTGGGCCATCTCACGGCGGGTGTCCGCGTCCGGTTTCCAGTAGCCCAGTCGGTCCGCCTGCACCAGCCGCTCCACTGCCTGCGCGTAGGCCTGCGGGTTCTGGCGGAGCCAGTCCGGCACGCCCAGGTGGTGCTTGTCCTTCACCAGCACCTCGTAGAAGCTTTGCCAGTGGTCGGCGCGGACCGTCCCCGGCGCCACGCTCTGCCATCCGAAGCTGTACTGCAGTGCCTTGAGCACCTGCAAGGCACCCGCCCAGCCTTCGGCCTGCTGCGCCTTCAGCCAGCCCGGGTGCAGGTAGCGGCTCTGCATTTCCATGGCCACCGCCTGTGCTGCGGTCTCGGTCTGCATGTCGCCGGCGTCCTGCAACTGGCTCACATGCAGGCTGAGATCCTGCGTGCGGCCCGCCACCCTGGCGGCGGCGGCCAGGCCGCCCAGGTACTGGAACGGATCGTCGCTGCTCACCATCGCGTAGAGGTGGCTGCTGCGCGACATCAAGGCGGCGTCCGTGTGGCGCAGGTGCGCGCCCAGCGCCTGCTGCGCCTGCCCCGCCGGCACGCTCAGCGGCTCGCCATCCACATAAGGCTGGCTCATGCTGGCGAGGAAGAGCTGCCCCAGGCGCGGGTTTGCCTGGCCTTGTCCCTGGCCGGCCCCCTGCGTCAGGCCGTTGTCCTGCACGGCGTCCGCAATGCCGGTGCCGTAGTCGCCAGCCGCATTGCCGAAGATCCGGGCCTGCGCCAGCGACTGCGCCTGCGCCGGCGTCAGTCCGGCCCGCCCCAGCTCCTGCGCGATCAGCCGGTTGTTACGGGCAATGGCGTTGTCTGCCTCGGCGCTGGCGGCCGCCGCAACCGCCTGGTCGAGCAGCTTCATCAGCACCGGGAACTGGTCCCGATAGGACCCGGTGATCGAGAGCAGCACATCCACGCGCGGGCGCCCCAGCTCGGCTGGCGACAGGAGCTTGATGCCGGTGGGGCGTCCGCTCGCATCCCAGACCGGCACGGCGCCCAGCGCGACAAGCGCTTGTGACTCCATGACGCCTTGGTGCCGGAGTGTCTCGCCGGCCCATAGCGACAGGGCCAGGCGCTGCGGCGCGCTGCCCTGGCGTGCCTGCATGTCATACCAGCGCTTGAACAAGGCCTGCGCCGCCTCGTAGGCTTGCCGTGTGGGCAGCCGGTTGGGGTCCAGGCCGGTGAGGTTGCGCCCGGTCGGCACGCTGTCCGGGTTGCGCAGCAGGTCGCCGCCGTAGGCGGCTGGCAGGAACTGGCCGTTCAGGGCGCGCAGCAGGCCCGGCATCTCGCCTTCGGTGGAGAGGCGCTCATACATGGCCTGCGCACGCAGGGCCAGCGCATGCAGCGCCGGCTGGTCGATCGGCTTGCGGGCGGCGCGGTTCGGCACGAAGCCGTCAGAGCATGCAGGGGCGCTGGCGGAAGCGGCCGAGGCCGCCAAGGCCGGGAGTCCGAGGCTCGGAGCACTTGACGGGGCAGCGCCGGTGGCCGCCACACAGGCGGAGGGACGCAGGTCCAGACGGCTGGCGGCGTCCGCATCCTTCAAGGCGACATCCAGCCAGCGGGCCGGCCGCGCACGGGCTACGCCCTCGTGGTCGATTAGGAAGGCTTCGTCGATGTCCTCGCCCAGCGCCTCGATCAGCGGCACACGCAGCATCTGCAGCAGGCTGCCGCGCAACTGGGCCTCGTCCGGCACCGTGCCGAACACGGCCAGGCCCTTGGGCTGCGCGCTTTGCGCGAGGCGGTCGAGGTAGGGGTGCAGCAGCTCCAGGAAGCCACTGAAATTCGCGCTGATCTGATCGGCAGTCCACCCCAGGTCCTGGTGCAGGTGATGCTCGACGAACTGCGCCAGCATGTCGCGCTCCAGCCGCTGGCGGGTCGGGCCCGGGTCCACCGTCTCCCACTCGTGCATCAACTCGTGCATGTGGGCCATGCGGGCATTGAAGCCCGCGGGCGCGAAGCTTGGGGTGCGATGGCTCACCAGCAGGGCACGTCCGCGCCGCTTGGCCGTGAGGCCTTCGCCGAGGTTGTCCACGATGTAAGGGTAGACCACCGGCACGTCGCCCAGCGGCAGCCAGGCGGGATCCATCACATCCAGGCCTCGCAGCTTCCCCGGCGCCCATTCCTGGGTGCCATGGGTGCCGAAGTGGATCACCGCATCGGCACGGCGGGCCCAGAGGTAGACCGCCAGATAGTGGTGGGACAGCGGCGTCTTGCTGCGATGCATGAACGGGTCCTGCCCCTGCCGCAGCGTTTCCTCTCGCGGAGGCTGAGGCAACACGCTCAGCGCGCCCTGTTGCAGGCGCGGGATCACGAACACCAGTTGCCCCCGGTGGCGCACCACGTAGCGGCTTTGGGCCGGCTCGCCCCAGCGCGCCACGATGGGCTCCCGCACATGGGCCGGCAGGGCCTGGAACCAGCGCAGATAACTGTCTAGCGGCAGGGCCTCCGCCTGACCCTGGTCCAGCAGCGCCTGCAGATCGGTGCCCGGGTAGTAGGCCGACAGCAGGGGCCGCAAGCCGCTGATCCAGTCCGCTTCAGGCAGCGGAGTCACCGCATAGCCGGCGTCCTTCAGACCCTGGCTCACGCGCGCCAGGCTGCGCGGAACGTTGAGGAAGGAGGCGCCAAAGTTGCTGCCGCCGGGCGGGTAGTTGTAGACGAAGGCGACCAGTCGCTTTTCCGCGGCGGGCCGTGTCTGAAGCGTGATCAGCCGCACCGTCTTGTCCACCACGCTCTGCGCCTGGCGGTCAATCAGCACGGGCTCCTTGCCCGGGCCGCCGTGGGCCACCACGACCACCGGATCGATCAACCCCGCGGCTTCCGGCTGCGCCAGATAGAACGGGATGTCCGACTGCGCCAGCCCCGTTTCGCTCGCTTCCCACACCGCCGCGCTGTCTTGCCGGTAGGGCTGGGTCTGCAGCACCGGGATGCCCCAGCGCTCGAACGTGGGTTGAAGGTTCGCGCCTTGCGGCAGCAGGCTGTGATTCACCACCACACGGGCCTGCACCTGTCCGTCCCGTTCCAGCAACTCGCTCAGATGACGGTCGTTCAGCTGGCTGCTGAAAGCGGCGTAGGCGAGCAGCCCGCGCGCCTGGAAGCGCCGCAGCCAGTCGTCCAGCCAGGCGGTATTGCCCTGGACAAAGTGATAACGATGCAGCAGCAGGGCCACCGGCTCTCCACGCCTCCCCTGCGCGGCGGCCCATTGCCGCAGGTCGGTCACGTCGTTGAAGAGGCGCGGTGCACCCGGCAGGTAAAGGCCCCGCTGCGGAACCAGGTGAGGCGGCTCCAACGCGCCCACCGGGGTTCCCGTCAGCTGCGCCTTGAGCAGGGCAAAGGCGCTTCGAGTGTTGGCCGGCCCG